>OFLN01000257.1_pt1 | contig 15478 bp, 25 predicted proteins | sample 1540821 | NCBI WGS metagenome assembly OFLN01 (sample SAMEA4413037, study PRJEB24355) | metagenome | biome: human; feature: gut; material: faeces | place: United Kingdom | collected 2010 | reverse complement strand
GGTTACCGCCAAACGAATCAGAAAACCGATACTGGAAAAACTCTAACGCGGTGGCCAGTTTTTGTTGACCACTTCAAGCGAAGCGGATTGCGGAGCTGGAGGCGCGGGAGGTTTTACTTCCTCAGCCGGCGCAATGGGATATCAGCGAGGTTCTTTTGGACAAAGGAAAAGTCGTGAGTGCAATCCATGCCGCTGGCATCCGCATCAACGGGGAGGGGTGATATGAAAATGGGCGATCACATGCAAGAGGTTGTTGATCTGGTCAATGAGCTAACGGGCTACGAAACAGATGCAGCCCTTAAATTGCTGTCATTGGTGGTTGGTGAATACATGATCAACGCTGATGCCACAGAAATGAATATTGATGCAGGCGTTATGAGCATCAAGGTAGAAATCACTGTGCCTGGCGAGGACTAACCCATGACATTCACCAAAGAGCAGTTAATTGCAAAGGCACGAGAGCAGATTGCATTTTGCCGCAACACGAAGATATCAGGCGAAGGCCGCGCCCACGTAAACCAATGCTCAGCGCTGTTTGAAATCGCGCTGGCATCGCTCGAAGCGAAAGATAAGATTCCGGAACTGCGTCAGGTTATTTATCATTTCCGCGATTGGAATGAAGGTTTTCCGATTGAGCGGTTCAAGGCAGACTACGTAATTAGTTGGATGTTGGCAAATTATCCTCCAGCTCAGCCAACGGCGGTATCTGTGATGGATGATGAGCAATGTAAACCACACCCAGTAATGGCGGTTAAAGGTGAGCTTGGATTCCTTGACCACTTTGATCGCATCATCAGTGAGCGTGATGAAGATATCGATATCGGTCAATTAGGTAGTGGCAATTACGAAGCTCTCATGCTCGCAGCTTTGGATGCATTCCGCGCCGCCATGCTTCAGTCGTTCGGTAATTCCGAACAACTCAACTCTCCGGTGATTCCGGATGGTTGGGTGCTGGTGCCGGTTGAGCCGACAGAATATGAAAACCAGTATTATCAACGGCTCGGAAGTGTCTAGATTATCCGTGGCGATTCATACGACGCCATGAGCGGATGTCAGCAGGCGGCGCACAGGGCTAAGCTGTGCTGGGCAGCCATGATTGAAGCTGCGCCGAAGTTAGAGTGATTCTTGATAATCATTTTTCAAAAGTGATGTTATAATTAAGTCGCAGTCGGCCTGAGCAGCCGGTTGCGACTTCTGCGCATTTAAGGGGACTTAAATGCGACCACAACTTGAACGTATCACCTTGTCACAGATGCAGAAATGCACCTGCGATTTTCTGCATTCTGCGTTACCTCTAGGAGGTGGCGTATGAAGCAGCACTACTGCATCGTCAACGATACCGTTAAAGACAACCTCATCGCGTACATTCGCACCCTGCCGGTAAACCCTCGCGCGCCGATGGTGGTCGAGGCCCGGGAAGAGACCCGCACCGACAAGCAAAACCGTCTGATGTGGCCGTTGCTGAAAGACCTGTCTGACCAGGTGGTTTGGTACGGCGAAAAGCTGACCCGCGAAGAGTGGAAGGACCTCATCACCGTTCTGGTGAACCAGACCCAGGATCAGGAGCAGAAATCCGCGCCGGGCATCAACGGCGGCCGCGTTTATTTCGGCGTCCGCACATCCAGATCCAGCAAGCGTTACATGGTCGATGTCATCGAGGCGATTTACTGGTTCGGCACCGAACGCGGTGTGAAGTTCTCCGAAGCATCCAGTAAGCGCATTGCCTGGGCGCAAGAGTGGAGGTCTTCCCGTGGGTAATCCTCTCGCACGCGTCATCACAAATCACATCTTCAACGTTCCGGCGCGCCGCAAGCGCAAGCCCGCGGTTAAGCCGTCCGACATCCCGACACTGAAAGGCTACACCGCCAGCCTGGTGGATCAGAAATGGCTGCGTCTCGCTGCACGGAGGAATCATGCGTAAACCAACCCGTCGAACCTGCAAGGTCTGCAAAGAGAAATTCACCGCTACCTTCGACAACGTCTGGTGGTGCTGTCCTGAGCATGGCGCCATCTACGCGCTGGATTTGAGGGCAAAGCAGAAGGTGAAAGAGGCCGCTAAGCGTATCAGTGAACAGAAAGAGGCAGAGAAGGCAGGGCGAAAATGCCGACAAGAAAAGCGCGAGTCACTAAAGTCTAAATCCCAGTGGGATAAGGAGGCTCAATCGGCCTTCAACCGCTACATCAGGATCCGGGACGAGGGGAAAGAATGCGTCAGCTGCGGCAATCCGCTCCTCGGCAAATGCAATTACCTCACTGGTAGCGCCATTGATGCCAGTCATTACCGTTCGCGCGGAGCTGCATCACACCTCAAATTCAACGTGTTTAACGTCCACTCAGCCTGCACCCGGTGCAATCGTCAATTGAGCGGTAATGCCGTCGAGTATCGCATCCGTCTTATCGACCGCATTGGCCTGGAGCGAGTTGAGCGTCTTGAGTCTAACAACGAGCCGCGCCGGTTCGATATCCCATATCTGAAGCGCATCAAATCCATTTTCACACGCAAACCCCGCGCGCTGGAAAAACGCCGGGCCCGCCGACAGGAGGCAGCATGAATCACGCCGACTTCCTGCGATATCAGGCAGAAAGCGTTAAGCGCGCCAACCTACCGCCAGTAGCAAAGCACAGCCAGACCAAAACCAATCAGCCACAGAAGGAAGCCGCATAATGAAACTGGAATTAACCAACGACCAGCATCAATGGGTAGACCAGTGGCTCCAGTTGTGGGGCGCATGGTGCCAGACCGGCAAGATTGATAAAGCGATGATCAACATGATTGCCAGATTCATGGCTACCGTCGAGCCCCAGCAAGCATCACGGCCGGTATGTAGTGATGATGACGGGATGCTCATTGATGCTGTCATTCGCCACTACCTGAAGAATGTGGATGAAAATGCCTGGCGGGTTATCTTCGCCTACTACATCTGCAACTCCAGCGAGATCCGAATTGCATCATGGCAGCATGCAGTAAGTAAGCCTCGCCTTATGAAGACGCGTGGCGGCAATCAGTACAAACACCCAAGCATCTCGACAATCCGTAGAGAGGTGAAGCAAATCATCAATGCTTCATTGTTCTGTTTATACCAACCGCTTCAAAATGCGTTTAACGATCGCGAAAATGTGAGGAAAATTGCAAATAAATCACACAACGTGCTTGCAATTTAATGAACAAATGAGCAAACTAATTCGTATATGTTGCCATTGTTGTGTGTGACATGAATGAATACCAAGCCCGAGGTTAGCGCCTTGGGCTTTTTTATGCCCAAATCTCACCGCGCACCGCAGCGCATCCAACCACGTCGAACCACACCCTTTGAAATGAGCCTTTGAGGAAGTCAGTTAGTGCTGGCGAGCCTCGACGGGCTGATTTCCATTGCGGCAAAGGTTCATTTCAAAGAAAGGTAAACGCAACCATGAAATCAAATGAAAGTCTTATTTTCGGAGTTGGAAAGTTAGATGTGCATCCTGTTTTTGTGGATGGGAAGAAAATAAGAGCATATAGAGTTTGGCATGGGATGCTTAAGAGATGTTATGGGGAGGGGGTCTGTTACAGGCCTAGCTATGAAGGATGTGTTGTTGATGAAGAGTGGCATCTTTTTAGCGAATTTAAAAAGTTTTACGACGCGAAATACATTCCTGGGTGTGAGCTTGATAAGGATCTCCTTTTCCCCGGTAACAAAGTTTATTCCAGTAAAACATGCATCTTTATCCCGCAGGCGCTCAATAGCTTTGTTACCTCAAGGGGTGCTCGGAGGGGTGATTATCCCATTGGCGTTTGCCTAAAAAAAGGCTCAACAAAATTTCAGGCCGATATAAAGGTTAATGGTAAGAACAAGCATTTAGGTATGTTCGAAGACCCGTACCTTGCCCATCTCGCTTGGTTCAATGAAAAAATGAGTCTTGCGCATGGCTATAAGAGTCTCTGCGATCAGTTGCATCCACAGCTCCACAGAGGGCTTATCAAGAAGATCGAGTCTCTCAAAGTGAGCCAACCACGCTGCCAAAATTAAAATATGCCTCTTTGAGGTAAATATTAAGGTCCCGGGAACCATCCCCGACACGCCTACTTGTTAAATCGTCCCGAGGGCCTGCCCCCTTTCAAACACACAGCCCCCGCTTTTAAGCCGGAGGTTAGAGACTATGAAAATGCATAACGATCCCCACTCCTGGACGGAGTTTATCGAACTACTCCACAGCTGGTGGCGTGGCGAAACGCCGATGGGTGCCGTATTGCTATCGGTTGCCATGGCTGCATTGAGAATCGCTTACGGCGGTGGCGGATGGAAGAAAATGATTCTTGAAGGAGCGATCTGCGGAGCTCTGACCCTTACCGCTGTGTCAGCTCTTGATTACTTCAACCTCCCACAGTCCCTGTCGATCGCTATCGGTGGCGCGCTCGGTTTTGTTGGCGTAGAGCAGGTTAAGGTTATGGCTTCCCGGGTGTTTAATTCTCGCTTTGGAGGCGGTAATGCAAACCAGTGAAAAAGGCATTGCCCTGATCAAGCAGTTTGAAGGCTGCAAGCTCACCGCCTACCAGGACAGCGTGGGCGTATGGACGATCGGCTATGGCTGGACTCAGCCTGTCGAAGGGAAACCAATCCGCGCCGGGATGACGATTAAGCAGGAAACAGCAGAGCGCCTGCTGAAGACCGGTCTGGTCAGCTATGAAAACGATGTGTCCCGCTTGGTCAAAGTTACTCTGACTCAGGGGCAATTCGATGCACTGGTGTCGTTCACGTATAACCTCGGCGCCCGGTCATTGTCGACTTCGACTCTCCTGCGAAAACTCAACGCCGGTGATTACGCTGGTGCTGCCGATGAGTTCCTGCGCTGGAATAAAGCTGGTGGGAAGGTGCTGAATGGGCTGACACGTCGGCGGGAGGCAGAGCGGGCTCTGTTCCTATCATGATTGGCGCGCTGGTTAAGCGTTGCTGGCTGCAACTGATTGTGGTGTCGGTAATCGGCGTGCTGGCGTTCCTCGTTAATCACTACCGCGACAATGCCATCACCTACAAAGACCAGCGCGACAAAGCCACCAAGAATCTCAACTTGGCTAACGCCACAATCAAAGACATGCAGACCCGCCAGCGTGATGTCGCTGCGCTGGATGCCAAATACACGAAGGAATTGTCCGATGCGAAAAAGCAGCTTGATGATCTGCAGCGTTGTGTTCGCGATGGCAAGTGTGGGCTGCACGTCAACGCCAGATGTCCCGAGAACGGAGAGACCGGCACCGGCGGCATGGGCGATGCTTCCAGCCCCCGACTTACTGACTCCGCTGAACGGGATTATTTCACCCTCAGAGAGCGAATCGCCACAGTGACGAAGCAGGTCGGTTATCTGCAGGACTACATCAAAGAGCAGTGTCTTAAATGATTCGTTACCCAAATAACAGAGCCTGACTTCGGTCGGGCTTTTTTATGCCCGCAGTAAACCGCGCATCGCAGCGCATAACAATCCCGAGTCTTTCAGAAAGCTGAGCCTGAGAACTGCCGTATATGGTGGCGACCATCTCGGGGCGGCTTTTCTGTGCGAACAGGCTCATCTTTCTAAAAGGTAAAGACGCTATGAATAATCAATTGTCTAATCTCGACTTCCGGGACATGGTGGCTGTTTCTGGTGATCGCGTGATCACAACCTCCCGCAAGGTGGCGGCTTACTTCGATAAGCAGCACCACCACATCATTCAGAAAATCGAAAAGCTCGACTGTTCAGATGAATTTCTAACCAGCAACTTTTCGCGGGTTACCTATGAACACAAGGGTAATCAGTATGTTGAATATGAAATCTCTAAAGACGGCGCGATGTACATCATCATGTCGTTTACCGGCAAAAAAGCTGCCGCCATCAAAGAGGCGTTTATCAAAGCATTTAATTGGATGCGTGACAGGCTGATGGAGCTGGCTCACTCATACCAAAGAGAGCACAACGAGTTAATGCTGGAGTTCATGAAGGAAAAGGATGTTGCCAGTATGTCAGGCCGCTTGCTGAACCGCTGGGGCAGGATCAAAAAACCGCAACTCATAGCAAGAATCGAAAGGCTTGAGCAGCAGGCGCAAATATCGATCCCCGGACTGCCAAAGTGACCATTACAGAAGCTCTTCACTGAGGGGCTTCGATAATGATCTGTGTAACCCCGCAAGGATGGTGATCACATCTTGCTGACGGGTAAGCCGTAAGTGGCTAAGCACTTCTGAGAAGCAGGGCAACAGCTGCGACAAGGTAAAGAGGTAATCATGTCCGACATCTACCAAATCACGCTAACCACCCAAACAGGCGAAACCTTCACGGGCAAGATGTCACGACGTCAGCCTGAGTTGGTTAACGGCTTTGTGCCGCTGGCGACTGAAACGGGCCAGTGGCTGTATTTCGCTCCTGCCGATGTGAAGCGAGTGGAGTTCACGCCGGTACCGGCAGAGGAAGAACCGGCAGAAACTGAGGAGTCCGCATCATGAAGAGCGCTTTTATCCCGGTAACGCTTAGCCTGGATGTTTCATCTGCTGGCGAAGAGGCTCAGGCCGTGGCCAGCGAGCTACTCCGCCGCACTAATGGACTTATCCCGCGCATTTCTGAAGATGAGGCGCTTCGGATTCTACTGGTCGACGTGACCCGGGATTACCTGAAGGCCAAGAGCAAGGCAGATCAAACAACGGAGTAATCCATGGCTAACGATGACGAGCGCAGGCCATACCCGCCAGTTAACTTCATCGCCTCCGACAACTGGCAGCCATACACCAGACTGATCCCAGCCAATGAAGTGCATGAGTGGGTAAATCGCCAAATCCTGAGCGATACCGGCAGCATCCATAACCATGACCACGAGCACTTGGTTGAGGCTGATCTCTGCTTCATGTGGGCGTCTGACTCATTCCCTAAGAAGGGGCGTTTAGTCCTCGGTCAGGCCGAACAGGTAATGCTCCGTGCCGGTGGTTGGCAGAAAGCCAGAATGGAACAGCAGATGTATGAATGGTTCGGGCGCATCCCGAAGTTCATCATCACGCTTGCAGCCGATTACTGCTCACAATGCAGTGACCTCGAGTTCTGCGCACTGGTAGAGCATGAGCTTTATCACATTGCCCATGCCACCGATGATTTCGGCGCGCCGAAGTTCAACAAAGAGACCGGGCAGCCAGTGCTAACACTGCGCGGCCACGACGTCGAAGAATTCACTGGTGTCGTACGTCGATACGGTGCCAGTAAAGAAGTACAGGAGCTCGTTGATGCGGCCAATGCGCCAGCGGAAGTGGCTCACATCGATATAGCCAGGTCATGCGGCACATGCATGCTAAAGCTGGCCTAACAATATGACTGATTATGACAGGCAGGTAATCCATGGCGACACTGAAAGGTGAGGTCAAAGCCTTCATCGTTCAGTCCCTTGCCTGCTTCGATACTCCATCCCAGGTGGTTGAGCTGGTCAAAAAAGAATTTGGCCTGAGCATCACTCGTCAGCAGGTCGAATCTCACGACCCGACGAAAGCAAACGGCAGGGGGCTGGCGCAGAAGTGGGTGGACATGTTCAATGCCACCCGCGAGCGCTTCCAGAATGAAATCTCCGATATTCCGATCGCCAACAAGGCATACCGACTCCGCGTTCTCGACCGTATGGCAACGCGCGCCGAGGGCATGAAGAACCTCGCGCTTACTGCCGAGATCATCGAGCAGGCGGCGAAGGAATGCGGCGATGCCTACACCAATAAGCACAAGTTTGAACATTCCGGCCCGAATGGTGGCGCAATCCAGACGATCACCATGAGCAAAGAGGAATACAAATCCGCACGGCAGGAGATGATGGGGGATGACGACTGCTGAGCAAAGGGCGTTTGCCCGTAAGGTTGAATGCGAAGAGGACGGGCTCTATTACGCTCGTTACTTCTTCAAGCAGCGCACTGGCGGAAAGATGATTGTCGCGCCGCACCACAAGTTAATTCAACAGACGCTGGACCGCGTTATTGATGGCGAAATTCAGCGCTTGATCATCAACGTCCCGCCTGGGTACACGAAAACGGAGCTGGCGACCATCAACATGATGGGTCGCGGACTGGCGCTTAACTGCCGGGCCCGATTTATGCACCTGTCCTATTCGCATAACCTGGCGCTACTGAACTCCTCAACCGCACGCGGCATGATTAAGTCGCAGGCCTACCAGTCGATGTGGCCGATGTCGCTGCGCGATGACGCTGACAGTAAGGCGATGTGGTGGACTGAACACGGCGGCGGCGTTTATGCGTCGTCAGCTGCTGGACAGGTTACAGGCTTCCGTGCCGGACACATGGAGCCGGGCTGGCAGGGCGCGCTGATTATCGATGACCCGGTTAAGCCGGACGACGCTTACTCTGAGATCGTCCGCGACGGCGTTAACAACCGCTTTAACGAGACAATCAAATCACGTCTGGCTATTGAGACGACGCCGATGATTGTCATCATGCAGCGGATCCATTACCACGACCTGAGCGGCTATCTTCTGCGGGGCGGGAGTGGTGAGAAATGGCATCACCTGAATCTGCCGGTGATTATCGACAATAGTCAGCCATACGCTGCTCAGTACCCTGAAAACACCCACGCCATACCGATTGACCATGGCTTACCTGACGGCTGGCTGTGGCCGTTCAAGCACAATGAATCGCACCGCGTATCGCTGTTCTCTCACAGACGCACTGCCGAAGCGCAGTATATGCAGAAGCCTCGCAGGTTTAATGCAGAAGGCGCTCTGTGGACAGAGGCGATGATCAGCGCGGCTCGCGAACTGCAAATTCATCACGATAAGGTTCGCACTGTCGTAGCCATTGACCCGCAGGCAACAAACAGCGACGAAAGCGATGAAACAGGTATTGTCGCTGCCAGCTCATATGGTGCTGGTGATAAAAAGCAGTTCTCTGTGGATGGCGATTACAGCGGTAAATATTCACCTGCTGGATGGGCCAAGAAAGCCATATCGGCTTATGAGCAACACGAAGCTGACGCGATAGTTATTGAGACGAACCAGGGTGGAGATATGGCGGAGGAGACACTCCGCAACGCCGGGTTCAAAGGTCGCATCATTCGTGTCCATGCCAGCAAAGGTAAGTATGCCCGCGCGGAGCCGATATCGGCGCTCTACGAACAGGGGCGAGTGGCAAATCACGGCAATCTCTACGTGTTGGAGAACCAGATGATGGAATACATCCCCGCCACCGCGAAGAAATCACCTGACCGCCTCGATGCGATGGTTTACGCACTGACTGAACTGAATGGATCTCAACCTGTGGGGATGATGATTCCGAAACGCCTTCGCTAACCAAACGGATAAACCATGACTGACAAATTAACTCTCGCCGTCAACCATGCGTTGAGCGATGCGCGGATGGCGCGCGCCCGTATGGGGCTGTTGGCGCCAACAATGGGGCTGGACAATAAGCGCCATTCCGCATGGTGCGAGTATGGCTTCCCTGAGCAGGTAACCTACGAAAACCTTTACGCACTGTACCGCCGTGGTGGAATAGCCCACGGTGCCGTTGAGAAGCTGGTGGGCAAGTGCTGGCAGACTAACCCGGAAATCATTGAGGGTGACGATGCCGACGAGAGTGAAAACGAAACCACCTGGGAGAAGAAGTCCAAGCAGGTATTCACTAACAGGCTCTGGCGAGCATTTGCTGATGCAGACCGCAGGCGCCTTGTAGGGCGCTATGCAGGAATCCTGCTGCACATTCGTGATGGTAAAGACTGGAATCTACCAGCCATCAAAGGGCGAGGGTTGCAGAAGGTTTCCGTGGCATGGGCCGGATCGCTAACGGTGAGCGAGTGGGACACTGGGCTGAACTCGAAGACTTACGGTCAGCCGAAAATGTGGCAGTACGCCGAACGCTTGCCGAATGGTTCAAGTCGCCGCGTCAATATCCACCCCGATCGCGTTTTCATCCTTGGTGATTACTCAGACGATGCTATTGGCTTCCTTGAGCCAGCATATAACGCCTTTGTGAGCCTGGAGAAGGTAGAGGGCGGATCCGGTGAGTCATTCCTGAAGAACGCAGCGCGCCAGTTAGCACTTAGTTTCGACAAGGAAATCGACTTTGGCAGCATTGCATCTATGTACGGCGTTAAAGTAGATGAGTTGCAGGATAAATTTAATGACGCTGCACGCGAGATGAATCGCGGAAATGATGTGCTGATTTCTCTCCAGGGGGCCAGCGTAACCTCCCTCGTTTCTCCGGTTTCTGATCCGTCTCCAACCTATAACGTAAACCTGCAAACAGCCGCCGCAGGAGTTGATATTCCTACGCGTATTCTGGTTGGTAACCAGCAGGCTGAGCGGTCCAGCACTGAAGACCAGAAGTATTTCAACGCTCGTTGTCAGTCTCGCAGGGGGGAATTGTCCTTCGAAATAGAGGACTTCTGCGACAAGCTCATTGAGCTACAGGTTATTGATGCAGTGGTCCAGAAGGCAGTCATCTGGGATGACCTGAGCGCGCAAAGCGACTCCGAGAAACTTGATGCAGCCCTTAAGATGTCGCAAATCAACAGCGCTTCCATCGGCACGGGTGAGCAGGTGTTTACTGGTGAAGAAATTCGCGTGGCCGCCGGGTATGAGGGTTCGCCCGAACCGCTTCCAGAGGTAGATGATGACGAAGAAGAAAGCGAAGTCACCGATACTTCCGGGAAACCTTAAAGACCCGACGGGTGCCGACCGACTTGAGCGCGGGGCGATGAGAGAGTTCGCCAGGCGAATGAAGCGAATTGGCAAGGCGTACAAGGGCATTCTCGACCGCATTCCTGCATCGCCATCAGTAAACCAGCGTTACACCTTCGACCTCGATTCCACCCAGCTATCAATGCTCCTCAGCAATGCCTCATTGCTGGTGGATGAGATATTGGGTGCGGATAACGAGACGGGGTTCTGGTTCTGGACTGAATACGTTAACCCGGCTTATCAGCGCGGGACGGCGCAGGAGTTTGCCAATCTGGCGCAGCAGTCAGCAGTGTACGCTGCCGGACAGGAAAGCGTATCGACAATCCTTCTCAGCGAACCGTACCGACGCAGGCTGATTCTGGTTCGCGCTCGCACCTTCGAGGAAATGAAGAACCTCAGCTCCAGTGTGAAAGCAGATATGGCGCGGATACTGACCGATGGACTTGGGCGCGGACAAAATCCAATGGAGATAGCTAAGCGCCTTACTGAGCAGACGGGAATTGAGTCTCGCCGGGCTAATCGTATTGCCCGGACGGAGATTACCACCGCGCTGCGCCGTGCGCGCCTGGACGAAGACGACGAAGCCAGAGAACGATATGGCATCCGTACAAAGCAGATGCACATATCAGCGCTCAGCCCGACGACCCGAAGCACCCATGCCGCGCGTCACGCCCATCTGTATACCGCAGAAGAGCAGCGGGAGTGGTGGGCTAAGGATGCAAACGGCGTGAACTGCAAATGCTCCACGATCGCGGTTATGGTCGATGAAAGCGGCAAGCCGTTAAGTGACACCATCATCGATAAAGCTCAGAAAACATTTAACACAATGAAAGCCCGTGGCTACCAATGGGCTAAGGGTTAACTCATGCCAATGCAAGTTAATGTCACCTCGAAGGTGAACAGTAAGGCCATCCGGCGCGAACAGCACAACGGACGCGAGCACTGGGTTGTTCCTTCTTACACCCTTCCGGCGAACGTGGTCATGAACGGCGGTCTGTATCCGGCCAGTGAGATTGACCAGCACTACAGTGGCCTGGAGGGGACACTGGCACCGCTTGGACATCCACAGGTCAACGGTCAGTTTGTTTCTGCTTTTAGTCCTGAGGGGCTGAATGTGGGTTATGTAGGGGCATGGAACAAAAACGTCAAGAAGTCCGGCAACCGCGTCTACGTCGAGAAGTGGATCGATACAGAAGTGGCAAAGCGCACGGATGACGGAAAGCGCCTCCTTGAGCGTCTTGAAGCGCTGGAGAAAGGCGAGGATGTTCCGCCAATCCATACCAGCGTTGCCGTATTCCTGGAGGAGCTTGAAGCGAACGATGAGCAGAAAGCTCAGGGGGCTTCATGGGTTGCGAAAATTCACGCGATGGACCATGACGCCATCCTTCTGGATGAGGTTGGCGCAGCTACGCCAGAACAGGGGGTAGGGATGATGGTAAATGCTGATCTTGCCACTCCACTGAAAGCTAATTCCGGCGCTCTGGTGGGGGAAACCTATCGCGAGCGTGAGCGGAGGCTGGAGAAGGCAGCGAAAGATAAATTCGCTCCTGGCGAGAAAGAATACGCCTGGGTGGCTGACTTCACTGACTCGCAAGCGGTAATCATCCTCAACAATGGCGAGCCGAAGGTTTACGGATACAAGTCTGAAGGCGGAAAGATTGTCTTTGATGATACCGGGACAGAGGTTCAGCGCCAGAGTTCATGGGTTGCTGTCGTCAACAAACTCAAATCTTTTTTCACACCGCAGGAACAGCCTGCACCAAACCACAAAACGGAGGGCGACATGCCTTTAACCAAAGAAGAACTGGAACAAATCGGCAGCATGGTTAGCGAGGCCGTCGCCACCAATACCGAAAAGGCTATTAAGCCTCTGGCGGAGAAGGTTGATGCGCTACAGGCCAACCAGGACAAGCTGACCGAAACCCTGACTGCAAACTCACGCGCGGAAGAGAAAACGAAACGTGAAGCGGTGGCAAAAGTTCACGGCGATATTGTGGCTAACGCCCTGTCTGGCGAAGCTCTGGACGCAATGTTCAAGTCGCTGGGCGAAGCTGCTCCGCTGGGCACTAACTCTGCGCAACAGCAGAAAGAAACCGGTGCGCCGAACCCTGACGAATACTTCAAGAAATAAGGAGCCAGACTAATGGCACGTTATCGCCGCGTTAATATCGACGGTCAGTCTCTGTACAAGACCGAAACCCGCGCCGCCGCCGCAGCACTGCTGCCTGGTACGGCTGCTGTCATCAATGGCGACAATCAGTTTGCGCAGGCAACTGCGCTGACCGGTCGCATCTACATCATCGACGTGGCCTACCATCAGGGCTTGAATATCACAGAGGCTGTTCCCGCTGGTGATTCCGCTGTTGGCAACTACGTCGAAGAAGGCCGCGAGCTGGCGCTGCTCTGCGTCGCCGGAACCTACGCCAAAGACGACCCGATCAAGCTGGGCGCAGATGGTAAGTTCACGAAGGCAACGGCGGATACCGATTCGGTAATTGGCTACAGCCAGGATGATGCAACCATTGCGGCCAGCACTACCGATTTCATCCGCGTGCGCATGCGCGTTGGCACTGTAGCTGCACCGGCAACCGGCGGCGGCGAGTAAAGGAGAGCAAGAATGTATTTTACCCCCGAAACACTGGCTGCTAACAGCCGACTGCGCGGGCACTGGAATGAGCTGTGGGCCAACCGCAACATTTTCAACCATCATCACGACATGATGGTTAACGCATATCGCCAGAGCATGACCCCCGAAATGCTGGCGGCTAACGCTGTTGGTGGCTTCGCTCGTGAATTCTGGGCTGAGATTGACCGCCAAATTATCCAGATGCGCGATCAGGAAATTGGCATGGAAATCGTCAATGACCTGATGGGCGTGCAGACTGTACTGCCTATCGGCAAAACCGCGAAGCTGTATAACGTGTCTGGTGACATCGCTGATGACGTGTCAATCAGCATCGATGGTCAGGCGCCGTATTCCTTAGACCATACTGAATTCGGTTCTGATGGTGACCCGATCCCGGTATTCACTGCTGGTTACGGCGTCAACTGGCGACACGCGGCGGGCCTGAGCACTGTCGGCATCGATCTGGTGCTGGAATCTCAGTCGGCTAAGCTGCGTAAGTTCCACAAGAAGCGTGTCAACTTCTATCTGAACGGCGACTCCAGCATTGTTGTTGATGGTCTGCCAGCTCAGGGTATGAAAAACCACCGTAACACGCAGAAGATCAACCTGGGCAGCGGAGCGGGCGGTGCCAACATCGACCTTACCACTGCAACTCCGGCGCAGTTGCTGGCCTTCTTCGGCCCGACCGGTCCGTTTGGGCTGACGGCTCGCACCAACAAAGTAACTGCTTACGACAAGTTGTGGGTCAGCCCGGAAGTGTGGGCAAACATGGCGAAGCCGTATCTGGTAGACATCAACACCGGCACCAATGCCCTGTTGAGCGGAACCGTTCTGGATGCGATCAGCAAGTTCATTCCTGCGAAGTCCATCCAGATGTCCTACGCGCTGTCTGGCAATGAGTTCCTCGCCTATGAGCGTCGTCAGGACGTGATCTCCCCGCTGGTCGGTATGGCCGTCGGCGTTGTCCCTCTGCCACGCCCGATGCCTCAGTCGAATTATAATTTCCAGATTATGAGCGCTGAGGGTCTACAAATTAAGAAAGACGGCGAAGGCCTGTCCGGCGTGGTCTACGCCGCCAACCTGGCATAAGGAGAACGACATGGCTAAATACCAGGTAATCAAAGCATGGCATGGCGTGAGCGTCGGTGATGTGGTTGAAATTGAGAAACTGCATCCGTCGCTGAAACCTCATGTGATTAAGCTCTCCGATGCGGCTTTAACCCCGGCGACGCCAGAGGCTGGCACGGATGTGAAATCCCGAAAAGAGATTATCCAGGCTCGGCTGACCGAACTGGGTATTGAGTACAAAGGCAATCTGGGCGCTGAAAAGCTCAGTGAGCTGTTGCCAGATGGCGAACTCGAAAAGCTTTTCCCTGCTGAATAACAGCCGCCGCTAAGGCGGTTTTTTTATGCCCCGCTCCGGCGGGGTATTTCACGGAGTCGATAATGGTAACTCTCGAACAGGCAAAGGAGTATCTGGAGAGCCAGGGAATTACCATTCCCGATTTTGTTCTTCAGGCTCTCGTCGACCAAGCCAACAGCATCCAGGAGTGTCTCGATGCGCATTATCCGGCATCGACCGCGCTGCTGATTCAGCTCTATCTGCTGGCGCTTATGGGGCTGGCGCAAGGCGACAAGTATATCAGCTCGCAGACTGGCCCTAATGGTGCATCTCGTTCATTCCGTTTTCAGTCGTTTCCGGATCGCTGGAAAGGGGCGCTGGCACTGTTGCGCGTCACCGATAAACACGGCTGCGCTAATGACCTCACCCCTCCAGACCCGACCAATACAGCTTTTGCTGGCATATGGATTGCCAGGGGGGGATGCATGTGTGGCGGGGGGCGGTAATGGCCTGGATATCGGTTAAGAAGCGGCTGCCGGAGCCTTTTGTCAAAGTCTGGGTGATGACCGACAGTGGTAAGCGCGTTACCGGATACGTCAAAAGCAACGGTGACTGGTATCTGCTGTGCCGGAAGGTTGCGGCGGAGAATCCGGAGGTGATCCGGTGGGAGGATAACGGTGTCTGAAACAGCCGCATGGAGCTATACCAATGTTGCCACTGTTTACCCGCGAGTCTACGACGACTGGAACAGCACCTGGACAACCGGCACCCCATACCTGATTGACTGCACCTGGACGGCTAACAATGAGGTTGCGGTAGATGCCAATGGTAAAGAGTTCACCACTAA
>OFLN01000253.1_pt1 | contig 15901 bp, 15 predicted proteins | sample 1540821 | NCBI WGS metagenome assembly OFLN01 (sample SAMEA4413037, study PRJEB24355) | metagenome | biome: human; feature: gut; material: faeces | place: United Kingdom | collected 2010 | reverse complement strand
TTGGAACCTTCAACAACCCATACTTTCACTTCCACGGTATCACCCGGACGGAAGGAAGGTACGTCCTGCTTCATCTGTTCTTGTTCAAGTTGCTTAATAATGTTGCTCATAATTTAATCTCTTATCCTGGGTAAACTGATATTGGGGGCTTACGCCATCCCATCATGTTTATGTTGCTGTTGCGCGAGTTCCTTTTTGAACTCTGCCAGCAACCTTGCTTGCTCTTCAGTCAGAGCCAGGTTTTCCAAAAGTTCAGGTCTTCTAAGCCAGGTACGGCCCAGCGACTGCTTCAGACGCCAGCGACGTATCTCAGCATGGTTTCCCGACAGCAATACCGGCGGTACTTCCATACCTTCTAACACTTCAGGACGCGTATAGTGCGGGCAATCCAGCAATCCTTCAGCAAACGAATCTTCGATTGCTGAAGCTTCATGACCCAGCACCCCCGGAATAAACCGGGAAACGGAGTCAATCAGCGTCATTGCCGGTAGCTCGCCACCGCTGAGAACGTAATCGCCAATTGACCATTCTTCATCAATCTCGGTCTGAATTACGCGCTCATCTACGCCTTCATAGCGACCGCACACCAAAATCAGCTTCTGATTTGTTGCCAGTTCGCTGACGCCCGCTTGATCAAGCTTGCGTCCCTGAGGTGAAAGATAAATCACCTTTGCGCCTTCACCTGCCGCGGCTTTTGCTGCATGAATGGCATCCCGTAAAGGTTGCACCATCATTAACATCCCCGGTCCGCCGCCGTAAGGACGATCGTCCACGGTACGGTGCCGGTCATGAGCGAAATCGCGAGGACTCCAGCTCTGGATGCTCAGCAGGCCATTTTTTACTGCCCGGCCAGTTACCCCGTAATCGGTAATTGCGCGGAACATTTCAGGAAACAGGCTAACGATACCTATAAACACAAGCCAATCCCCATAGTGCCGTTTTTTACCGTTTATCCGGAGAATTTAAAAACCAGGATCCCAGTCTACTTCGATGGTACGAGTAGCGAGATCGACTTTCTTGATAACCTGCCCATCGAGGAACGGAACCAGCCGCTCCTTGATACCAAATGCATCTTTCAGGTTTGCCTTGATGACGAGAACGTCATTAGACCCGGTTTCCATCATGTCGATGACTTTGCCGAGGCTATAGCCTTCCGTGGTCACTACCTGGCAGCCCATCAGGTCTTTCCAGTAATAGTCACCCTCTTCAAGCGCAGGCAGCTGCGATGAATCCACGACAATTTCGCAATTAGTCAGCGCATTCGCGGCATCGCGATCGTCAATGCCTTTCAGCTTAATGACGATATCCTGATTGTGGTGGCGCCAGCTTTCCAGCTCAACAACCTGCCACTGACCCGCCTTCTGGATAAACCAGGGCTGATAGTCAAAAATGCTTTCGGCGTCTTCGGTGGAGGAAAACACTCTGAGCCAACCACGGATACCGTAGGAAGAACCCATCTTGCCCAATACAATCGGTTCAACAGGTGCTTGTGCGGTGTGTTGCTTGCTCATCATGACCACCGTGACAGATTAAGCTGCTTTGTTAGCGGCTTTGATCAGCGCAGCTACGCGATCGGAAACAGTAGCGCCCAGGCCAACCCAGTGAGCGATACGATCCAGATCCAGACGAGTTCCTTCTTCGGTCGCAGAAGCGATCGGGTTGAAGAAACCAACGCGCTCGATGAAGCGACCGTTGCGTGCATTACGGCTGTCGGTAACAACAACCTGGTAGAACGGACGCTTTTTCGCGCCGTGACGTGCTAAACGAATAGTAACCATAACATCCTCTTGTGTGAATAAAACACCGGGCCCCATCGAGGAACGGAGCCCGGTGTCATATTAAAAGCCCGAAAATTTTACTGATTTCTGGGGAAATTGCAATCAGCAGTTATAAACTCTGCCGTGGAAGGCCCCCTAAATGGGGTAACTGAGCCAGAGCGCGCCAACAATGGGTAAAAAAAGAAGCGCGCCCCGACAGCAAAATAGCGACGGTATTATCGCCCGCCGGGGAACCCAGGCGGCATCATACCTTTCATTCCGCGCATCATCTTCATCATGCCGCCTTTCGACTTCATCTTCTTCATCATGCGCTGCATATCGTCAAACTGCTTGAGCAGACGGTTCACATCCTGCACCTGCATTCCGCAGCCTGCGGCGATGCGGCGCTTGCGCGAACCTTTAATAATTTCCGGTTTAGCGCGCTCTTTCAGCGTCATCGAGTTGATGATGGCTTCCATACGCACCAGCACTTTATCATCCATCTGCGATTTAACGTTGTCCGGTATCTGCCCCATGCCCGGCAGCTTGCCCATCAGGCTGGCCATACCGCCCATGTTTTTCATCTGCCGCAGCTGTTCAAGGAAATCGGTAAGATCAAAACCGTCGCCTTTTTTCAGTTTGGAAGCCAGCTTTTCAGCCTGCGCGCGGTCAACCTTACTTTCGATATCTTCGATCAGCGACAGAACGTCGCCCATGCCGAGAATACGGGAGGCGATACGGTCCGGATGGAACGGTTCCAGCGCTTCGGTTTTCTCGCCAACGCCAAGGAATTTAATCGGCTTGCCGGTGATATGACGAATCGACAGCGCCGCACCGCCGCGGGCGTCACCGTCCACTTTGGTCAGCACCACCCCGGTCAGTGGCAGGGCTTCGTTAAAGGCTTTCGCCGTGTTCGCCGCATCCTGGCCGGTCATCGCATCGACAACAAACAGGGTTTCTACTGGATTGAGAGACGCATGGACCTGCTTAATCTCATCCATCATCGCTTCATCAACGTGCAGACGACCGGCGGTATCCACCAGCAGCACATCGTAGAATTTGAGCTTCGCTTCCTTCAGCGCGGCATTAACGATATCAACCGGCTTCTGACCCACGTCAGACGGGAAGAAATCAACGCTAACCTGCTCGGCCAGCGTTTCCAGCTGTTTGATCGCCGCAGGGCGATAGACGTCAGCGGAAACGACAAGGACTTTCTTCTTGTGCTTTTCACGCAGGAATTTACCCAGCTTAGCGACGCTGGTGGTTTTACCCGCCCCCTGCAAACCGGCCATCAGCACCACGGCTGGCGGCTGCGCCGCTAAATCCAGCGCCTGGTTCTCTTCGCCCATCGCGGCAACCAGTTCGTTGCGCACAATTTTGACGAACTCCTGGCCCGGGGTCAGGCTTTTGTTGACTTCATGACCTACCGCGCTTTCTTTTACGCGGTTGATGAAGTCACGTACCACAGGCAGAGCAACGTCCGCCTCCAGCAGCGCCATACGCACTTCGCGCAGGGTATCTTTAATGTTGTCTTCAGTAAGGCGTCCGCGGCCGCTAATGTTGCGCAGCGTACGCGACAAACGATCGGTTAAATTATCAAACATTGTCTCTCGCCTGAGGTGGAAACGGTCGGTCGCCGCAGCGACACAAAAACGGAATGGGCGCAGTATAACACGACATAAACGTGAATGTGCTGCAACGGTTGGAGCCAGAGTCGCGTGACGCTATACTGCTTCTCTTTACTATTTAGTCAACAGTCGACGCCCATATGCCTGTTTTTGCTCTACTCGCTCTTGTCGCCTACTCCATCAGCCTCGCGCTGATCGTCCCTGGTCTGCTGCAAAAAAACAGCAGCTGGCGGCGGATGGCGATTCTTTCCGCAACTATTGCGTTGATTTGTCACGCCTTCGCGCTGGAGTCACGCATTTTTCCCGGCGGCGAAAGTGGGCAAAACCTTAGTCTATTAAACGTGGGATCGCTGGTCAGCCTGATGATCTGTACGGTGATGACCATCGTCGCATCGCGTAATCGCGGCTGGCTATTGCTGCCCATTGTCTACACCTTCGCCTTAATCAACCTCGCGTTCGCGACCTTTATGCCGAACGAGTACATCACGCATCTGGAAACCACGCCGGGGATGTTGGTCCATATCGGCCTGTCGCTCTTTTCTTATGCTACGCTGATTATCGCTGCGCTTTACGCGCTGCAGCTGGCGTGGATTGACTATCAGTTGAAGAATAAAAAGTTGACCTTCAGTAGCGAAATGCCGCCGCTGATGAGCATTGAACGTAAAATGTTCCATATCACCCAGATAGGCGTGGTGCTGTTAACCCTGACGCTGTGCACCGGGCTGTTTTATATGCACAACCTGTTTAGCGCGGAAAACATTGATAAAGCAGTGCTGTCTATTGTTGCGTGGTTCGTTTATATCGTCCTGCTTTGGGGCCACTATCATGAAGGGTGGCGCGGACGCCGGGTCGTCTGGTTTAACGTGACTGGCGCGGGGCTGCTGACGCTGGCCTACTTTGGTAGCCGCGTATTGCAACAGTTCATGAGCTAAGTCTTTAAGGAATCCCAAGTGGAACATATCTCCACCACCACGCTGATCGTAACGCTGATCGTCATGGTGGTCATCTCCGCCTATTTCTCCGGTTCTGAGACCGGCATGATGACGCTGAACCGCTATCGCCTGCGTCATATGGCCAAACAGGGCAATCGTCAGGCAAAACGTGTCGAAAAGCTGCTGCGCAAACCTGACCGTCTCATTAGTCTGGTTCTCATTGGCAATAACCTCGTCAACATTCTTGCATCGGCGCTGGGCACCATTGTCGGTATGCGCCTGTACGGGGATGCCGGCGTCGCCATTGCCACCGGAGTCCTGACGTTTGTGGTGCTGGTGTTTGCCGAAGTGCTGCCAAAAACCATTGCCGCGCTCTATCCGGAAAAGGTCGCCTATCCCAGCAGCCTCCTGCTCGCGCCGCTGCAAATACTGATGATGCCGCTGGTGTGGTTGCTCAACACTATTACCCGCATTCTGATGCGTATGATGGGCATTAAAACCGACATCGTGATTAGCGGAGCATTAAGCAAAGATGAGCTACGCACTATCGTTAATGAATCACGTTCGCAGATCTCCCGACGCAATCAGGACATGCTGCTCTCCGTACTGGATCTCGAGAAAGTCAGCGTTGACGACATCATGGTTCCGCGCAACGATATTGTCGGTATCAATATTAACGACGACTGGAAATCTATTGTCCGCCAGTTGACCCACTCTCCGCACGGGCGCATCGTGCTGTACCGCGACACGCTGGACGATGCCATCAGCATGCTGCGTGTACGCGAAGCTTATCGCCTGATGACGGAGAAAAAAGAGTTCACAAAAGAAGTCATGCTGCGCGCCGCCGATGAAATTTACTTCGTGCCGGAAGGAACGCCGCTCAGTACGCAGCTGGTGAAATTCCAGCGCAATAAAAAGAAAGTGGGTCTGGTCGTTGATGAATATGGCGACATTCAGGGTCTGGTTACGGTTGAGGATATCCTCGAAGAGATCGTCGGCGATTTTACAACTTCAATGTCGCCTACGCTGGCTGAAGAGGTGACGCCGCTTAATGATGGCTCAGTGATTATCGACGGAACCGCCAACGTACGGGAAATCAACAAGGCATTTAACTGGCATCTCCCGGAAGATGAAGCGCGAACCATTAACGGTATCATCCTGGAAGCACTTGAAGAGATCCCCGCTCCGGGTACCCGCGTACGCATCGAACAGTATGATATCGATATTCTTGATGTTCAGGAGAATATGATTAAACGGGTGAAAGTGATGCCGGTAAAACCCATTCGCGAAAGCGTGGCCGAGTCATAACACCCCTGGGGCCAGGCTGAGGGGAATAGAAAAACGGCTACCTCGCGGTAGCCGTTTCGCTTATTTACTTCGCTTTCGCCACGGTGACCATCGCCGCGCGAATAGTACGGCCGTTCAGGGTATAGCCCTTTTGCATGACGCCCAGAACGTTACCTGCCGCAACGTCTTCAGACTCAACCATCGCAATGGCCTGATGTACGTTCGGATCCAGCGGCACGTTCGTATCGCCAATCACTTCCACGCCGAACTTACGTACCACGTCGAGCATGGACTTCAGCGTCAGTTCGATGCCTTCAACCATCGGCGCCATATCCGGGTTAGCTTTATCAGCGACTTCCAGCGCGCGATCCAGGCTGTCAATAACCGGCAGCAGCTCGTTAACGAACTTCTCCAGCGCAAACTTATGCGCTTTTTCGATATCCAACTCGGTGCGGCGGCGCAGGTTATCTTCATCGGCTTTCGCACGCAGCAATACTTCACGTTCGCGCTTCTGCGCTTCAGCAAGCTGAGCTTCCAGATTCGCAATTTTTTCATCGCGCGGATCCACCTGCTCAGCCGAAACCTCAGGCTCTACCGCCTCAACGTCGTCGTGCTGCTCCGTGATAATTTCTTCCGGGGCTTGCCCCTCAGGCGTTTTCTGTTCTTTACTACTCATGAATTTCTCCGCGTTTTTTTTCGCATTCATCTCGCTAACTTCGCTTATTATGGGGATCAGTTTCCTGGTTTCAAGGGAACGCGGCCAGATTGTCACTATTCATTTAACGCAAGGACATCCAGATCATGAAGAACCACTTCAAGTGTATAGGCATTGTGGGACACCCTCGTCACCCAACCGCGCTGACCACACATGAAATGCTCTGGCGCTGGCTGTCCGGCAAAGGTTATGAAGTGCTGGTTGAGCAGCAAATTGCTCATGAACTGCAGCTCAGCAATGTGAAGACCGGGACGCTGGCGGAAATCGGCCAGCAGGCAGACCTGGCCGTCGTGGTGGGCGGGGATGGCAATATGCTCGGCGCAGCGCGGACGCTGGCCCGCTACGACATTAACGTTATTGGGATTAACCGCGGTAACCTCGGTTTTCTGACCGATCTCGACCCGGATAACGCGCTACAGCAGCTTGCCGATGTGCTCGAAGGCCACTATATCGCCGAAAAACGCTTTCTGCTGGAAGCGCAGGTATGTCAGCAGGATTGCCAGAAGCGCATCAGCACGGCAATTAATGAAGTTGTCCTGCACCCCGGCAAAGTGGCGCATATGATTGAGTTTGAAGTTTACATTGATGAGGTATTTGCTTTCTCTCAGCGCTCCGATGGCCTGATTATCTCCACGCCCACCGGCTCCACGGCTTATTCACTCTCTGCTGGAGGGCCGATCCTCACGCCTTCACTGGATGCGATCACCCTGGTCCCCATGTTTCCGCATACGCTGTCAGCACGCCCGCTGGTGATCAACGGTGACAGCACGATTCGCCTGCGCTTTTCTCAACGCTGTAGCGACCTCGAGATTAGCTGCGATAGCCAGATAGCGCTGCCGATTCAGGATGGTGAAGATGTGCTGATCCGCCGCTGTGACTATCACCTCAATCTCATTCATCCAAAAGATTACAGCTATTTCAACACATTAAGCACCAAGCTTGGCTGGTCGAAAAAATTGTTCTGATTTTATAGCCAGCCCCTTTACTGGATAAAAAACCAGATTATACTGTACGAAAACACAGTAATGGTTTTTCATACAGGAAGGCAGCTATGTTGGCACAACTCACTATTAGTAATTTTGCTATTGTTCGTGAGCTTGAAATCGATTTTCACAGCGGGATGACCGCCATTACCGGCGAGACCGGCGCCGGTAAATCGATCGCTATCGATGCGCTGGGGTTGTGCCTCGGTGGTCGGGCGGAAGCCGATATGGTGCGCAGAGGCGCCAGCCGGGCTGATTTGTGCGCCCGCTTCTCCCTGAAGGACACGCCAGCCGCGCAGCGCTGGCTGGAACAGAACCAGCTTGAAAGCGGACGTGAGTGTTTACTTCGTCGCGTCATCAGTGCAGATGGCCGTTCTCGCGGGTTTATTAACGGCACGGCTGTCCCTTTATCCCAGCTTCGTGAACTGGGTCAGCTGCTAATCCAGATCCACGGCCAGCATGCCCACCAGCTACTGACTAAACCCGAACACCAGAAAACGCTGCTTGATGGCTATACCGGTGAGTATGCGCTTACTCAGCTTATGGCAGAGCGCTATCATCAATGGCATAAAAGCTGTCGCGATCTGGCGCAGCATCAGCAGCAAAGCCAGGAGCGCGCAGCGCGTGCGGATCTGCTGCAATATCAATTAAAAGAGCTAAACGAGTTCAACCCGCAGTCGGGCGAATTTGAGCAAATTGATGAAGAGTACAAACGCCTTGCTAACAGCGGTCAGTTGCTGACTACCTGCCAGCATGCGCTGACGGTGCTGGCAGACGGCGAAGAATCCAACCTGCAAAGCCAACTCTACGCCGCGAAGCAGCTGGTCAGCGAGCTGGTTGGTATGGACAGTAAGCTCTCCGGGGTACTCGATATGCTCGAAGAAGCGTCTATTCAGCTTAGCGAAGCCACGGACGAACTGCGCCATTATCATGACCGCCTCGATCTCGATCCGAACCGCCTGTTTGAGCTGGAACAGCGCATCTCCCGGCAAATTGCCCTCGCGCGGAAACATCAAATTACGCCCGAAGAGCTTCCTGACCTTTACCAGTCACTGCTGGAAGAACAGCGTATGCTGGATGATAGCGCGGGTTCTCTGGAATCACTCAGCCAGAGGGTCGTGGAGCATCATCAGTTGGCGCTGGATACGGCGAAGCAGCTGCATGCCTTACGCCAAAATAGCGCCAATGAGCTGACTCAGCTCATTACGGAGAGTATGCACTCACTTTCGATGCCGCATGGGGTGTTCGCCATTGATGTCGCGTTTGATGAACGCCATCTTACGGCCGAAGGCGCAGACCATATCGAATTCCGCGTTACCACCAACCCGGGTCAGCCGCTGCAGCCGATTGCTAAAGTTGCCTCCGGCGGCGAGCTGTCTCGTATTGCGCTGGCGATTCAGGTCATCACCGCGCGTAAGATGGAAACTCCGGCGCTGATTTTCGATGAAGTGGACGTCGGCATCAGCGGCCCTACGGCGGCGGTCGTCGGTAAGCTGCTGCGTCAATTGGGTGAATCAACACAGGTGATGTGCGTTACCCACTTACCGCAGGTTGCCGGTTGTGGACATCACCATTTCTTTGTCTGCAAGGAAACCGACGGTGAAATGACCGAGACGCATATGCACCCTCTGGATAAACGCGCTCGTTTGCAAGAACTGGCCCGACTGCTGGGCGGTAGTGAAGTCACTCGTAACACCCTGGCAAACGCGAAAGAGTTGCTCGCCGCGTAAACTTTTTGATTTTCACAGAGTCATAGTGAACAGCAAATTGCCGACAGACCTGCAGCCGAAGGTTCCCAACCGGGCAAAGGTCTATTATCATCGGCATATTACAGATGAGCCACGTACTGCTCGGGCCCAAAAAGGAATCAAATCACTATGCGCTGTAAAATGCTGACTGCTGCCGCAGCGGTTCTTCTTATGTTGACCGCAGGCTGTTCCACTCTGGAACGAGTGGTTTACCGTCCTGACATCAACCAGGGTAACTATCTGGCACCAACCGATGTAGCAAAAATCCGCGTCGGCATGACGCAGCAACAGGTTGCCTATGCTCTTGGTACCCCGATGATGTCGGATCCGTTTGGCACCAATACCTGGTTCTACGTTTTCCGTCAGCAGCCTGGGCATGAGAAAGTTACCCAGCAGACGCTTACTCTGACCTTCAATAGCAGCGGTGTGCTGACCAACATTGATAACAAACCTGCCCTGACGGCGGAGTAAGGCTATCAATACGCAAAAAGCGCTCAATGAGCGCTTTTTTTATATCTGCATCTTCGTGCGAAACGGTTACTTTCCGGCGCTTTTCTCTGCCCGCTGGCGACGCAGCTCTTTTGGGTCAGCAATCAGCGGCCGATAGATTTCTACCCGATCGCCATCGTGGACCCGATCGTGAAGCTTAGCCGGGCGGCTATAAATCCCCACTTTGTTCTTCGCCAGATCGATATCATCACGCAGCGCCAGAAGGCCGCTGGCCACGATCGCCTGCTCGACCGTCGCGCCCTCCTCCAGCTTAACGCTTTGCAGATACTGCTTTTCCGGCAATGCGTAGGCCACTTCAACCACGATATTAGCCGACACTGTAGACCTCTTTAGCGCGGGTCGTGAACGCCTGCACCATATTCATGGCCAGCTCTTTGAAAATGCGACCAAAGGCCATTTCAATCAGCTTATTAGTGAATTCAAAATCAAGATGAAACTCAATTTTGCACGCTTCCGGGCTTAAGGGGATAAACTTCCAGCCGCCAATCAGCTTCTTAAACGGACCATCGACCAGACTCATGAGAATACTCTGGTTACTGGTCAGCGTATTTCGCGTTGTGAAGGTTTTGCTGATACCCGCTTTGGATACGTCCACCGCCGCGGTCATTTGCGTCGGACCGAGCTCCAGAACCCGGCTACCGGTGCAGCCCGGCAGAAAATCAGGGTAGGACTTCACATCATTTACCAGTTGGTACATCTGTTCCGCACTGAACGGCACCAGGGCGGTACGGCTAATCTGAGGCATAGCAGGTTCCACATATAAACACGGTGTAAATAATATCATTTATCTGCTGCTAAAAAAAACGCTGTACCGCAACTCGTGCTAAGATAGCCCATTACGCCTCGCGGGAAGATTGAGGTACGACTGTTTTAAGACGATGACTTCAGGATACTATGACTAAGAAAAAAGCCCACAAACCTGGATCAGCCACCATTGCGCTGAATAAACGCGCACGTCATGAATACTTTATCGAAGATGAATACGAGGCTGGTCTTGCCCTGCAGGGATGGGAGGTAAAATCTCTCCGTGCTGGTAAAGCCAATATTGGTGATAGCTATGTCATTTTGAAAGATGGCGAAGCCTATCTGTTTGGCGCCAACTTTACGCCAATGGCTGTTGCTTCCACTCACTACGTCTGCGACCCGACGCGTACCCGTAAGCTTCTGCTCAACCAGCGTGAACTGGATACCCTGTACGGGCGTATCAACCGCGAAGGTTACACCGTGGTTGCTCTTTCGCTGTACTGGAAAAACGCCTGGTGCAAAGTCAAAATCGGCGTAGCAAAAGGTAAAAAACAGCACGATAAGCGTACCGATATCAAAGACCGCGAATGGGCAGTAGATAAAGCCCGAATTATGAAGCACGCGGGTCGTTAACTCCCCATCCCATCAGGGTCAGTTTTGCTGGCCCTGATGCTATATCGTTGTTGATGCTGATTTTTCACCCAACCTGACGCCATAATCCTCAAAACGAGGGCTGGTAAGCGCATTCATAAATCTGTTATACTCAACGTACACATTGGGGCTGATTCTGGATTCGACGGGATTTGCGAAACCCAAGGTGCATGCCGAGGGGCGGTTGGCCTCGTAAAAAGCCGCAAAAAAATAGTCGCAAACGACGAAAACTACGCTTTAGCAGCTTAATAACCTGCTCTGAGCCCTCTCTCCCTAGCTTCCGCTCTTAAGACGGGGATCAAAGAGAGGTCAAACCCAAAAGAGATCGCGTGGAAGCCCTGCCTGGGGTTGAAGCGTTAAAACTAATCAGGCTAGTCTGGTAGTGGCGTGTCCGTCCGCAGGTGCCAGGCGAATGTAAAGACAGACTAAGCATGTAGTACCGAGGATGTAGGAATTTCGGACGCGGGTTCAACTCCCGCCAGCTCCACCAATCATGATTGGACAGTGATAGGACATCACTAGCAATAACAGGAAGTTAGCAGTCTCAGCAGGACACCGACCAGACGGTGAGGGGACAAAAAAAGATACGCAAAGGAGCCGCGGCTCCGGAGTAACATGAAAGCCCGCTTATGCGGGCTTTTTTATATCTGAACACGATTGATAACTTGGTCTGTAACTTTTTGTTGAATCAAGGGTCAAAAATTTTTATGACTAAGGAACTGCTTAAAGCCCTGTGTCCCACTTGTGGAGGTCTACGTAACTGCACCATACACGGAGAGTTGACCACCCGTTGGGAAGATCAAAGATATCCAGTTTATGGGTATCATTACCATCACCTTCTTCAATGCAATGGCTGTGAAACGGTTTTTTATCATCATAATGAACATTTTAGCGAACATACTACTCATGAGTACCGCAATGGTGAGCTTATAGAAACGCCGATTGATATGGTCACTACCTACCCATCGAGTGAAACATTTCAACCGCCAGCCTGGCTATCCAAACTTGAATCAGTTGATGGTCAACTATTCCAAATATTCAATGAAATGTATTCTTCTTATAACTCTAGTCATTTCATTCTATCCTCTATTGGTTTGCGCACGATCTTCGATCGTACAGCTGAACTGTTACAAATCCATCCGGGTCTGTCTCTTGGCGAAAAAGTAGAAAAATTAAAGCAGGATGGATTTATCGGAGAAACTGAAGCACTTGTTTTAACGTCAGTAATTAATGCTGGTAATGCAGCTGCACATCGAGGCTGGAGTCCAAACAAAAGCGAATTTGAACAAATGTTAGAAGCTCTTGAAAGTTTTGTTCAAAGAACTCTTTTAGGAAAAAAATCACTTGAGCATATAACTGAAAGAATCCCCCCCAAAGCTAAGAGACCTAAAAAAAGCACTTAATCCTGAGATATTCTCGATTGGCTATTTTTACTTAAGATTGAGAGTTGGGGGATTAATTCAAAATAGCTTTAGAACTACCATCATATCCTTCATGGGGTGTCGGGGGTCGGAGGTTCAAATCCTCTCGTGCCGACCAAAAATCCCTGAGAAACCAGCCTTTTAAGGCTGGTTTTTTTATGCCTGCTTTTTGTGCGGGGAGTCAATGGGGAGAAATGGGGGAGAAACCCTGACAGTTTCACCCAACAATATTGATCATTGAGAAAAAAATTTTATCCCCATATCTTAGTTAAGCGGATATGTTCCTTTGAATGATTAAGAGCGCGGGGATGAAGCAGAGGGATTTTTGATTGTGACAGCTGCAGCCGATCAGGGGTTGGTCGATATCCACGACCGTCGGCCGCTCGTTCTGGTTCCTGAAGCTGCGCGCGAATGGATGAGGCAGGATATCGTAGGGAAAGAGGCGGGAGAAATTGCTGCTGATGGGTCTGTACCAGCTGACCATTTCACATGGCACTCTGTTTCCCGCGCGGTGGGTAACGTTAAAAACCAGGATCCTAAGTTGATACATGAAAGCTCTTGAGGTGTAACGCAATCCTTGATGATTGACTGCTATTTATCAGAGATTGCCATATCGAAAACGTCTATTTTCATCTAACTAATCCAGAGTTAATATGAGGATAGGGTTACTATTCATGCTTGATGTAACTTGCTAAATTAACCAGCCAATGGGGTCGCAGGGAAAGTTTATGTCTGATATCGATTTAGTAAAACGACTTGCTGAGGAGTCGCAAAATTTAATCGCTGCACAGAAAAATTACGATTCAGCTAAGAGTGCAGTGTTATCTTGGCTTGAGCGGGATATGGAACGTAGTGAAGGTAGCGGTGCGCAGGAAGCCCGTCGTGAAGCCCATTACGAAAACCTTTGTCAAGAAGAGAGTGGCGCATTGTGCGCTTTAAACAATCAAAAAGAAACTGTAAGAAAAGTGGCCGAGCAGCTTTTCCATAAATAAACATTATCTCCCCAGCACAGGCCGCTTTCGCGGCCTTGCAATATTAAATGTCACCTGACCTGAAGTAAATCACTGAACCTTGTGGTATAGCGCGGTGAAAGCATGTCTCGCTTCATCTGCCAAGCGGTCTGGATACCTTGGCCTGCAAAATAGAGCGTCCCCCTGCCATCCTTCGCATTGAGATGGTCGAGAACTTCCATTAACTTTTCGCTGTTCGGCCGTGGTGCGTTGTCGTCGAAGAGGTTAAGTTGCGCTACGCCCTGGCTGTAGAAGTCGCCAAGCATCACCCCTGCTTTCTGGTACCTGTGCCCATCTTTCCAGATTGCATCAAGGCACCTGGTGGCCGCAGCGATAATGTCCCGGCTATCCTGGGTCGGGGTCAACAGCTTTACCGATGCACTGTTCCCATAATACGGTTCGTTCAGTGCAAACGGGCTCGTTTTGACGAATGCAGAGATAAACCGGCAATATTGATGCTCACCACGGAGCTTCTCCGCTGCGCGAGATGCATAGCTGCATATCGCCTGCCGCATCTCATGGTATTCAGTTATTCGCCCGCCGAACGACCGGCTACAGACTATTTCCTGTTTTACTGGCGCGAATTCCTCAAGACCGAGACAAGGCTCACCGCGCAGCTCCCGCACCGTTCGCTCCAGCACCACATTGAAATGTTTCCGGATAAAACGGATATCCGTATCCGCCAGTTGAAGCACCGTTTTGATGCCCATAGCCTCCAACTTTTTACTGATGCGGTGCCCAACCCCCCATACTTCATCAACCGGCACTAGAGCCATTAACTTTCTCTGCCGTTCCAAGTTCGACAAATCAACCACGCCTCCGGTCTGCCGCTGCCACTGTTTCGCAGCGTGATTGGCCAGCTTGGCCAGGGTTTTAGTCTGGGCTATGCCGACGCCGACCGTGAGGTGCGTCCTGCGCAGAACCGTCTCGCGAATTTCCCTGCCAAAGTCGGTAAGGTCGCGACAGTTGCGGACGCCAGTAAGGTCGCAAAAGGCCTCGTCGATACTGTAAATTTCGCACCGCGGCGAGAGCTCTTCTAACGTTGTCATCACCCGATTCGACATGTCCGCATAAAGCTCGTAATTACTGCTGAAGCAGATAACGCCCTGCCGGCGGAATTGCTCCTTTTGCTTAAAGTACGGCTCCCCCATTTTGACGAACGGTTTTGCTTCAGCAGAGCGCGCTATCACGCAGCCATCATTGTTGCTGAGGACAACCACCGGCCGCCCTTTCAGGTCAGGACGAAACACCGTCTCACACGATGCGTAAAAGGAGTTCACATCGCAAAGCGCAAACATCTTAACCCGCTGACTTGATGATGTAAGTAACGACCCCGAACACGTCGAGAGTATCCTCGCTTCCGACGACTATCGGGGAATACGCGCTATTCATTGGGTTAAGCTGAACCCGCGGATGCAACTGCAGCTTCTTAACGGTAAACTCCCCGTCCACCGCAGCAATCACGATATCACCATGAACTGCGGTTTTTGAGCTATCCACGACCAGAAGATCCCCCTCGCTAATGCCCGCATCTTTCATGCTATCGCCCGCAGCTTTGACAAAATACGTCGCGCTGGGGTGATTAATTAACAGCTCGTTCAGGTCTATGCGTTGCTCAACGTAATCCTGCGCGGGGCTTGGGAACCCACATTGGACAAGGTCACTGAATAAGGGGAGCAATACGATCTGACGTAATTCTGCTGGTGTATAAAACTTCATAATAAATCCACTCACATAAATACTGTTTATATATACAGTAGATTTAACCACGAGACAGATCAATATAGGTTTTGGCTATCAATTTTCGTCATTGCCGTAACGCATTGATGTAATGAGTAAGGTAAGTCTTAAAGTGTTTTCAGTGCTTAACTGTTTGATGATTTTGCGAACAGTGCGACGATAAAATTTTGCAGCTATGGCACCGCCTCCATAGCAAATTGCTCATCTGCGGGCTCTTGCATACGGTTACCAGGTAGGGCACTGAAGTGCTGGTAGCAATACTTCATTGTTTTGTAAAGCTCAGAAACTATTTTTATGTCGTGGTGTCTTATATGTAATCAATAAAACACAGGCTCTTAAATGACTACTTTACTCGTTGCCGCAACACTCTTTACTGTCTCAGGACTCATGATGTTTGGGCTTTTACAACTGTGGGAAGGCATATCAAATAATCACGAAAAGTTTTGATAGCCATTAGGCTTAAAGCTCATCCCGTTACTGGCAAATATTTATAGATAGTCTTCACCCCTACTCCGATCACATCAGCTATCTGCTGGCGTGAAGCTCCGTTCTCCAGCATGCGCCGGCAGCGTTCCACCACTTCGGTTGTCATTACCCGGCGGCGGCCACCGATACGCCCCTGCTCCCTTGCCGCGGCTAAACCGGCGCGGGTGCGCTCCACTATCAATTCCCTCTCCATCTCCGCCAGAGCGCTCATGACGTGGAAAAAGAAGCGGCCTGCTGGCGTGCTGGTATCAATGCTGTCGGTCAGGCTGCGAAAATGAATTCCCCGCTC
>OFLN01000250.1_pt1 | contig 16058 bp, 19 predicted proteins | sample 1540821 | NCBI WGS metagenome assembly OFLN01 (sample SAMEA4413037, study PRJEB24355) | metagenome | biome: human; feature: gut; material: faeces | place: United Kingdom | collected 2010 | reverse complement strand
TGAGGGAACAGGACAAGCTGAAGACTACAGGCTGAAGCTGTCCCCTAAGAAAGCGAGCCAACAATACGAAGTATTGTTGTAAATAAAGAAGCCAGTAAATGAATTTATAAAAACTCATTTACTGGCTATTTTGCTAGGAATTATATCCCAACCACTTAACAATTTCAATTCACTGAAAAACTATTTTTTTTCGTTCCCTTTTGGACCTGATTTATATTCATATTTACCAGGATTTACTTTTTTAAAGTCAGGATTTTTGTAGAATCTGAACAAGTCACCATTTAACACGCTGTCACTCATTTCAAGATCTTTCTCTACTTGTTTTTTATTTTTATCGAAGTCTTTAGGTTTTTCAGTAAGCAATTCATTATCTTTATTTGAGTAAATTTTACCATTCACATACTTATAATCTTCAGTGATAAAATCACCATTTCTAAACGGTACTACGTTATTGTGTTGTTTAGAGAACATGTCAGAACCAAACATTAGGTAATTCTTGCTATCAATACCAACAAGATGTAGTAATGTAGGCATAACATCCATTTGCCCAGCATACTCTTTATTTACGCCCCCTGATTTACCTGGAACTTTTAACCAGAAGCCAGTGCGGTTTAAATCTGTAAATTTAGCTGGTGTAATCTTCTCACCTAATAATTTTTCCATAGCATTATTATGATTTTCAGAAATACCATAATGGTCACCGTAAATCATAATGACTGAGTTATCATATAGACCTTTTTTCTTAAGGTCAGTAATATATTCCTCTAAAGCTTGGTCGAGATAGTGTGCCGTTTGTATATAACCGTCTACTGTTGAGTCACCGGTATTAGGTTTATCAATAGAAGCATCCTCTTCATCTAATGTGAAAGGATAGTGGTTAGTTAAAGTAATTAAGTGTGAATAAAACGGCTTTTTCATTTTAGATTGATAATCTGCTGATGCTTTAAAGAATGGTTTATCTTTTAAACCAAGATTAACAATATTGTCGTCAGACATGTCATAGTAAGTAGCATCATAGAAATTGTCAATACCGAAATGTTTATAAACTTGATCTCGATTCCAAAATGTTTTGTAGTCACCATGCATTACATTAGATGTATAACCTTGCTTTTGGTCTAGTATAGCTGGTAATGATTGATACGTATTATCTCCCTTCAGTGAATAGGCTGAGCCTTGCGGCAAGCCATATAAACTGTTGTCCATTGTAAACTCTGAGTCAGATGTTTTACCTTGCCCTGTTTGATGGAAAAAGTTTGGGAAATACGTAAAATCTTGGTTACCACTAGATAATTTATTTAAAAACGGTGTAACCTCTTTACCATTTACCTTTTTATTGATTAAGAAAGTCTGGAAACTTTCAAGGTGAATTTTAATTATATTTTTCTTTTTCGCTGCACCATAATATTCAGGATTAGGTTCAGTACGTTTCTGCTTAGTGTAATTCAGCACTTTAGTTAAGTCGTCTTCAGAAGCTAGTGCTTTTTGCTGATTATTTTCGATTGTTTTTACACCATCATAAACAGTGAAGTTATATGGTCCTAAGTATTTCACAAGATATTTATGGTCAAAAGTTCTTGTTAATAATTCGGGACGATCTGTTTCTGCAAACGCTAAATTTAAGAAAAATAATGCTACTGATGTAGCCATCACAACGGGTACGAATTTTTTACTGAATGCTCTATTATCTAACCATTTGCGTTTAAATATTAAAATAGCAAGATAGATAATAGTGTCAATGAAGTAGACAAAGTCATACCATTTGAAAGAAGCACTTACTGCACCACCCATTGATTCAACGTTGCCTGCCTGGTTTAGTGTACTAAAAGTTAAGAAATCTGAGAAAAATCTGAAGTACACAACGTTTGCGTATAGTAGAAACGTAAGTAAAAATCCTCCAATAAAGATGAACCAAAATGCCTTCTTACCTTTAAAAAATAGGAAAACACTTAGTACAAGTGCAATCAAACTATAGGGATTCATAAGCAATATTAAGTTTTGTACTAAACCCTTGACACCTAAAGAAAAGTCAACATAATATGAAAAATATGTCTTCAAAGTAATGGTGAATACCGTTAATAAGAAGAACGCAAAAATTCCTATTTTCTTCTTGGGTAAACTCATGTTTGTTTCCTCCGTTTTTAGTAATGAATCATTTTTACGTTAAATGATTTACTTTACCTTCAGTTAATTCAAATTATAACTATCTGTTTAAATTACTTTATATTCATTTGATCAAATCGATTATTTCTATATATAAATTTAAGAATTTGATATAAAACGTAAATGCGAATACGTCATTGTTTAGACTATGTAGTTGTTAACTTTTTATTAAGATTTTTAAATGTTTGTAATCTTATTGTAATAAAAATACATAGTTCAATTTATAAATATATAGTATTATGACTTAAATATCAAGTAAAAGCACGCTATACAGGTAAATTGTCAACATAAAAGTGTTATTAAAATTTTAAATAATTAATCTCTTGTGCATATATAATGATTCATTATAAACTCAGTATTTCTTATGTTCATCAGTCTCCAGGACGATTCAATTTAAGTTCCAAAACTGATGGACAGGGCACAAGACTACTTATTTTTTATTTATAGGAAAGCAATTGCATAAATAATACGTCATTTTAAAATAAGATGATTTTCAACTTAAATACAGATATTCACTTTAACATTTCTAATTGCATACGGTGTTCAATACCATGGAACAATTGATTTAACCAATTGCTATACTTTATTAAGTTTTTTTCTGCAGTTTCGATATCTATAAATTGAAATTTCAATTTTGAGCCTTGTGGTTTTTGGGCTAATTTTGTTAGATGATAGCTTGCGATTGTACCTATTTGAGGATAACTTCCTAATGTATAATGATCGTTTAATAATACAATCGGTGTGCCATCTCTCTTAACTTGAATGGTTCCTCTTTTTACTGATTGATGAGCCGGCATATCATCATAGTATGCTTTGATTTGGGGGCCATCAAGCACCATACCTACTCTATTTGTTTTACTAGACACACTATATTCAGCCGTTGTAAAACGACGCGTCGCCTCTTTTTTAAAATCTTCCGTTCCCTTATTTTTTATAACATGAAAAACATCCGAAACATAATTGAAAGACAATGCGTAACCATCAATTCCCCAATCAGTTGTACGTTTGTCAGATAAGTTTTCAAATAGCTTAAGATGTCGTTGAGAATAGTGGTGTTTTAATTCTATTTCATCACCTTTCTTAAGCTTTCTTCCCTCAAAACCACCAATTTCCACATTAAAATCTGTAGATGCTGAATGAAGCCATTTTTCTAGTTTAAAACCTCCACCAACTGCTAGATAAACACGTGATGTACGACTGGTTTCATTAAATTTCAATGTCTCACCTTCATTGATGAGATATAATTTATTAGGATAAATTTTCATATGTTCAGTTTCAGCTTTAAAATTACCACCTGTTAAAGCTATAAGTGCCGGCTCAGTGAAACGAATTGTTGCCATTTTTTGAGTCATTTCAAGTGTTGCTTCATTTTTGTCATTTGCAACCAGACGGTTGGCTATTTCATGTGCTAATTCATCTAGTGCGCCACTCGGGATGACACCTTCATGTTCATATCCCTTTCTTCCAAAATCTTGAAAGCTACTAAATAGGCCACTATTTTCAATTATGATTGACATGTTTTATAATCTCCTAGTTCTATTTCATTGATATCTTTAGACTCAAACGTGACATTGTCTCCTAGCTTTAATAATGTAAAGTTTTGTTGCTCAGGAAAGAAAAGTTGAACTGGTGTATATCCGATAACTAACCAATCATTATATGTATCAGTAGTAACTATTCCACATTTTTTTCCTTCCATAATAACTGATCCACAAGGGATGAATTTTTTCTTTTCACTTGTGTGGTTCACATGCAATTTTTTATTCATTCCAGTAAGATACGGAAATCCTGGTGAATACCCCATCATTGATACAAAATATTTTTCTTGAGTATGTAATTTTACAAAATCCTCTAATTTGAGTTTAAGATGCTTTAACAAATGTTGTAAATCAGGCCCAAATTCTCCCCCATATATAACTGGAATATTAACAGATTGTTGTTTTTGAATATATTTTGCTTGAAGTTGTTGTCGATGATGTCTAATTTCTAATTTTATAGAATCAATTAAAGCTTTCATATATAAAAATGGTGACTGAATATGGTGATGTTTAATCATATCTCTTGCGTCATAACAAATCATTAGGTCAGACTCTGTAGCTACAATTTCAGTAATAAATGGATATGATTTATCAATTAAATATGCTCTCAATGAAAGTAAATCTTCTGTCAGTCTTTGAGATACATTTTTCTCTATTGAAACAACAATGGCTTGGTCGCCTTGACTATATATTTTCATAATATCACCTCGTCAAAATTAATGATGATAAAAGACATTCATCAATTTAATAATATGTGGCATTATAGATTGCATAAGCAAATAAACCAACACAAACGCACAAAATGTAGTTATAGTAGCTATTAACTTAGCAATAAGCACTTGATTGTTTTTAATGGCTTGGTTTGACATCTTTTTACCTAATACAGTAAGAAGTATTAATATAGCTAACCATAATAATGTCATAGGCTACCTCATTATTTTTTATCATTAAAATTCTTTTTCATAAATATATTATACATATACTTTAACACCGACAACCTCTCTTAAGCTATTGATTAAATAGACGTTGATTTGACTCGATTTGATTTTTTCTTTAAATTCTTCGATATAAAAATCTTTTTCTATAACTTTGCCTTGATCTATAAGAGATTGTCTCATACAGCCGGGGAGCATGTCTCCTTTATATGTTGGTGTATACAATTTATCTCTTTCTTGTATCATCACGTTGCCAATGTCAAACTCTAAAATTTTACCATCTTCATCATAGATCAGTATTAAGTCTGTGAAATGATTATGTGTTAAATAATCACGTTCTGTTGTTTTATTAGTTATGATTACTTTATCAATATTCTTTTTTTGTTGAACTAGTCGAGCGGTAAAAAAAGGTTTATCGGGTATCGGAAATAACTCATAGTTTAATTCACCTTCTTTGTTTAACGTCACCTTCAAACGAAATACGCCTTTTGAATGCAAGGTTTTTATATTATGAATAAACTGCTTCCAAAATAGATGATCAAATTGAAATCCTAGATGCTCACTAGAAGTTGAAATACGTTGATAATGGTAGTCAAGACGAGGAATGAATCCCTTATCCAATTTCATTGTTTCAAATAAATGCATATTATAACCGCTCCAAAATTTTAGTTTTATCGTGAAATTCCTGAACTTCATTTTCGGGTACTGAATCAATTGTTATACCAGCACCCACCCCATAAACCGCTTCTTCATGATTATACTCAATTGTCCGTATAGGGATATTAAATATCATCCTTTGGTTTGGAAGTAATAAGCCAATTGTTCCACAGTAAATGGATCTTGGCATGTCCTCCAACTGAGCTATATATTGCATTGTATTTATTTTTGGTGCACCTGTAATAGAACCACAAGGAAAGAGCGCTCGCATCATATCTATCAATTGAATGTCATCTTGTAATCGGCCACACACTGTACTGGTCATTTGGAAAACTGTGTCATATTTCTCAATCGAAAACAATTCAGGTACATCTATAGTTCCACTTTGAGCAATTCTTGTAATATCGTTACGTAATAAGTCTACAATCATCACATTCTCCGCCATATCTTTAGAGGAGGTTTTTAAATTATTATAATATAGCTCATCTTCTTTAACATTTTTCCCTCTAGGCATAGTCCCTTTCATCGGCTTACTAACAATCATATTTGATTTACCTTTATAGTCACCTTTTTGAAAGAAAAGTTCAGGCGATATTGATGCTACTTTTATATCAGGTGTGTCCATTAAAACGGTATAATTACCATTTTGTGACATAGTAAGTTGATAATATAAGTGACTTATAGGACAGAAAACTTCTGCTTTTAAGCGGGTTGTGTAATTCACCTGATACGTTGCCCCTTCAATAATGGCTTTATGAATCGATTTGATCTTGTTAATCATCGCTTTATCACTTTCACAAAAATAAAATCCTTCAGTTTTTATATGATTTTTATTGGGCATTACTTTTTTTATATTTTTTATCGAATTGACCGATTTAAATGAATAAGCTGCAGCAAAAATATGGGATTGTTTCACATTATTGACCACCATTTCCTTATTAAAAAAAGGTGCTGCTTCATAAGTAACATAAAGTGCAACATAGCTTCCGTTACGTTGTTCTTGTTCTGCAAAGTGAATGACATCCCCTACTTCATCAAGACGATATGCAATTTTAGAATCTTGAAAGTTATCCATTTCTAATTGATAGTCTTCATAGTCCTTTTCATTTTCATAATAGCGATACTTAAATTCAATGTGCATATTTAACCCCTACCTCGGTTAAGAATAAATTTAATTGTTCGTGACCATATTCACTTAGTATTGATTCAGGATGATACTGTAAACCATAAATAGGATACTTATGATGTGCAACAGCCATAATAACATTCTCGTTGTTCAGAGCTGTGACTTTTAATGCGCTAGGTATTGTAGAGGGGTCAGCCATAAGTGAATGGTATCGCATCACGTTAAAATACGATGGTAGACCTTTAAAAATACCCTCATTGCTATGCCTTATCTTGGTAATATGTCCATGAATAGGTTTATCATTATGAATAATGTTTCCTCCAAAGTATTCAATGATTAATTGAAAACCTAAACAGACGCCCAAAATGGGAACGTGACGGTGAAATATTTCTAATACGGATGATAGTATTGGATAATCACTAGGTTTCCCAGGTCCAGGTGAAATGACAATCGCTCTCGGATTCAATGCATCGAGATGCTGTGTCATCAAATCATTTACAGAAATGATTTTCACTTCTTCAGTAGTTTGTACTTTAATATAATCTATTAAGTTATATGTAAAGGAATCTTGATTATCTACCATTAAAATCATATTCATACCTCAATTATCGATAAAGATTGTTAATTATTATAGTTGTTACTCTCTATTATCACAGAACATGACTTGATTTTATATAGCATTTCGTTTATTCTATGTTCCGTGCAAAATAATTACAGAGGTTCCTAGCCGAAACCCTCTATAAAAAACTAGACATGAAAATTTCAACAATGAATTTCTTCATATTTATAATGTTAAGACTATATATGTCTTTAATATTTCTGTCTATCTTTTTTATAGAGATAGACTTTTTTTATGCAAAATTATCACAATGATGAGGAGTCATATCAATGTCACAAAATGACTTAAATAAAGAAAAAGCACTTGTCGTATTTAGTGGTGGTCAAGATAGTACGACATGCTTATTTTACGCTAAAAAACATTTTAAAGAAGTAGAACTCGTTACATTTAATTACGGACAAAGACATGATAAAGAAATTGAAGTTGCAAAAAAAATTGCAAAAGAACAAAATTTGAAACATCATATTTTAGATATGTCATTACTATCTCAACTTACTCCCAATGCACTTACACAACATGAGTTAAGTATTGAAGATAATGATGATGGTATTCCTAATACTTTCGTACCAGCTAGAAATCTATTGTTTTTATCTTTTGCTGGCGCGTTAGCCTATCAAATTCATGCTAAACATATTATTACTGGTGTTTGTGAAACAGATTTTTCAGGTTATCCAGATTGTAGAGATAGCTTTATCAAATCTATGAATGTAACTTTAAGTCTTTCAATGGATAAAGACTTTGTCATTCATACACCATTAATGTGGTTAGACAAAGCACAGACATGGGCACTCAGCGATAAGCTAGGTGTGTTAGATTATATTCGCCACAACACATTAACATGTTATAACGGTATCATTGGTGATGGTTGTGGTGAATGTCCAGCATGTCACTTAAGAGCTCGAGGTTTAAAACATTATCTTGAACATAAAGGAGAAGAATAAGGAAATGCAACAAATATATCCAAGTGTCACTCACCCATATCAATTCGAACTTAACAAAGATTTTAACTTTTCAGCTGCACATTACATTCCCTTTGAAGAAGCGGGAAAATGTATTCGTACACACGGTCATACGTATTACGTCAACTTAACAATCGCTGGTAATACACTAGATAAATGTGGATTTTTAGTTAATTTTAGAGATTTAAAAAAGCTAGTTCATGAACAATTTGACCATTATTTGCTTAATGACTTACCTGTTTTTAAGGATAAAAGTCCCTCAACAGAAATTGTCGCACAAACGATTTACCACATTATTCAAAAAGAGTTAAATCAAAGAGAGAATCAACCGAAATGTGTTCAAGTTTATCTTAGAGAAACACCTTCAAGTTACGTAGTTTATAGACCAAAGGAAGATCAAGTGTAAATGGCTAAAATACCCGTTTTAGAAATATTTGGACCAACGATTCAAGGTGAAGGTCGTGTAATAGGAAGAAAAACAATGTTTGTGCGTACAGCTGGTTGTGATTATCGATGTAGCTGGTGTGATTCTGCATTTACTTGGGACGGTAGTGCTAAAGAAGATATCAAATTAATGACTGCTGAAGAAATTTATGATGCGTTACTTGAAATAGGTGGTCATCGATTTAATCACGTAACTATATCCGGAGGTAACCCTGCGTTAATCAAAGGTATACAGGAATTAGTAGATTTATTTGAAGACAAACATATTTATACAGCTTTAGAAACACAAGGTAGTCGTTTCCAATCATGGATGACACAAATTGACGATTTAACGATTAGTCCAAAACCCCCTAGTTCGGGAATGAAAACTAATCTAGAAATATTAGATTCTGTTATAAATCAATGTACATTTCATTCACTTAATTTGAAAGTGGTGATTTTTGACGATGCAGACTATGATTTTGCAAAATTAATTCATCATCGCTACCCTAACATCCCATTCTATCTACAAGTAGGTAATCCTTATCTTGATGATAACGTTGACCAACATACAGATAAATTACTTGAAAGGTATGAGCAATTAGTGGATCGTGTAATGCAAAGTAGTGATATGAATCATGTCTATGTACTACCGCAATTACACACATTATTATGGAGTAATAAAAAAGGTGTCTAATATTGAAAAAACGTTTAAAAAATTTCTGAGTGTTATGAAATGATTAAGTTAATGTTAATTGATATAATGAAGAGATGAAGATTTACGAATAGGAGTTCAACATGATTATATATATATTAATTAACATCGCCATCGTCTTGCTAATTCTTGGCTTCGATTTATACCGACATCGTTTCAGACAGCTTAAGTTTAGCTCCATATTATTATCTGTTTTAATCAATAGCATGATTGATATTTTTGCGATTAATCAATTCAATTTTATTACGATGTTTACCGTCACGCTATTTATGATATGGACACTTTTACAAATATATTTAAATTTCAAGCTATATCCTTTTGTAATTTCTGACCAAAAGTTTATTGCTATAATACTAGCCATTGTTATAAGCTTATTGCAATTTATTACAGATAAATCGAGCACACAATCGGTGTACATGTCCATCCCATATTTATCACCCACGATATTTATAATAGGGGCGATTTTACTTTTTGTAGGTACTTTCAAAATAGACGAAGTTGAACGTCTTTCACTATTTCGTAAAATTAAAAGACCAATGACAACAGGTACAATTATTATTATCCTATCTCTCATATCAACGATGATTTTAACGCCCTTTTGGTATGTCTTTTTAATCATTTATAGCTTACTCATTGGTTTTATATTATGGCAAGGTGTTTTCTTCATAAAAGATAAAAAATAATTATCCTTGCTACAGTTAAAATAATGCTTTCACATTAAAATACGATACATCATCCAAACTTTACATTGATTTATAAGATAGAGGTTGGGACATAATTCCTAGCAAAATAGCCAGTAAATGAGTTTTCATAAATTCATTTACTGGCTTCTTTATTTACAATACTTCGTATTGTTGGCTCGCTTTCTTATCGGACAGCTTCAGCCTGTAGTCTTCAGCTTGTCCTGTTCCCTCAAGAGTCTCGCCAAAATACTTTGTGCTTATATGTAATTTTATATTAAAATACTTTAAAAAATATGGCCCTTTCGTATAATTTAATAAATACCAATAAACTAATTTAACGAGGTGCCTTATGTGTAAAGAATATAACATGACTCAACATACTCTACCAATGGAAACTTCAGTTCTTATCCCTACAAATAATATTTCACGACATGTAAATGATATTGTAGAAACAATTCCCGATACTGAATTCGATGAATTCAGTCATCATCGTGGCTTAATATAAGAAAAGTAACAGATCAACGAACTGAAAATAATCAAAAAATTATAAAAAAGACAATTTCTATATTATTTCAATAGAATTTGTCTTTTTTTACTTATCCTGGAACTTTTTGCCCCAGCCTTTTTTTATTTGTAGACAATATATAATGTGAAACATCTTTTGATCTTAGGTCATAAGTGATTGGATTAGCCATATTTTTCAGACAGTCTAATATAGAATTGAGAATATCATTATAGCAACTTCTAATTTAAAAACTTGTTCAACAAGAAAAAGTCACTGAGAAATTTACTTGTCATATAAGTTGTGTCGAGCTCATATTAGAATAAAGAATTCAAAATGAATGTCCTCCTACCCCAACCGTTAATTCTTATTAATTTTCAATATTGACACCTTTTCTTCATTTTATCTCTTTTATTTATTTCATTTTTTATTTATCAAGCCTATTACGTTCTAATAAAACTCTTTCATTTTTATAATTATAAATAAAAATCATTTTGATTTAATTCTTTTTTAAATGTAGTTAAGAAATAGTTAATGGTTATGTTCACGTATTCTGATTAAACTATTCTTAAATAAAAATAGAAAAGAGGAATACATTATGAATACAAAATATTTATTAGCAGTCGGAGCAATTGTTACATCACTTACATTAGGCGCATGTGGAAATTCTAACTCGGAAAGCGATCACGCTAATCACAAAGATAAACAACAAGAAGACAGTAATGTAAAAACAGACACAACGAAAAAATTATCTGGTAATTTTGAATCTAAAAACGGAGAAAAAGTAGAAGGTAAAGCTAAAATTGAAAATGGCAAACTTATGTTAGAGAATTACAAATCTTCTAAAGGTCCAGACCTATATGTTTACCTAACTAAAAACGGAGATATTAAATCCGGTAAAAAGATTTCAACAGTAGACTACAATAAATCCAAACAAACTTTTGATTTAAAAAATGTAGATTTAGAAAAATACAATGAAGTAACAATTTATTGCGAAAAAGCACATGTATTTTTGGTGGCGCTAAATTAAAATAATTTAGCTATTAAATGTAGGCGTTTTTAACTATAGAAAGAGAGTGTTAATCATGAAGAAAATAAGTTTATTTATAATATTTTTAATTCGTGTAATTTCAGGTATTGTTATTTTCAGACAAGGATGGAAGAAATTTACAGGTGATTTTACATTAAACGGGCTAGTTCCGGTAATTAGAGATAACACAGACTCTCCTCAATGGTATAAATGGTTTTTTGAACATATTGTTGCACACACAACAGGATTATTTAATATAATCGTACCTTTAGGGGAAATGGCAATTGGTTTAGGTTTAATTTTAGGTATATTTGCATACGCTGCAAGTTTCTTTGGAGCCTTCGTTATGATAAATTATATTTTAGCAGATATGATTTTTACGTACCCTCTACAATTAGCTTTCTTTATTATTTTACTCATGAGCCACTCTTTATTGGCTAAGGTATCACTTAAAGAAATCATCGCTTATTTTAGAGACCGTAATAACCGAGGTGAAGATAAGCATGACCCACTTACTAATCGTGGATGATGAAAAAGATATTGTAGACATTTGTCAAACGTATTTCGAATATGAAGGATATCAGGTTACGACAACAACATGTGGTAAAGAAGCACTAAAATTATTATCTTCAGATATAGATATTATGATTTTAGACATTATGATGCCGGAAGTTAGCGGATACGATATTGTCAAAAAAATGAAAGATATGCAACTTGATATACCTTTCATATATCTAACAGCAAAAACTCAAGAACATGACACGATATACGCACTGACGTTAGGTGCTGATGACTATATTAAAAAACCCTTTAGCCCAAGAGAACTAGTATTACGTACTAATAACCTTCTCGCTAGAATGAGTAAATCAAATCATTCTAATAAAATTGAGCAATTAGAATTTGATGGTTTAGTTTTAAAAAATTTAAGCAAGACACTTACCATTAACAATATAGAGATACCTATGCGCATTAAAGAATTTGAATTGCTATGGTATCTTGCTTCTAGAGAAGGTGAAGTTATTTCTAAATCCGAACTTCTAGAAAAAGTATGGGGATATGACTATTACGAAGATGCTAACACTGTCAATGTCCACATACATAGAATTCGCGAGAAATTAGAAAAACATGATTTTTTACCCTACACTATTACAACTGTGTGGAGCCTTGGTTATAAGTTTGAAAGGAGCCGATAACTATTTTTTCAATAAGAAGTCAAATCATTATCGGTGTCATTTCAAGCGTTATTTTAACAACAATTATACTGGTTATTGCATATAAGCTCATGTGGTTTAATGGTCACATGACACTCACTTTAGCCATCACTACTATGATAACAAGCTGTTTAACACTTTCGATTTGTAGTATTTTTATTAATCCTTTAATTCAGAAGATTAAGCAATTCAATATTAAGACTAAGCAATTTATAAATCACGAAAAATTCATTGATGATGAAACATTTCAGTCTCCTAGAGAAATTAAAGAGTTGAATGATTCTTTTAATAAAATGGCATATGAAATCAATAATCAAATGAATATGATAAAAAACGAGCAACAAGAAAAAACTGAAATCATACAAAACCTTGCACATGATTTAAAAACACCTTTAGCTGGTATTCGATCATATTCTGAAGGTTTACGGGATGGCGTCATTAGTGATCCTCAAGAAGTTCATGAAGCATATGAAATATTAATTAAACAAGCAAATCGTTTATCAATTTTATTTGATGACATTACACATGTGATTAATTTAAATACTGGACGTTCTTATCCTTTGGAATTAATACAGCTCGATCAATTACTTGTTAATATATTACAACCATACGAACAACACATAAAACAAGAAAATCGTACACTTGAAGTTAATTTCTGCACAGATATTGATGCATTCTACCAGTATCGACCTCCAATCGAACGTATTTTGACCAATTTACTAGATAATGCATTAAAATTTTCTAATTCTGGTAGCCGTATTGATATTATTATTTCTGAGTGTAAAGAAAACGACGTCATTAGTATTTCAATAAAAGATGAGGGCATAGGTATCGTTCCAGAACTTCAATCACGTATCTTTGAAAGAACGTTTAGAGTTGAAGATTCTCGAAATACTAAGACTGGTGGTTCGGGGTTAGGATTATACATTGCAAATGAGTTAGCACAACAAATTGACGCCTCTATTACAGTCCAAAGTGATTTAGACATTGGAACCACGATGACACTTACCTTAAAAAAATTTCAATTTAAAAAGTAATTTGTATTGCATTAAAAAACCGAATGTAGCTGGAATGAGTTTGAACACTCTAGCTACATTCGGTTTTCATTAATGTACACGCTCTTTAAAACCTTCATCTTGAGAATAATTTGATGCATACGTATCACTATATGTTTTAACTTTATAAAAAGAACTTAATTTATATAAATCATTACTACGCTTGTTGTTTCTATTTTTATTCAGGTTTAAAGCATTATATCTCATGTCGAGATTCTCAGTCTGAATATTAGAGTTTTCAACAATATACTTCGGTCTATGTTTAACTTCATAATAAATACGACCAATATATTCTCCTACTACGCCAATAGACATTAATTGAATACCACCCAACAATAATATAGCAGCAATCGTAGTAAAATAACCAGGTATATTTATACCATTAATCAAAATATTTATTAATAAATAAATTATATATAAAATACTGATAGAAAACGTGAACATACCTAAGTATATCATCATGCGTAAAGGCTTATTGTTAAAAGAGATGAGTCCATCAATACCATAGTTGAGTAACTTTCTAAAAGTCCACTTAGATTCTCCATCTTCACGCGTCACATTTTCATATTGAAATACTTTTGTTTCATAACCTATCCATTCAAATAGCCCCTTAGAGAAACGATTATATTCATCAAGTGTTGTTAAAGCTTGAACTGCACGTCGACTGAGTAATCTAAAATCACCAACGCCGTCTTCAAATTGGATATCCTCTACAAATGCATTAATTAATTTATAATAACAACGAGACAAAGTTTTACGTACAAAATTCTCTCCCTGACGATTTCTCTTAGCAACCACTTGATCATAACCTTCAATGTAACCCTCTATCATTTGTGGAATATATTCAGGCGGATGTTGTAAATCTCCATCAATCATAATCACCGCGTCGTGCATTGTGCTATGCTGATAGCCAGCAATCATTGCAGCTTCTTTGCCAAAGTTTCGACTGAATGAAAGATATTTAACATGGTTATCATACGCAACAATATTCTTGATATGATGTATTGTCGTATCTGTACTACCATCGTTAATAAAGAGTAAATCGTATTCATAATTTTTGATTAAACTATCTTTCTTCATTATTTCAGTTAATTTGTCATAAGTTTTCAAAACGACTTCGCCTTCATTATAGCAAGGGACGATGACTCTGATTTTCATTAAATGACATCCTTTTCTCTGAACTATTTGCTATCATTTTATCAATTTCCTTGTCATACATTCTAGTTAAATACTGTGTATTTACATAATCTTAAATTAAGCTTAATAGTTTTAAATATTTTCTTTTATGAGCATCACATTAACTTTTAGTAAAAAGAATTTAATTATTTTTTTAAAGTTAACTCTAACTGATTAATTATATTTATTTCAAATCTCCAATACTGACATCATCAGGATCTTTTCCTTGTCTAGCATTTTTATTTAAACTATCTATTTCTGCAACATCTGTTAACTCAAGATTAAAATCAAAAATATCAAAATTTTCTTTAATACGTTTAGGTGTTTGTGATTTAGGAATGATAATACGATTATGTGCAAGATGCCAACGTAAGACAATTTGTGCAGGTGTTTTATCATAACGATGAGCAATATCTGTAATTACAGGGTCATCAAGCAACCCTTTATTGCGCATTAAAGGCATCCAAGCTGTTACTTTAATATCATGTTCATCACAAAAGTCTTGTACATCTTGTTGGTTAAAGTACGGATGTAACTCAATTTGATTCACCTGTGGTGTAATTTTAGTTTCTTTCATTAACTTTTCTAAATGATGTATCTTAAAGTTACATACACCAATGGCTTTTATTTTACCTTCTTCATATAAATGTTCTAAGGCTTTATATGATTCAATATACAATTGATCATTTTCACAAGGCCAATGAATTAAAAATAAATCTAAATAGTCTAACCCTAAATTGTCCAATGATTTATTAAAGTACTCTATTGTTTGGTCATAACCTTGATAATCATTCCAAAGTTTAGATGTTATGAATAACTCGTCCCTCTCAACATTTGAATGTTTTAATGCACTACCTAAGGCTTTTTCATTTCCATAAAAGTATGCCGTATCAAATGCACGATATCCTGCATCTAAAGCTGTACGGACAACCTCTTCCATCTGCTCATCCGCTATCTTATAAACTCCTAATCCAACTGCAGGCATTGGATAACCGTTATTTAAAATTTGGACATCATTTGTCATAGTACATTAACTCTCCTTATTTACATAGAAATTATTCACTTATTAACATTTTAATACCTTTTTTATTTACTGATAAAACAAATTTGAACTATTCATTGTGTTATTTTAATATAAAGCAATTTATTATTCTTAAATAATGAGTATCCTCGTTACCTTCTACATTTTAACTATCCTTATATAAAACAAAAAGTGGGATAGAACTCACTTGGTGTTCTATCCCACAACTTATCTTTTGAAATATTAAT
>OFLN01000248.1_pt1 | contig 16340 bp, 15 predicted proteins | sample 1540821 | NCBI WGS metagenome assembly OFLN01 (sample SAMEA4413037, study PRJEB24355) | metagenome | biome: human; feature: gut; material: faeces | place: United Kingdom | collected 2010 | reverse complement strand
AGTGGAGGGGAAATAATGTCCGTTTTAATTAATAAAGATACCAAGGTTATCTGCCAGGGCTTCACCGGTAGCCAGGGGACTTTCCACTCCGAACAGGCGATTGCCTACGGTACGCAGATGGTTGGCGGCGTAACGCCAGGTAAAGGCGGCACCACGCACCTGGGCCTGCCGGTGTTCAACACCGTGCGTGAAGCAGTAGAAGCGACGGGCGCAACCGCGACCGTGATCTACGTTCCAGCGCCGTTCTGTAAAGACTCTATTCTGGAAGCGATCGACGCAGGCATTAAGCTGATCATCACCATCACCGAAGGCATCCCGACGCTGGATATGCTGACCGTGAAGGTGAAGCTGGACGAAGCAGGCGTGCGCATGATCGGCCCGAACTGCCCAGGCGTTATCACCCCGGGCGAATGCAAAATCGGCATCATGCCGGGCCACATTCACAAACCGGGCAAAGTGGGCATCGTGTCCCGTTCCGGTACCCTGACCTATGAAGCAGTTAAGCAGACCACCGATTACGGCTTCGGCCAGTCCACCTGCGTGGGCATCGGCGGTGACCCGATCCCAGGCTCTAACTTCATCGACATCCTGAAGCTGTTCCAGGAAGATCCACAGACCGAAGCGATCGTGATGATCGGTGAGATCGGTGGTAGCGCGGAAGAAGAAGCGGCTGCTTACATCAAAGATCATGTGACCAAGCCGGTGGTGGGTTACATCGCGGGTGTGACCGCGCCAAAAGGCAAACGTATGGGTCACGCGGGCGCGATTATCGCTGGTGGTAAAGGTACGGCTGATGAGAAATTCGCAGCACTGGAAGCCGCAGGCGTGAAAACCGTTCGCAGCCTGGCGGATATCGGTGAAGCACTGAAATCCATCATTAAGTAAGTCCTCTCTGCTCCCCGAATGGGGCGCGTTGAAGTATAAAAAAATGTCCGTTTCGACATGGTTGGCCGCTGTAAAGCGGCCTTTTTTTATTGCCTGCGTTTAGCCACCAGAGTGAATTTATAGTCGTCGGTGTTAAACACGTTGCGACTGTATTCAAATACCCGGCCGTCTTTCAGGAAGCCGCGGGAAACTTTTTCAAGAATTGGTTTTGCCGGATCGAGCGCCAGGGCGGCAATCGCCTCGTCCGATGGCATGACTGGCACCAGCTCCTGCTCGCTGCGATCGATAACCAGCTTTTTGACCTGCTCAATGTAATGGTATTTCGACTGTTCCATCACTTCCCATGTAAGGTCGGGAAACATCGCCAGCGGCATCCATGTCTCTTCCAGATTCACCGGCTTTTCCCTGATGAAGCGTACGCGCTTGACGTGCCAGACCTTATCATCCGGATTGAGCGCCAGTTTTGCCGCGAGCCGCTCATCGGCTTTCACCACTTCGAAGACGCTGACGTCGCTGTGCGTATCAACGTTGCGATCCGCCAGTTTTTCGTAAAAGCCGGTAAGCTGATAAATATCGTAATTCACCCGCTCCTCTTTTACATACGAGCCACTGCCCTGAATGCTTTCGATGATCTGCTCGTCGGCGAGCAGCTTCAAAGCCTGCCGCACGGTGACACGGCTAACGTTAAATGCCTCCTGAAGGCTGGATTCCGTCGGCAGCGCGTCTCCGGGTTTTAATTCCCCGGCGTTAATCTTCTCGCGGAACGCATCGGCGATCTGCCGGTACATCGGTTTATTGCCCATTGTGTTACGCCTTTTTAATACCTTTTTAGGGGAATTATGCCTTCAGTGACTGATTTGTAAATAATACAAATTAAATACAAATATCGTTGTTAGTGAAAATGATCACATAAATGTATTATCCAGTCTGCCATAATCCTCCCCAGACAATAACTTTGGATAGGTGAGGATCTTATGAACCTGACGACTCTGACCGACCCCCGTGCTGTCTGCGTGCAGGCGCAGTTTACCAGCCGTGATGAGGCAATCCGTCAGCTTGCGACGCGGCTGGTAGCGTTGGGCAAAATAGCCGACGCCGATACGTTTCTGGCAGAGGTTTTCCATCGCGAATCGCTTGGCCCGACGGCGCTGGGCGAGGGGCTGGCCGTACCCCATGGTAAATCAGCGGCAGTAAAGGAAGCGGCTTTTGCCGTGGCAACACTGCGCGAGCCGCTGGTCTGGGAAGGCGTGGACGGACCGGAGGAGGTCGAGCTGATTTTTTTGCTCGCCATTCCTCCCGCACAAGCGGGATCAACGCATATTCAGGTGCTGACGGAACTGACGTCCCGCCTGGCGGATGACGATCTCAGGGCGCACGTGATGACGGCGACCAGCGCGGAAGAGGTGCTTGCTGCGCTGGAAACGACGCCTGACGCGCAAGAAACCGCCGTCGCAGAGAATGCCCCGACGATCGTCTGCGTTACCGCCTGTCCGGCCGGGATCGCCCATACCTACATGGCAGCGGAATATCTCGAAAAAGCGGGACGTAAGCTCGGCGTCAATGTAGTGGTCGAAAAGCAGGGGGCAAACGGTATTGAGGGGCGCATCACGGCGCAGCATTTGCAGGAGGCAAAAGCGTGTATCTTCGCGGCGGAAGTGGCGATCAAAGAGCGTGAGCGTTTTCAGGGGATCCCCGCCATTTCCGTGCCCGTCGCGGAACCCTTGCGCCATGCGGAAGCGCTCATTGAGCGTGCGCTGGCGCTACAGCCTGTATCCGATGCGCGTCCTGCGCATGTCGACTCGGACGCGAAAAAGTCCGTTAAAACCGAACTCAAGCAAGCGCTGCTCAGCGGTATCTCCTTTGCGGTGCCGCTGATTGTCGCTGGCGGCACGGTGCTGGCCGTGTCGGTACTGCTGGCGCAAATCCTGGGCTTGCAGCACCTGTTCGATCAGGAAAACTCGTGGCTGTGGATGTACCGCAAACTGGGCGGTGGGATGCTCGGCATTCTGATGGTCCCTGTTCTGGCGGCCTATACCGCTTACTCGCTGGCGGATAAACCTGCGCTTACGCCGGGCTTTGCGGCGGGCCTTGCCGCCAATATGATCGGCTCCGGCTTTCTGGGGGCCATCGTCGGCGGGCTGATTGCGGGCTACCTGATGCGCTGGGTGAAAAACCACATCCGGCTGAGTAGCCGCTACAACGGCTTTCTGACCTTTTATCTCTATCCGGTGATTGGCGTACTGGGCGCAGGCAGCCTGATGCTGTTTGTGATCGGCGAACCGGTGGCCTGGATCAATAACGCCCTGACCGCCTGGCTTAATGGTCTCTCCGGTGCGAACGCGCTGCTGCTGGGGGCGATCCTGGGCTTTATGTGCTCGTTCGATCTGGGCGGTCCGGTCAACAAAGCCTCTTACGCGTTCTGTCTGGGCGCGATGGCCAACGGCGTATACGGGCCTTATGCGATCTTCGCCTCCGTCAAAATGGTTTCGGCCTTTACCGTGACGGCATCAACGATGCTGGCTCCGAATCTGTTTAAACAGTTCGAAATTGAGACCGGAAAATCCACCTGGCTGCTGGGGCTGGCGGGCATCACCGAAGGGGCAATTCCGATGGCTATCGAGGATCCGTTGCGAGTCATCGGCTCATTTGTTCTGGGGTCAATGGCGACCGGAGCGATTGTCGGAGCGATGGGTATTGGGCTCTCCACCCCGGGCGCGGGCATTTTCTCTCTCTTCTTACTGCATGATGCCGGGCTGGGCGGCGTGATAGCCGCTGCCGGGTGGTTTGGCGCCGCGCTGGTGGGCGCCGCAATCTCTACGCTCATTTTACTGCTCTGGCGACGCCAGGCCGTGAAGAGCGGTACCTACGTGACTGAAGACATACCATCCTAAACACGCACTGACAGGAAACGAAGATGAAAGCTGTATCTCGCGTTCATATCACGCCACATATGCACTGGGACCGGGAGTGGTACTTCACCACCGAAGCGTCACGTATTCTTCTGGTCAATAATATGGAAGAGATCCTCACCCGTCTTGAGCAGGACGCAGAGTATAAATACTACGTTCTCGACGGCCAGACGGCGGTGCTGGAAGATTATTTTGCCGTGAAACCGGAAAACAGGCCACGCGTGAAGGCGCTGGTGGCGGCCGGGAAGCTGATTATCGGGCCGTGGTATACCCAGACGGACACCACCCTTGTCTCCGGCGAGTCGATTGTGCGCAATCTGATGTACGGCATGCGCGACTGTCTGGCCTTTGGCGAGCCGATGAAAATTGGCTATCTGCCGGACTCCTTCGGCATGTCTTCCCAGTTGCCACACATTTACAACGGTTTTGGCATCACGCGCACCATGTTCTGGCGCGGCTGTTCCGAGCGGCACGGTACCGATAAAACCGAATTTCTCTGGCAAAGCCAGGACGGCAGCGAAGTGACGGCACAGGTACTGCCGCTGGGCTACGCGATTGGTAAGTACTTACCGGAGGATGAAGCCGGACTGCGCAAACGGCTCGACAACTACTTCGAGGTGCTCGAAAAAGCCTCCGTGACGAAAGAAATTTTGCTGCCTAACGGCCATGATCAGATGCCGCTCCAGCAGAACATATTTGCGGTGATGGATAAGCTGCGCAAAATCTACCCGCAGCGTCAGTTTGTGATGAGCCGCTTCGAGGAGGTGTTTGACCATATCGATGCGCACCGCGATGAACTGGCGACGCTGAAAGGGGAATTTATTGACGGTAAATATATGCGGGTGCACCGGACGATCGGCTCCACGCGGATGGACATCAAAATCGCCCACGCCCGGATAGAGAATAAAATCGTCAACGTCCTCGAGCCGTTGGCTACGCTTGCCTGGACGCTGGGCTTTGACTATCACCACGGCTTGCTGGAAAAAATGTGGAAAGAGATCCTCAAGAATCACGCCCACGACAGTATCGGCTGCTGCTGCAGCGATAAAGTGCATCGCGAGGTGATGTCGCGCTTTGAGCTGGCGGAAGACATGGCCGATAACCTGACGTGCTTCTATATGCGCAAGATTGTCGACAACATGCCGCAGAGCGAGGAAGACAAACTGGTGATGTTTAACCTCACGCCCTGGCCGCGTGAGGAAGTGATCAACACCACGATACGTCTGCGCGCCAGCCAGTTCCGCCTGTTGGACGAAAAGGGAAATGAAATCCCTTATTATCTCCGCAGCGCGCGTGAGATAGACCCCGGGCTGATTGACCGGCAGATAGTGCATTACGGCAACTACGATCCCTTCATGGAGTTTGACATCCAGCTCAACCAGATCCTGCCATCTATGGGTTACCGCACGCTCTATATCGAGCCGCACGTGGCCGGCAAACTGCAGACGCCAGATAAATCGCCGGAGGCGTTACTGGAAAATGCTTTCTGGGAAGTAACGTTAAACGAGGACGGTACTTTGCGTCTGCTCGATAAAGCGTCCGGGCTTATCTATGACCGCGCGCTGGAAATTGAAGAGAGCTCGGATGATGGCGATGAGTACGACTACTCGCCTTCACGGGAAGAGTGGAGACTCTCTTCCGCGCAGGGCGAACATGAGGTTGAGGTGATCCACGAGGCCTGGCAGAGCAGGGCGGTGATCCGCCATCGAATGGCGGTGCCAGCGGATCTCGCTGAACGTTCTGCGCGTCAGCAGACGGGAACGCTTGAGGCAGAACTCACGGTCACGCTCAGCCATAACAGCCGACGTATCGACGTCAAGGCACGTCTCGGAAATCACGCGGATGACCACCGTGTGCGGGTGCTGATCCCGACACCATTCACCACAGAGACGGTCTTAGCCGATACCCAGTTTGGTTCGCTGACGCGCCCTGTACAGGATGAAGCGATGGCAGACTGGCAGGAGGAGGGATGGAAGGAAGCGCCGCTGCCGGTGTGGAATCTGCTCAACTACGCGGTGCTCCAGGAACGGCGTAACGGGATGGCGCTATTTACCGAAGGGTTGCGCGAATTTGAAGTAACAGGTGAGCGTCAAAACACGTTTGCCCTGACGTTGCTTCGCGGCGTCGGGTTGCTTGGGAAGGAAGACTTACTTCTGCGCCCTGGCAGACCGTCCGGGATCAAAATGCCGGTGCCTGATTCGCAGATGCGGGGTCAGTTAACCTGTCGCTTTAGCCTGTTCAGTTTTAATGGTACGCCCGTCAGTGCTGGCGTTGCGCAGCAGGCGAAGTCGTGGTTAACGCCAGTGCACTGTTATAACAAAATTCCGTGGGATGCGATGAAGCTTAACCGTGCCTCTTTCACCACACCCTGTAGCTATAGCCTGCTAACGCTGGCGCCTAACGGATGTGTACTCAGTGCGCTGAAAAAAGCGGAGGATCGTGACGAGATGATTCTTCGTCTGTACAACCCTTCGGAGACCCGCTCCTGTGACGTGGCTTTGTCTGTGAACCGTGAGGTCCAGGCCTGTTGCGAAACGGACATGAATGAGGTGTGCAAAGCGCAAGGGGAGGAGGGCTCAGCCATTACGGGGCCTTTCCGGCCAGGCCAGTCACGCACCTTCAGCATAAAAATTGAAAGGTAATCTCAAGAACAATATCAAGGCCGCATCCCCTGCGGCCTTTATTTCATCAAATAGTCACTAAAGGGTGTTAATTTTAAGATTAGCGAAGGTGAATGAAATGTAATCTTTTAGGCGGGTAGTAAAACGAAAGAAAAATACTGTGAAGCGGATAACATTATATGTTTCTCTCCCTGCAAAAAGGTCTTTTTTCACACGCGTTAATAAAAATCACAACTGTTTATATTATCTTCTGGCTTTTATAACCATTAATGCCTTTAAATATACATGTTATTAACAAGGTTTTTACTATCCATGTCACAAAGAAACATCATTAACAGTACCGGCTGTTTTTGATTTAAATCAATGTTTAATCCTTGGAAAAAGGCTCCAAAAGGCGTTAAATTGTTCCCGATCAAAATGGCCGAAAAGTGGTAATTTTGCTATAAATTGATCGCCGTCGAAAAACGTAAATCTGTTCGAATAAAAACCTGTTTATTGTAAGGGTTTTGCAGCGTATTATATTTACGGGATCAATTTGGTTTTTTCTTAACGTATTTGTAACCTTTCATCATTGCTTTTTCCTCCTGTAGAGAATAAGCAACGAAGAAGGGAAGCAGATAACTTTGTATTGGGGCATGCGTGTGGATCCTTATCTAACGGGGTTCACTCTCGGAGTCTTCATGCGATGAGCAAGGAGTCATAATGTTAGACGTAGTCGAACTGTCGCGCTTACAGTTTGCCTTGACCGCGATGTACCACTTCCTTTTTGTGCCGCTGACGCTCGGTATGGCGTTCCTGCTGGCCATCATGGAAACGGTTTACGTCCTCTCCGGCAAACAGATTTATAAAGATATGACCAAGTTCTGGGGCAAGTTGTTTGGTATCAACTTTGCGCTGGGCGTGGCAACCGGTCTGACCATGGAGTTCCAGTTCGGGACAAACTGGTCTTACTATTCCCACTATGTAGGGGATATTTTCGGTGCGCCGCTGGCCATTGAAGGTCTGATGGCCTTCTTCCTCGAATCCACCTTTGTAGGTCTGTTCTTCTTCGGTTGGGACCGTCTGGGTAAAGTCCAGCATATGGCGGTAACCTGGCTGGTGGCATTAGGCTCCAACTTGTCCGCACTGTGGATCCTGGTGGCGAACGGCTGGATGCAAAACCCAATCGCATCTGATTTCAACTTCGAAACCATGCGTATGGAGATGGTCAGCTTCGCTGAGCTAGTCCTGAACCCGGTTGCCCAGGTTAAATTCGTGCACACCGTGGCGTCTGGCTATGTGTGCGGCGCGATGTTCGTGCTGGGCATCAGCTCCTACTATATGCTGCGCGGCCGTGACTTCGCGTTCGCCAAGCGTTCTTTCGCTATCGCAGCAAGCTTCGGTATGGCCGCGATTCTGTCCGTTATTGTTCTGGGTGATGAATCCGGTTACGAAATGGGTGACGTGCAGAAAACCAAACTCGCCGCAATTGAAGCTGAATGGGAAACCCAGCCGGCACCGGCAGCGTTTACCCTGTTCGGCGTGCCTGACCAGGACGCGCAGGAAAACCGCTTCGCCATTCAAATTCCTTACGCTCTGGGTATTATCGCCACGCGCTCCGTCGACAAACAGGTGACTGGCCTGAAAGATCTGATGGTGCAGCATGAAGAGCGTATCCGTAACGGGATGAAAGCCTACTCGCTGCTGGAACAGCTGCGCGCCGGCTCTACCGACCAGGCCGTTCGCGATCAATTTAACGACGTGAAGAAAGACCTCGGTTACGGTCTGCTGCTGAAACGCTATACCCCGAACGTCTCCGACGCGACGGAAGCGCAGATTCAGATGGCAACCAAAGACTCTATTCCACGCGTTGCGCCGCTGTACTTCGCGTTCCGCATCATGGTGGGTTGCGGCATTATCATGCTGCTGATCATCGCGGCCTCGTTCTGGTCAGTCATTCGTAACCGTATCGGTGAGAAAAAATGGCTGCTGCGCACCGCGCTGTACGGTATCCCACTGCCATGGATTGCTATCGAGTCCGGCTGGTTTGTTGCGGAATATGGCCGTCAGCCATGGGCGATCGGTGAGGTGCTGCCAACAGCGGTAGCGAACTCCTCCCTGACCGCAGGCGACCTGATCTTCTCCATGCTGCTGATTTGCGGTCTGTACACCCTGTTCCTGGTGGCTGAACTGTTCCTGATGTTCAAGTTCGCGCGCCTTGGCCCAAGCAGCCTGAAAACCGGTCGCTACCACTACGAGCAGTCTGTTACGACTACTCAGCCGGCACGCTAAGACAGGAGTCATCAAATGATCGATTATGAAGTATTGCGTTTTATCTGGTGGCTGTTGATCGGCGTTCTGCTGATTGGTTTTGCGGTCACCGATGGTTTCGATATGGGCGTGGGCATGCTCACCCGTTTCCTCGGTCGTAATGACACCGAGCGTCGAATCATGATCAACTCCATCGCCCCGCACTGGGACGGTAACCAGGTGTGGCTGATCACCGCAGGCGGCGCGCTGTTCGCTGCCTGGCCGATGGTTTACGCGGCTGCGTTCTCCGGCTTCTATGTGGCGATGATTCTGGTGCTGGCCTCTTTATTCTTCCGTCCGGTAGGTTTTGACTACCGCTCCAAGATTGAAGACACCCGCTGGCGTAACATGTGGGACTGGGGCATCTTCATTGGTAGCTTCGTTCCACCGCTGGTCATTGGTGTGGCGTTCGGTAACCTGTTACAGGGCGTACCGTTCCACGTCGACGAATATATGCGTCTGTTCTACACCGGTAACTTCTTCCAGCTGCTGAATCCGTTTGGTCTGCTGGCGGGCGTGGTGAGCGTGGCGATGATCATCACCCAGGGCGCAACCTATCTCCAGATGCGTACCGTGGGTGAACTGCACCTGCGTTCCCGTGCGACCGCTCAGGTGGCGGCGCTGGTGACGCTGGTCTGCTTCGCGCTGGCAGGCGTGTGGGTCGTGTACGGTATTGATGGCTACGTGGTGACCTCCGCCATTAACCATACCGCACCGTCTAACCCGTTGACCAAAGAGGTGGCGCGTCAGGCTGGCGCATGGCTGGTGAACTTCAACAATATGCCTGCGCTGTGGGCTATCCCTGCTCTGGGTGTGCTGCTGCCACTGCTGACAGTGTTAATGTCTCGTCTGGAGAAAGGCGCTATGGCGTTCGTGTTCTCTTCCCTGACGCTGGCGTGCATTATCCTGACAGCAGGTATTGCTATGTTCCCATTCGTGATGCCATCCAGCACCATGATGAATGCTAGCCTGACCATGTGGGATGCAACGTCCAGCCAGTTGACGTTGAACCTGATGACGTACGTTGCTTGCGTGTTCGTGCCGATTATCCTGCTCTACACCGCCTGGTGTTACTGGAAAATGTTCGGTCGCATCACTAAAGAACATATCGAAAGCAACACCCACTCTATGTATTAAGTAAGGAGCTGAATATGTGGTATTTCGCATGGATTTTAGGGACGCTTCTTGCCTGTGCATTTGGTGTCATCACTGCCCTGGCGCTTGAGCATGTAGAAGCGTCTAAAGCAGGTGAAGATAAGCACTAATGAATATTATCGCAACTTTATATGCGGTAATGGACAAGCGCCCCCTGCGGGCGCTTTCCCTCATTATGGCATTACTGCTGGCGGGCTGTATCTTCTGGGACCCGTCGCGCTTCGCGGCTAAAACCAGCGAGCTTGAGATCTGGCACGGCTTCTTGATTATGTGGGCGGTGTGTGCAGGTGTGATTCACGGTGTCGGCTTTCGTCCGAAAGCGCTTCACTGGCAGGGCATCTTCTGCCCGCTGATTGCCGATCTGGTTCTTCTCGCCGGTTTGATTTTCTTCTTCTTCTGAATAAGAAATGTCCGTTAATGATATGGGCTTACCCGAGCCCATAAAAATTTACTCTCCGTTTACTTTCCCCCATTCCAAACCATCATTCCCGCGCGTATAGTAGCGAAGTTTGAAAGCTCCAACTTTTCTTGTATTACCGGGATGTAAAGTGAATACAACGCTGTTTCGATGGCCGGTACGTGTCTATTACGAAGATACCGATGCCGGTGGTGTGGTCTACCACGCCAGCTACGTTGCTTTTTATGAACGGGCACGCACAGAGATGCTGCGCCATCATCACTTTAGTCAACAGGTGCTGTTGGCTGAGCGAGTTGCCTTCGTGGTACGCAAGATGACGCTTGAGTATTTTGCGCCTGCCAGACTCGACGATATGCTCGAAGTCCAAACAGAAATTACATCAATGCGCGGAACTTCACTGGTTTTCACGCAGCGGATAGTCAATGCAGAGAACACGGTACTGAACTCAGCTGAAGTCCTGATTGTCTGTGTTGATCCAACCATAATGAAGCCTCGTGCGCTTCCTAAGTCTATTGTCGCGGAGTTTAAGCAGTGACTGACATGAATATCCTTGATTTGTTCCTGAAGGCAAGCCTTTTGGTTAAACTTATCATGTTGATTTTGATTGGTTTTTCAATCGCATCCTGGGCCATCATCATCCAGAGAACGCGTATCCTCAATGCCGCTGGCCGCGAAGCCGAAGCGTTTGAAGATAAGTTCTGGTCGGGTATAGAGCTTTCTCGTCTCTATCAGGAAAGCCAGGGACGCCGTGATAACCTTTCAGGCTCCGAACAAATTTTTTATAGTGGTTTCAAAGAGTTCGCTCGCTTACACCGTGCTAACAACCATGCGCCGGAAGCCGTGGTAGAAGGTGCGTCGCGTGCGATGCGCATCTCCATGAATCGCGAACTGGAAAATCTTGAAACGCATATTCCTTTCCTCGGAACCGTTGGCTCCATCAGCCCGTATATCGGCCTGTTTGGTACGGTGTGGGGGATCATGCACGCCTTTATCGCCCTGGGGGCGGTGAAGCAGGCAACCTTGCAGATGGTGGCACCGGGTATCGCAGAAGCACTGATCGCGACCGCAATCGGTCTGTTCGCGGCAATTCCGGCGGTAATGGCGTACAACCGTCTGAACCAGCGCGTGAATAAACTGGAACTGAACTACGACAACTTTATGGAAGAGTTCACCGCGATTCTGCATCGTCAGGCGTTTACCAGCACCGAGAGCAACAAGGGGTAAACCATGGCCAGATCGCGTGGACGAGGTCGTCGCGAGCTCAAGTCCGAAATCAATATCGTTCCGTTACTGGACGTGCTGCTGGTGCTGCTGCTGATCTTTATGGCGACAGCCCCCATCATCACCCAGAGCGTAGAAGTTGATCTGCCGGATGCGACAGAATCACAGGCGGTAAGCACCAATGACGATCCTCCGGTCATCATTGAGGTTTCCGGCGTAGGGCAGTACAGCGTGGTGGTCGAGAAGGATCGTATGGATCAGCTCCCCCCAGAGCAGGTTATTGCTGAAGCGCAACGACGCCTGGAGTCAAATCCGAAGACGGTCTTCTTAATCGGTGGTGCGAAAGACGTACCATATGATGAAATTATCAAAGCGCTGAACTTGCTACATAGCGCGGGCGTTAAGTCAGTTGGCTTAATGACTCAGCCTATTTGATCATCTGCGTAGTTTTTGGGAACCGATAGTGTCAAAGGCAACCGAACAGAACGACAAGCTTAAGCGAGCGATAATCGTCTCCGCAGTGCTGCACGTGATTCTTTTTGCAGCGCTGATCTGGAGTTCGTTCGATGAGCACATTGATGCATCGGGCGGTGGTGGAGGCTCATCCATCGACGCCGTCATGGTAGATCCCGGTGCGGTAGTGCAGAACTATAATCGTCAGCAACAGCAGCAGGCAAGCGCAAAACGCGCTGAAGAGCAGCGTGAAAAACAGGCGCAACAGCAGGCGGAAGAGCTGCGTGAAAAGCAGGCCGCCGAGCAGGAACGTTTGAAGCAGCTTGAGAAAGAGCGTTTGCAGGCGCAGGAAGCCGCGAAAGAGCAGGCGGAGCAGCAGAAACAGGCTGAAGCCGCAGCGAAGAAAGCGCAGGAACAGCAGAAGCAGGCGGAGGAGGCGGCAGCCAAAGCCGCAGCAGACGCTAAGGCGCAGGCAGATGCTCAGGCGAAAGTAGCCGCAGAAGCAGCGAAAAAAGCCGCTGCTGACGCGCAGAAGAAGGCCGAAGCAGAAGCCGCGAAGAAAGCCGCTGCTGATGCGAAGAAGAAAGCGGAAGCCGAAGCCGCGAAAAAAGCCGCTGCTGACGCACAGAAGAAAGCCGAAGCAGAAGCCGCGAAGAAAGCCGCCCAGGAAGCAGAGAAAAAAGCGGCCGCCGAAGCGGCGAAGAAAGCGGCTGCCGCTGAGAAAGCTGCGGCAGAAAAAGCCGCCGCTGCGGAAAAAGCCGCTGCTGATAAAAAAGCTGCAGCTGAGAAAGCCGCTGCCGATAAGAAAGCAGCAGCCGAAAAAGCCGCTGCTAAAAAGGCCGCTGCCGCTGAGAAAGCTGCCGCAGCCGCAGGAGTTGACGATCTGCTGGGCGACCTGAGTTCCGGTAAGAATGCACCGAAAACGGGCGGTGGGGCGAAAGGAAATGGACAGCCGTCAAAAGACAGCGGTACCTCCGGAGCCAACGGTGGGGCAACAGGTGCAGATATCAGTGCTTATGCCAAACAGATCCAGGTTGCGATTCAGAGCCGACTCTTTGATGCAGGCCTGTATCAGGGCAAGCAATGCGTACTGCACATCAATCTTGCGCCAGACGGCAGGTTGAAAAGCGTGACGTCTGAAGGGGGCGATCCTGCGCTCTGTCAGGCTGCGCTGGCCGCAGCCAGATCGGCGAACATTCCTAAACCGCCTAGCGAGGCTGTTTATGAAAGGATAAAAGATGCCAAACTGGACTTTAAGCTGTAATCAACTCTTCTAACGGAAGTATGAAAAACAGTCTATGGTCGTAAACAGGATAAGTAGTTTTGTCTATTTGGGTTTGTTAACATTCTGCTAAATTATCGTGGGTAAGGTTACCCAGATAAGGGAGATATGATGAAGCAGGCATTACGTGTAGCAGTTAGTTTTTTAATGCTGTGGGCAGCTGTACTGCACGCAGAAGTACGTATCGAGATCACCCAAGGGGTGGACTCGGCGCGTCCGATTGGTGTCGTTCCGTTCCAGTGGGCAGGCCCGGGCGCTGCGCCTGAAGATATTGGCGGCATTGTTGCAGCTGACCTGCGTAACAGCGGTAAATTTAACCCATTAGATCGTTCCCGCCTGCCTCAGCAGCCGGGTACTGCGCAGGACGTTCAGCCTGCTGCATGGTCTGCGCTGGGTATTGATGCGGTAGTTGTCGGTCAGGTTACGCCTGCACCAGACGGCGGCTATAACGTTGCGTATCAGCTGGTTGATACCGGCGGTGCGCCGGGTACCGTTCTGGCTCAGAACACGTATAGAGTGAACAAGCAGTGGCTGCGCTACGCTGGCCATACGGCGAGTGACGAAGTGTTCGAGAAGCTGACCGGTATTAAAGGTGCGTTCCGTACCCGTATCGCGTACGTGGTACAGACCAACGGCGGCCAGTTCCCTTATGAGCTGCGCGTCTCTGACTACGATGGTTACAACCAGTTCACCGTACACCGTTCACCGCAGCCGCTGATGTCTCCGGCATGGTCTCCGGACGGCTCAAAGCTGGCGTATGTGACCTTCGAAAGCGGCCGCTCCGCGCTGGTCATCCAGACGCTCTCTAACGGTGCTGTTCGTCAGGTTGCGTCATTCCCACGTCACAACGGTGCACCTGCGTTCTCTCCGGACGGTACCAAACTGGCGTTTGCCCTGTCTAAAACCGGTAGCCTGAATCTGTACGTAATGGATATTGGTTCTGGTCAGATCCGTCAGGTCACGGATGGTCGTAGCAATAACACTGAGCCAACCTGGTTCCCGGACAGCCAGAATCTGGCCTTTACGTCCGACCAGGCAGGTCGTCCACAAGTTTATAAAGTGAATATCAACGGCGGAGCAGCGCAGCGTATTACCTGGGAAGGTTCTCAGAACCAGGATGCTGACGTCAGTGCCGATGGTAAAACAATGGTAATGGTTAGCACTGCGGGTGGTCAGCAGCACATTGCCAAACAAGATCTGGTAACGGGAGGCGTACAAATACTGTCGTCAACGTTCCTGGATGAAACGCCAAGTCTGGCACCTAACGGCACCATGGTAATCTACAGCTCTTCTCAGGGGATGGGATCCGTGCTGAATCTGGTTTCTACAGATGGGCGTTTCAAAGCGCGTCTTCCGGCAACTGATGGACAGGTAAAATCACCTGCCTGGTCGCCGTATCTGTAATAATAATTAATTGATTACTAAAGGAATCTTAGAAATGCAACTGAACAAAGTGCTGAAGGGGCTGATGATCGCTCTGCCTGTTATGGCAATCGCAGCGTGTTCTTCTAACAAGAACGCAAGCAATGACCAGAGCGGCGAAGGCATGATGGGTGCCGGCACCGGTATGGACGCTAACGGCAATGGCAATATGTCTTCTGAAGAGCAAGCGCGTCTTCAGATGCAGCAGCTGCAGCAGAACAACATCGTTTACTTCGATCTGGATAAATACGACATCCGTTCTGACTTCGCTGCAATGCTGGATGCGCACGCAAACTTCCTGCGTAGCAACCCGTCTTACAAAGTCACCGTAGAAGGTCACGCGGACGAACGTGGTACTCCAGAGTACAACATCTCCCTGGGTGAACGTCGTGCGAACGCTGTTAAAATGTACCTGCAGGGTAAAGGCGTTTCTGCTGACCAGATCTCCATCGTTTCTTACGGTAAAGAAAAACCAGCAGTACTGGGTCACGACGAAGCGGCTTACTCCAAAAACCGTCGTGCCGTACTCGTTTACTAAGAGAATTGCATGAGCAGTAACTTCAGACATCATCTGATGAGTCTGTCGTTACTGGTTGGAATAGCGGCCCCCTGGGCCGCTTTTGCTCAGGCACCAATCAGTAGTGTCGGCTCAGGCTCGGTAGAAGACCGGGTCACCCAACTCGAGCGTATCTCTAACGCTCACAGCCAGCTTTTAACTCAACTCCAGCAGCAACTTTCTGACAACCAGAACGATATCGATTCCCTTCGTGGTCAGATCCAGGAGAGTCAGTATCAGCTTAATCAGGTTGTGGAACGCCAGAAGCAAATCTTGTCGCAGATGGATAGCCTGAGCAGCGGCGGTGCGGCTGCACAGCCCGCAGCAGGCGATCAAAGCGGTGCAGTGACGCCTGCACCTGCGGCAGATGCCTCCGCGTCGTCTGGAGCGCCTGTACAAAGCGGTGACGCGAATACGGACTATAACGCGGCCATTGCCCTGGTACAGGACAAATCGCGCCAGGACGATGCTATCGTTGCGTTTCAGAACTTCGTTAAGAAGTACCCTGATTCTACTTACCAGCCAAATGCGAACTACTGGCTGGGTCAGTTGAATTACAACAAGGGTAAAAAGGATGATGCGGCGTTTTATTTTGCCTCTGTGGTGAAAAATTACCCGAAATCACCGAAAGCGCCGGATGCGATGTATAAAGTCGGCGTGATCATGCAGGACAAAGGCGACACTGCAAAAGCCAAAGCGGTTTATCAGCAGGTGGTTGCGAAATTCCCGGGTACAGACGGCGCCAAACAAGCGCAAAAACGTTTGAGTTCGATGGGTTGATTATCGCATGACCAGAAATCGCGTTATTTCTGGTCGTGCAGCATGATTCCTAAGCAGTTAAGTGATCTTCATCGAAATTTTTGTTGCGCAGAATTCTTAAATCAGTAATATATGCCGCCGTTGCCACGGGATATCAAACAACGTGAAAGCAGCGCAAAAGTGGGTCGTTAGCTCAGTTGGTAGAGCAGTTGACTTTTAATCAATTGGTCGCAGGTTCGAATCCTGCACGACCCACCACTAACATAGTTAGTTGTAGTATCCAGCGTAGTATCGGGTGATTAGCTCAGCTGGGAGAGCACCTCCCTTACAAGGAGGGGGTCGGCGGTTCGATCCCGTCATCACCCACCAC
>OFLN01000235.1_pt1 | contig 17637 bp, 14 predicted proteins | sample 1540821 | NCBI WGS metagenome assembly OFLN01 (sample SAMEA4413037, study PRJEB24355) | metagenome | biome: human; feature: gut; material: faeces | place: United Kingdom | collected 2010 | reverse complement strand
AGTGTTGCTTTCCAGATCGCGGCAATCAGGGAGCTGCAGGACGGCTGGGAGGAGCAGTTCAGGGAGATTTCGGATAAAATTCGCTTGTCCGGCCTGAGCATCAGTGATTATCTGAAGCAGAACGGCACGGGCCATAACGCCTGAAGAAATTTGCGTTACAGAAAAATTATATAACTGAGGGGCAGTGATGAAAACAGCGATATGGGTGGTGGTGTATTTCACGATGTGTTTTCTGCTTTTCACAGGATGGATGTTCGCCTTCGCGCAGTATGCGCCCTATAACGGGCAGGAGCACGCGTTCTCTCTGACGTATCTGCTTAATTTATTTTTTCTTCACGTTGTGATGGTACCTTACTACGAGTTCTTTCAGACTGAACCATACAGCAATGCATTAATGAGTCTGGCAGATGAATCCGGTCAGATGATACGTTTTCATCACGTGGTACCTGTTCTCCGGATATATAGCCTGTCCGCACTCTTAACTTTTGTGGGTTACATCATATATGCAAAATGGTTCACTCATAACCGGCTGAAAGAAATGCATCTTCCAGAATGATATTACCGGGACACCTCAGGATATAAAAAACCAATGACGAAACAGGAATGGATTTTTCGACTACGGCGCTGTACATCAAAGGAAACCCTGGAAAGGATAATAGAAAAAAATAAATATTCTCTGTCAGATGATGAGCTTGAGCATTTCAATGCCGCGGTTGATCACCGGCTGGCGGAAATGGCAATGGGGAAGTTTTATGATAAAATACCTGCAGGCGTTTGGAAATATGTTAAATAATACAGCCAGCATCAGTCTGTTCGCAGTTATCTCACCTGGAGCGCAATCATGAATATGATATTTGAACTGATTGGATTGTTACTGGTAGTCGGATGCGCATTCTTCACCACTTTTTTCTTAGCCGCTGTAGCAGGCACTATGGTAGTTATTCTTGCTGGAAGCCATCGGAATGGCCGTCATCCCCTTCTTTGTAAACAAGGTGGGAGCGAAAAAAGCGCTGATTGCAGGAGGCATGATCATGATCTGTCGCATTCTGGTGTCAGCAACCTCAGAAAGCCCTTACATCATCTCGCTGATTAAGCTATTTCATGCGATTGAAGTACCGCTGTTTGTGATCTCGGTATTCAAATACAGCGTGTCCAACTTTGATTCTCGCTTATCTTCCACCATCTTCCTCGTGGGATTCCAGATCGCCAGCTCGCTGGGTATCGTGTTGTTATCGATCCCGGTGGGGATGTTGTTTGATGCGTTTGGCTACCATTTTGTATTCTATCTGTTCTCCGCCATCGTCTCGGTGATTCTGCTGTTTGGCGTGGTCTTCCTGAGCAATGGACGTAATACAGGCCCACGCAGTGGTGTGGTGCAAAACGAAACCTTATAATATTAGCGAGGCAATGTCGCCGCTGACATTGCCTTTTTCTTTGTCGTTTATCGATGGATAGTGTATCAGGAAAAATCCATATCTCATTGAAGATGCAAATTTTTCCTGACAAAGCTGTCAATGATGAGGCTTTTGCAACGGTATATTTCACTTATTTTTGTGGCATTCAGTTTATGCAAAATAATATTGACATAAGACTGAACCGTTTTTATGGAGATTAGCAGGCGGCGGGAAATTTCCACCAGCGAGTAGCCATTTAAAATCAGATGGATGATATGCGCTTCTCTTTTGGTAAACGCCAACTTTTCCCTCTTCAGATGAATCCGCATTTTTTTAAAAACCTGCCTTATCATGAGATATTCATTACCTGTTAATTCGGTATCAATGAATACCGCTTCGCGATCTGCCCCCCTCATTCCTGACCGCGGTTTTAATAAAAAGATGATATTGACTGGTGAAATGTGCAGGTGTTTGAGACGCCCGGCATCGCAGGTTTTCAGCTCTGACTCCACAATCACCACATCGCTGTTGCTGAAAGCAATTTCGGTGATCCGGGAAAATAAAACCCTGTTGACGGAGAGGCTGTTGTCGCTAAACATACATTTCAGACCTTCAAGCGGCTTTGTTGAATAAATCGAACTTTTGCTGAGTTGAAGGATCAGATCACGCATCCTCCCGACAACACAGACCATTCCGTGGCAAAGCAAAAGTTCAGAATCACCAACTGGTCCACCTACAATAAAGCTCTCATCAACCGTGGCTCCCTCACTTTCTGGCTGGATGATGAGGCGATTCAGGCCTGGTATGAGTCGGCAACGCCTTCATCACGAGGAAGGCCCCAGCGCTATTCTGATCTCACCATCACCACCGTTCTGGTGATTAAACGCGTATTCCGGCTGACCCTGCGGGCTGCGCAGGGTTTTATTGATTCCATTTTTGCCCTGATGAACGTTCCGTTGCGCTGCCCGGATTACACCAGTGTCAGTAAGCGGGCAAAGTCGGTTAATGTCAGTTTCAAAACGTCCACCCGGGGTGAAATCGCACACCTGGTGATTGATTCCACCGGGCTGAAGGTCTTTGGTGAAGGCGAATGGAAAGTCAGAAAGCACGGCAAAGAGCGCCGTCGTATCTGGCGAAAGTTGCATCTTGCTGTTGACAGCAACACACATGAAGTTGTCTGTGCAGACCTGTCGCTGAATAACGTCACGGACTCAGAAGCCTTCCCGGGCCTTATCCGGCAGACTCACAGAAAAATCAGGGCAGCCGCGGCAGACGGGGCTTACGATACCCGGCTCTGTCACGATGAACTGCGCCGCAAAAAAATCAGCGCGCTTATTCCTCCCCGAAAAGGAGCAGGTTACTGGCCCGGTGAGTACGCAGACCGCAACCGTGCCGTTGCTAATCAGCGGCTGAGCGGAAGCAATGCACGGTGGAAATGGACAACGGAATATAACCGTCGCTCGATAGCGGAAACGGCAATGTACAGAATGAAGCAGTTGTTGGGAGATTCACTGACGCTGCGTGACTACGATGGTCAGGTAGCGGAAGCTATGGCCATGGTGCGTGCGTTGAACAGGATGACAAAGGCCGGGATGCCAGAAAGCGTGCGTATTGCCTGAAAATCCAGCCAGCTACAGGGTCGTTCGCACGAAATCTTATTTATTCAACAAAGCCCCTTCAAGCATGAAATTATTATTGGTAACAACATAGATATTCATAGAGTCCCCGCAGCAATAACCTTTTGCGAATCGTACCGTTCCTTACGTTCTGACAAAGTGACGCCTGGACTGGTGTCGGCGTAGAAGTGAATTTCATCGCCGGTTAACTGTGACGTACCCCGGCTCCCCGGAGTACGTCAGTTGCTCTAATGGTGCGCTGCTAGCACGCTATTTACGATTTCCACCGCTTCTTTCTCGATCTGCTTACGATGTGCTTCACCGAGGAAGCTCTCGCAGTAGATCTTGTAAGCGTCTTCCGTACCTGACGGACGTGCGGCGAACCAGCCGTTGTCGGTCATCACTTTCAGACCACCAATCGATGCGCCGTTGCCCGGCGCGGCGGTCAGACGTGCGGTGATCGGGTCGCCGGCCAGCTGGCTGGCGCTGACCATTTCCGGCGACAGCTTCGACAGCGCCGCTTTCTGTGCGGAAGTGGCCGAAGCCTGCAGACGGTTATAGCTTGGCGCGCCGAAGCGGGCGGCCAGCTCGTCGTAGTGCTCCTGCGGGTTTTTACCGGTGACGGCGGTGATTTCTGCCGCCAGCAGGCACATGATGATCCCGTCTTTGTCGGTCGACCACGGGGTTCCGTCAAAACGCAGGAACGAGGCGCCCGCGCTCTCTTCGCCGCCGAAGCCGAAGCTGCCGTCGAACAGACCGTCAACAAACCATTTAAAGCCCACCGGCACTTCCACCAGCTTACGGCCGAGGTCGTTCACCACGCGATCGATCATCGCCGAGGAGACCAGCGTCTTACCGACGGCGACATCCTGGCCCCACTGCGGACGATGCCGGAACAGGTAGTTAATCGCCACCGCCAGATAGTGGTTCGGGTTCATCAGACCTGCCGGCGTGACGATGCCGTGACGGTCATAATCCGGATCGTTAGCGAAAGCCAGATCGAACTTATCGCGCAGCGCCAGCAGCCCTGCCATCGCGCACTCCGAAGAGCAGTCCATGCGAATGGCGCCGTCTTTATCAAGGTGCATAAAGCGGAAGGTTTGATCGACGTGATCGTTGACGATGGTCAGATCGAGCTTGTAGTGCCCGGCGATACGCTTCCAGTATTCGATACCGGACCCGCCCAGCGGATCGACCCCGAGCCTGAGGCCGGCTTTCTGAATCGCCGCCATATCGACGATATCCGCCAGTCCTTCAATAAACGGCTGCACCAGATCCTGCTCTTTGACATGACCGGATGCCAGTGCCGCGTCGAGGGAGAGGCGCCTGACGCCCTGCAGACCCGAGGCCAGCAGTTCGTTAGCGCGATTCTCGACCACTTTGGTGACGTTGGTATCCGCCGGGCCGCCGTTCGGCGGGTTGTACTTGATACCGCCATCTTCCGGCGGGTTATGCGACGGCGTAATCACGATGCCGTCCGCCAGCGGACCGCCTTTTTTGTTGTGCACCAGGATGGCATTGGAAATGGCCGGCGTCGGGGTAAAACCGTTGTTTTCCTGCACGATAACATCAACGCCGTTGGCTGCCAGCACTTCCAGAACCGAAATAAAGGCCGGTTCGGAGAGCGCGTGGGTATCTTTACCTACGTAGCAGGGACCGGTAATCCCGTTCTTCGCGCGGTCTTCCGCAATCGCCTGAGCGATCGCCAGAATATGCTGCTCATTGAAGTTATGGCGCCCTGCGCTGCCACGATGGCCAGAGGTGCCAAACTTCACCGCATGCTCCGCGTTGCCCGCTTCCGGCTTCAGTACGTAGTACTGCGCGGTCAGCTGAGCGACGTTAATCAAATCACTTTGTTGCGCAGGCTCCCCTGCGCGTTTACTGTCCGTCATTTTTCTCTCCTGTCATATCCGTCAGGCTTATTAATGTGTTCCTGCTGGGTCGCTCACCGATGGTGCCCCCTTTCCCCCGGCGCTCCCGGGGGCGTGAATGTGGCCTAGAGCTGCGTTTTGTCGATATACCAGATCTTTTGCGCATACTCCCGCACCGTACGGTCCGATGAGAAATAGCCCATGTTGGTAATGTTGTGCATTGTTTTGGCAGTCCACTCTTCCGGGGTTCGGTAGAGCGCATCCACCCTGTCCTGACAGTCAACATAGCTGCGGTAATCGGCCAGAACCTGATAGTGGTCGCCAAAGTTAATCAGCGAATCCAGCAGACCGCGATAGCGGTCCGGCTCCTGTGGGCTGAACACCCCGGTCCCCATCTGGGTCAGCGCCTGGCGCAACTCTTCATCATGGTCGTAGTAATCATGCGGCTGGTAGCCGTTGCTGCGCAGCGCCTCAACCTGTTCGGCGGTATTACCGAAGATAAAGATATTCTCCTCCCCCACGTGCTCCAGCATTTCAACGTTGGCGCCGTCCAGCGTGCCAATGGTCAGCGCGCCGTTGAGGGCGAATTTCATGTTACTGGTCCCGGAGGCTTCGGTCCCTGCCAGCGAAATCTGCTCAGAAAGATCCGCGGCCGGAATGATGGTCTGCGCCAGACTGACGCTGTAGTTGGGAATGAACACCACCTTTAACTTGTCGCCGATCTGCGGATCGCTGTTGATGACTTTGGCTACATCGTTAATCAGATGGATTATCTGTTTTGCCGTGTGGTAAGCGGATGCGGCTTTGCCGGCGAAAATCACCACTCGCGGCACCCAGTCGGCCTGCGGGTCAGCCTTGATACGGTTATAGCGGGTGATCACGTGCAGCACATTCATCAGCTGGCGTTTGTATTCGTGAATGCGCTTAATTTGCACATCAAACAGCGCCTTCGGATTAACCACCACCCCCAGCTGGCGGGCAATATAATCGGCCAGCCGCTGTTTATTCGCCAGTTTGGCTTCGCTGACGGCCTGGTTAACCAGCGGATAATCCTGATATTCCCCCAGTTCACTCAGCTGACTTAAATCTGTGCGCCAGGTCTGGCCAATATAACGGTCCAGAACCCCGGAAAGGGACGGATTAGCGGCCGCCAGCCAGCGGCGCGGCGTGACACCGTTGGTGACGTTGGTGAAGCGTCGCGGAAAGATTTTGGCGAAATCGGCAAATAGCGACTCCACCATCAGCCGGGAGTGCAGTTCCGACACGCCGTTAACCTTGTGACTGACCACTACCGCCAGCCAGGCCATCCGCACGCGGCGACCATTGGACTCATCAATAATCGAGGTCCGGCTCAGCAACGCCATATCATCGGGATAGTGCTCCTGCATCGTTTTCAGAAAATAGTCATTAATCTCGAAGATAATCTGCAAATGGCGCGGCAGGATTTTCCCCAGCATATCGACAGGCCAGGTCTCCAGCGCTTCGCTCATCAGGGTATGGTTGGTGTAGGAGAAGACCCGACAGGTCACCTCAAACGCGTCATCCCAGCTGAAGCGGTGTTCGTCAATCAGCAGACGCATCAGCTCCGGGATCGACAGCACCGGATGGGTGTCATTGAGGTGGATAGCAATTTTATCCGCCAGGTTGTCATAGGTTTGATACAGCTGGTAATGACGGGTGAGGATGTCCTGTACCGTCGCCGAAACAAGGAAATACTCCTGACGCAGGCGCAGTTCACGCCCGGAATAGGTCGAGTCGTCCGGGTAAAGCACGCGGGAAACGTTCTCAGAGTGGTTCTTATCCTCCACGGCGGCGAAATAGTCCCCCTGGTTAAATTTACCGAGATTAATTTCACTGCTGGCCTGGGCACTCCACAAACGCAGGGTGTTGGTGGCATCGGTGTCATAACCCGGGATAATCTGATCGTAGGCCACGGCAATAATTTCTTCGGTTTCCAGCCAGCGTGAGTTTTTGCCCTCATGTTGAACACGTCCGCCAAAGCGCACGGTATAGCGGGTTTTATGGCGCTCGAATTCCCACGGGTTACCGTACTCCAGCCAGTAGTCCGGTGACTCCATCTGCCGGCCGTCGATGATGTTTTGCTTGAACATACCGTAGTCGTAGCGGATACCATAGCCGCGGCCTGGCAGCCCCAGTGTGGCCAGGGAATCGAGAAAACAGGCCGCCAGACGACCGAGACCGCCGTTGCCCAGCCCCGGATCGTTCTCCTCATCAATCAGCTCTTCCAGATCCAGCCCCATCCCTGCCAGAGCCGTTTTCACATCCTCATAGATGCCCAGCGACAGTAAGGCATTAGAGAGGGTTCGGCCGATGAGAAACTCCATCGACAGATAATAAACCTGCCGGGCCTGCTGCGAGATCCGCGCCCGATGCGCCCGCAGCCAACGTTCTACCAGCCGATCGCGAACGGCGAACAGCGTGGCGTTGAGCCATTCATGTTTATTGGCAAGTGAGGGATCTTTACCAAGAATAAACATGAGCTTATAAGCGATAGCATGCTGTAGCGCTTCTTCATTCAGACTGGGTGAAATATAACTTAAGCGTGGTTCCATTTTTCTTATCCGTAGCAATTAAATAATACGCTGATACAACTGGTGGAAAGACTTAGCGGCAATTTGCCAGCTAAAATCCATGCTCATTGCCTGACGTTGCACGTACCGCCACAGCGATGGACGGGACCACAGGACAAAGGCCCGGTGGATGGCATGTAATAGTGATTCAGTCTCGCTGTCGGTAAACACAAATCCGCTCGCGATCCCGTCAGCAAGGTTTTCGAGCGAACAGTCGGCGACGGTATCCGCCAGTCCGCCGGTGCGACGAACCAGCGGCAATGTGCCGTAGCGAAGGCCATAGAGCTGGGTCAGACCGCAGGGTTCAAAACGGCTGGGCACCAGGATGACGTCGGCGCCGCCAATCATCTGATGCGACAGCGCCTCGTCGTAACCGATCCGGATACTCACCTGCCCGGAGTATTGCGCCGCAGCGGCAAGAAAACGGGCCTGCAAATCCGGGTCGCCGGATCCCAGTAGCGCCAGCTGCCCTCCCTGCGCAATGATTCCCGGCAGTGCGCCAAGGAGCAGATCCAGCCCCTTCTGGCTGGTGAGCCGGCTCACGACGGTGAACAACAGCGCCCGGCCGTCCTCCTTCAGCCCCAGCGTCGTCTGCAGCTGCTGCTTGTTCTTCGCTTTCTCAGCCAGCGAGTTCCGGTCGTAAGGCGCAGCCAGCAGCGGATCGCGGCGCGGATCCCAGATGCTTTCGTCGACGCCGTTAAGGATCCCCGACAGTCGCCCTTCCCGCTGACGTTGCCGCAGCAACTCTTCCAGACCGAACGCGTACTGCGGTTCGGTAATTTCACGGGCATACGTCGGGCTGACGGTGGTGATATGGTCAGCGAAATAGAGGCCCGCCTTAAGGAAGGAGATCTGTCCTTTAAACTCCACCCCATGCATCTGGAAGAATGACCACGGTAAAGCGATCTCCGCCATATGCCGGGCGAGGAACAAGCCCTGATAGGCAATGTTGTGCACCGTAAACACTGACCTGGCGGGGTTGCCGCGGGCGGCCAGATAAGCCGGCGTGAGGCCCGCATGCCAGTCATGGGCGTGGACGATTTCAGGCCGCCAGAACGGATCCAGACCGCCAGCAAGCTCAGCCGCGACCCAACTCAACAGCGCGAAACGCAGGACGTTATCGGGATAATCCTGCATCTGCGGGTCATGATAAGGATTACCCGGTCGGTCATAGAGATGCGGGGCATCAATCAGATAGATGCCCACGCCGTTAAAGTCGCCAAACAACAGCGTCATCGGCCCGGCGAAGGTCTCCCTGCTGGCCACCACCTGCGGTTCCCCTACTCCGTCGCGGATCGCGGGAAACCCCGGCAGCAGCACGCGGGTATCCACGCCCTCGGCTATTTGCGCCGCCGGGAGAGCACCGGTCACATCAGCCAGCCCCCCCGTTTTCAACAGAGGGAACATCTCCGCTCCTACATGTAAAACTCGCATGGATGCTCCTTAATTATTCAGGCATGAAGGCGACGCGATGCCAATGACGGCAATCACAGCTGCGGCAGCTTTTATTTCCGCCAACGGCTTCATAGTTCAAGTCGGTTCAGCATTTCCTGGGTAACGAGGATGATCCCCTCTTCCGAACGATAAAAACGCTGCGCATCCTCAACGGCATTTTCGCCAATCACCATTCCCTCCGGAATAACACATCCCCTGTCGATCACGCAGCGTCTTATCCGGCAGGAGCGACCGACCCAGACGCCCGGTAATAAAACCGACGAATCAATATTACAAAACGAGTTAATGCGAACTTTGGAGAATAAAACCGACTGCACCACCACCGAGCCGGAAATAATACAGCCGCCGGATACCAGAGAATTCATGGTCATGCCATGACTGCCGGAACGGTCCTGAACAAATTTAGCGCTGGGTAGCGACTCGACATAAGTCCGGATAGGCCAGTTACGATCATAAACATCCAGTTCAGGTACCACAGAGGCTAAATCCAGATTCGCTTTCCAGTACGCCTCCAGTGTCCCGACATCGCGCCAGTATGGCTCGGCATTATTATCGGACTGTACGCAGGAGCGCGGGAACGGATGCGCATACGCTTCACCTGCCGCCGTTATTTTGGGAATAATATCTTTGCCAAAATCATGGCTGGAGCCTTCATCCCGATCGTCTTCTGCCAGCAGCTGGTAGAGATATTCCGCATCAAACACATAAATGCCCATACTGGCAAGCGAGCGGGTTTCATCGCCAGGCATGGTGGGTGGATTAGCCGGTTTTTCAACAAATTCAATGATTTTTTCATTCTCATCCACGGCCATGACGCCAAACGCGTTTGCCTCTTCAACCGGGACCGGCATGCAGGCCACGGTGCAGCGCGCCCCTTTTTCAACGTGATCAAGCAGCATCCGCGAATAATCTTGTTTATAGATATGGTCCCCGGCCAGAATAACGACATATTCCGCATCATAGCGGCGGATAATATCCAGGTTCTGGGTCACAGCATCCGCCGTCCCCCGATACCAGTTCTCCCCATGCACCCGCTGCTGTGCCGGTAATAAATCCACGAACTCATTCATTTCTTCGTTAAAGAATGCCCAACCGCGTTGAATATGCTGCACCAGTGAATGCGACTGATATTGTGTAATAACCCCAATACGTCTTATTCCTGAGTTAATACAATTTGATAAGGCAAAATCAATAATTCTGAATTTACCGCCAAAATGCACCGCAGGTTTTGCGCGAATAGTGGTCAGGTCTTTTAATCGGGTTCCGCGCCCGCCGGCGAGGATCAGGGCCACGGATTTAAGCGGTAACTGGCGCGACAGCATTACGTTGTCAGTATATTCAATTTTACTCATAATTATGTCCTGCTATTTAATAAAAGCCATAAAAGAAAATAATGAAGAAAAAGCCTCACTCTTCTGCAAATGAATTCAGAAGTGATCACCTCCGGTAATAAGTAAACTGCAATAGATCGACTGCGTGTTTTATTGACCAGCAGACTCCCGCACCAGCCAGATTGTCGCCAGCGGCGGCAGCGTCACCGACAGCGAATGCTCCCGACCGTGGCTGGCGATCGCCTCGCTTGCCACGCCGCCGCCGTTGCCGGTATTGCTCCCGTGGTAGTGCATCGAGTCGGTGTTCAGCTCTTCACGCCAGCGCCCCGGCTGATTAACCCCGAAGCGATAGCCGTGACGCGGCACCGGCGTGAAGTTGCTGGCAACGATTATCTCGTTCCCGGCTTTATCGCGACGGACAAAGATAAATACCGACCGTTCGTGATCATCGACAACCAGCCACTCAAAGCCGTACGGGTCAAAATCCAGTTCGTGCAGCGCCTTATGATGACGATAGGTATGGTTCAGATCGCGCACCAGACGCTGCACCCCGTGATGCCAGTTGTCGTCCCCTTCCAGCAGATGCCAGTCGAGGCTGGCGTCGTGGTTCCACTCCCGTCCCTGGGCGAATTCATTGCCCATAAACAGCAGTTTTTTCCCCGGGAAGGCGAACATCCAGCCGTAGTAGGCGCGCAGGTTGGCGAACTTCTGCCAGGCATCGCCGGGCATGCGGTCAAGAAGCGATTTTTTACCGTGGACCACTTCATCATGCGACAGCGGCAGGACGAAGTTTTCGGTGTAGTTGTAGAGTATCCCGAAGGTCATCTTGTCGTGATGATGCCGACGATGGACCGGGTCGAGTTGCATATAGTCGAGGGTGTCGTGCATCCAGCCGAGGTTCCATTTGAACCAGAAGCCGAGGCCGCCCGTCGACGCAGGGCGCGAGACACCGGCAAAATCGGTGGACTCCTCCGCCATCGTCACTGCCCCCGGCGTCTGCTCGCCCAGCACCCGGTTGGTATTGCGCAGGAACTCGATCGCTTCGAGATTTTCCCGGCCGCCGTACTCGTTGGGCACCCACTCACCCTGCTTGCGGCTGTAGTCGCGGTAGATCATCGACGCCACCGCATCCACCCGCAGCGCATCGATGCCGAAGCGCTCGATCCAGTACAGCGCGTTACCCACCAGGAAGTTACTGACTTCACGGCGGCCGTAGTTATAGATCAGCGTGTTCCAGTCCTGGTGATAGCCTTCGCGCGGGTCGCTGTGTTCATACAGCGCGGTGCCGTCAAACAACGCCAGGGCGAAGTCATCGGCCGGGAAGTGGCCCGGCACCCAGTCGAGGATCACGTTCAGGCCCGCGGCGTGCGCGGCGTGGAGGAAGTAGCGGAAATCTTCCCGGGTACCAAAGCGACGGGTCGGCGCGTACAGCCCGGTGGGCTGATAGCCCCAGCTGCCGTCGAACGGATGTTCGTTAACCGGCAGCAGCTCGAGATGGGTGAAGCCCATCCACTTCACGTAGGGCACCAGCCGATCGGCCAGTTCGCGGTAGCTCAGCCAGAAATGGTTATCGGTATGACGACGCCAGGAGCCGAGGTGGACTTCATAAATCGAAATCGGTGCATCAAACTGGTTGGCCTGCTTACGGGCCGGCGGTTGCTCAACTTTCTCCGGCAGGCCGCAGATCAGCGAGGCGGTTTCCGGGCGCATCTGCGCTTCAAAAGCATAAGGGTCGGATTTCACCCGCAGGTGCCCGTGGGCGTCAATCAGCTCGAACTTATACAGCTGGCCGTTGTGCGCGCCGGGAACAAACAGCTCCCAGATGCCAGACTCTTTGCGCAGGCGCATCGGGTGGCGACGGCCATCCCAGTAGTTGAACTGACCGACCACCGACACCCGACGGGCGTTCGGCGCCCAGACGGAAAAGCGCGTCCCGGTCACCCCGTCCATGATGTCGGCATGGGCGCCCAGGGTTTCGTAGGGCCGTAGATGGGTTCCTTCGGCGAGCAGCCAGGCATCAAGCTCCTGCAGCAGCGGGCCAAAGCGATAAGGGTCGTCAATCAGGTTTTGCTGGCCGTGCCAGGTGACCGCCAGCTGGTAACGAAAAGCATTTTTTCGCCGCGGCAGAACGCCGCTAAAGAATCCGCGTGAATCGAGGCATTCGAGCTTGCCAGCTTTACGCCCGGTTTTCGGCTCAATCACCCATACCTCGGTGGCATCGGGTAATAATGCGCGCACTTCCAGACCAGCAGCGGTTGAGTGCATGCCAAGCACAGAGAATGGATCGGAACAATGACCTGCGAGCAGTGCTGAAATCGCACTTTTTTCATTATAATCAGACATGTCAGTCACCCTACTATCATCCTGCGGAAAGAATTAAAACGCCTCTTTCTGCTTTATTGATCCGGTAATATTCCGCTGCAATGCTGCGCATCGAAATATCAACACGTTATTCCAGAGCCTTAAGACATGTCGGTCGTCCACAAATATAGAGCGATTAACCTCCTGAAAAGTGAATTAAATGCGCCGTACGCTTTTTGTATTATCTGACTCCAGAATAATTACTCCTGATTTTCTTTCTGTGAGTAAGTACTCATTTCTTTATGAATTGAAAAACTTATTTTTAAGTTATTATCAGAGGGGCAGCACCCTTAATGGCAACACCACTCGAATCTCATACAAAAAAATGAAAACAGGCCATCTGAGTAGAATAAAAAACCTTTTAACCACGCATTCAATAGCATTTATAACTGGTTGATGGGGCGTGCGGATACTCTGGAAACGGCAAGAACTCTATGCTAGAATTTTTTCGGATTTTTTTGACGGCCTCTCAGTATACTCAGTACTCAGGCAGTTCGCGGAAAGCCCCTTCCTTTTAAGCACGGGATGCAAAGCGGAGCCTCCGACAGGACGCCAGTGAAGGCGATTTGGCTCTTCAATTTATTATTTGCTCATCACTTCCAACGCAGTAAGGCGGTGGCCAGAGCGCGTCTGATTTCCACACGGGTTTATGCCATTCGGGTCGTGTCATTTGATCTTGCGACGGCTAACCCCCTTTCAAGCTGTTAGCTTGCTGATAGCCGCTTTGGGAGGAGTTAATCAGCAGATGCGCGTGATCTCGCTCGTCGTCCATTTCAACCAGCTCAACATCAAAATCAGCGCCCACACTGGCAAAGTATTTGCATAGCTTTTCGATGGCATCCAGATTAAATATATTCCGTCGATATTGGGTAACAAACCGCGCGGTCGGGAATGTAAAGAATCAGGGAGCAGTATGGCGTTTTTTTTGCACTGGGATTATGCGCTTTGTTTTTTTATGCATTTGGCCTGTTGGTTTGATTAATAGCTGAAACCGTTAACCGAAAGAAAGTAAAAAAGGAGCGGACATGGATATAGTCCGCGAATTGATCGCAATTTAAATCTTTATATTGAATGTCGCAGTGGTGATTTTAGTAAAAACGACGACATGTGAGTCAGGACTGCTGTGGCGGTGCAAATTTTGCAGCAATCATTTGAGATGTGGGTTGCATTCCTCCCAGACTCCACTGCTCAGGCTCATGCTCATCAATCCGGATCCATACCGAACGCCGAAACTCCGGATCACCTTTCCCCTCAATTTCAACAATGAGGTCAGTCATACGACGTAACAGCTCATTTTTTTGTTCCGAACTCATAATTCCTTTAATGGTTTGCACATTTACGAAAGGCATATTATTCTCCTTAAATATCTGGGTCTAAAAATCATACTTATGGTAGAAGGCAAAAGAACACATGTCAAAAGATAATTCATTACCCTACTTGTCACCTGAGCTTTGCGGGCTAGCAGCGGCGGCGGAACTACTTGGAGATCAATGGGTGTTGTTGATCCTAAGGGAGGTTTTTTACGGGGTTACTCGCTTTGAAACGATGCGTTCTCATACAAAAATGACGAAGCAGACATTGGCAAACCGATTAAAAAAAATGACTGAGCTCGATTTACTTTGCAAAATCCCCTATCAAGAAGAAGGCTCACGTGAGCGCTATGAGTATGTACTCACGCCAAAAAGCCGCAGTTTGGCGCCGATCCTTTTTTCCATAATGGAATGGGGGCATAAAAACCTATTGCACGATGAGCCGCATATTTCTTTAGTTGATAAGGAGAAAGGGGAATTAGTATACAGCGCTTTTATCTCAGCAACGGGGGCAGTTGTTGATGCTAAAAATATCCAGATAGTTCCTTTTAGACGTTAATTGCCACTAAGAACCTTTTTTAGGAAGAGATGGGCGTCGCCCTTGTACCTGAATCCGCCCTGCCGGAAACGTTGCGCAACCTCTGCGTAGTGCCTGTGACACCCGCTATACACGGGGTTTGAGGGCCAATGGAACGAAAACGTACGCTAAGAAGGTAATTCATTGTTTAAATTAAAATTTAATTCTCTCAGTTCCCCCTTCAAAATATCCTCCGGTAGCGTGAACGTATAATGCCCCAGCATATTGATATGCCCGTGCATCAGTGGGGATAACCGGACGATATCTTCACCCCCGGTTTCTTCTCCATTCCTGCGCATCCAGCTCAGGGCTTCCTGCATATAAAGTGTGTTCCACAGTACCACTGCGTTAGTGACGAGGCCCAGTGCACCCAGTTGATCTTCCTGACCTTCACGATAGCGCTTTCTGATCTCACCGCGCTGCCCGTAGCAGATCGCCCTCGCCACAGCATGGCGGCCTTCTCCCCGGTTTAGCTGCGTCAGGATCCGCCGACGATAATCTTCATCATCAATATAATTTAGAAGGTACAGCGTCTTGTTGACGCGCCCCACTTCCATGATCGCCTGTGCCAACCCTGATGGGCGCGAGCTTTTCAGCAAAGAGCGAATGAGTTCTGAAGCATGAATGGTACCCAGTTTCAGCGAACCGGCGGCTCGCATCATCTCATCCCACTGATACTCGGCTTTCGACAGATCGGCACAACCACGAGCCAGTTCGTCTAGTGCACCGTAATTTGCCGATTTATCCACCCGCCAGAATACTGCTTCACCGGCATCGGCAAGCCGAGGAGAAAACTGGTATCCCAGCAGCCAGAAGAGGCCAAAAATAATGTCGCTGGTACCGGCTGTGTCTGTCATGATCTCAACCGGATTCAGCCCTGTCTGCTGCTCCAGAAGGCCTTCCAGCACAAAAATGGAATCACGTAATGTGCCGGGAACAACGATGCCGTGGAATCCAGAATACTGATCAGAGACGAAGTTGTACCAGGTGATGCCACGTCCGGAACCAAAATATTTTCTGTTAGGTCCTGAATTGACGGTTTTCACCGGCGTGACAAAGCGCATGCCGTCAGCTGAAGCCACTTCGCCGCCACCCCAGCGGCCAGCAAGCTCCAGTGTGGACTGAAAATCAACCAGGCGGACATTGGCGCTGACCAGCGTTTCTGCCCGGAGGTAATTCTGTTTCACCCAACTGAGCCGGTGGCGCGTCAGCGCCGGTATATTGTGCTTTATCAGCGGTTCCAGCCCGATATTGCAAGCCTCAGCCATCAGGACCGCGCACAGGCTGATGTGCAGATCCTGCGCCCGGGCCCCGGATTCACTGACATGCGTAAACTCACGTGTAAAGCCCGTTCTGGCATCTATCTCAAGCAACAGTTCCGTCAAATCTACCGGCGGGAGTAGCTGCCTTACCCGACTGTTGAGACGATGCAACGATGGTGGCTCCTCCAGTTTCTCCAGGCTGCTGATAGTCAGGGAAGGATATTTACCGTCATGGCAGATATTAACCTCCGCATTTCCTTCAAAGCGAGATGCGACGGCTTTCCAGGTTTTATCCAGTTGGACCGCCAGCTGTTGCACGCCTTTATGTCCATCAGTGGGATATCCCAGCGCCCGACAGATGGGGACCCGCTGAACCTGCCATTCTTCCCCCTGCAACAGCTTCTCGCGGGGATTTCCCCAGCGATCGCTGTTTTCGAGCCAGATGTCCCGTCGGCGTAGTGCATCCTGAAGGCGCTCCAGCAGACAAAGCGAGTAACCGGCACGCTGTATCCGGCCCTCCGCATCGTATACCAGGCGTTTCCAGGGGCCGGTAATAATATGTTCAGGCGCATCGTCCAGGATGCGCTTTTTCGAGCCGTTCAGTTCGGTCAGATAATGAATGGCGGACAGCGTATGTTCTCCGGCTGGCGCTGCCTGGAAATGCAGGTCGCGCAATACCGCCGGAAGAAAACGCTTTACCCGCCCGTACTGTTCCACCATTTCGTCATGGAAATTGTTGTTCTGAGGCCGGGCCAGCTCATTTACCTTGCTGACGGATTCTGCCAGCCTACTTTTCGGTATGCTGCTGAATATGGTCTCCCTCAGTTCAGCATCGTCAGCCTGCTCAGCTAGCAACAATGAACATGCCTGCGCCAGCAGTAGCGCAGCACGGTCAAGATCTTTCAGCGTCCTGAGCCGTTTTTTCTGCCCCGTTTTCTTCGCCGCACGAGTGATATCCAGTATAAGCATATCGAGCACATCAACGGCTTCATCCAGCGCCGCAGTCTCCTGTGCTTTAACGAATGCGGTGAGTACGGCCAGCTTTCTCTGCTGTGGCATTCGCGCGATATATTTTACCGACGCCATGCCTGCGTAACGGGCCAGATTACGTAGTTGTATAGCGGGCAGACCGGTAAAACTCAGTCGGGAAAACTCCAGGTTTCGCAGCCGGATATACCGCTCCAGCGCTTCGGTAAATGCCGGACCGCTGACGGTGACAGGTCCCTTTTTCAGTTGCTCCAGCGGTGAAATTCGCTGCCCCTCAGGAATGTCCAGCAGCTCAGTCACGCGGGCGGTCTGCCAGCTGTCCGGCAACGCGGCCAGTTTCTTCCAAAGTTGCTGATTTGCCCGTTCACGTATTTCACTGACGAGACGTACAAGTGTGGTTGCTCCGGGCAGCAGGACCTTATTCTGAAGCAACCAGGCGGTGGCAAAATCAAACATCAGGCCGGGTCGCTCATTACTGAGCCATGCACGGGTGTATAGCAGGCGCTTCAGGCGGAAAGACCAGGGGAAATCGCCAAATTCATGGTAACCGTAATATTCCTTAATCAGCGCAGTATGCTCTCTGAGGGTGGTATCCCGTTCTGCGTAGCGGGAAAGGACTTCCGGACGGCGGATATTAAGCTGCACCGCGACAAATTGCTGAACACCCGGCAGAACCCGGGTTAAATCTGTCAGAAAGGTGCCCAGAAAACGGGCGGTGGTGAGCTGAAGCGCAATTCCCAGCCGGTTATGCCTTCCCCGTCGCTGGTTAATGAAGGCAAGATCTCGCTCATCAAGATGAAAATAGGGCACTGTTGCAAAGTTAGCGATGAGGCAGCCTTTTGTCTTATTCAAAGGCCTTACATTTCAAAAACTCTGCTTACC
>OFLN01000227.1_pt1 | contig 18381 bp, 15 predicted proteins | sample 1540821 | NCBI WGS metagenome assembly OFLN01 (sample SAMEA4413037, study PRJEB24355) | metagenome | biome: human; feature: gut; material: faeces | place: United Kingdom | collected 2010 | reverse complement strand
CTGAAGGAGCACGCCTGGAAAGTGTGTATACGGCAACGTATCGGGGGTTCGAATCCCCCCCTCACCGCCATATTCAAGACGAGAGCTCGTACGAAAGTACGGGCTTTTTTCTTATATATTCTCCGCAAGGGGGGGATGAGAACCCCCGACCGGGGTTCGACAACTGGCGCAGCCAGTTGGACAGACTGAGAGCGTAGCGAACAGGCTGCCCGAAGGGCGAGCGAAGCGAGTCAATCCCCCCCTCACCGCCATATTTGAAGAAGAGCTCGCATGAAAATGCGGGCTTTTTTCTTTTATATTCTATTCGCTCCCTGCGCTCTTTATGTCGGGTGGCGCTACGCTTACCCGACCTACGAAAAGCTAGTCCTCAACCATCTTTGCATACTCTTCGGTCAGAAAATCCACCAGCGTCCTGACCGATGGCAGCAGGCCGCGCCGGGAAGGATACACCGCATGGATCACTTCCCGTCTGGGTTCCCAGGCATTCAGCACCCGAACAAGCTCACCTGAAGCCAGCTGATCCTTCACCATCAAAATGGGTAACTGTACCACGCCCACGCCCGCCATCGCTGCCTCCCGCAGCGCCAGCATATCGGTAGTCACCAGGCGCGGCGTGAAGTGAATGTCTGCTTTCGCCCCCTCCGGCCCGCTCAGCTCCCACTTATGCAGGTGTTTACCAGCGCCCATACTTAAACCCGGCCATTCGCTGAGCTCAGAAGGCATCGCCGGGTTGCCCATCCGTTCAATCAGTGTCGGCCCGGCAACCAGACAGTGTCCCCTGTCCGCCAGCACCCTTAATACCAAATCGCTGTCATCAAACGGGCGCGGACGAACGCGGATCGCCACATCCACCCCCTCCCCCACCAGATCGACCCGGCGGTTGGTGGCTTCAAGCTGGAGGTTAATTCCCGGATAGCGCGCCATAAACCTCGCCAGCATGGGCCCCACGTGAACGTGCAGTAGGGTTACGGGGCAAGTGATCCTGACCATACCGCGCGGCTCAGCCTGTAAAGCAGCCACCGCCTCCTCCGCAGCTTCAGCCTCCACCAGCATGGCTTTACAGTGCTGATAGAACGTCTGCCCCACTTCAGTCACCGCAAACTGCCGCGTAGTACGTTGTATCAACCGAACACCCAGGCGTTCTTCCAGCTGCGCAATCCGACGGCTCAGTTTCGACTTTGGCTGATCGAGCGCCCGCCCCGCCGCCGCAAAGCCGCCATGCTCCACCACCTTCACAAACCATACGAAATCATTGAGATCCTGCATACGCCCCCATTGTTCTATTTAAGGAACAGTGAATGTCATTTTTGCTATCTACCGGGATATTAGCCCTGAATATAAGCTAATTACATCAACAGGACATCAGGAGTTAATCATGAAAAACGTAACAGGCGTGTATACCGCACCTCGTCCGCACTGGGTCGGTGATGGTTTTCCGGTTCGTTCGATGTTTTCTTACCAGACGCACGGCGAACCGCTGAGCCCGTTCCTGCTGCTTGACTACGCCGGACCACATACCTTCCCGGCGGATGGCGCAAAACGCGGCGTGGGCGAGCATCCTCATCGCGGTTTTGAAACGGTGACCATCGTCTACTCAGGCGAAGTTGAGCACCGTGATTCCACCGGCAGAGGCGGCGTTATTGGTCCAGGCGATGTGCAGTGGATGACGGCAGGCGCAGGCATTTTGCACGAGGAGTTCCACTCCAGCGCGTTCTCGCAGAAAGGCGGTGAACTGAAAATGATGCAGCTGTGGGTCAACCTGCCCGCTAAAGACAAAATGGCGACGCCTGGCTACCAGAGCATCACTCAGGCGGATATCCCGGTGGTCACCCTGCCGGATAACAGCGGAACAATGCGCGTGATTGCTGGCCGCTTTGGAGAGGTAACCGGCCCGGCGCATACCTTCTCACCGCTTAACGTATGGGATCTCGCGCTGCACCAGGGCAGCCACCTGACGCTCAATCAGCCCGAAGGCTGGAGCACGGCGCTGGTTGTTGTTGAGGGCAGCGTAACGGTGAACGGCACCACGCCTGCGGGTGAGGCGCAGCTGGTCGTGCTAAGTCAGAGCGGCGACAAGCTGCATCTCGAAGCCAGCAGCGATGCCAAAGTGTTGCTGATGGCCGGGGAGCCACTGAATGAACCCATCGTGGGCTATGGCCCGTTTGTGATGAACAGTAAAACCGAAATCGCCGAAGCTATTCGCGATTTCAACTCCGGCCGCTTTGGCCAAATCTAAACGTAATAAAGGAGCGCATTATGTCTACCCCTGCAAACTTCAACGGTGCACGTCCCGTTATTGACGTCAATGATGCCGTTATGCTGCTTATCGATCACCAGAGCGGATTGTTCCAGACTGTTGGATACATGCCAATGCCTGAGCTGCGCGCTCGTGCAGCAGCGCTGGCAAAGATCGCCTCGCTGGCGAAGATCCCGGTGATCACCACGGCGTCGGTTCCACAGTGACCGAACGGCCCGCTTATCCCGGAGATCCACGCCAATGCGCCGCACGCACAGTATGTGGCACGCAAGGGTGAGATCAACGCATGGGATAATCCGGAGTTCGTGGCGGCGGTGAAAGCCACCGGACGCAAAACGCTGATTATCGCGGGGACGATTACCAGCGTTTGCATGGCCTTCCCGTCCATCAGCGCGGTGGCGGACGGATATAAAGTGTTTGCGGTGATTGATGCCTCCGGCACCTACAGCAAAATGGCGCAAGAGATCACCCTGGCGCGCGTGGTGCAGGCAGGCGTGGTACCGATGGACACAGCGGCAGTGGCCTCAGAGATCCAGCGCACGTGGAACCGTGAAGATGCGGGAGAATGGGCAGAGGTGTACACACACATCTTCCCTGCCTACCAGCTGCTGATCGAAAGTTACAGCAAAGCGCAGGACGTCGTGAAAAACAGCGAAGTGCTCGATTCGCAGCGTTGATCCTGCGCGGTGCGCCATAAGCTGATTAAGGCTTAACCGAACAGGCACGAATGCAGAAAATCTGCTTGACCGCTTTCGCGCAACTCCCTATAGTAGCGCCCCGTTGCCCCCCAAGCGGTCAGGCAGCAAAACAATATGGTGAGGTGTCCGAGTGGCTGAAGGAGCACGCCTGGAAAGTGTGTATACGGCAACGTATCGGGGGTTCGAATCCCCCCCTCACCGCCATATTTCAAGAAGAGCTCGCATGAAAATGCGGGCTTTTTTTTCGCATGTTGCACGTCTGCGGGGGGATGAGAACCCCCGACCGGGGTTCGACAACTGGCGCAGCCAGTTGGACAGACTGAGAGCGAAGCGAGTCAATCCCCGCCGGTGCGGGTGATACCGCCTCACCCATACAAAAAGCCCGCGCATAAGCACGGGCCCGTTTTAAACTATTCCTCAGTTATTCAACTTCCCCGCCGGCTGCTTTCCTTCAGGAGAAGAAACCTGCCCCGGCAATCCCCCCTCTTCATCTCTGCGCTCCCCCAGCCAGTAATCCGCATTTTTAATCCCAAGCCGAACCGGATCAAACTGTGGATCAATTCCCTGCGCATTCTGGGTTTCATAATCCTTCAGGCTGGCAAAGGCTTTTTTATGCAAGAGGACAATGGCAATAATGTTGAGCCAGGCCATCAGCCCTACCCCGATATCCCCTAATCCCCATGCCAGATCCGCGGTGCGGATTGTGCCATATACCGTGGAAGCCATCAGACATAATTTAAGCAGGAATGTCAGCCACGGACGGTGAGTTTTACGGTTGATGTAGGCGATATTGGTTTCAGCGATATAGTAATAGGCAATGATGGTGGTGAAGGCAAAGAAGAATAGCGCGATGGCGACAAAGTAATTACCAAAGCCCGGCATCATACTTTCCATCGCTGTCTGCACATAGCCAGGACCCGCCGCCACGCCTGCAATACCGGTATAAAGGGCTGCGCCGTCGACGCCCTGAACATTATAAAGCCCGGTGATCAACAGCATAAACCCGGTCGCGGAGCAGACAAACAGCGTGTCGATATATACGGAGAACGCCTGAACCAGCCCTTGTTTCACCGGATGACTTACGGCTGCTGCCGAGGAGGCATGTGGCCCGGTGCCCTGCGCCGCCTCGTTGGAATAGACACCGCGTTTAACGCCCCACATGATAGCCTGGCCCAGAATAGCGCCAAATCCCGCTTCAAGGCCAAAAGCACTTTTCCAGATCAGCAGGATAACAGCAGGCAGTTTTTCAATATTGATCGCGATAATAACGCAGGCAACAATAATATAGCCGAGCGCCATAAACGGAACGACCATACTGCTAAAGCTGGCGATCCTTTTTACACCACCGAAAATAATGAAGCTTAACAGTACAGCCAGTATTGCCGCCGTAACGTTTGGGTTAAGACCGAAGGCAATATCCAGGCTGGCGGCAATTGAGTTTGCCTGTACGCCCGGAAGTAATAAACCGCAGGAGAAAATGGTCACAATAGCAAATAACCATGCGTACCACTTCACCCCCAACCCTTTTTCAATATAAAAGGCAGGTCCCCCACGATATTCGCCGTTAATTTTTTCTTTATAAACCTGACCTAACGTGGATTCAACAAAAGCAGAGCTGGCGCCTAAAAATGCCACTACCCACATCCAGAAAAGCGCACCGGGGCCACCAAAGGTAATGGCGGTCGCCACACCGGCGATATTCCCTGTCCCTACGCGGCCCGCCAGCGTCATCGTCAACGCCTGAAACGATGATACGCCGGCATCGGTAGCCCCGCCCTGAAACATCAGGGTAATCATATGTTTTATATGACGTAATTGCAGAAAACGACTACGCAGTGAGAAATAGAGACCGACACCCAGACATAAAAATATTAACGCAGGGCTCCAGATAACACCATTAATTGCACTAACCAGTTCGTTCATGTATGACCCTCAGCGTGATGTTCCAGAGGAAACGATCCCCTGGTGTGTTTCTTCTTAGAATTTAATTTGAACAAGTACGAAACATAGATAATTACCCAAAAGACACCAACTTAATTTTTACTGCTTAGTCATGTTCTGTGACAACATTCACGTTTAATTTTCACCTAACAATTAGCGCGATCATTATATTTACAGGTATTTTGTGGGTATTGTAAATACATATCACATTTTTGCGACCTGTATAAAAAGCGTTCGCAGCAAATTAACAGCAATATTATTATTACCGAAAAACGGTGCGTAAATCCCGTTGAATGCTATAGGAAATAAATATGATTAAAAAAAAGCCATGCGAACAGAGGGAATAAAAGAAGCTTCCCGGCATGACGCCGGGAAGAAATGACTTAAAATGTGAAATGATCTTAGTCGGAGTACACTTCCAGCGTTCGTTGACACAGCGCTGAGCGGACGCAGTCCTCTTTTGTGAAGCGGACCACCCCTATCATCTCATCTTCCTCAAAACGTGACATGGCATCGCTCAGGCCAGACTTCACGCCCGACGGCAGGTCACACTGGGTAATATCGCCGTTGACGATAACCGTCACGTTCTCCCCGAGGCGCGTTAAAAACATCTTCATTTGCGCAGCGGTCACGTTCTGAGCCTCGTCAAGAATAACGACCGCATTTTCAAATGTACGTCCGCGCATATAGGCGAACGGCGCGATTTCCACCTTGCCAATCTCTGGTCGCAGGCAGTACTGCATAAAGGAAGCGCCCAACCGCTTCACCAGCACGTCATAGACGGGCCTGAAGTACGGGGCAAACTTCTCAGAAATATCGCCAGGCAGGAAGCCCAGATCTTCATCCGCTTGCAGTACCGGACGGGTAACGATGATCCTTTCCACGTCCTTATGAATCAGCGCCTCCGCCGCTTTGGCGGCACTGATCCAGGTTTTCCCGCATCCGGCTTCCCCGGTTGCAAAGATGAGCTGTTTACTCTCGATAGCATTCAGGTAGTGCGCCTGAGCTTCATTCCGCGCCACTATTGGCGATGCATCGCGGCTGTCCCGCGCCATGCCAATGGATTCTACGCCGCTCATCTGCACAAGCGAGGTGACCGATTCTTCTTCACGCTGTTTATGGCTACGTGAATCCCGTCTCAGCACACGTTTTGCTTCGCGACGAGCTTTGATCACTGCTTTCTGTCTTCCCATGGATAGCACCTTGAGTTGTTGGTATTCATCACACGCGCCAGCATCGGCACGATTATGCGCACGAACATCAGAGGGTTGGCTTCCTTGTAAGCCATTGCTTGCATTACCGGATGACGATACAGAACGGCTACGCGCACCGTTATGCACGTCGGTAGAAATCGTATTTAGAGGTGGAGGGGAGAATTTTGTGGTGAGGAAATCGCTGCCGGAGTCTGAGCCTCCGCGCCGGGTGCTGCGGTTGATGTGTTTACCTTGTCCAGTACAGGACGCAACCATTCGCGATCTCCATAGTGAGTCAATATCACTGCCGGGAACTACCGCTGTCTTATCTTAAGTACATCAGGAATTATCATAAATGCAACATTTATTTTACCTAGATGCAACCTTTAAGACTGCTCCTGCAGCGGAATCAGTCTCATATATGAATATTACAGAAATATAACAACAAGATAGTCATATGGAAAAATAATGTCCCCGCGAACTGTCGCAGGGACGATTATCAGGCTTCTATCAGACCTTGAGCGAGCCAGGTCTTCGCGTCACGCGCGCCGGGCAGGGCAAAGAAATAGCCGCCGCCGATGGGCTTGATGTACTCCTCCAGCGCTTCGCCGTTGAGCCGCTTCTGCACGGTGAGGAACCCTTTCTCCAGATCGTGCTGATAGCAGACAAACAGCAGTCCCATATCAAGCTGACCGGAATTGGTCACCCCCAACGAGTAGCTGTAGCCCCTGCGCATCATCAGGCTGGACTGGGTCTCTTTGGTGCGAGGATTGGCGAGACGAATATGGCTGTCCAGCGCGATGACATCTCCGTTCGGATCGCGGGCGTAGTCGGGTTCATCGTGCTCGTGCTTCATGCCGAGCGGTGCGCCGGTTTGCTTATCGCGGCCGAAGATCGTCTGCTGCTCTTTCAGCGGCGTGCGGTCCCAGAACTCCACGTGGAACTGAATGATACGCACCGCCTGATAGCTGCCACCCGCCGCCCAGGCCGGTTCGCCCTGATCCGCCGTCACCCAGACCACGTTTTTCATCAACACGGTATTGCTGCTGTCCGGGTTGGCGGTACCGTCTTTGAAGCCCAGCAGGTTGACCGGCGTCTCTTTCCCTTTACTGCGCGCGGCGTGGTCAGAGATAAAACCTTCCCGCTTCCAGCGCACGCTGAGCAGATCCGGGGTGTGCTTGATGATATCGCGCAGGGCGTGGATCACCGTATCCTGGGTATTGGCGCAGATCTGCAACAGCAGATCGCCGTGGCACAACGCCGCGTCGAGAGAGTCATTCGGGAATCGCGTCATTTTTTGCAGCGCTTTCGGCTTCTGCTTCGCCAGACCGTAGCGATCATCAAACAGCGATTCCCCCACCGACACGGTGATGGTCAGATTATCGGGAGCGATAAACGCCCCGAGGATCCCGGAATCCATCGGCGGCAGGCGCGGATTCGGTGTTTCCGGTGCCGGACCGCCCGCCGTAAGGAAGGCAATGCGCGTGGTCAACAGCCTGAACAGACGCTCAAGGTCAGCCTTATCACTCGCCAGCGAATCGAAAGCCACCAGCATCATCGAGGCCTGCTGCGGCGTCAGGATTCCTGCCTGGTGCTCACCATAAAACGGCTGCGTTTCCATACGCGCATCCGGGGAGAGCGTGCCGGGGGCACTTTGCGGTTTTGCCGCATGCGCCACCGGACAGCCGCCCGCCAGGGCAAACGCGCCGCCCAGCGCCCCTACCCCTTTTAACAACCGACGTCGGGAAGGTTCCGCCACGTCGTACTCATCATGCTTGTTCATCGCTTAGTCCAGACCCAGAACGCCACGCAGCAGGGAGAGATCTTCCGCCAGCGTCGTAATCGGGCCTTTCAGCGCGTTACGGTCAGCATCGGTCAGCTTGTCGTAGGTTTCGAACCCGTCTTTGGTACGGTATTTCGCCAGGATGGCGTTAACTTTCTTAAAGTTGGCATCCACTTTCGCCAGCAGTTCGCCGTTCTCTTTTTGCAGCTGGGGCCGCAGCAGATCGACAATTTTCTGTGCGCCGTCGACGTTTGCCTGGAAGTCCCACAGGTCGGTGTGGCTGTAGCGATCTTCTTCACCGCTGATTTTGCTCGCGGCCACTTCTTCAATCAGACCCGCAGCACCACCCACCACTTTCGACGGCGGGAAGGCCAGCTCGCTGATGCGTTTTTGCAGCTCCAGCACGTCGCTGTTGAGCTGATCGGCGTATTTCTCCATCCCTTTGGTGGAGCTATCGCCAAACAGGGCTTTTTCCAGGCGGTGGAAGCCGGTGAATTTCGGATCGGCGGCCTTCTGCTCGTAGTCATCTTCGCGGGCGTCAATGCTGCCATCGAGGTCAGAGAACAGCTCGGCAATCGGCTCGATGTGCTCGTAGTGCTGACGTGTAGGCGCATACAGGGATTTCGCTTTTTCGATATCGCCCGCTTTCACCGCGTCGGTAAAGGCTTTGGTGCCTGCCACCAGGTCAGCCGTCTCTTTGGTGACGTAGGCTTTATAGGCGGTAATGGCGTCGCCGAGGCTCAGCAGCGCGGTGCCTTTGGCCGCGTCCGCCGTCGCTGCGCCTTTGACGATCAGCTTACCTTTCGGGTTAGTCAGCAGGCCGCAGGTCATGTCATATTCCCCCGGCTGAAGATTAGCGGTCATTTTCTGGCTGAAGCCAGGCGCGATATTTTCACGCTCTTCTACCACCATCACGCCTTTCAGGATCTCCCACTCCAGCGCCTTCTGGCTGTGGTTCTGAATAATAAACTGGGTTTTACCGCTGTTAACCGTGATGGTCATCGGCTCGCACTGTTTATCGTTGACGGTGACTTTTACCTGCGGAATATCTGCTGCCTGAGCGGCGAAGGCAGACGCGAACAGCGCTGCCACACCAACCTGTAACGCGCTACGACGGAATTGAATAGCCATGTCTCTTCCCTTTAAAGTATGTTGTAACTAAACAAAGCGCTTCACGGCGCAGTACGCGACGGCTGAGCGCTGGGGCGCGATGGCATGAAGAACAGCACCAGGGCCGGAATAAGATAGATAAAGTACATCGCCACCTCGCTGACGCTCGGCGTTTCCTGATAGCCGAAGATACCTTCAAGGAGCGTGCCGGTCAGTGAGTGGGTGGAGAGAACGTTACTAAGATCAAACGCCACGTCCTGGAAGTGGTTCCACAGGCCCGCTTCATGGAAGGCGCGGATCGCCCCTGCCGCCAGCCCCGCGGCCACCAGCAAAATAAACAGGCTGGTCCACTTGAAGAACGCGCCCAGGTTAAGACGAATTCCGCCCCAGTAGAGCAGGAAGCCAAGCACAACCGCCGTGGCCAGCCCAAGCATCGCGCCCAGCGGCGGCCAGATGCCCACGTCCTGCTGAAAAGCCGCGAGCAGGAAGAACACTGACTCCAGGCCTTCACGCGCCACGGCGAAAAAAACCATCATGATCAGCGCCCAGCCGTGGTGGTTGCCTTTTTGCAGGGCGTTATCCACCGCCTGCTCCAGCTGTACCTTCACGTTACGGGAGACCTTGCGCATCCAGAACACCATCCAGGTGAGGATCACCACCGCTATTACGGCAACAATGCCTTCAAAAAGCTCTTGCTCTTTCTGAGGAAATTCACCGGTGGTTTCGTTGATAAGAATACCCAGCCCCAGGCAGAGCGCCGCGGCCAGGAAGACGCCAACCCACATCACGCCGATCCAGCGTCCACGCTGGGTGCGCTTCAGATAACTGGCGATAAGGCTAACAATCAGGGCCGCTTCAAGGCCTTCACGTAACATAATGAGAAAAGGAACAAACATGCAGACACCTTAAATGTTTATCGCGGTCAACTGATGCAAAGAAAGGTAAATTCTTGTGATAGTGATTATCATTACTGCTACAAGAAAAACAAGCGAAATATGTGGAGTTTTGATGACCAGATGTAAACGCATTGCGGAATAATAATTGCCTGAGTAACCGTTGCGTTTATAAGGTATAACGAAAATGCCCATTTACGGTTAACCGGGGCTGTGGCTAAATGTCCGCCTCGAAAACCAACTGAAAATAAACCATGTTTAAAATTGTCCATTTCCTGCTGGCGCTGGTGATTATTCTTGCGCTTGCCTGGCTGGTGAGTTTCGACCGCCGAAAAATTCGCATTCGTTTCGTTTTACAGCTGATCGTGATTGAAATCGCGCTGGCATTCTTTTTTCTGCATGCAGAAAGCGGCCTGTTCATTATTAAACATGTCTCCGGTTTCTTTGAGTCACTGCTTAAATTCGCTGCCGAAGGGACGAATTTTGTCTTTGGCGGGATGGGTGAAAAAGGGCTGGCGTTCATTTTCCTTGGCGTGCTCTGCCCCATTATTTTTATCTCGGCGCTGATTGGTATTCTGCAGCACTGGCGTATTCTGCCGATCTTTATTCGGGTTATCGGGACGCTGCTGTCAAAACTGAACGGCATGGGCAAGCTGGAATCCTTTAACGCGGTGAGCTCACTGATACTCGGTCAGTCTGAAAACTTCATTGCCTACAAGGGCGTGTTGGGCGATCTCTCCTCACGCCGCCTGTTTACGATGGCTGCAACGGCGATGTCGACGGTTTCGCTGTCGATTGTCGGTGCCTATATGACCATGCTCGACGCCAGATTTGTCGTCGCGGCACTGATCCTGAACATGTTCAGCACCTTTATTATCCTTTCGGTCATTAACCCGGCCCGCCCGGAAGCCGAATCCGATATCAAACTGGAAAAGCTGCATGAATCCCAGAGCTTCTTTGAAATGCTGGGCGAATATATTCTGGCCGGTTTTAAGGTGGCGATGATTATTCTGGCGATGCTGATTGGCTTTATCGCCCTTATTAGCGCCGTTAATGCCCTCTTCGCCAGCGTATTTGGCCTGAGCTTCCAGCAGATTCTGGGTTACGTGTTTTATCCGCTGGCGTGGCTTATTGGTATTCCGCTGAGCGATGCCTTAAGCGCGGGCAGTATTATGGCAACCAAACTGGTGGCGAATGAATTTGTGGCGATGATCGAGCTGCAAAAAATAGCCCACCAAATGTCACCGCGCGGGCTGGGCATTTTATCCGTATTTCTGGTGTCGTTCGCTAACTTTGCCTCCATTGGTATTGTGGCGGGGGCAATAAAAGGTCTGAACGAGCAACAGGGTAATGTGGTGTCGCGGTTTGGTTTACGCCTGGTATACGGGGCAACGCTGGTGAGTTTGCTGTCGGCGAGCTTTGCGGGGTTGGTGTTGTAAGTTTTGTGCGGTTAATGCCCGGCGGCGCTTCGCTTACACGGGCCTACGATACAACAACGGCGGGATTTCCCGCCGTTTTTTATTAAAACTGTACGCACACCGGCTGGTCGACCCGCATCACCGACTCCTGTGCGAAGCGGGATTTATAAATACCGCGTAAAGCCTCAATGTTTTTCTCGCTCTGTGCGTCTTTGCCGTGGATCAGCATCAGCGCCTTGCTCGGCTCGCGCGCCACCTTGCCGTCGTTGCCCAGCCACTGACCGCGGGCATCAAACACCGTTAAGCCATCGCGAAAGCGCGGCGTCACGTCCTGGTCGACAAACTGCTGCCATTCGTTGCCTGTAATTTGCGCCCCGGCAGGACGGTTTAAGCCGAAATAGAGCGTGGTTTGCTGCATCTGATTTTCTGCTTTGCAGGTTTCCACCGCCGCATGCTGCGCGGGTGCGTTACAGCCCGCCAGCATCACGAATGCTGCCACCATTAGCCCTGTTTTAATTCTCATTGATGAAGACTCACATAGGTGAAAGGACTATCCCCTCTCCCCACCGGGGAGAGGGTTAGGGTGAGAGGGAAATTACTCAGCCTGGAGCTTAGACGGCGGCGCTGAGTGGTAATGCGCATCCGCTTCCGCAAAGCGCTTCTGCATAGATGCAGACGGCGCTTTACCCAGCAGGCTAAACACCACAATACCGAGGCTGCCGAAGATGAAGCCCGGGATAATTTCGTACAGGCCCAGCCACGCGAACTGTTTCCAGACGATAACGGTAACCGCACCGATGATCATCCCCGCCAGCGCGCCGTTGCGGGTCATGCGTGACCACAGAACGGAGAATAGCACCACCGGACCAAATGCGGCGCCAAAGCCCGCCCACGCGTAGCTCACCAGCCCCAGCACGCGGTTTTCCGGGTTAGCCGCCAGCGCAATCGCCACCAGCGCCACCAGCAGCACCATAAAACGCCCTACCCACACTAACTCTTTCTGGCTCGCGCCCTTACGCAGGAACGCTTTGTAGAGGTCTTCGGTGATGGCACTGGAGCACACCAGCAGCTGACAGCTCAGGGTGGACATGACTGCCGCCAGGATCGCGGAGAGCAGGATACCGGCAATCCACGGGTTGAACAGGATCTGCGCCAGCTCGATGAACACGCGCTCGGCGTTCTGGTTCACCGCGCCCGCCTGCGCCGGGTTGTTGTTGAAGTAGGCGATACCGAAGAAACCGACCGCGCACGCCCCCGCCAGACACAGGATCATCCACGTCATGCTGATGCGACGCGCGTGAACGATGGTGTGGTGAGAATCCGCCGCCATAAAGCGCGCCAGAATGTGCGGCTGACCGAAGTAGCCCAGGCCCCATCCCATCAGGGAGACGATGGCCACGAAGTTCAGCCCTTTCAGCATATCGACGTTTTCGATGCTCTTCTGCTTGATCACTTCCAGCGATTCGCCAAAGCCGCCGACGGTAAAAATCACAATTATCGGGGTAAGGATCAGGGCGAAAATCATCAGACTCGCCTGCACGGTATCGGTCCAGCTTACCGCCAGGAATCCGCCCACGAAGGTATAGAGGATGGTCGCGGCCGCACCGGCCCACAGCGCCGTTTCATAGCTCATGCCGAAGGTGCTTTCGAACAGACGCGCGCCCGCCACAATGCCGGAGGCACAGTAGATGGTGAAGAACAGCAGGATCACCACCGCAGAGATAATACGCAATATGCGGCTGTTATCTTCAAAGCGTCCCGTGAAGTAATCCGGCAGCGTCAGGGCGTTGTTGTTGGCTTCGGTATGCACACGCAGACGGCCTGCTACCAGCTTCCAGTTGATCCATGCGCCAACGGTCAGGCCGATGGCGATCCAGCTTTCGGAGATACCGGAGATGAAAATCGCGCCCGGCAGCCCCATCAGCAGCCAGCCGCTCATGTCGGATGCGCCCGCTGAGAGTGCGGTGACCATCGGGCCCAAGCTGCGCCCGCCGAGGATGTAGTCGTCAAAGTTTTTAGTGGAACGCCATGCCAAAAACCCTATCAGGATCATGCCAAAAATATAAACGAGAAATGTCACCAGCATCGGTGTGCTAATAGCCATTCAAATTCTCCAAAATGTCGAGCGACAGCCGTCCGGGCTGCCTTGTTATGTCATCACCGGAACGTAGTGATGTGTGTATGTGTTTCCGTTGGGCGCGCTATCCTGCCGTATACGCATCCCACTGACAAACGATTTAACACTGCATTTACATGAATTTCATCCCTGGTTTTATACGTCTTTCCTATAGGTTGCACTCGCTCACGCTTTTACGGGTTGCACCTTTAAAAAGTGTTAAGCACCGCATAAAAACTGGGCTCAGAAACCGCCGCGCGTTCTTTTTCACAGCTAACTAATCGTTAACAATCCATTCATTTTCCAGCTTGCAGACCAGGTCACATTTAACACGGTTGCACAAAGTTGCAACATGGTGGATATTTCACGCTATCAACAGAACGCTATTACAGAACAACAGGAGTTTTGGCATGGGGATGACCACCATGGGGGTTAAGCTGGATGACGCTACCCGCGAACGGATTAAAACCGCTGCGACCCGTATCGACCGCACGCCGCACTGGTTAATCAAGCAGGCGATTTTTAACTATCTGGAAAGACTGGAGAGTGAAGAAGGTCTGCCGGAGCTGCCTGCCCTGCTGGCGGGCGCTGCGAACGAAGGCGAAGAGGCCGCGACGGCCGCTGATGAGAACCACCAGCCGTTCCTGGAATTTGCCGAGCAGATCCTGCCGCAGTCCGTCAGCCGCGCCGCCATTACCGGCGCCTATCGCCGTGCCGAAACCGACGCCGTGCCGATGCTGCTGGAGCAGGCGCGCCTGCCGGAAGCCGTTGCCGCTCAGGCGCACAGCCTGGCGTATCAGCTCGCCGACAAGCTGCGTAATCAGAAAACCGCCAGCGGACGCGCCGGTATGGTGCAGGGTCTGTTGCAGGAGTTCTCCCTCTCCTCGCAGGAAGGCGTGGCGCTGATGTGTCTGGCGGAAGCGCTGCTGCGTATTCCGGATAAAGCCACCCGCGATGCCCTTATCCGCGACAAAATCAGCAACGGCAACTGGCACTCCCACATTGGCCGCAGCCCGTCCCTGTTTGTGAACGCCGCCACCTGGGGCCTGCTGTTTACCGGCAAGCTGGTCTCCACCCATAACGAAGCCAACCTGTCGCGCTCCCTGAACCGTATTATCGGCAAGAGCGGCGAGCCGCTGATCCGCAAGGGCGTGGACATGGCGATGCGCCTGATGGGCGAGCAGTTCGTCACCGGGGAAACCATTGCCGAAGCGCTGGCGAACGCCCGCAAGCTGGAAGACAAAGGCTTCCGCTACTCCTACGACATGCTGGGCGAAGCGGCGCTGACCGCCGCCGACGCGCAGGCCTACATGGTCTCTTACCAGCAGGCGATCCACGCCATCGGTAAAGCGTCCAACGGTCGCGGTATTTATGAAGGGCCAGGCATTTCTATCAAGCTTTCCGCCCTGCACCCGCGCTACAGCCGCGCGCAGTACGACCGGGTGATGGAAGAACTCTACCCGCGCCTGAAGTCCCTGACCCTGCTGGCGCGCCAGTATGACATCGGCATCAACATCGACGCCGAAGAGGCGGATCGTCTGGAGATCTCCCTCGATCTGCTGGAAAAACTGTGCTTCGAGCCGGAGCTGGCGGGCTGGAACGGGATTGGTTTCGTTATCCAGGCCTACCAGAAACGCTGCCCGTTCGTCATTGACTACCTGATTGACCTGGCCAGCCGCAGCCGTCGCCGCCTGATGATCCGTCTGGTGAAGGGCGCCTACTGGGACAGCGAAATCAAACGCGCCCAGATGGAAGGACTGGAAGGCTATCCGGTCTATACCCGCAAGGTCTACACCGACGTCTCTTACCTCGCCTGCGCGAAAAAACTGCTCGGCGTGCCGAACCTGATTTATCCGCAGTTCGCCACCCACAACGCCCACACCCTGGCGGCGATCTACAGCCTGGCGGGTCAGAACTACTATCCGGGCCAGTACGAGTTCCAGTGTCTGCATGGCATGGGTGAACCGCTGTACGAGCAGGTGACCGGTAAAGTGGCCGACGGCAAGCTGAACCGTCCGTGCCGTATTTATGCCCCGGTAGGTACCCACGAAACCCTGCTGGCCTACCTGGTGCGTCGTCTGCTGGAGAACGGGGCGAACACCTCCTTCGTTAACCGCATCGCCGATACCACCCTGCCGCTGGACGAACTGGTGGCCGATCCGGTACAGGCCGTAGAGAAGATGGCGGCGCAGGAAGGCCAGATTGGTCTGCCGCATCCGAAGATTGCCCTGCCGCGCGAGCTGTATGGTGCAGGTCGCGTCAACTCGGCGGGTCTGGATCTCGCCAACGAACACCGTCTGGCGTCGCTCTCTTCTGCCCTGCTTAACAGCGCATTGCAGAAGTGGCAGGCCAAACCGATCCTTGAGCAGTCCGTTGAAGACGGTGAAATGCAGCCGGTGATCAACCCGGCAGAGCCGAAGGATATCGTCGGCTACGTGCGCGAAGCCACAGAAGCGGAAGTGGATCAAGCTTTGGAGAGCGCGGTGAACAACGCGCCAATCTGGTTTGCCACCCCGCCGCAGGAGCGTGCCGCCATTCTGGAACGCGCGGCGGTGCTGATGGAAGATCAGATGCAGCAGCTTATCGGCATTCTGGTGCGTGAAGCGGGTAAAACCTTCAGCAACGCCATCGCCGAAGTGCGTGAGGCGGTCGACTTCCTGCACTACTACGCCGGTCAGGTGCGTGATGATTTCGACAACGAAACGCACCGTCCGCTCGGCCCGGTGGTCTGTATCAGCCCGTGGAACTTCCCGCTGGCAATCTTCACCGGCCAGATTGCCGCGGCCCTTGCCGCAGGCAACAGCGTGCTGGCAAAACCGGCAGAGCAGACTCCGCTGATTGCCGCTCAGGGCATCAACATTCTGCTGGAAGCGGGCGTACCGGCGGGCGTGGTGCAGCTGTTGCCGGGGCGCGGTGAAACGGTGGGTGCCAAACTGACCTCCGATAACCGCGTGCGCGGCGTGATGTTTACCGGTTCGACCGAAGTAGCCTTCCTGCTGCAACGCAACATCGCCACCCGTCTGGATGCGCAGGGCCGTCCAACGCCGCTGATCGCTGAAACCGGCGGCATGAACGCCATGATCGTGGACTCCTCCGCGCTCACTGAGCAGGTCGTCGTTGACGTGCTGGCCTCTGCCTTCGACAGCGCGGGTCAACGCTGTTCCGCCCTGCGCGTGCTGTGCTTACAGGATGACGTGGCTGACCACACGCTGAAGATGCTGCGCGGTGCGATGGCGGAATGCCGCATGGGCAACCCGGGCCGTCTCACCACCGATATCGGGCCGGTGATCGACGCGGAAGCCAAAGCCAACATCGAAAACCACATTCAGACCATGCGTGCCAAAGGCCGTCCGGTGTTCCAGGCGGTGCGTGAGAACAGTGAAGATGCCCGCGAGTGGCAGACCGGCACCTTCGTGCCGCCAACGCTGATTGAGCTGGCAAGCTTCGACGAGCTGAAAAAAGAGGTCTTCGGCCCGGTACTGCACGTTGTGCGCTACAACCGTAACAACCTCAACGAGCTGATCGATCAGATCAACGCCTCGGGTTACGGCCTGACGCTCGGCGTGCATACCCGTATCGACGAAACCATTGCCCAGGTGACCGGCAATGCTAAAGTCGGCAACCTGTACGTCAACCGTAATATGGTCGGCGCAGTCGTGGGCGTGCAGCCGTTCGGCGGCGAAGGCCTCTCCGGCACGGGCCCGAAAGCGGGCGGTCCGCTCTATCTGTACCGTCTGCTGGCAAACCGTCCGGAAAATGCGCTGGGCGTGACGCTGGCGCGTCAGGACGCGGACTATCCGGTGGATGCGCAGGTGAAAGCCGTGCTGACCCAGCCTCTGGACGCGCTGATTAAGTGGGCAGAAAACCGCCCTGAACTGCGTGCAATTGCGCAGCAGTACGGCGAGCTGGCGCAGGCCGGTACCCAGCGCCTGCTGCCGGGTCCAACCGGTGAGCGCAACACCTGGACGCTGATGCCGCGCGAGCGTGTGCTGTGCGTGGCGGATAACGAGGAGGATGCGCTGGTGCAGCTGGCAGCCGCAACGGCAACGGGCTGTGAGGTGCTGTGGCCGGAAGATGCCCTGCATCGCGACCTCGCCAAACAGTTGCCAAAAGCGGTCTCGGCTCGCATTCGCTTTGCGAAGGCCGATGCCCTGCTGACCCAGCCGTTTGACGCGGTGATCTACCACGGTGATTCCGACCAGCTGCGCGAACTGTGTGAGCAGGTTGCGGCCCGCAGCGGTGCCATCGTTTCCGTGCAGGGCTTTGCGCGCGGGGAAACCAACCTGCTGCTGGAGCGTCTGTACGTGGAGCGCTCGCTCAGCGTCAACACCGCGGCGGCAGGCGGTAACGCCAGCCTGATGACAATCGGTTAATCGTGTAAACTTTCCCCGGTGACGCTACGCTTACCGGGGCTACAAAATCACCGTAGGCCGGATAAGCGCAGCGCATCCGGCTTTTTTACACGGAGGGAATGATGAAAAGAGTATTTCTCGCAGGCGCAGCCCTGCTCATGAGCGCCAGCGCGCTTGCCGACGAGTGCAACAACGCGACCACCCAGCTTGAACTGAACACCTGTAGCGCGCAGCAGTACCAGGCCGCCGATAAAAAGCTCAACGAGACCTATCAGGCCGCCATCAAACGTGCGGCTGCACCTCAGCGCGATCTGCTGAAAAAGGCGCAGCAGGCGTGGATCAGCCTGCGCGACGCGGACTGTGCGTTTATCGGTTCGGGTACGGAAGGCGGGAGCGTTCAGCCAATGATTGTGAACCAGTGTCTGGCGGAAAAAACCGTGGAGCGCGAAGCGTTTCTGGCCACGCTGATGCAGTGTGAAGAGGGCGACTTAAGCTGTCCCCTCCCGCCGGGCTGACGCGGCACTGAACTATTCCCTCTCCCACAGGGCTGAGGGTTCCCCACAAATTAATGCGAGCACTGAGCAATCCCCTCGCCCCTCCGGGGAGAGGGTTAGGGTGAG
>OFLN01000223.1_pt1 | contig 18839 bp, 18 predicted proteins | sample 1540821 | NCBI WGS metagenome assembly OFLN01 (sample SAMEA4413037, study PRJEB24355) | metagenome | biome: human; feature: gut; material: faeces | place: United Kingdom | collected 2010 | reverse complement strand
GCCCTGATTTTTCTGTGAGTCTGCCGGATAAGACCCGGGAAGGCTTCTGAGTCCGTCACATTGTTCAGCGACAGGTCAGCGCAGATGATTTCATGTGTTTTACTGTCAACGGCGAGATGCAGCTTACGCCAGATACGGCGGCGTTCCTGGCCATGCTTTTTGACTTTCCACTCGCCTTCACCGAAGACCTTCAGCCCGGTGGAATCAATTACCAGGTGTGCGATTTCACCCCGGGTGGGCGTTTTGAAACTGACATTAACCGACTTTGCCCGCCTGCTGACACAGCTGTAATCCGGGCAGCGTAGCGGAACGTTCATCAGAGAAAAAATGGAATCAATAAAGCCCTGCGCAGCGCGCAGGGTCAGCCTGAATACGCGTTTAATGACCAGCACAGTCGTGATGGCAAGGTCAGAATAGCGCTGAGGTCTGCCTCGTGAAGAAGGTGTTGCTGACTCATACCAGGCCTGAATAGCTTCATCATCCAGCCAGAAAGTTATGGAGCCACGGTTGATGAGGGCTTTATTGTAGGTGGGCCAGTTGGTGATTTTGAACTTTTGCTTTGCCACGGAACGGTCTGCGTTGTCGGGAAGATACGTGATCTGATCCTTCAACTCAGCAAAAGTTCGATTTATTCAACAAAGCCATTTTGGGACTGGATATTCCTCTCTCAACTATCTAAGAGAATTTCCATTTGATGCGATTAAGTTAGACAGAACATTCATTAGTGGTATTGCCCACGTTGCACGGGACTTATCTATTGTAAGAAGCATAGTGTCTCTTGGAAAAGCTTTCAGTTTAGGTATAGTCGCAGAAGGTGTGGAAAATAATGAACAGTTTGAATTGCTAAAAAATATGAATTGCGATGAATTTCAAGGTTATTATTATTCGAAGCCTTTGTCAGGTGATCAACTGATTGATTTTTTGAGGGGCCAAAAAAAATAGGGCTGTATGTCCTATTTTTTCATATACTATCGTTTTCCCTTTTTAATTTCATACATTCTTTCGTCTGCATCCTGCATGATAGCAGAGCATTCAGTATGAATTTTCTCATCATATTCAATAATCCCTGCAGAAAAATCTATGTTGTATTTTTTTTGAGAATTAAGATTGTAGCTGGTAATCCCGGCCCTCAATTTATGAAGGAATTCTTCTGCTTCTTTATAGGTTGACTCGGGTAATAGAACACCAAATTCATCACCTCCTAATCTTGCAACAACGCTTTTTGAACTACTAAGATCTTCCAGCATATCTGCAAAATTGCAAAGTACTTCATTACCTTCTGAATGACCGAAGTTATCATTGATTGGTTTAAAATTATCGAGATCTATGATCAGAACACAGAATGTTTTTTTCTTTTTTTTGGCTTTTCTTAACGATTCATCCGTCATTAGGGCGAAAGAACGCCGGTTACATATACCTGTCAAAGGATCAGTAGTTGCTTCGTTTATTATTCTAAACTCATCCTCTACGATTTCTGCTAAATCTTTAAGCAATAAGAAGTCATCTCTGGTTAATACTCTTGGTTCTGTATCAATAATACATATTGTTCCAGCTATCTCACCATCTGGCAGTCTTACGGGATGCCCTGCATAAAACCGGATATAAGGATCATTTTTAACTAATTTATTTTCTTTGAATCTTGGATCAAGGCTTGCATCGGGCACTATTAATGGTTCACTAAGATCTACTGCTATTGTACAAAATGAATCACTTCTATCTGTCTCTTTTATCTTCAGCCCATAACATGACTTAAACCATTGCCTGTCTCTATCAATTAATGAAACAAGTGCTATTGGTACATCAAAGAGTTTGGTGGCAATCCTCGTCAATCTGTCAAATCGTTCTTCATATTTTGTATCAAGGATCCCCATAGAATATAATGATAATAACCTGTTCTCTTCTTTATGGTTTGTCATAATTTTCATCTTGAGTGGTTATTGCAGGGTAGTGTTGGTTATCGCTATCTTATCAGAATTGTCCTGGAACTCAATAATCCCAATATCTCATAATCATATAAAACTTAACAAGTTTCCAATAAATCATGATGAATAGTGAACTGTTACATCTAATCATCTGTGACCTGAAGCGCTCATTATACACTTCCATGTATTCAGAATGCATAATGATTTGTATATTAAAAATCGCCATAACTTACAATGACTTATTTTTTGTGGCACAATTAAAGCGCATCTGTTCAAATAAATGTAAAGACATTAATGCTTGATCTTCATGGTTTCTTATGAAAACCAGTGGCTGAAGAAACGTATGGCAGTTCTGAATCTGAACAAGACGAGACGGCATGAAAGGTTCAAGAAAATTGTCCAGGAAGGTACATAGTTTCCTTATCCAATATTTTCTACTGAGGGTATATTGTATCAGCTTAAGACAGGAACTGTTGATACAGAACAGAAAAGTTCAACACAGCCTGAATCTGCGCGACGCTAAATTTTTTCCTTCTGGCGAACCAACAAACAGCCCGTTTATAGAGAGATTCTGCAGACGACAAAAGGATTAATCCCTGAAATTGCACTGAATTGTCACCTGAAGATGTGCAGGACAAGCCAGATTACTCTTACAAGGGATACCATCGTAATTTAGCAAAAACACCTAAGACCTAAACGACAGCTAAGTACATAGTGCCGGACGGATCATGATTTTTTATTTAACTTACGGACTTCATTTTTCAGCAATTATCTTTTCTCTTCTGTTGTAAACTTATGAAAGCGTTACGCGAAATCCCGCAAGGTTACAGGGGTGTACCAGGCCGGAAATCGCGTAGCGCTCTCTTCTCTTCTGTTTCCTGCCTAACATGTACATCCTGGCATTACTCCAATTCTCCCAAAAACCGTAAAACAGCCATCAACCCGCGTCATTACTGGCTTCATGGAGGATCTGAGCAGAAAAACGATCCTTTACGCATTTGGTTTTACCCGCAATAATGCGGGATAAGACAACAAAAGGATCCGCGCGCTGCGATTTATTGTCATGGCAGGATCGGCCCGTCAGGTGCAAAATACCTGTATCCATAAACAGTGCGTGCGCTACGTGAAAAATAACTCATGAACAGCATCATTCCCTTGCAGAATTCACCAGAACGCGTCTCTCTGCTGCCGATCGCCCCGGGCGTTGATTTTGCGACCGCGGTGGCACTCCGGCGGATGGCCACCTCAACAGGTGCCACGCCGGCTTACCTCCTGGCGCCGGAAGTGAGCGCCCTCCTCTGGTATATGCCTGACCAGCGTCACCACATGTTGTTCGCCACCATGTGGAATACCGGGATCCGTATCGGTGAAGCCCGGACGCTCACCCCGGAATCGTTCGACCTGGATGGTCTGCGCCCTTTTGTTCGGGTGCTGTCGGAAAAAGTGCGGGCACGTCGTGGCCGGCCGCCAAAAGATGAAGTGCGTCTGGTACCGCTGACGGATGCCAGTTTTGTGCGTCAGATGGAGAGCTGGATGGTGACCACCCGCCCCCGCCGGCGGGAGCCGTTATGGCCGGTCACGGATGAGACAATGCGCAACTGGCTGAAACAGGCGGTGAAGCGGGCTGAAGCTGACGGCGTGCATTTTTCGATCCCCGTGACGCCGCATACTTTCCGTCACAGCTATATTATGCACATGCTTTATCACCGGCAGCCCAGGAAGGTCATCCAGGCACTGGCCGGGCATAAGGATCCGCGCTCGATGGAAGTCTATACCCGGGTATTTGCGCTGGACATGGCTGCCACCCTGGCCGTTCCCTTTACCGGTGATGGGCGAGATGCCGCGGAGATCCTTCGCTCCCTGCCCCCGGCCGGCTGAGATTGACGGCCCTGGCATGACGTCCTGTATTCCGCTAATACGGAATACAGGAGCAGAGAGCATTCAGTGCCCCTCCCTGCTCCAGCACACCAGGACATCATTCGGATGACTGAACAGCCGTGGTCTTGCACGGTGACCTGCAAGCCTGCAGGCATCGACATACCGCAGACAAGACAGGACACAGGCCGTACATCCCACAGTGTATTGTTTCCTGAAAGCTCAGTGAATCATCCCGTTAATTGCGAAAGTCATTCACCCCTGTGGCTCACTCCCTTTGCCATCGGTCTCCTGTTCGCATTTAGCAGTGTGAAGCTGGCGCCGGGTTATACAGACAGCTGCAGTCTCATCCTGCCGGGCTAAACCTGCAATACACAGGGGAACGGATACCGTCAGGTAACATGACCGTCTCAGCATCCGATTGAGATTTTCGTAAGGGGTATAGAGCTTTACTGAAAAATTGACTGTGGCATGTTAACACGTGTGGAGCAGTGCACAGACCTGGGAATATCGCCGTTAAACCCGCATACCGTAGTCAATATCTGCGTATCACGGCCTGAAATCACATATGACAGTCAATATTGTTCGATCATGGCAGACATGATGGAGAACACATATTGACTGCGGTATGCGTGATGCATATCACAGTCAATGGAATGTCCTTAGCGGCATCCGGCAGTCATGTTATGCATATCGCAGTCAATTTTCTGGCTTCATCGCTGAGAGAGCTTCGGCCAGTTTAAGGGGATCGATGCCAGCAGCCTTCAGCGCCTTAATGACTTCGTCATAATTTTGCTCTGGCGCCTTCTCTTCTTCCTCTTTGCGCGGAACCTTCACAGGACCACTGATGAGTTTGGGGTTGCGATAATGCACGCTGAAATAGGTGGCTCGGCCACGTTTAAACTCAGTGTAATCCAGATAACCAATATCCCGCAGCTGCTCCATCGCCTTACGCACCGTGTGGTTCTGCGTATAGACATTTGAGGTGAGATTCAGCCGGTCACGCATCCGTTTCATGGAAATAGGTGCAGGATTCTGGGGAAGACTTTCGATGTAGGTATAAAGCGCCTGGGCTGATTCCTTGCGCTGCAGGGCGTCAATGGCTTTCAGCCGCAGCAGTACCCTTCTGTCCATGTGGTAAAGCTCAAACAGCTTAGGTTCAGCCTTGATCTCAACGATATCCTCGTTGATGTCATAATAGGCTGACTGCACCAGATGGGTGGTCCATCCTTTGGTCTCGCTCTGGAACTTCAGCGTAACCGAGGCGAGTTTAAACAGGGAATTACTGATGCGATCGCGCATTTTTTTGTTTGAACGACGGGAGTCAAATCCGCACATCTTAACGAATTCGACGAACGACAGTTCCAGGGTGTCACTTTTTACCCCATACTCCGACATGGAGCGAATTATCCCCAGCCAGACTTTAAAATCCGTGTCCATATCAAGACGCGAACCGGTGATCTTAACGTCAGTGTATCCTTCGCTTTTGGCAATGGACAGCTGTACAAGCTCCTCAGTCGCGTCTGTAACGTTTTTCCGGTTCGCCTTGCTCTTCCCTGTTGATTTCAGAGTTGGGACGAAGAGACCGAGTCTCATGAGCGCTACTGGCTGCACGGTACTGGTGCTGTTGACATCCAGCTTAACAACTTCACCGGTTGTCTTATCAACCTCCTGAAGGTTCAGAAGTAAGCTGTTATTTTCGCTCGTCATCTTGATCCTCAACGGTTATCCACAAAAGGATGTAGTAATACGTATCGCAGTCAACGGATATACATACCTCAGTAAATACCGTTGCATATCACAGTATTAGATTATGCATATAACAGTCAACATTTTACATTCCACAGTCGATCCAGACAGACGTTAAAGCCAGTTACAGCGCATGCTGGAGCGATCCGGGGATCTCTTTTGGATCTCATTATGATCTCCTTGGGATCAATTATTGGATCGAGACCATGAATAACCCAGATACAAGCCCGGAAGCGCCACACCAGATATCCAGAACCCTGGCCTTATTTTCCTGAATACGCTCTGGAAGATTGAGATCTACAGGTACAACAATAAAACATTGACTGCGGTATGCTGAGTCGTCTTTCCTCTTCCTCGACACAGATGCGGTAAGCATCATACCATAGTCAATATATTACATACCGCAGTCAATTTCATTATAACTGGCTGATCCCGAGCCATCTTTAGCAACCCGACGTACGTGCAATCTGTGAATTCTGTGATTTTCCGCTTCCTCGCCGCTTTCTCACTGTGTGAGATCGCTTACTGCGGCGAGCGGCAGTGATTAATATTGACTGCGGTATGTACTCTTTTGTAATCCCCTGCGTTCTTTCATTACCCAATGTGGTTCACTTTGCACTTTTTCGTGCACTTTGCGATTTTATTGTTGCTTTGCAATAAATTCCAAGATTTAATAAAATAATGCAAAGTGATGATTAAAGGATGTTCAGTATGGGACTCATGGATACACTCAACCAGTGCATAAGTGCTGGTCATGAAATGACGAAAGCAATCGCCATTGCACAGTTTAATGATGACAGTCCGGAAGCCCGGAAAATAACCCGGCGCTGGAGGATTGGTGAAGCGGCAGATTTAGTTGGCGTGTCATCTCAGGCTATCAGGGATGCCGAGAAAGCTGGCCGGCTGCCGCACCCTGATATGGAAACCCGTGGGAGAGTTGAACAACGCGTTGGTTATACCATCGAACAAATCAATCACATGCGGGATGTATTTGGTACACGACTGCGCCGTGCTGAAGATGCGTTTCCGCCGGTGATTGGCGTTGCAGCTCACAAAGGTGGTGTTTACAAAACCTCAGTATCCGTTCACCTGGCTCAGGATCTTGCTCTGAAAGGACTCCGTGTTCTGCTTGTTGAAGGCAATGACCCACAGGGAACTGCTTCTATGTATCACGGATGGGTGCCCGATCTTCATATTCATGCTGAGGACACTCTCCTGCCCTTTTATCTTGGGGAAAAGGATGACGCCAGCTACGCTATAAAGCCCACCTGCTGGCCTGGCCTTGATATCATCCCGTCCTGTCTGGCACTGCACCGCATTGAAACCGAGCTGATGGGGAAATTTGACGAAGGCAAATTACCTGCTGACCCGCACCTGATGCTCCGTCTGGCCATTGAAACTGTCGCTCATGATTATGACGTGATAGTTATCGACAGCGCACCCAACCTTGGTATCGGTACGATAAATGTTGTATGCGCTGCTGATGTTCTGATTGTCCCTACTCCGGCAGAGCTGTTCGACTACACCTCCGCACTGCAGTTTTTCGATATGCTTCGTGACCTGCTTAAGAACGTGGATCTTAAAGGCTTCGAGCCAGATGTCCGTATTCTGCTTACCAAATACAGTAATAATAATGGCTCGCAGTCCCCGTGGATGGAAGAACAAATTCGGGATGCCTGGGGAAGCATGGTCCTTAAAAATGTTGTGCGCGAAACGGATGAAGTCGGCAAAGGTCAGATCCGTATGAGAACCGTTTTTGAACAGGCTATTGATCAACGTTCTTCAACCGGTGCCTGGCGTAATGCCCTCTCTATCTGGGAGCCTGTTTGCAATGAGATTTTTGATCGTCTGATTAAACCACGCTGGGAGATTAGATAATGAAGCGTGCTCCTGTCATTCCAAGACATACCACACATACTCAATCGACTGAAGATATTTCATCACCGGCGCCGGCCGCGCCGATGGTGGATTCATTAATTGCGCGCGTGGGTGCTATGGCCCGCGGTAATGCAATCTCTCTTCCGGTAAGTGGACGGGAAGTAAAATTTACCCTTGAGGTGCTCCGGGGAGACTCTGTTGAGAGCGCTTCACGCGTATGGTCAGGCAATGAGCGCGATCAGGAACTACTTACCGAAGATGCTCTGGATGATCTCATTCCTTCATTTTTACTGACCGGTCAGCAGACTCCAGCTTTCGGCCGCCGGGTTTCTGATGTCATAGAAATTGCAGACGGCAGCCGTCGCCGTAAAGCCGCAATCCTGACGGAAAGTGATTATCGCGTTCTGGTTGGTGAACTGGACGATGAGCAGATGGCTGCATTGTCCCGACTGGGTAACGATTATCGGCCGACGAGTGCTTATGAACGTGGCCTGCGTTATACAAGCCGGCTGCAGAATGAGTTTGCAGGAAATATTTCTGCGCTTGCCGATGCGGAAAACATTTCTCGTAAGATCATTACCCGCTGTATTAATACGGCCAAACTGCCTAAATCCGTTGTTGCCCTGTTTGCACATCCTGGAGAACTGTCTGCCCGGTCAGGTGAAGCCCTTCAGAAGGCTTTTGCAGATAAAGAAGAATTACTGAAGCAGCAGGCTGAGACTCTCCACGATCAGAAGAAAGCGGGACTAATCTTTGAAGCTGAAGAGGTCATTAGTCTTTTAACATCCGTACTGAAACAATCTCCCGCATCAAGAGTTAATCTGAGCTCACGTCATCAGTTTGCTCCAGGGGCAACAGCATTGTATAAGGGCGATAAAATGGTGCTTAACCTGGATAAGTCCCGCATTCCTGCGGAGTGTATAGAGAAAATAGAAGCCATTCTTAAGGAGCTTGAGAAACCAGGAGTCTGATGCGGACACGCATTAGTCTACGGTGATCTCCCTTTACTTCATTTCCTTTCTCACAGGCCAGAAAACATAACTGGCCTGAATATTCTCTCTGGGACCACGGTCCCACCTGCATCGTCGGTCAGCTTATCTGCCTGGGACCACGGTCCCACCTGTATCGCCGGTCAGGTTATCTCCCTGGGACCACGGTCCCACCTGCGTCATCTGTCAGCTTATCTGCCTGGGACCATGGTCCCACCTGCGTCGTCGGTCAGCTTATCTGCCTGGGACCACGGTCCCACCTGCGTCATCTGTCAGCTTATCTGCCTGGGACCACGGTCCCACCTGTATCGCCGGTCAGGTTATCTCCCTGGGACCACGGTCCCACCTGCATCGTCGGTCAGGTTATCTCCCTGGGACCATGGTCCCACCTGCGTCGTCGGTCAGCTTATCTGCCTGGGACCACGGTCCCACCTGCGTCATCTGTCTGCTTATCTGCCTGGGACCACGGTCCCACCTGTATCGCCGGTCAGGTTATCTCCCTGGGACCACGGTCCCACCTGCATCGTCGGCACATTATTAGTTAGGGATAACGGTTCAATCAATGCCTGTCACGAACAGGTATTGGCTTGTCGCCAGCAACCCGATGAGCGGAGTAATCACGCAGCAGGGCGGCTATTACAGGCGATGGTGAAAGCTCTATTGGGATCTGAACGAAGCATGTTGAGTGAAATTTGCAAAATTTCGCAGAGTATGCAGCTTAATCTTTAAATTTCCGCCGGCATTTTTAAAGCCAGCTACCGACGCTGCGCGTTGGCCGGCCCTTCGTCCGGCGGGTAACCGTACCGGCCGATCTTACGACCCTGGATGAACATCATCCCGTCAGCAGCGTCTCCACTGTGATGTCGTTTTTCACACTGTGCGATCACAAAATAGAACGGGGAGGGACAACATATGGTAGGAAAAGCAACTGCCAGAGACACAATATATTGATTATCCACAGTAACGGGGGATAACCGTGTGGGTAACATATTGAAAGTCCGTCACGTTATCGTATTAATTGACTTTGTAGACACCACTGGACCATAAAAAGAATCCGGGGGAATCATCACAGCGCATAAACATACCGTTTGTTTTTGGGGGACGGCAAGAGGCCCCTGTTATCCAGTGCGCCGTAAAACCCCGACCTTCAGGGCGGGGATATAAGGCGCGGTTTTCCGACTAACTTCGGTTAAAATAGCCTCATGAAACGACTTCAAGCCTTCAAATTCCAGTTAAGACCGAATGGTCAGCAGGAGCGCGATATGCGGCGCTTCGCTGGGGCTTGTCGCTTCGTCTTTAACCGTGCGCTGGCGCTTCAAAACGAAAACCATGAAGCGGGGAACAAATATGTTTCCTACACCAAAATGGCTTCATGGCTCATTGAGTGGAAATCACACCCTGATACCCAGTGGCTAAAAGACACGCCATCACTGCCGTTGCAGCAGTCGCTCAAAGATCTGGAGCGCGGCTACAAGAATTTCTTCCAGAAGCGTGCAGCATTCCCTCGTTTCAAGAAACGCGGCCAAAACGATGCCCGCAAGGCGTGAAGCTCGATCAGACCAACAATCGTATATCGCTTCCTAAGTTGGGCTGGATACGCTATCGCAATAGCCGTGAAGTCATCGGCGAAGTTAAAAACGTCACGGTCATCCAGTCATGCGGCAAATGGTACGTTAGCATCCAGACGGAATACGAAGTGCCTGAACAGGTTCATAAGGCAGCGTCAATGGTCGGTTTGGACGCCGGAGTCACGAAACTTGCCACGCTTTCTGATGGCACCGTATACCAGCCAGTCAACAGCTTCAAAGCAAGCCAGCGTAAGCTGGCTATGCTTCAACGGCAGTTAAGCCGCAAAGTTAAATTCAGTGCCAGTTGGCAGAAACAGAAGAAAAAAATCCAGCGTCTGCACTCACACATTGCCAATATCCGGCGCGACTACCTTCACAAAGTCACCAGTGAAATCAGCAAAAACCACGCGATGATCGTCATTGAGGACTTGAAGGTCAGTAACATGTCGAAATCGGCAAAAGGTACGGCAGAGCGGCCCGGACGAAACATCAGAGCCAAATCAGGCTTAAACCGTTCGATACTGGATCAGGGCTGGTACGAAATGCGCAGACAGCTTGAGTACAAGCAGCTCTGGCGTGGTGGTCAGGTACTGGCGATACCTCCGGCATACACAAGCCAGCGTTGTGCCTGCTGTGGTCATACGGCGAAAGAAAACCGTCAAACGCAAAGTAAATTCGTGTGTCAGGTATGCGGCTATACCGAGAACGCCGATATCAACGGAGCACGTAACATTTTAGCGGCAGGACATGCCGTGCTTGCCTGTGGAGGGATGATACAGTCGGGCCGCCCGCTGAAGCAGGAACCCACCGAGGCGAGTCAGGCTCCGGTCTGAACGCTGTAGGAATCCTCGCCCTTCAGGGCGGGGAGGATGTCAACAATTGCACCAGGTCTTTTTCGTCCAGCGCATCGAGCATTTGTTCATACAGAGCCGCGGGCACACAATAAAAAACAGGGCGGTTGCGGTCAATAATCGCGACCGGGTAGCCGCCGCCGGCACTGGCGGTGGCCACCGGATCGTTTTTAAGTTCTCAGACGCTGGCAGTCACATCACACAGAATGATGTTTGTCATGGTTCCCTCCTGAGACAAGTCATCTGTATGATCGGTAAAGTAAGCTCTGGCGGCAAGTCCCGTCTGTCATTTCGACGGTCAGAAACGGGCAACCGGCAGCTCCTTCCAGCGGGTGGTATATGCCGGTGACAGCATCTCCCGTTTCATCTGCCAGTCCGGCGCAATACCCCGTCCGGCAAACCAGACTTTCCCGAGTCCGGAATGATTAATGCCGTCGAGTACCTTCATCAGCGCATCGCTGTGCGGCCGTGGCTGCACGTCATCGAACAGATTCAGCTGCGCGACGCCGTTCGGACTGAAATCATTGAGCATTATCCCCGCTTTTGCGTAGCGGTGGCCATCGAGCCAGATCCTGTCCAGAGACCTGACCGCTGCCGCGATAATGTCCCGGGTGTCACGGGTAGGGGTGTTCAGTTTTTCCGTGGCCACGTTACCGTAATACGGCTCATTAACCGCAAAAGGGGATGTCTTGATGAAGGTGCTGATATGCCGGCAGTACTGTCGCTCACCGCGCAACTTTTCCGACGCGCGCTCGGCATACTGGCAGACGGCCTGGCGCATTTCTTCGTAGGTGGTGATCCGCTGCCCGAAGCTACGACTGCAGACAATCTGCTGTTTCGGCGGCGGCGCTTCCTCCAGTGAAATGCAACTCTCGCCGTTCAGCTCACGTACCGTGCGCTCCAGCACTACGTTGAAGTTTTTCCGGATAAATGTGGGGTTCGTCAGCGACAGCTGCAGGGCGGTGGTGATCCCCATAACGTGCAGCTTTTTCGCTATCCGGTTCCCCACGCCCCAGATTTCTTCCACCGGCTGCAGGCTGAGTAATTTTGCCGTTCTGCGTGGATTTTCGGGCGACAGCGCCAGTACCCCCCTGAATTGTGGCCATTCCTTTGACGCCCACTGCGCCGATTTGGCCAGTGTTTTTGTGGCGCCGAAGCCGACACCGATCGTCAGTCCGGTTCCACTGAGAACATGCCCACGCAGCTGCCTGCCAAAATCCTCCAGATCCATACAGTGGCCAATTCCCCGGGCATCCAGGAAACATTCGTCAATTGAGTATTGTTCGACGCGGGGCGACAGCTCTTCCAGCAGGGCGACCACACGGTTACTCAGGCTCGCGTAGAGCTCGTAGTTGCTGGAAAAAACGTACAATTTTTCAGGAAACTGCGCCTCTTTGAGCTGGAACCAGGGGGTTCCCATCTTTATACCCAGCAGTTTGGCTTCAGCACTCCGGGCAATAACGCAGCCATCGTTGTTACTGAGAACGACGACAGGTTTGCCGCGCAAATCCGGCCTGAAAACCTTCTCGCAACTGGCGTAGAAGGAGTTGACGTCAGCCAGGGCGAACATCAGTCTGCCCTCCGGGTTTTATGAATGAAGGCTGTCACCACGCCGAAAATTTGCAGCGTTTCCGGATCCGGGTACAGGGAAGGGAAGTCCGGGTTCATCGCCTGCAGGGCTGGCCGCGACGTCAGAAGCAGGCGTTTTACCGTAAATTCACCCTCAATTTCCGCGATAACAATATCCCCGTGCCGCGGCTGTTCTGCTTTATCCACGACCAACAGATCGCCGGAATAGAGGCCAATATCAGTCATTGAGTTGCCAATCGCCCTGACAAAATAGGTGGAGTGGCGCCGGTGAATGCAGTACTCATTCAGATCCAGTTCAGACTCAGTGTAGTCTGCTGCCGGTGACGGAAAACCCGCAGGGCATCGCTCTGTGAACAAAGGAATTTTTACTATGCTGGCTTCTGATACTGCAGGAATGAACTTCATCGTTTTTTTCCTCGCTTAAAACTGTATATATATACAGTATTATTTTGCGGAGGCCGTTTTTATTCAAGTCATCTTGTTGCCGTTGTCTGTAACCATTTGCTGTTCCTGCAAAAATAGGGAAATTTCAGAAGGATCGCTGCCAGTCCGGAGAATCGTTATCTAATAAAATGTAATATACTGAAGTACAGTGCATTTATTCTGAGTGGAGTGATTATGAATACGGGTTTAAGGCAGGTTCTGCGATATGCAGGCGTCCCGGTTGACGCCGCTGAACCGGTGCGCCGGCAATTCGGTAGCCGCCTGATTTTAATCGTGACGGTTGCTCTTCTTCCGCTGTTGATTGTTGACGTCCCTCAGTGGCTATTTGTGCTCTCTCAGATTATCTGGGGAAGCGGTATGTACATTGGTATCTCCGTGGCCAGTGATAAACCAGATCGCCGATAAGCTCAGAACGAGAGGTCTCCCGGGCCGCCTGGTGACGGGCAGCTGATAAACTGGCGCCATGCCATCAACACCGGATAAGGACGTCGCCGGCTTGTCTTTGCCGCCGGCTCCGCTTTGTCCGGCCCCCTCCCTCCGGTCTGCGGCCTTTATACGCAGCCATCGCGTCGCGATGCCAGCTTCTGCTTTTCTCCCTGCGCTCGTAAACCGCGACAGGGGACCTCATGTTGTATCTCCTGCATCGCTTCGGGTAGTGCCGTGCCTTCACTTTAGCCCGGCCGCTGCAGATGCAAGGGTTCGCTGGCGCCGCCATCCTCGCCCGGTCGCAGTTTTTTTATGAAGCTCGCCGTTCTTCCCGTCGTTTTCTCGCTCAGGTTTCGCTCTAAAACCGTCCAGACCAGCTTCGTGCTTTATCTGCGCTGCGGCCTCCGGTGTCGCCCTTGCATCTTCCGCTTTCCGCCGGGCTGTCGTGTCGGCACGGCACAACCCGGTGCCGCAATCTTATGAACCTGTGGAGGTTGCTATGTATCATGCCCGTCAAACCATGCTGAATGTAGAGGAGTCCGACCGTCTCTCGTTCCTGCCGGATCTGTTTGGTAACGATTTTCTGGCCGGAGAGATGCAGGTCTATGCGCTCGCTGAGAAACACATCACCGATTACTGCGGAGGCTTCTGGCATTTCATCCGTATTCCGGAGGGCGGCGGCTACATGATGCCTGACGGTGACCGTTTCCATCTGACTAACCCGGATAACTGGTTTGATCGGTCCGTCAGCGCGGATGCGGCCGGAGTTATCATTACGGCGCTGGCGATCAACCGCCGTATCTGGCTGCACCATGAACGCGGTGATGCTGCCCTGACACGCCACCTGATGCTGCGGGAATCGCAGCTGTGGAATTTCATTGACTCTCATGACGAATGCGCTGCTATTTACGCGGCTCTGGACTGATACTATATCGGGGCGCCCGACGCCCCGTTTAAGGTCTGAGACGGCACGATCTGTGAGGAGCTTACCCGGCTTCGCAGATCGGTGCGGCCGCGCGAAAATCCTGGCAGGCTTCGCCTGCCGGTGAGGCGGTTCGCCACACCTGCGGCGCTGCGTACTGGCCTCACCTCAACAGGTCGCCAGTTAAGGATTAAGAGCGTAATATCTGCGTACCTTTTCTTCTTTTGCTGAATTTGCGTATGTCGCAGTGGAATATTGCCTCTTTTTCAAAGGAGGAGCAGGACAAAGTTGCCGTCGATAAGGTGGCTGCTGATGTTGCCTGGCAGGAGCGCATGAACAAGCCCGTCATGCCGGAACTTGTTGAACGGGAACAGCCTGAACACCTGCGCGAATATTTCCATGAACGGTTCCGCGTACATCGACTGAACAGTCAGCAGCTGCCGCGCGCAAATGCACCCGAATATAATAAACCGGGCGATGATCAGCAGAATTGATTTTCTTACTCAGTGTGTCCAGGGAGGGTAATCTGTGCGTATGTCTCTGATGTTTGCTGCCGTGACGCTTTTAACAGGTATTAACCTGTTTTTTATTCCGTTTCAGCCTGTTCCGGCTCTGTGGGGGGCTATCCTGGCCGTTGCTTTTGTTCTGATTAATGTCGTGGCGGATAAGCTGCGCCTCTGGAGTGGTATTGCGTGGATTATCGTTGCCGGCATCATCATAACGCTGATGCTGAAGGGGAAAGAGCCGGGTGACGAATTTCGTGTCCTGATCACCGTTTTCGCTTTCCTGGCTTCAATCTGGTATAGCGTTGCGCAGTTCAGGAAGGAAAATAAGCTCCGTTCCTGACGCCCCGTCTGGTATGCCGCCGGTTTCTCATGGCTTCTTTCCGGCGGCATGAAAAACATATTCTCTCCAGCCTGCATCTTTACGTTTCCGGCTTGCTCCCTGCTGTCTGTCTGCTTTCTCTTCTTCTTCCTGCTGTGATGTCTCTTTTTAACCCTTAAAGGCTTTAAAAGCACACCCGCACTGGACACCTTCGGCTCCCGGCCAGCTGCGCTGTCCAGTCGTCGAGCCACACTCCGCTAACCGCGAAAAGACGCGGTAAGCTCCGCCGAACCCGCTACGCGGTTTCGGGCCTGGCGGCTAGTGTCTGATGTCTGAAGTCAAGGTCAACGGCAGCGCTTGCTGCGACCGTTCCGGCCGCGCCGCTTTCACCGTGCCGGCGATAAAGCTGCCGGCACTCTGCAGGGCAACGCCGTTTCGCGCCCGCGCTCTTCGTCGTTGCGGCGGGTGCCTGCTCCTTTCCCCTGGTCGTATCACCCGTTTGAGTCCATTCGCCGGGGCTGAGACAAGCACAGTCGCCATCATCCGTCCAGGGTAAATGGCACGCGGTAAACCGCGCCCTGGACAGCTGCCGTCGCCCGTGCTCGTTTATGCCCTTGCGGCGAACGGCTCTCAAACGGGTGAAGTTAATACCAGGGGGCAGGTTCAGCAGGTCCCCGCACAAAGTCAAAACCGCGGCCCCGGCAACTCAACGGGTGATGTTCTTTAAAAATCAGGAAAAAGAAAAATGCAGGATCCTTCATTGCGAACGTATCGGATCGCATTTCTGGGAAGCAATGCCAGCGGCAATCTGCCGATGTTTACCCGGGTGCAGGCCACGACCGGAAAACGGGCGATAAAAGCGTTTATTGAACGCTGTGAACCCGTCAAAGGCTGGTTTCTGGGCGCACCGGAAGACATTACCGATCAGGTTCAGAAGGAGGAAGAAGAGGCGGGAAGCAAACCGCAGGTATGAAAAAAGCAGGGTAAACCCTGCTTCTCCCACGCCGTAAAAATCGCACGAACGGTTTTTCCGGCTTCGTTAACTACCATAAGGAGTCAACTTTATGATCGTTTCTATTTTTTCACCTTCCGCAGGCGCTGTAAAGCCCCGTCGTCATTCGCGCATTCTGCGCGCAGATATCACCGCACCGGAGATTGATCCCGCTCTCAGAGCTTTCGGGCGTCATATCGCCAGAAGTCACCGCAAAGGGCGCGGTGTCCACATCCCCGCGATGAAAAATACCGCCCTCGGGCAGGTACTCCGCACGCTGGAACTGAAACGCGCATTTAACTGATGAGGTGAGCCGCCCCGCGAGGGGCGGCAACTGCAGGAAGGAGAAAACACAATGACACCGACTACCGCACAGATCATGACGGAAAATACCGTCAGCCAGACTTACCGGGCAACCTATTCACCCGATGATAATAAATTGCGACTTTACGCATCATTACGGCTCGATGAAGAAACGTATTCCCTGATCAACAAAGCAGGATTTCGCTGGGCGCCCAAACAGAAACTCTTTGTGGCGCCAGCCTGGACGCCGGGGCGGGAGGATGTCCTGCTTTCGCTCGCCGGTGATATCGAGGACGAGGACAGCACCCTGTTTGATCGCCAGGAGCAGCGCGCCGGGCGGTTCAGTGACTACAGTGACCGGCGGGCGGTTGAATCGGAGCAGGCGCTTGCGCATGTTGATTCGCTGGCATCGGCTGTCCCGCTGGGACAGCCGATCCTGGTAGGCCACCACAGCGAGCGCCGCGCGCGCCGGCATGCGCAGAAAATTGAGAGCGGCATGAAACGTGCCGTGATGCTGTTCGAGCGTGCGGAATACTGGGAACAGCGCGCGCAGGCCTCTCTGCGGCACGCAAAATACAAGGAGCGTCCGGATGTGCGTTACCGCCGTATCAAAAAAATCGAGGCGGAATTACGCAAGTCCCAAAAGCACATTGCCCGGTCTGAAAAGCATATGACGATGTGGCGTGCGCAGACGCTCGATCTGAAAATGGCGTTACTGGTCAGTAATTATGATCATATTCATGCCTGCTTCACGCTCGACAAATACCCCCGCCCGGCAGAGAAAAGCCAGTATGAGGGCTCGATGTCTCTCCATTCTGCCCTGTCGGAGGAGATCATTACTTTTGAACAGGCGCGTGATATTGCGATCCGCTGTCATGAGCGCACGATTAACCACCAACAGCGCTGGGTTAATCATTACCAGAACCGCCTGGCCTACGAACGCGCGATGCTCAATGAAAACGGTGGCGTTGTCACCCGAACACAGGAATTTGAACCAGGCGGGCAGGTACTGAGCCGGGGAGAATGGTTAACCATTCTCCGGGTTAACCGGAGTAAGGGGGAGGTGAGTTCAGTCGAAACGCCCGGTTATCGCTTTCTGGGCTACAGCGGCACGATGAAACTCACGCCCGACCGTATCACGGACTACAAAGCCCCGACAGCGGAGGAAGCCAGCGACGCGAAGAAAGCGGCGAAGCGCCCACCGATCGTCAATTATCCGGGGGAAGGGTTCCGGGAAATGACAAAAGCCGAGTGGGCGAAATTACCCGCTGATTATAAAGGCGTGCGGGGTGCTGCAGAAACCGAAACACACGGCGCCTACCGCTTCCGCCGGTGCATGACGCACGGTTGTACGCTCGTGAATGTGTATATCACAGACATGAAAACCGTTGAAATTCCGAAAAAATAGCAGGAAGGCTCCCCGGCATCTTGCCGGGGAGGTCAGGGAGTACATTCATGCATCATGACCTTAAACACCGTATTCAGGCGATGCGGGTCAAACTGGAAGGGCGCGCCCCTGTCGCTGAAATTCAGGGTAGCTCGCAACTTTTTGTCACCCCCTCCCCGGAATGTCGCCGGTTGGTTGAGCTGGCTGATGTCCGGGAAACCGATCGCATTCTGGAACCCAGTGCCGGAACGGGCGCCATACTGCAGGCGATCAGGGATGCAGTCCCCCGGGCGAAGTGTGACGCCGTGGAGCTGCACGCCGGGTTAGCCCGTCACCTGCAGGCGCATTTCCCGGAGGTCCGGATCTGGTGCGGAGATTTTCTCGAATATCATCCGGAGCGCCGGTATACACGAATTATCATGAATCCGCCGTTTAATCGCGGTGATGATATCCGGCATATCCGGCGGGCATTAACTCTGCTTGAGCCTGGCGGGATTCTGACGGGCATATGTCTGGACGGGCCGCGTCAGCAAAAGGCGCTGGAGTCCCTGGCGGACGTCTGGGAGCCGTTGCCACGGGGAACATTCACGTATACCCAGGTAGCGACCGCCATTCTCAGAATAACCGTCTGATGACACGTTAAGCCGGCGGGGCACCTGTCCCCGTCTGGCCGCGCCTCGAAAGACCGCGCGCCTGCGGCGCCGGGAAAACCGGGCCGCGCTGACGCGCCGCCCGCATTTCCTTTTCGCGTCTTCCCTGTTTGCTGCCTGCTGTTTGCCTGCTTCCTCTTCTTCTCCCTGCTGTGATGCCTCTTTTTAAACCTTAAAGGCTTTAAAAGCATACCCACACTGGACACCTTCGGCTCCCGGCCAGCTGCGCTGTCCGGTCGTCGAGCCACACTCCGCTAACCGCGAAAAGACGCGGTAAGCTCCGCCGAACCCGCAAAGCGGTTTCGGGCCTGACGGCTAGTGTCTGATGTCTGAGGTCAAGGTCAACGGCAGCGCTTGCTGCGGCCGTTCCGGCCGCGCCGCTTTCACCGTGCCGGCGAAGGACTGCCGGCACTCTGCGGGGCAACGCCGTTTCGCGCCCGCGCTCTTCGTCGTTGCGGCGGGTGCCTGC
>OFLN01000216.1_pt1 | contig 19621 bp, 24 predicted proteins | sample 1540821 | NCBI WGS metagenome assembly OFLN01 (sample SAMEA4413037, study PRJEB24355) | metagenome | biome: human; feature: gut; material: faeces | place: United Kingdom | collected 2010 | reverse complement strand
AGTAAACAAATGGAAATTACTCCGGCAATCCGCCAGCACGTCGCAGACCGTCTCGCCAAACTGGATAAATGGCAAACACATTTGATTAATCCACATATCATCCTGTCCAAGGAGCCGCAGGGTTTCGTCGCTGATGCAACTATCAATACTCCAAACGGCCATCTGGTCGCCAGCGCTAAACACGAGGATATGTACACCGCAATTAACGATTTGATCAACAAGCTGGAACGGCAGCTCAATAAAGTGCAACACAAAGGTGAAGCCCGTCGCGCCACAACATCGGTGAAAGACGCCAGCTTCGCGGAAGAAGTTGAAGAAGAGTAATCCTTTAAATTGAGTGTACCGACAACGCGCCTTCGGGCGCGTTTTTTATTGACAGGATCAAAACAGTACAGGTACTTTAACCCTATCAATTTCAGGATGACCTAATGAAACAGACGCCGTTTTTCTTCGCATTCTTTTTTACCTTCCCCTGACCGGGAGGCGTTTCGTCGTGTGATAAAGAATGCGAAGACGAACAACAAGGCCTCCCACACCGGGAGGCCTTTTTTATTGATAACGATAAAATGAGACAGACAACACTATGACACCGGAAAACCCGCTCCTGGATTTACGCGTAAAAATCAGTGCACTCGACGAAAAGTTACTGGCCCTGCTGGCAGAACGCCGCGCGCTCGCCATTGAAGTTGGCAAAGCCAAGCTGGATTCTCATCGGCCGGTGCGCGATATCGATCGCGAGCGTGATTTACTGGAACGGTTGATACAGCTCGGCAAAGCGCATCATCTTGATGCCCACTACATCACCCGCCTGTTCCAGCTCATCATTGAAGATTCCGTTCTGACGCAACAGGCCCTGCTCCAGCAGCATCTGAACAAAACCAACCCGCACTCTGCTCGGATCGCTTTCCTCGGCCCGAAAGGTTCTTATTCTCACCTGGCGGCTCGCCAGTACGCAGCCCGTCATTTCGAAGAGTTCATTGAGAGCGGTTGTGCAAAATTTGCAGACATCTTCAACCAGGTCGAAACCGGCCAGGCAGATTACGCCGTGGTGCCTATTGAGAACACCAGTTCCGGCGCCATCAACGATGTTTACGATCTGCTCCAGCACACCAGCCTGTCGCTGGTCGGTGAGCTGACTATTCCTATCGATCACTGCGTGCTGGTCTCTGGCTCAACCGATCTGAGTCAGATTGAAACGGTGTACAGCCACCCGCAGCCGTTCCAGCAGTGCAGCCAGTTCCTGAACCGTTATCCGCACTGGAAAATTGAGTACACCGAAAGCACCTCGGCGGCGATGGAAAAAGTGGCGCAGGCAAACTCTCCTGCCGTCGCGGCACTCGGTAGCGAAGCGGGCGGCGCGCTGTATGGCTTACAGGTGCTGGAACGCAATCTGGCCAACCAGACGCAAAATATCACCCGTTTCGTGGTTCTTGCCCGCAAGGCCATCAACGTGTCGGACCAGGTCCCGGCGAAAACCACCCTGCTGATGGCGACCGGCCAGCAGGCGGGTGCGCTGGTTGAAGCGCTGCTGGTGCTGCGTAATCACAACCTGATCATGACGAAGCTGGAATCCCGCCCAATACATGGCAACCCGTGGGAAGAGATGTTCTATCTCGACGTTCAGGCCAACCTGGAGTCTGCATCCATGCAGAAAGCCCTGCGCGAACTGGGCGAGATCACACGCTCCATGAAAGTACTGGGCTGCTATCCGAGCGAAAACGTGGTCCCGGTCGATCCGGCTTAATGTTCGATAAAGCGGCTTTTCTTCATCCCTGCCACATTTACAGGCAGGGTGAAGATGGCACCGGAAAGCGGGTATTTCGCCAGCTCCTCCGCCTCCATATTTTCCCGCGTGGTGGTGATAAACAGCGTTTTCATATCGTCGCCGCCAAAGCAGACCATTGTCGGGCAGCGTACCGGCAGCCGGTATTCTTCCAGCTGTTCGCCTTGCGGTGAAAACCGTGCGATACGCCAGCCGTCAAACAGTGCGCTCCAGTAGCAGCCTTCCTCATCCATTGCCGCTCCGTCGGGTATACCCTCTCCCTCGCTAAAACGGCGAAACTCTTCGCGCTTACCGGGTTCCCCCTGCTTATCAAGCGGCGTACGGTAGATCACACCGTTCGGCGTATCAGAAGTAAACATCCACCGTTTGTCAGGGCTAAACGCTAAACCGTTATGCCCCTGAATATCGCACTGGATCACTTTCGGTGTCAGGTCGTTGTCGATACGCATCAACATGGCGCCGTTATAATCTCCCGGCCCCCAGAACGTGCCCGCATAAAACCGTCCCTGATGGTCGGTGCCTCCATCGTTAAAGCGTGCAAGCTGCGGGTTGGACGGGTTATCGCAAACCTTACGCTGGAGCAGGCCGTGTTTATCGGTCAGCCAGATGGCGTTTCGCATCGCGACGATAAATCCGCCGCGTTCACGCAGGGCAAAACACCCAACTTCTTCATGGAATGAGAGCACCGAGTGTTCCGCGGTGGGCAGATGGTACCGATGAATCTCCCCTTCCAGAATATCCGCCCAGTAGAGCGCCTTTTCTTCAGCACTCCACGTCGGGCATTCGGGCAGATGCCCGGTATAGTTCAACAGCAGTTGCGGTTCAGCCATGACTGTTCCCCAAAATGAAAAAAGCCAGCATTGCTGTTTTAATTTTAGACGCAAAAGGCTGAAACAAAAGGATTTGTTTCTGACGATGTCCACACGTCGTCCACGCATCGAAAAAGCCCTGCCATGTGCAGGGCTTTCTTTTGGTCACATCCAGTGGATTTGTTGCTGGCCTGATTGCGTCGGGTGCGGCGGCGCTGGTACTACTTCACCCGGCGAAACGATAAAGCTCTCGACCGTCTCAGTGGTGATGAACGTGCAACTGCAAATGATGTTTGAGCACTGATGATACAGCTCCTTGCCTGTGCGGCGCGCATGGCCTGCGCCTTTGAGCCGCACCAGCGCTGTCACTGGCTGGCAAAAACTGGAATAAAAAATGAATGCAAACTCATCCACTGATGCATGCACATCTAAAATTGCGAATCAACTCGTCCAATTAATGATTTCGTCCAGCCCGGAAAGTATTGCAGGAAAATAACTTTCATCCATTCCAAGACTATCACTGACTACGACGCTTTCAGCAGGATTTTCCGGCCTTAGCGTTAATGTTAAAAGCACCCCACGCCCTGTTGATGATGGTGAAAACACAAGATTTAACTGATTTTCTGTGCTATCAAAAATCACCTCACGAGCCTTCGTGCCATCAACTAAACTTCTATGTAACTCCCTGAGTTTAGCTTTAAGAGCATTAAGCTCTCCGACATTAAAGGATGCCTGATATTGTGTTTTAAGCTCGGGTAGTTCGTACTCCACATAGGTATGTATCCAGTCATACTCTGGTATGTCAGGGGTATTATCACGCCCAAAGGGGGAAATCCGTAAAATTTTCCTGTCGCTAATTATCTCAATCATATTCCCCCCATCACTTGTATAAAAAATGAGTTATTGTCCAGTCTTTCTCACGCACCAATACTTCTATCATATATTTTTTATAATAATAGGTTCCTTTTTTCGCCCGATTCTCAACAAGTTTATATATCTCAGATTCGTAACGAAAAAGACCTTGAGCCTTTTGAGGATCTGGCGTTCTTTTGCCGTAGCGAATAACTTTTTCCTGAAGTTGCAAGGGCACATATCGCGCGGGATTAAGCATATGTTTAGCAGGAGTTGCGGTCATTTTAAGGGTTCGTGCAGATAACCCCATTTTCAGCTGACCACGTAAGAGACTGATAGTAGCCTCACTGAGCCTCACAGTTACAGCGGTTTTAACTCCACTCTCCAGTAACGCTTTACCAGCCCGAAAAAGACGAAATGCACCCAAGGCAATTAATACGATGTCTGTTGGGTCAGTCAGGGGGGCTTCTAGTGGCGCTTCTTCCAGCCTGACAAACATGCCGTCGGTATCATAAATCTGCCATAAACCGGGAGCCTGAGAGACTGAATAGCCAATACACATCCCGGTTTCGTCATCAACAATGGGTTTTGAATTCAGTGGAGGATTGCGGGGGCGAAATTCGAAGTATTCACCGGCTGGTAATGTTGACTGGAAGGTGTAGAAACGTCCTGGCTCGTCCGTAATTAATCCAACGCTCATTGTCCTAATTTCCTTTTGGGCTAACCTTTGGGGTCATCATAATGGACGTTTTTACTTCAATCTACTTTCCTGACTCTGATTTTATCGACTTAGAGGCTAACGCCTCGCCGCGCTCGTTGTTCAACACCACCGGCGCTGAAAGCAAATTTCAGCACCGGCGGTGCTGGCATTATTCGCGTATGGCTCATTTTAACCACCCATTTTTTTAGCATCATCAACAAGCTCGTCTGAATATTGCCAGGCTCCGTTATCAGCCACGAAGCCCCAGCCGAAACACCGTTAGTCATTTCATATCCAACAGCCAGCCCTGGCGGGTATAAAATTTCGTGATTAATTCTGAAAACCAGCCCCTTCTCGCTTAGTTCTTTCCAGTTCATGATTGTCATACCGCAGTCGGCGTCATCCAGCATCAACTGGAAACTCAACATTACATAATTTGCTACCCACTCAGTTAAATCGATAACATTCGTTACCCTCACTGACACGCGTTTTCGGTATACCCTCTTTCTTGTATCAGGCATGTTCACGAAGCTGATTCAACTTTAAGAGTTTGCTGGGGTGCACCCCGTTCATGGTTTGCCACCATTGGCAGAGGCTAACCCTGAAATGGCTTTCCTTAACAAAGCAGAAAGTGCGCTGCTGCTTAAGTCATTTACAGGTGAGGATCTGCTGGTTGCCCTGCTGGGGATTAGTACCGGCGGGCGGTGGTCAGAGCTGGCAACACTCAAACCGGCACAAATAGTAAACGGGCGCGTGACATTCCTGAAAATCAAAAACGCAAAAAAGCGCACTGTACCGATTTCTTCTGAGCTTGAATCGCTGATAAAGAAGAATACCAGCGGGAATCTGTTCAACATCGATTACGTGAGTTTTTGCAAAGTGCTGAAGATGGTTAAACCTGATATTCCTGCAAATCAGGCAACGCATATTTTGCGTCATACCTTCGCAAGTCATTTCATGGTGAACGGGGGTAACATCATTTCATTACAGCAAATACTGGGTAATGCAAACATCCAGCAGACGATGACTTATGCGCATTTGTCACCGGAGTACCTGCAAAATGCCGTGGCATTGAATCCGCTTTCAGGAGGGATATCGCTGTAGGTTCTGCTCCCCCCGGAGTGTCCACATTGCGTCCACACTTCGGGGTATTAGAAACGGTTCCAGATGGTTACAGCTTTTTTAAATTACTGTTTTTATTAGTGATAATTTAAATGGTTGATAAACCACATCCACCCATTATATGAAAAAAGCCAGCATTGCTGGCTTTCAGTATATACATCATCAGATTACTGGCGACTGTCATTTGCCTGGCGCAACAGCGTGCGGCTTTCACTCTGGAATCGCGTGGCGTAATCACCGAACCAGTGCTCCACTTTACGGAAACTGTCGATAAACGCTTGTTTATCGCCGTGTTCCAGCAAGGTGATCGCTTCGCCAAAACGCTGATAGTAGCGCTTGATCAGCGCCAGGTTATTTTCAGACGACATGATGATGTCGGCGTAAAGCTGTGGATCCTGGGCAAACAGTCGCCCGACCATCGCCAGCTCCAGACGATAAATTGGCGAGGAAAGCGCCAGCAATTGTTCAAGCTGAACGTTCTCTTCCGCCAGGTGCAGACCATAGGCGAAGGTTGCAAAGTGGCGCAGCGCCTGAATAAACGCCATGTTCTGATCGTGCTCAACCGCACTGATACGGTGCAAACGTGCCCCCCAGACCTGAATCTGTTCCAGGAACCACTGATACGCTTCCGGCTGACGACCGTCGCAGTAAACCACTACCTGCTTCGCCAGGCTGCCGCTGTCCGGGCCAAACATCGGGTGTAACCCAAGCACGGGCCCGGTGTGCGCCGCCAGCATTGCCTGTAGAGGGCCATTTTTAACGGACGCCAGATCCACCAGAATGCAATCTTCCGGCAGCGGAGGAAGTTTCGCGATAATCTGCTCCGTCACATGAATCGGTACGCTGACGATAACCATTCCGGCATCCTTCATGAGTTCCGGCGCATGCGGCCAGTCCTCTTTTTCCAGGATGCGCACCTGATAGCCAGAAAGCGTCAGCATTTTTTCAAACAGACGCCCCATCTGGCCGCCGCCACCGACAATCACCACCGGACGCAGCGACGGACAGAGAGTTTTGAAGCCCTTGTCGTTTTCGCTTGAATAGGATTCCCGCATCACACGACGCAGGACATCTTCAATTAAGTCCGGTGAAACGCCCAGCGCCTGTGCCTCTTTACGGCGGGAGGCGAGCATAGAGGCCTCACGCTCCGGAACGTAAATTGGCAGGCCGTATTTGCTTTTAACTTCGCCGACCTCAGCAACCAGTGCCATGCGGCGCGCCAGCAGGTCCAGCAACGCCTTATCCACTTCATCAATTTGATCGCGTAATGCGGTCAATTCAGCAACCATAACTATCCTCTTATGCCAGACGCGTCGCCAGCTGGCCGTTCAAATCTTTGTGGATCTCACGCAGTAGCGCATCAGTGGTTTCCCAGCTGATGCAAGCATCCGTGACGGAGACGCCGGGCTTCATCGCGCTACGCGGCTGTTCCGATGACTGATTGCCTTCATGAATATTACTTTCAATCATCAGGCCGATAATTGAACGGTTACCATCTTTAATCTGTGCAATCACAGATTCTGCAACCGCAGGCTGGCGACGGTAATCTTTATTCGAATTACCATGACTGCAATCTACCATCAGCGCCGGACGCAGTCCCGCCTGTTCCATCTCTTTTTCACACTGCGCGACATCCGCCGGGCTGTAGTTTGGCGCTTTACCACCGCGCAGGATCACATGCCCGTCCGGATTGCCCTGCGTTTGCAGCAGGCATACCTGGCCCGCCTGGTTGATCCCGACAAAACGATGGGGCATAGCGGCGGCGCGCATGGCGTTAATCGCCGTGGCCAGGCTGCCGTCGGTACCGTTTTTAAAACCAACCGGCATAGACAGGCCAGACGCCATCTCGCGGTGGGTTTGTGACTCGGTGGTGCGCGCCCCAATCGCAGACCAGCTAAACAGATCGCCGAGGTACTGCGGGCTGTTCGGATCCAGCGCTTCGGTTGCCAGCGGCAGCCCCATGCTGACCAGCTCCACCAGCAGGCGACGCGCAATCTTCAGGCCCGCTTCCACATCAAACGAGCCATCCATGTGCGGATCGTTGATCAATCCTTTCCAGCCAACCGTAGTACGTGGCTTTTCAAAATAGACGCGCATCACCAGATAGAGGCTATCGCTGACCTCCTCCGCTAATGCTTTAAATCGACGAGCGTACTCAATGGCGGTTTCAGGATCGTGAATGGAGCAAGGACCACATACCACCAGCAGGCGCGGATCGCGGCCTGCGATAATGTCAGAAATGGTCTGGCGAGAGTGCTCAATCTGAGCTTCCTGCGCGACGCTCAGCGGGAATTCCGCCTTCAGTTGATCCGGGGTGATTAACACCTGTTCGTCAGTGATATGTACGTTGTTCAGCGCGTCTTTTTGCATGATTGCGATCCTGTAAAACTCGTTTGCGATAGTGGTTTTCCTCGAAGAGGTGACACAACGATAACACATCAAGTAAAGATTTCAATCCAAAATACGTACAGATTATTTTACAGCAGCCATTTAAATGCCAAATTACAGGTTAAAATCGTAAACATAAAATTACACATACGCTTTTAACGCCAGTCTACGCTCACACCAGGCACGCTATCCCGGCGCTGGCCGTTAGCTTAATTATCCTCGGGTGAATTGAGGGAAAGTTGCGTGGCTACATAAATCCTGGCAACAAAAAATGAATAAAAGTATGAATTCCAGCAGACTTAATTGAGCCTGCCTAAATTACTTTGAATATCGTGCTCTGTAAGATTTAGCTTAGGTCAAGACAGGGATATTTCTGACATAATGACGGCTTTGAGAAAGAATGGTATTCTGCCGGAAATTCATAAGGGCATCTATTTCCGGGGCGGTTTGGCGGATTCTGATGAGAAATACATTCTTGATCGCTTTGCTTCACCTCCCCCTGGCGCTAATGCTGTTCATTTTGGTGAACCCTGCAAGGGCAGGCTCGCTCACGGAAACAGATAAATCGGTACGTTCGATTGTTTCTGGTATTGTAAGCTACACCCGATGGCCAGCACTTTCCGGCCAGCCTAAGCTCTGTATTTATGCCTCTTCCCGTTACAGACAGGCGCTCAGCAGTGAAGATGTAAATAACCCGTTGCCCTATAGTCCTGTCATTGTGCATAGCGATCGGGAAGCACTCACAGCAAGGTGCGATGCCCTCTATTTCGGGAGCGAATCACCGGCAAAACAACAGGAAATAATAAATCAATATCAGGGCCAGGCGTTGCTATTAATGTCAGAGCAAAATCCTGAATGCGTTATTGGCAGCGCATTTTGTCTGATAATAGAGCACAACAAGGTCAGGTTTTCCGTAAATCTGGATGCGCTGACGCGCAGTGGCGTAAGAGTCAATCCGGATGTATTAATGCTCGCACGGAATAAGAAGCATGAATAAGGAAGTCACACCAACACCGCGTCCGACGTTTAAAAGAACGTTGCGGCGAATCAGCATGATAAGCGTCATTATAACGATGACGTTTATATGGTTGCTGCTGTGTTTCGCTTCCGTGGTGACATTAAAGCAATACGCGCAAAAAAACCTCGAACTCACCGGCGCCACCATGAGCCACAGCCTTGAGGCCTCTCTGGTATTCAACGATGCCGTGGCGGCAAATGAAACGCTGGCGACCCTCGGCAAGCAGGGGCAATTTGCCGTGGCGGAAGTGCTTAATGCACATCATAAACGGTTTGCCTGGTGGTCGTGGAACCCGGCGGATAATACCGACACGCTGGGCGCGCTGGTCAACCGGTGGTTGTTCCCTGTTCCTGTCGCACAGCCCATCATACATAACGGTAATGTGATTAGCGAAATTCGTCTGACCGCACGAGATAGCCTGATTAGCCACTTTATCTGGCTCTCATTTGCGGTCCTCACCGGCTGCATTCTTTTTGCCTCTGCCGTCGCATTGACCATCACCCGCTCGCTACATCATGGCATGGTTGTTGAAATGCAAAACATCACTGACGTTGTGCATGACGTCCGTACCAACCGCAACTTCTCTCGCCGGGTAACGGAAGGCCGCATTGAAGAGTTCCACCAGTTTGGTGAAGACTTCAACAGCCTGCTGGATGAAATGGAAGAGTGGCAGCTCAAGCTACAGGCGAAAAACGCTCAACTGTTGCGTACCGCCATGCACGATCCGCTCACGGGGCTTGCAAACCGCGCCGCGTTTCGCAACAACATTGCGGCCTTAATGAATGACGCTTCGGCAAAGACCAATTCTGCCCTGCTCTTCCTAGACGGTGATAACTTCAAGTTTATTAACGACACCTGGGGCCATGCCGCGGGCGACTGCGTACTGGTCGAAGCCGCAAAAAGGATGGTCGAATTTGGCGAAAAACGTCATCAGTCTTACCGTCTTGGCGGCGACGAGTTTGCCATGATCCTTTATGGCGTCCACACAGCGCGTGAGGTCGAATATATTTGCGCTGCGCTGTCGCAGCAATTTATCCGTCCGTTTGATCTGCATAACGGACACACAGCATCAATGTCACTCAGCATTGGCTTTGCTCTGGCGTGGGAAAATGCCTCCGTCGAGGCATTGCTTGAGCAAGCCGATCGCAATATGTACCTGGTCAAAAACCAGCGTTCGAAACCAATACCCTGAAAGGAAGACGATATGTTGAAGCGATACTTCGCGCCGTTGTTACTGGCATCTCTGGTTATGTCCGGGTGCCAGACGCCGGAGGGTAAATTCACACCAGAGCAAATCGCGGCCATGAAGTCCTACGGCTTTAACGAACTGAATGGCGACTGGTCCCTGGGCCTGTCGGATAAGATCCTGTTTGATAAAAATGACGCCAGACTGCGTCCGGAAAGTGAAACGCAGATCCAGACTATGGCCTCACGTCTGGCGGCAACCGGTCTGAATCACGCCCGGATGGACGGCCATACGGATAACTATGGCGAAGAGAGCTACAACGAAGCGCTTTCGTTAAAACGTGCCAATGTTGTAGCGGATGCCTGGGCGAAGGGCGCGAACATCCCGCGCAGCAACCTCACTACGCGGGGTTTAGGCAAAAAATACCCTCTCAGCAGCAACCGTACTGCGCAAGGGCGCGCTGAAAACCGCCGTGTTGCGGTAGTTATCAGCACGCCTTAAGGCTATTTAGCGGATGTGCCGGCGAGCGACACGCCTGAAGCCGCTCGCCAGCGCAGCCAGTCAATCACGATAAATACAGCCAGACTGACGCCCATTACCGGCAACGCCAGCCCCAGCAGGAGGCTTATCATGAACGTCACTCCCCTTCCCCACAGCGGCAATGCCAGCCAGCTTTGACAGAGCGTCTGTACCGGGTTCGCGGCTGACGTCGCAGGACGACGCATCCACCACATCCGGTATCCCCAGATAATCAGCACGCACAGCGCAACGCCAAACGCGATGAGCAGCAGCTGATTTGCCAGACCAAACAGGATCCCCATATGGAAATCCACGCCCCAGCGGGTGAGTTTAGCCATCAGCGGGAAATCCCCAAAGCGAGTCCTGTCCAGCACCTTCAGAGAGTGGGGGTCCACGGCAACGGCATCAACCTGCGTCGGCCAGCGGCGATCGATTTCCGTCACCGTCCAGGCCTGGTCGACCCTGCTTGCCGGACGGATCTCAACGTTGTTAGCATCAATTCCTGACTGGCGGGCGGCCTGCAATACGCTGTCAAAAAGCGACAGTTCAACAGGCATTTCAGGCATCGACATTCCGCCGTGATGACCACGATGTTCGGCGTGTTCATCCATCATTTCCGGCGCACCGGAAAGGGTGGTGTTTACCTGCGGCGTCAGCCAGTTCATCTCTGCACGCAGCTTATCGACGTTGCCACCGGCCCATTGTGACCAGGTTAACCCGGTGACTGAGAACAGCAGCATTCCCGCCAGTAACGTCCAGCCTAAGATCACATGCAGGCGACGACGATTCTGGAAACGATTGTTAATACGGCGCTTCGGTCGGGTACAGAACCACAGCGCGATCCCGCCCAGGGCAGCAACCCACATCCACGAGGCGGCTAACTCGCTATAGAGGCGCCCGAGGTTGCCCAGCATCAGCGAGGTATGCAGATAATCGATAGTCTGACGCAGCGGTAAAATCCCGCTGGTGCCGTACACAGTCATATCCCCTCGAACCTCAAGGCTGGCGGGATCAATAAAAATAGCCCGATGCTCGGAGGGACCCAGCGCCGGGTCGGCAAACATCACGCGGGTCGTTTCGCCCTCTTCCAGCCCCGGACGAACGGCATGCAGACGCAGATCTGATTCTACGGCCTTTTCGGCCGCGGCAATCTGTGCAGCAAGAGGCTGCGCCTCACCCACGGCATCCGTGTGGAGTGCATGATGGTACAGCGCATTTTCAAGCTGCGGCGTGGCGACATACAGCGTACCGGTCAGCGCTGCGAAGAAAATAAACGGACCAACAAACAGCCCGATATAGAAATGGAGGCGACGCAGCAGGTTTCCCCATGCCGCGCGCGGAGTGCAGGTAGTCATACTTTTCCTTTTTAAGGCAAAAAGTGAGTGATTTTGTTTTAAAGGGAGAAAGCAGACCGACGCGGCGGCGCGCGGGTATCGGGGTAAAGCCAGGGGAAAAAGTGCCAGTGGCTGACCGCCTGACGAGGCGGCTTCATGCGCAGCCGCTGCAACACCACGCTGAGCAGAACGATAAGCGCCAGCATCACGCCCGGCACATGCGCTAACAGCACGCAGTAGCCGCAGGCTTCCGCATGGTCAACTGGCATGGAATGCGGCATATCCCCATGATGCTCGTCCATCGACATCATGCTCATGTCATGGTGCATACCCGGCATGGCGCTCATGGGATCTTTTTGCAGCGAGACGGAGATCAGCGGCGCCACGACGATCAGCAGGATCGCAAACAGCGCGGTCAATGCCGCTGCGCGTTTCCAGCTATGCTGATGCAGTACGTTATCCACTTACCCTCCACCCAAGAGGCGAACATTGTAAATGATTTATGACGGAAGGGTTAACGCGAGAGGTGCGATGGGATAAAAAAAGGGCCAGCCTTTCGGCCAGCCCTTTCTGACAGGATGTCGCTTAAGCGAATCTTAGTTCAGACGCTTTTATTTTAAGTCTTTTAAAAACAATAAGTTATATAAATAACAATTAGTTACGCACATCCTCGGTATGTTCTCGCACATCCTCGCACATCCTCTGTGGTCACTCCGTGGACATTATCGCGTTGAGCGGATTCAAATCTACAGCTTGTTCGAGGTGGTCAGGTGCAAAGTGGGCATACTTCATTGTTTCGCGAATGTTGGCATGTCCGAGGACTTTTTGCAGAACCAGTATGTTTCCGCCGTTCATCATAAAGTGAGATGCGAATGTGTGCCGCAATACGTGTGTTTTTTGCCCTTCTGTCAGCTCAATATCCGTGAGTTGAAGCATTTTTTTAAACTCCTGATAGCAGGGTTTAAACAATTTTCCCTGCCGCTGGCTTAATTCATCATATAGCCACTTCTGAATCGGAACGGTGCGATTCTTTTTGCCTTTTGTCTTGGTGAAGGTGAGCTTATAGGGCGAAAGCTGTGATCGGGTTAGTCTCTCCGCTTCACCCCATCGCGCACCGGTAGCTAGGCAAACTTTAACTATCATCGTGAGATTAGGTTTACCATATTCTTCACAGGCTTTCAGGAGCTGGGGAATTTGTTCAAGCGTGAGCCATGACATTTCCTTTTCAGCTTCCTTAAATACGCGAACCCCTTCAAGTGGGTTAGGTAAAGCCCACTCCCCCAACCTTTTCAGCTCGTTAAACACCGCCTCAAGATAATGATGCTCACGGTTAACGGTGATGGGCTTTGCTACCCATTTAGCAGGGTCTTTGTGATAACCGTTATCAATTTCGCCTCGGAGACGACGGTCTCGATAATGCGCCCAATCTTTAGCTGTGAGCTGAGACGCGACCGGGTCGCCTAGGCCATTACAGATGATGTGCAATTTAGCCAAGCGCGACTTACTAGCAACTAAAGCCTGACCGTGCAAGTTATGCCACAGCATAATTAACTCGCTTAGCTTGCGGCGATCCTCTTTATCAGACATCCAAGGCTTGTTAGCAGCTTCATCGCGATAATACTGCTCATATGCAACCGCCTCCCCCTTAGTGGCAAAGCGTTTACGCACACGACGACTCTCACGGCCATCAACACGAAAATCACATAGCCATTCGCCAGAAGGTAGTTTCTTAGCAGTCATTTTTAAATACTTTTGCTTAAGGTTAGAAAGACCATGCCTACGCAGATAATTTCATTAACAAGGCATTCAAACTGAGATGAATCATTTTTTACTGCCAGCTTATTACCAGGTAAACGCGCGATATCGTATACATCGCAGGTGCCATCAACATCGATAAGCCAGCGGCCATTAGCGAAATTTTTCACATCAAGATCTACAAGCCAGCCATTGCCATTTTTCTCTACAAGCACAGGCTTTATTACGTTTGTATCAATCATTGAAGAATCACAGAACCACAATCCAGATTCCACCATTTGCCCGGTGTGAACGCTGTATTTTGGCAACTGCTTCAAACCCACAGGCAATGATGTCGGCTCTTCAGTTCGTTGTTCTTGTATACTGCCGTTACCTGTAGCTAACCAATACAATGACGCACCGGTATCAAGCGCACAGACAATTACGACATCACCAGGAAAATGCTCACGGCGAACCCATGCACTCATAGTTCCTGATGGAATTCCCAGATGATCGCCGAGTTCTTTCTGCAAAGTGAAACCATAAGCCTGCAAGATGCGCTGTAAAATCTCTTTACCGCCAGAGTTCTCCATCGCCTCCATCAGCTTTTTCCCATTCATGGGATATTTGCCAGGAGCCAAACTTACATTTGCAAGTTCAACACCCTCAAGAAGCCATTTAATATCAGCGCCAGTGTCGAATGAGCATTGAATCAGATAGTCACCCGGAATCTTCCCTCTCTTCATCCAGTTGCTGATAGTAGGCAAAGGTATTTTTGTTATTTCTGAATATGCTGCCCTTGTCCTAACACCATAAGAAATAAGAATTCTTTCGAAAATTTCTTGAGCAACACCGCTTTCATCGTCCATAAAGACCCCATAAATTAACAATCGGACGTTGCAATCATCCAATTGAACGGATAGCATTGCCTCAACACACCGTAAATGTGCGAGAACGTACCTAAAACGAACGTAACCGGAGATATTCAATGAAGACTCTTCAAATTGCAATCCCTTCTGGCCCAGACTTCCTCTCATATGAAGAGTTCGCAGAGCAGTACGGATGCAGCCTCAACACAGTAAAAGACATGATTAAACGTGGCGAGTTGCTTACTGTCCCTCGTGTTCGCGAGAGCAGCATGGGCAGAATCAATATGATAGCTTTCCGAGCGCGTCTGCTGGCTCAGGCGATTAATTCGCGTTATGCCGTGTTTCAGTAACTTGATTTTGCAAGTTGGAAGGAACCACAACATGTTAGATTTTCGCGTTTCGTCACATTCACACTTCGATGATGCTTGCCGTAATTTCGCTTTGACTCATAACGTCAAGGAGCTGGCGGTTAAGGCGAATATCAAGCCACACACGCTCTATAACAAACTCAACCCTGAGCAGCCGCACCAGTTAACGCCCCGCGAGATTTGGACACTGACCGACCTGACAGAAGACTCAACGCTCGTTGATGGATTTCTCGCTCAGATTCATTGCCTGCCATGCGTGCCGGTTAATGAGCTGGCGAAAGACAAATTGCAGTCTTACGTCATGCGCGCCATGAGTGAACTCGGTGAACTGGCAAGCGGAGCCGTGTCTACGGAACGTCTTACCCCGTCTCGTAAGAGCAACATGATAGAGAGCGTTAATGCCGGTATTCGCATGTTGTCGCTTACTGCCCTCGCGTTACAGGCTCGACTCCAGGCTAATCCAGCAATGGCAAGCGCGGTTGATACCGTGAGCGGCCTCGGCGCTTCATTCGGTCTTATGTGAGGTGGCTATGTTGAAAAATGAACCGTCTTTCGCATCCCTGTTGGTTAAACCAAGCCCGGCCATGCACTGCGGTCACGGCTGGATTATCGGGCAGGATGGCAAACGCTGGCACCCGAGTCGCTCACAAGCCGATTTACTGGCTGGTTTATCTTCCCAAAAAAAGAGGGGCTCATGGCTCTTGAATCTTTGCCGCAAACTGCACCGCTGATGGTTGGCGAACGCCTTGTGGGTCTTAACTATGTTGCTGAACTGCGTGCAAAACACCTGGGCGACAGCAGCAAAGAGCTTGAAAGGTTTGTGGCCGACATGCGTGATAAACGTGATCCACAACATGAGGAAAATAGCCGGGCATTATCTGCGATTTTCTTTATGGCAAAAATACCGGGCGCACGTCATGACCTCAAATTAAGTGAACTGACTACTGAGGAGAAAAAAGCGCTTATTACAGCGATGAATCATTTTCGCGCAGTAGTGAGCTTATTTCCCAAACGGCTGACCATGCCGAATTAACCCGAAACGAAATTAATGGCGTAAACCCGCCGGGCATTTTTTTGCCTGAAATCAGGAGAAAGACCATGCAGAAAGAATCACCAAAAATGTTTAACGCTGAAAGCGATCCCCTCATGGCCGTGATTGATATAGCCAAGAAAGAAGAGCGTAAAGCGCGCGCCGCTGCGGTTTCAATTCGCCTTGAAGCTCTGGCCGTTCATATCGCAAACAAGCGTATGTCCTGCTTTGAAGTGGCTGAACTTCTGCGCGGTGAGGCTGCGCGTTATGAAAACGAGTCAATGGAGTTGCACTGAATGAGCATTCACATCGAAATCGGTGATAACTGGGTTATTACCAGCGACAAATTTCAATTCATTTTGAATGAAAAGAAAGTTGTTAAATCAGGGAAAAATGCTGGCGAGCTATGCCTCTGTACAATCGGCTATTACCCAAAAATCAATCAGCTTATTTCTGGCCTGATTCATCACCATATTCAGCATTCTGCCATTATTTCTCTTGAAGCGATGGCCGCTGAAATTGAGCGCGTAGGGATGCTCTGTAGCAAGGCTCTCAATGAGGCTGATGCTGATGCCTAACTCTGCGGAAGATAAATACTATCCGTGGCGTGCTGCAAGAAAAGCGGTTAACCCCTACCTGAACCCGGCGGAAGTTGCGCCGGTTTCTGCGCTTTCAAACCTGATTACTCTCTACGCTGCGGACAATGAGCAGGAACAACTGCGCCGCGAGGACATGAGTAATCAGGTTTGGGAACGCTTTTTCTATAACGAATCACGCGATCCAGTTCAGCGTGACATGGCGCAGGAGCAACTCGTAAGCCGCGCAAAAATGTCACGGGAACAACAACTCTTCAACCCAGACCAGGTAATTATTGCCAACGTTCTTGCCGAACCTGCACACATCAGCAAGCCCCTGTTTGAACGAATTAAATATTTTCAAAGTCTGGACAAACCGAAGGCTTATTCCCGCTATTTGCGTGAAACCATCAGGCCTTGTCTTGAGCGGCTGGAGCGTGTGCGAGTCAGCCAGGTATCGGCATCTTTCCGTTTCATGGCAAGCCATGACGGGCTTGATGGTCTGCTTATGCTTCCTGAAATGAATCAGGAGCAAGTAAAGCGACTTTCTACCCTGGTCGCTGCTCACATGAGTTCGTGTCTTGATACGGCCTGCGGCGATCTGTTTGTTGATGATGACGTAAAGCCAGAAGAAATCCGCAAGTCTTGGGAAAGGGTTGCGGCAGAGGCCATGCGCCTTGATGTTATACCACCGGCTTTCGAACAACTTCGCCGTAAGAAGCGCCGCCGTAAGCCAGTGCCTTACGAGCTTATTCCGGGTTCACTGGCTCGAATGCTTTGCGCGGACTGGTGGTATCGCAAGCTGTGGCAAATGCGCTGCGAATGGCGCGAGGAACAGTTGCGCGCTGTTTGTCTGGTTAACAAGAAAGCTTCACCGTATGTCAGCTATGAAGCCGTGATCCACAAGCGCGAGCAACGCCGTAAATCACTTGAATTCTTCCGCTCGCATGAGCTGGTCAACGCTGACGGCGATACGCTGGACATGGAAGAGGTGGTTAACGCCAGCAGCAGCAATCCTGCACATCGCCGTAACGAAATGATGGCCTGTGTTAAGGGGCTGGAGCTTATTGCAGAAATGCGCGGAGAGTGCGCGGTGTTCTATACCATAACCTGCCCTTCACGCTTCCATGCAACTCTCAATAACGGCAGACCCAATCCGAAGTGGACTAGCGAAACCGTTCGCCAGAGTAGCAATTATCTGGTGGAGACGTTCGCAGCATTCCGCAAAGCGATGCACAAAGCCGGGATGCGCTGGTATGGCGTCCGCGTTGCTGAGCCTCACCATGATGGTACTGTCCACTGGCATCTCCTGTGCTTCATGCGTAAGAAAGAACGCCGCGCCATCACTGCAATGTTGCGTAAATTTGCTATCCGAGAAGACCGTGAGGAACTGGGTTCTAATACCGGGCCACGGTTCAAGTCTGAGCTTATAAACCCGCGTAAAGGTACGCCTACAAGCTATATCGCAAAATACATCAGTAAGAATATTGACGGGCGCGGACTTGCTGGGGAAATCAGCAAAGAAACAGGGAAATCGCTGCGTGATAACGCTGAAAATGTTAACGCATGGGCATCGCTTCACCGTGTCCAGCAATTCCGATTTTTCGGTATACCGGGTCGCCAGGCATATCGCGAATTGCGTTTGTTGGCTGGTCAGGCATCAAGAAATCAGAGCGACAGCAAAGCAGGCGCAGCGGTACTGGATAATCCACGCCTTGATGCCGTTCTTGCTGCGGCCGATGCTGGTTGCTTCGCTACCTACATCATGAAACAGGGTGGCGTTTTGGTGCCACGCAAACACCACCTTGTCAGGACTGCATATGAGCTTAACGACGAGCCGAGCGCCTATGGCGATCATGGTGTGCGTATTTATGGCATCTGGTCACCAATAGCAGAGGGGCGAATTTGCACTCACGCGGTTAAGTGGAAAATGGTTCGTAAAGCCGTTGACCTTCAGGAGGCGACAGCCGACAAGGGCGCTTGCGCCCCTTGGACTCGTGGCAATAACTGTCCCCCAGTGGAAATAGTGAACAACTCAGAGGCTGGTAGTGTTGTCATGCCGCCTGATATTACACACATGGATCATAGGGAGTTGCAGGAATACCTGCACAGCATGGGCAAAAAAGAATTAAGGGAGTTAAATACCCGGTTACGCCTGGTAAAACCGAAGCGCAGAAAGGGTTATAAACAGGAAATATCAACTCATCAGCGCTTACAGCTTGAGGCCGAACTACGTTCCAGAGGCTTTGAAAGCAGTGATTCAGAAATTGACCTGCTTCTACGTGGTGGCAGCATTCCGTCAGGTGCTGGGCTGCGCATTTTCTACCGAAACCAGCGTTTGCGGGAAGATGATAAATGGCGTCAGTGTTACGACACCACATCTTAAGCTAAATTTATAAGTTTAAAAATATCACACCCATTCAAGCACATACCATTGACGGGCTTGTTAATTTTCCCTTTCAATTTTTAACACTGCTGATATACTGGATAAATATACAGTGCATTATTGTGGGAGGGAATTCATGATTGGCGAGTGTTTCAGCCAAACGCAGCATAAATGGGCATGTGTGCAATTCATTGCCGAGGTATCTCTGATAGCAAATTGCAAATCATCAGATCTTAAACTTGCCCTCTCCATCATTGCTGACCTTGCGAGCAGAGAAAACGACAAAGCTGATAATGAACTTTTCTATGAGGTTCAATAAATTATGCGAGTAAACATCACCATAGATAAAGAGCAAAAAACTGCTCAGCAGATTGTTGATGCTTTTCAGAGGGAATTAGACCGACGAATAAAAATTTTTTTCCCATTAACCCGAGTGAGTGTAAAAAAAGGCTCAATGACCGGGGTCGATATTATGGGGTTCGATAGCGAATCTGACCGGGAACGGCTCGGCGGCATTCTTCAGGAAGTCTGGGAGGATGAGAGCTGGCGATAAACTGCTAATCCGGTCGCATCGAAAACTGGTTTTTCGGGGCGAAGGGATTGAACAACCCGCATCGCGGGGCGTTAGTTTTCACACTAAAACCGGCACGGAAAATGCCGGTTTTTTTATGCCATTTTTCCGCTTTTTTTCTGTTTTTAAGCGCTGCGTGCATTTAGTGCATGAGTTTGCATTCGTTTTTTACGTCAGGTTTTGCCAGCGAGCGCCAGTGCTGGCGCGGCTCGGGGCTTCTGATGCACCTGCATTAAAAGCGACCCATTAAGCGGGCAGGCGTGGCGGGGAGAGCATTGCGCGCTGGAGGTGTAATTTAATGGGTAAGCGGATTAAATGGTTGATCTTACCTTTGCATGAGAGTGAGACAGACCGGCATCTCATCGGATTATCTGGTT
>OFLN01000210.1_pt1 | contig 20713 bp, 23 predicted proteins | sample 1540821 | NCBI WGS metagenome assembly OFLN01 (sample SAMEA4413037, study PRJEB24355) | metagenome | biome: human; feature: gut; material: faeces | place: United Kingdom | collected 2010 | reverse complement strand
CCGTACGAACGCAACCCTACGATACGTAAATCAAGGGTATCGTTGAGCAATGCTTTAAAGCGCTGGCCCGCTGCATTCACTATTGTCCTGTAACCATCATCGACAGAAGCATGGTCATTGGCATCGTAAACATAAAATACGTTAACAAGCGCCGTGCCCAGCTCTATGTCCCAGAATTTAACTTTTACTTTCTGCCCGTGATAGTCCAGCGTGGCTGCTCTCAGTTCACTGATGCTGGAGTATTCTCCTATCAGTTTCTGGCCGTCGCCTGAACCCAGGTTTGAGCGAAGAGCTGCATCTCCAATGTTCGACCATTTTCCCGTCGGGTTTTCCGCAGACCACACCCCGCCATCGTTCTCCGGAGAGTCCCCCGCGATGACATGCTCAAGTTCTCCCAGATATTTGTACCAGGCGCCATTGTAGTAAACGATTTGCTGGCGATTATCGATTGTGAGGCCGGTTGCCCAGTTACCCAGCTCCTGCCAGCCAATAGATGCAACCGCCTGCTCGCCACGCCCCGTGATATACGTGATGAAGCGACTGAAGATCATCTCCATGCCGTACCAGGTTTTGCGGAGCACTCCTAACCGGTCATCGAGCTCTTCTTTTGTCCTGTCATTAACGAATTTATCCACGTTTTCGGCGTTATCGTACAGGTCCTTTACGGCAGCGGACCCTAAAGGATTTTTCGTTTTGTATGTGCTCATAGTCGCCCTATAACAAAAAACCCGCCGAAGCGGGTTGTTGAGAGTTATTTATGCTTTATGCAACGTCGCCGGGGTAGCTGGCGTTGTCGTAGTCGTAGAATGACGCGCGGTACTCTCTTGCGGTGACCTGGCACGTCCCGTCAGATTGCGGGGCAATTTCTGAAACAATCGCGTCATAGCCCGTACGCGATGAATCACAGAAAATCAGCCTCACTGGCTCAATGGACGGTGTGGTGAAATCAATGTCGTCGAACTCGCTGAGCCAGGGAACTGACAGCTGATAATCCCCGACCTTTGTTGCCACCATCAGCGCCGACGCCGAACCATCCTGATAACGGATCAGCGCACGGGGATTCGGATAGGTCCAGTCGAGCGGCTCAGTGACCGTCAGTGTCGAGATACCATCCACAGTCGACATAGATTCCACCAGGCAGCTGATTGTCGTCGCTGAATCCGGTATGTCGTCCGTCAGGACAATACGATCGCCGACGTTGTAACACAGCGCATCCAGCTCCGTTGTGGTCTGGAACGTCAACCGCTGATGCAGATACTTCATCAGGCGTCTCATACCAATCTGCCAGGCGTGGTCCCGGTTCAGAACACCATCGAGTTTATAGTCCTCGATTTTGACCGGTGTCGGATTGTCAGTCGTGCGGCACTGGACTGTTTCCTCCGCCCAGGTGGTGCCGTTGATGTAGGTAACGTCAACACCGTCATAATCGTCATCTGACGGCGCTGAGAATCCGGTCTGCAGCTCTTCTGTCATCTCATGCGGAGTGATAATGCCCGTCCAGGGCTTAACCCCTTCACGCCCGACCGTCGCCAGGCCATCACTGAGCAGGAAATAGGATTTCCCGGCATTCGCGATTTTCTGCAGCATCTCCAGGGCGGAGAGACTGTCGCCGGTAGCAAAATCGAAATACTCGTTGCCAGGCGTCCAGTACATCGACTCCAGCTCGCTGATGGTCTCTGTGTCCATCTGAAGGCCAAGGGAATTACCTACGTGCAGCAGCGCGCCGGAAATCGTCCGAGGTGTGCCTGAGTCATAAACGCGTGTGGCTACGACGTTCACCCGCCGATCGGACTGTGCCGCCAGCTTCCCGCCAGTCTCGACCGTTACGCCCAACAGAGTCACGCCAGCATAGGAGGCCGGACGCGTCAGAAGCCGCCCCCTGAGTGCCTGCCAGTACATGTTGTCTCGGGCGTTGTTACTGCCCTGCTCATTCTGTCTGCGGACGCGAACCTCAACCAGGCCAGGTGAAGGTAATGCAATACGGTGAGTAAACCCCAGACCATTAACGTTTTTCTCAGCATAAGCAAACGAGACGTTTTGCCAGCTTCCACCGCTCCCGTACACCCGGTATTGCACATCGATCCCGGTGTGACGAATACGCTTTTTGCCTTTGCTGTCAAAACCACAAAGTCCACTCGGGAAGGACATATTGATTTCGAAGGCATCAACGGTTTCGTTTTCAGGGCAGGCCAGAAACGGTCCCATCCAGGTGTCGCTGTCGTTCAGGCCGGTGGCTTCATAGTCGATCATCGTCCTGGGGGAAAATCCCGGCCAGGTATCGTCAACCACACCGCTCACCAGGCGGCTGACAGTCGCCGTGGTCCCGTCGATGGCAACAATCTGATATTCATTCCCGCGATGTGCCAGGGACAATCGCTGTGTGCCTTCCGGCATACCTGAAAAGGCGGTCCCGGTGGCACTGTTATAGGCCAGGGTCACATTAGCCGTGACAGCTGCACTGCCGCCGGTGGATGCAGTGCCGGCTGTATAGACCGGGGTATCGCCGAAAACAGACACAGGAAGTGATGACGAGGTGAGTGATCCGCCGGCGAACGGGCTGGACTCCTCCGTGATCAGTACTGTACCGCCATTGTCCTGCGCGACCAGGCCCGAACCGGTCAACCCCTCCGAGATAGCGGCCAGCAGGCCGGACATGTTCACGTAATCAGCAACCAGAGATACCGGGTAAGTTGCCCCCTGCCAGGTCAGCGTAAACGTGGTGCTGCCTGCCGAAAAATCATAGGTAGTGGGCGCTGCACTGGCCTGAATTTTTGCAGCACTACCGCCCTCACCCGGCACCGCATCCTGTCCAGGAGTAATGGAGGCAATGAAGAGATCGTAATCGACGCTGTTAAAACTCAGCGTCACTGGCATGCCTGTTACCGGTGCAAGTTCAGTGATCAGCTTACTGGCAAATACGCTGTAACCGGATGAAGTTGTGATCAGGAAATTAGTCGGCGCCTTAATCTCTACAATGGTCCCTTCCACCCAACTGTCAGGCAGCGCATTGTCGTCCTCATCTTCATCATCGTCGTCATCCGTATCAAGCCCGGTAAATGTTACGGTTGCGCCAGATACAGTCATGCTGTCCGCGATAATATCGTCTGAATCTGGTGAGGTCTGCGCCATATCAAGGCCAGTGCCAGAAGACGTGCCCCCCACCTCTGTGGAGTTAAACCAGTTCTCACTACGTTCATCGCCGGATACATCGGCACCAGGTGAGTAATGGGTGTGGCTGAATCCATCAAGGGTTGATGCTGGCGTATCTCCCACACGCAGATCACCATCAGAGAATGAGAAATTACCCATCCCCAGACAGACCAGCATATGAACCCGCATGATCGTCGGATCGGCAGGGTCAAACCGGGTAACCGGCTGAACCACGTAATCCGGGTAAATGCGGCGGCGGCCAAAGACCTCACGGATGGGGTCACCCAGTTTGGCTGTGTTCGCTTTTGCCGGATTGAGGTCGAGGCTTCTGCCTGTCGAAGAGGAATATCCGCCGGAGTCCAGGCCCGACATCATGAAAAGCGTGTATGCGGCAGACGCAACGGCGACGGCCACCGCAGCCCACGCGGCTATCTCAAGCCCCGTCCCGTAGGGTACGGGATAGATACGCACATCGCTGTCAGGCCTGATAAAACATAACGGCCACTGCTCGGGCGGAATGTTAACGCCGCCCAACTCAACCGATACAGGATGTCTCTCACGCTCACTGTAGCTTTCAACATTTTCAACCATCCACGCATGCAACGTCATCGCCCTGTGTTCATGCGTTTCAAGCGGCTCACCAGGTAGCCGGGAGGGGTAGATTCTAATCACCGCCAGAACTCCACTTTGACAAAGCGCCGCTTAAATCGCGGCAACGGCAGAAACGTGACATTCGTTCCCGGGTTGCATTCGGCTACATGTAACTGGCCGCCAATACTAACGACGATCCCCACATGCGTTACCGATGAGCCGGAATAACAGGCCACACCGGCCCCCTCAGAGGGCTCACAACGTTGCAGGGAAAGCATCAGCTTTCTGGCCTCCCGATCGAGGCCGCCACCATCTTTGGTCACACCGGCAAAATCAGGCCATTCCGACATCGCCAAATCGCGTCGTATCTCGTTCACAATGCCAAAGCAGTCGAGTTGCGGGTACACCCTGCCGCCCTTCAGCCAGGTAACTGAACGGTATTTTTCAGGATTGAACATAGTTAATCTCCAGTCAGAATCACTGGTTAAAAATCAGGATGTTTAAATAGTCAGAGCCTGGTTATGTTGGATATTCTGTCGCTGTGTGCGGACATGGCGATCAAAGAGGGCTGATTAAAAGGACTGAAAATGAAATACAAACATCTATCCGTCTACCTGTATCAGGGCGACACAGTAGAAATTTCCTTCAGGTTTAAAACAAATATCTATTTGATGAATAACCGCGAATTTATGGCGCTTCAGGCTGGCATGCGTCCTGCGGGTAAAAGTGGTCAGTTCACTCGCTCACCAGCACGACTAATTGCGCCAACAAGCGGAAACTGGCACATAGTGATGTTTGGTGGTGACGATCCCGCCGATACAAGGCAAATGGTCAAAGTCATTCCGAAGCGTAAGTAATATTTTCTGCCGGAATTTCCTCGAAAAATGCGCCATCGTTATTCCGGTAGAACTCCCTGCTTGCCCTGGCGGCTAGTTCAGCCCAGTTGAGGGCAGAAATGATTTTTTCCATTGTGCCATCTTCAAAAAACTCACGCCGGTTTATCGTCGCCCCCGCACTATTTTCATCGGGAACAGCCCATACAACCGCACCATCTATCTCGATGAGAACCCGCATGCAGGAATGCGATTGAGGTTTTATCTCGCTATCGCGGCGTATGATCCTGATGCTGGGCTCAAAACCATGAATGTTCCCTGCAAGAGCCAGAGTGTTTCCAGTGTGGTATTTCTTCATTTCGGTTCCTTAGTTGGCGTAACGCAGGCCTGGGAAGTAATTCAGGGTGTAACGATTACGGGGCCACGCAGTATCCAGCACGTTCATGTAACCCGCAGTGATCTGCGCTTCTGTCGCTGTCCAGTAACCAGACTTAATCGCCAGGGTATAAGGGACGGCAGCTGGCGCGGCTAAATCCGTGGAGATGAAACTACGATATGTCAGAGCTGCCGAGTTGAGATTGTTAATGGCATTTCGAATGGCCGTTGAAACCTTGCCATCAACGTTGCAGAGCGCAAATTTTAAATCCTGAGTACCATCATCATTACGTGCTGGTAATGCGACATCCATCGCGCAGGCTTTGAACTCAACGGTGTCTCCGTTCTCTGTTGTCGCGGTGATATCGTCGTACCCGTTGCACAGGTAATGGACCTCATCGCCGATGTTAATCTGCAGCGTTTCAATAATGACTTCAGGCCCGCTGCTGGCATAAAGACGGTTGAGAATTGTCATGCTTCAGGCCACTCCCTGTTGACTGCCAGATCGAGAATATCGCTGTTGATAATGAAATCTGGGAAATCGACCCATCCAGGAGGTAATACGGGTCTTTCCCATAATTCCAAAGTGGCAGTAAACATCCACTTGCCTGGTTTTACCGGGGTCGGACCTTCATAAATATCGACGAAACGACATTTATAAGGCTCAACACCCATTGGAGTTTTGAGCACCATATAAAACCAGGAAGTACCATCGGTGATAGTTTCACGAAACCAGGCTTCAAATAGCTGAGCCTGTCCATCGCTTTTAAATAACCATTTAACGCTGTTTTGGGTTGGCGTTGACAAATATCTACGTCGCTGACGAGCTCTCCCTGTTGTCATTTCAGTTCTTGATAACGGTGATACAGGTTTAAACCCATAACCATCATAAAGTGGAACAGGAAGGTAATCATGTGGGTAATAAATATCTGTCATTATCTCATTCTCCGCCCCGGATACACTGACCTTATCGCGCGCCCATATTCTTCCGTCGGCTCCATCACCTGAGATGTCAGATACTTCACAAGACGCTTTTCAGACTCCCTCTGCCGCTTATCAAATGAGGCAAGCATTGCATCATCCGGCTTACCCGAAAAAGTATTATTAAACTCAGCAACAATTGGACGACCACCAGTGGTCCTTTGCTGCCGAACCTGATCTAACGTTGCGTCCAGTTTTGCAGATGTACCCGCAGTGGTTACACGCTCCCCTTTTTTCAACAACCAGGTACCCGTCTCCGGAATTTTGTCGATACCGTCGTGTGCCATGCCAGCAAGCGCGGAGGCTGAGATAGCCGCCACGAGTGGAGCAGTAACACCCGCAGCGGCAGCCAGGGCAGCAGGCGCCAAAGCTGGCCCAACAATTGGGATAGCGGCTGTAGAGGCATAAGCAGCAAGTTGAGCCTGAAGCGCTGTTGCCTGAGCATTAGCTATCATCGGAGCAATAGCAGTTGCCTGTGTGGTTTTACCTACCAGGAGTTGAACCCCCTGATAAACCAGCCACTGTGCAGCCAGTTGGGTCAGCGTCTGAATAACTGTCTTACCAAACCCTTCAACCATGTTACTCAGGGCGTCACCTGCATCTTCAGACTGAGTGGCAAGGTCATACAACCCCTGCTGAAGATTACTCGTCACTCCGCTGAGCGCAGTATTTGTTGTATCTGCTGCGATCTGGTTATAGTTAACGGCCATATCAGCATAGTTTTGCCAGGATGACTCAACACCAGCCAACCAGTTGCCACGCATTTCATCCTGAGCAGCGTAGTATTCTTCCAGAGCTTCCAGTTCCTTTTTATAACCCTCGTCCCCAAGACTTCCTCCCTGATTTTGCCAACCCTGGCGCAGTTGTGCTCTTTCAAGGTTTCGCTGACTATCCCTGTCACTCAAACCTGCACTATCCGTCAGAGCAGCGGTTTTTTCCTGCATCTGGGTAACGTACTTCAGTGAATTGTCCTGAAGCTTATTCAGTCTTTCCTGGGCAACAATCTGATCTCCCAGTTTTGCATTGACTTCAGCCTGCGCCAGAACCTTATCCTTGCTGGCTAATAAAGACTGCTCATCTTTGCTCAGCGTACGGGTTTTTGAGGCTTCTTCTAGAACTGAAAATTTTGACTGAAGTGACCATAAATTTTTACGCTGTTGACTGATGGTATCGTTAAGCCCGGTGTGCTGTTGCAGCAGTTTAAGCTGAGTCATCAACTGCATAGTTTCAGCATTTGTCTGGTCAGAAGATCGGTCGCCTGCTGAGACTTTGACACCTTTTGGCTTCGGTGTTTTCTTTAAGGAAGCCTCATACTCTTTTTTAGCTGCCGCCATGTTTATGGCGTAATCAGCCTGGAGAATATGCCCCTCCTTCAATGCCTTATTAAGTTCATTCTGCCGGGAGGTATATTTTTCAAGTGCGGTTTGCGATTTCGCATAATTGGCCTGAGCCTGCGCGGCATATTTCTGTTTATCAGATTCAGCCTCTGCTTCCTTTTCTGCATTTGCCGCGCTGGCCTTTGCAAGACCAGCTTGTTGCTGGGCCATGTCGAGCGCCAAACGTGCTGATTCTCTGTCGTTCCAGAATCGGGCCCTGGCTTCATCATTTACATAGCCATCATTTTTTCTCAGATTCCATATTTCATCTGCACGTTTAAAAGCTGCTTCTGCCTTACTAGCTATCTCTTGAGCAGTATCGGGCCGACCAAGATCCAGTGCAGCATCCCACATTGATTTAAATGCACGTTTCAAAGAGTCTGCAGAACGCTCAATCGTACCCATGTTATCGATCAAACTCTGGGTCTGAGCATCAAATCCTTTAGTTGCAGCATCGTTCGCGGCCTGTAGTGCAGCAGCCTCATCCCCTGAGCGCTGTAATTGCGCAACGTAATCAATTTGTTCTGATGTTACGTTATGGAATTGCTGCGCCATCGCAATTAACCCAGATGTCGGGTCATTGGTCAGTTTGCCAAAAGCTTCGGCAACTTTTTCTATGGGAACGCCTGAGGCCGACGAAAATTTCGCAACTGACTGGCTTAGTTCATCAAAACGAGCGCCAGCACCTACACCAGCGTTAATTAACGCCGTCAGTGAATCACTGGTTTGACCAAACGTGAGTCCCGCCTGTTGACCCGACTTAGCCAGTACCAACATACGTTCGGTCGTCAACCCAGCAGTGTTGCCCGATAAGGTCAGCGTTTTATTGAAGTCTGAAAGAGTGGAGGACCCGTTGTAGTAGATATACCCAAGACCGGCACCGGCAGCAGTCAGAGCTGTTATCCCAAGAGCAAGTGGTGTCACCGTGCCAAGTAACGCTCGAAATGTAGGAAGCAGGCCGCCAAATGAATCCTTCACCTGGCCCCCTTGCTGCAACATAATTAACCAAGGGCTCTGGCCACCAGCAAGCTGGGTAGCGACATCCGTGAACTGCGCTGGCAGCATGCGCATCGCGTTTTTATACTGTCCAATCGAGATACCTGCACGCTTAGCGGCTCGCTCTTGCCTTGAAAACGCTGCTGTAACCTGTGCTGAACTGTCGTTTGCCGCCTTACCTAACCCGCTCAACTGTTTATTGAGATGAGCGACTTCCTCATCAAATTTTGCGCTATCACCATCGATTTTAACGACCAGGTCACCCACTGGCTGGGACATAGCGAACTCCTCCGGGAATGCTCTCGGCTATTGACATAAGTTGCTCGTCGGAAACCTCTTCGCTTTCTTCCCTGCCTGCTGCAAGCAAACTAAAATCGAGGGCGGAAATACCGTGTTTATCCGGATCGGTGAAGAGACTGACTGCGAGATAACTAAGGTTGGCGAAATGAGAATCCAGAAGGTCGTCACTAAAGCAATGATCCTGGTAGTACTCAATCCATTCAAACCATTCTGAGGAAGACATTTCCGAAAGCATTGCGCGCCAGTCTGGCCGCCCAAACTCCCTGGCTAATCGCATAGCAAAGCGACGTGAGCGGGTCAGGACTTTTCCAAATCCGGCACTTCCTCTTCTTCAGTTTCCTCATGGGGATTATTAACTGGGGGGATCATCCCTGAAAGCATACGCACCAGTAATGCCGCGCTGCCCAATAACCCAGGGGGATATTTCCGCATTATATCCGGGAAAATATCTTTACCGTCGCGTTCCTCGCCATCCGCTTCACTTAAAGATAAAGCGACAATCATCGCCTGATCTCTCGTAGTCAGTAAAGTCGCCATTTTAAAATTCTCATCAGCCGATAACCCCTCCGTAGGTAATGACTTTCTTTCTTCAACCATGAACTCAATATATTTCATTCGGCTGTAAGCAGATAATTCAAACAGGGTGATGTTTTCGCCTTCAGGATTTAAAGTATCTTTCTTGAGGTAATTCATTAATTAGCTCCGGCGCGGTGCCTCGGCACCGCTGTCGAAATACATTAAGGAGTAGTGGAAGCGTTATTTTCAGCCAGTGATGGTTTGCCTTTATTGGTAATTTGCGCACTACGGGTAATGACTTCATTTCGCGCAATTGTTTTACCCAGACTATTAATCCAGCCGGTAAAAATATCTACTGCTCCATTTGGATATTTAATCTTGTAGGCTTTTTCGTTACCACTCATAAACCATTCAACAAGATCCTGCTGACCAGATTCACCTGGTTTCCATGCAAGAGTAACGCTCGATTGCCCAGCTGACTTAACACCCTGGGCCGTGGAATCCCAGTCTGGTGCATCATCATCGATATATGAATCGTCGTATGACTCAGCAGTCAGTTCACCAGGCGTAATTTCCTTAATTTGTGCCGTCCGAGTCCAGCCAACGTCACTTAGCGGATCATCGTAGGGATCACCTGTTCCGGTATAAATCCAAAAAGTCGTTCCGGCCCCTTTGGTCGGCGTAGTCGGTGTTGGTGTTGGCATAAGCTCCTCACATAATATAAGTCAGGGAATACTGGAGATCAGCGGAGCCCCATGTGGTGGCTTCATCGTCACGTTGATATTCGTAACCGACAACGCTGATGGTTTCGACAATACGGGTAAGTTCTGGAACGTCAGCCATAGCCGGATAGATGCGGTTTTCCATCCATTTATCCAGCTCGCTGTCAGTCGCAGCTGCTTTAAGGAAAACTTCAATGTGAAGGACTGCTTCCCACTCTTCCTCGTCAATGCTGCTGCCGGTCGCCCTCGCATCGGTCAGATAAACAGCAACTGCTGGCAACTCTTCCGGCGCGAGAAAGGCGGGACGCCCGTCATACCAGAAGACTTTCCCGGCATTCATTGACTTGAGTTTATCCAGCACAGCTTTTCTGATTTGTGGATGAATCATTTCGTCACCAGCCTTATCTGATTTTTGATGGCAGCCATCATTTCTTTTGGCATATCCGATTCCATCAGTTTGGGCAGTTCTTCTCTGAATGCCGTTGTCAGAGGTGTGGCCAGCGGCACTTTCACCACTTCTACCGGGTAACGAGATTTGCTGGTTCGCCGAAGAACGTGCCAGCGACCATTGTTAAGCTGTTGCACAAAAGCACCTGGAAAGCTGAAATTTCCGATCTTCAGAACGCTTCCCGAACTGCCGCTATCCCGTTTACGCCGCGAAAGCTGAACCCGGACAGGCCCCAGCTTTATCGCCGGGAGGTTCCCACGATTAACCCTGATGGTTGCCATTGGTTTTTTAGGACTTGCCCGTTTAAGTCTTGCGCGCTGCATAACCAGTTTGCGCTTAACCTTAGTTTCTTTCGCCACCCGCGTAGAACTGCGACTGATTGCCCGTCCGGCCACCCGGTTAATAGACTGAGATGTCGCGCGAGGAATGGCATTTTTACTGATATTGCTCAGGTTCTGTTTGAGCTCTTCCAGGCCTTTAATCGTCACCTATGACCTCCTCAATCCAGATCTGCGGCTTGCCATTAAAGAGAAGCCAACGGGTGACGGCGTAAACCTGACTTTTATAAATAACCTCATCTCCTCTCGCCGGCTGATAGCCGACGCTGAAGACGACCAGGTTAATCCCATCACCCGCGACCGGCCCCAGCTCAGGCAATAGATGACTTTCAACGGCAATATGTTCATTGCCGTTAATAGTCACCGTTCTGCCCAACCTTTTCTCCGTCAATGCATCCATTCTTTCAGTCATCTTGTCAAAGGCATTAGCCATTGATCTTGACTTCCAGGACGGTAACGCCTGCAGCAGCATCTTCCCAGGCAGTCCCGGCTAATACCGCATCGGTGTCATCCAACTGAACATTTCCAGCTTTGAGATATACCTTTTCCCCGGCGGTCACGGCATCAGCTGGCAGCTTAGGTAAAAGGAAGACACCTTCAGCGAATCCGTCGCCTACATCACCCGGCTGAATATCGGTAATTGCAACCGCAACGATCCCGCCCAAAGCGACCGGTGTGCCGCTGAGAATCTCGTCTACACCAGAGTTTTTAAGTGGGATGGTCATGCCGTTTTGCACATAATTTTTAGCCATAACATCTCCTGTCAGCCCCGTAGGGCTGATTTCAGGTATAAAAAAAGCCCTTACGGGCGTCGATTTTCAGAACTGTAATGATTACTGGCCGCTGGACTTAGCCAGACCGCGGTAATCAAGCGGTGCCACACCAGCATCGATACGAACTTTTGTAGCGATACCGTCAGTGGTAAACCCTTCCTGCTGATCAATGTAAGGAGTATCAACACCATTCAGATACGCCACTTCGATGGTGTCCGTCCCTTTTGCAGCCATCAGATACCAGGCTTTTGCGTCAGATTCGTCAAGACGGGCCTCTGCAATCACATCTGCAAAATTCTGGATCGGGTTAATAACCCCGGCGTTGATATCCGCCCCTTTTACGCTTGCTGATTTAATCGTCTGGTTAGCCAGTGTCTCCAGCGCGACCGGCACCAGCATAAATGCCGGGCGGATATTCAGAGAGCGCTCACCCTCTTTCTGCAGGCGCATCAATTTACGCGCATCGTCCAGGCTGCTGACGGAAATAGCACCAGTGGACAGGTTCTTGTGGTCTGCGTGGAATAACGTCTTACCATCAGAGAGTTTTGGGTTTTTGGTCAGGATGGCGTAAACCAGGTCACCGATAGTCGCCTTAGCGGCACGACCCATTTTCATCGGAACATCAGTGAGCTGGTTCAGATCATCGTTGATGATTGCCTGGCGGGTGATGGCAAAAATTTCCCCGTAGGTGGCGAGCGCGATGGTTTCGCCTTTATCGCCGGTTGTCACATACTTATATTCAGCACCTTCGCGAACCTGCCGCAAAGACTGGAATCCGCCCATCCCCACACGATGCGCTGTCTTAAAGTCTGATAACTGGCCTTTCTTTGTCCACAGCTCAAAGGTTTCTGCAGCTTCGTCCCAGCCCTGCAAAATCGCTTTGTTGGCGACATCAAGCAGGATGTTGCCAAAATCAGAGGTGCTGTGAGTCAGCGCCAGCCCAACCATCTGCATCGGGTTATAGCTGGATACACCAATTCCCCGCTCAGTCAGTGCCATTCGGGCATATTCACGCAGGGTCATGCCGTTGTAGACATTGTCACGTTCCTGACCTTCAAATCCGGCACGCGCCATCAATGCCTGGCGAATACCATCGGCGACAAAATTGCCGTTACCTGCATGGATATGTGCTGGCGTGGTTTTCGCCGATGGCGAAGCATCTTTACCCAGCAGCGCCAGCAGTTTGTCTTTAGCCTGATCGACACTGCAATCCATATCAGCTACACACTGCGCCTGCAGTTCGGAATGTTTGCCACCAAACATCGCGAAGAGATTGTTAATACCGTTAACACGTTCTTTCTGCTCAGCAATAACCTGGGCGCGGATGGTGTTTTCGTCAGCGCTGTTCGGCTGAGTGGTAACGTGTTGAGCCTGAGGCTGATTAACAGGTTGCTGTGGATCGCGCTGGTTAGAGTTGCGCGGAGGTGTAATCATATTACGAATTTTGTTTGGCATCTTTTCGAAGTCCTCAATACGTTTTGACTGGATACAGGCCATAGCCTGAAGGGAGGGTGTGACCTGGTCGGCAAAACCCAACTCGACGCATTCACTACCGTCCATCCAGGTTTCATCTTCAAGCATCGCCGCGATTTCATCACTGGACTTGCCGGTTTTCGCTGCATAAGCGGGGATCAATACGGACTCAACCTTGTCCAGCAATTCGGCATAGTCACGCATATCGTTAGCATCGCCACCAGCAAAGCCCCAGGGCTTGTGGATCATCATCATGGTGTTTTCCGGCATGATTACCGGGTTACCCACCATTGCAATGACCGATGCCATAGAAGCCGCCAGGCCGTCGATATGAACTGTAATTGCAGCTCCGTGGTGTTTAAGGGCATTAAAAATGGCGATGCCATCAAAGACATCGCCACCAGGTGAATTGATATGAAGGTTAATATGAGTTACATCACCCAGAGCCTTCAGATCGTTCACAAACTGGCGAGCTGTTACCCCCCAGTAGCCGATCTCATCGTAAATGTATATTTCCGCTTCGTTGTCGGCGCTGGCCTGCATACGGAACCAGGAATTACTTTTTGCGCTGGCTTTCGGACGTCGGGTCGCCCGATTCTTTAACTTCGGCACTGGTGCCTCCTTTATCGTTAGCAGGATCGGTGTCATACACCAGTCCAAGTTCGCGGTTATCATCGACTTCAGCCTTACGGCGCCGTTTCACGTCATCCGGGTTGCGCCCGCTGGCACGCACCCAGTCAGATTCCGTCGCAGCGCCACCACGGATTTGCGCCTTCCAGGCATTAGCCTCTTTAACTGGGTCGATCCACGGCATGACCGGACCGGAATAAACTGCAGTGTAAAGCGACGCCATATCCAGCCCACGTGGTAGCTGAATTTCGCCAGAAGCTACCGCCATTTTTAACCAGTTCCGGTACATTGGCCGGGTGATTGCTCCGATGAACCAGTCCTGAAGGATCAGATAACCATCTGTTGATTCAACCAATTCCTGGCGCTGGGCACTGTATGTTCCATCGTAGTTTCTGGATGTACTGGAGAAGCTGAGACGAGCACCGGCAGCGACAGCGCGCAATTGTCCATTTCGGAATGGTTCAAGGTTAGGGTTTGGTCTGTCGGACTTGATCATCCCGATGTCTTCACCGGGCAGCAAATCATCATAGATAATGCCAGGCTCAATCATTACATCGCGATTGTCTTTACTGGCATCACCATCAAGGCTTTGCCCGTCCCCTTTTTTAATGTACATCCCCAGTGCAGCTGCAATGCGTGCTGCCGTTAGCTCCGCATCCTCATATTCTTTCAGCGCACTGAGGCGCATGAGTACACCAGATAGGAGAGATGTACCTCGGGTCTGATGAAGACGGCGGGTAAATTTGAGATGAAGCATATTCCCGGCATCAACATCTTTCGTATCCAATTGACGGCCAGTAACAGGCAGACTTTTATAGACCAGGTACTTTTTCGGGCGTCCCCAGTTATCTACATAAACCCCATGGCATAGTTGCGCAGACTCATTGTTGGTCATCGGCACAAAATCGGCCTCAAGCGCTTCAAGCCAGAAAGGTACGCCAGCCACCGGATCAAGTCCCTGCGCTGAGCCTTTCACCATCTGAGCGAAAATTTCTCCGTCCCTGAGCCAGCTCCTGAGCATCAACCGCTCAAGCATCGGGCGGGTAAACTGACCCGTGACCTCAGGGCTGACCGACCATTCAGCCCACTTCGTTCTGATTTGTTCAGCCAGTTTCTTCGCTATTTTTCCGTTCTTCAGTACCGGGTGGGGCTCAACAATAATTCCTTTTGCACCCACCACCCGTTCTTCAAGCTTATCGAACACGCCGATAACGAGATCGTGATTATTATCCAGCCATCGAGCTTGCTCACGGAGGGATACAGCACCCATCTGGCTTAGCTGGTTAGCGGAACGGTTCTCCCTGCGCGCCTTGTGTGTTCGGGTGGGCTTAACAGCTTCATATGCCTGAATCATCGCTCTGGAACGTAAACGGGACGCTTTCCATCCAGGGGAAAAGACGCCAATCGCATCATCTAAAATGCTCATGGAAACCTCGCGAGTTTATAACCGGGTCGCCCGTGACGCTGAGCCAGCAGGGAAGCAAGACGGCGCTCCCATTCTTGTCGCCCTTTGCGGATTTCAGACAGGTTCTCCAGCGTCATCTGCTGCCCGTTGAACGTTATAGACTTCCCCTCCAGCACCGATATTTCCGCATCGGTGTAACGCTGGATAATGGATTCAATATCGGTTTGTTTCACACCCAGCCTCCTGATGATGTGGTCCATGGATTGTTTTCAACGTCGGGCTTATTTGCCTTCCGTTTTTTCCTGCTATGGGTCGTTTTTGGTGGTAACGTGGATGACACTTCGCCAGTTTCCGACGTGCTTTCTTCGATCCACGTTGTCCGCTTCGCCCATTCAGGCGCATCCGCCCACTTAATCTTTTCGTACCCGTGCAATATGACCAACGCATCGGCATAAACGAGCAGGTCGAATGCTTCGTTCGGACCTCGGCCCGGTTTGCTCCATTTTCCATCGGGTGATCGCTCCTCATAGGTCAGCTCATCGTAGAACCAGCTGCCGAGCCATTTCGGGAAATGAACATAGTTCGGGCCGGGTGATTCTCGCCACAGGGCGTTATTAACCTGATCTTTCAGTGCATCGGTCTGAAGAAGGTAAAGCGGCACATCGCCAGCAGCTTTTGCCCGGCGAGTTGATCTGTCAGTGTTATCAGGAAATGTTCGGGTAATCAGTTTTGAGCGTCGGACACTGTCGCCCTTAAAGAGGAAAATCTTTTTACCCAGTCCATCACGTCGACATTTACGCCAGAACTTATAGGCGTTATCGGTGACACCATCCTCACCGCCGGAATCGACCGCCATTGCCATCAGGCGCATGCGTTTTGTCGGGTCGCCTGCTAGAGACCAGGACTTTTCGAACACATCAGACAGGAGTAAATCCCAGTCTTCCGGGTAACTGGCGGGGTCGATGGGATAGCACTCTCCGTGCTCACTAGCCCGTAATGACTGCCGGATGTTGTAGCGGTCAACTACCCAACGTTCGCCCTGAGCACCATATCCGGTAACCTGTACAACGAAGCGGCGGGACTTGCCGCCCTGTACATCGACAGTCGCCATGATAAATTCAACACCGTCAGGTACTGTACGTTTCGGCACATCTTCGGCGCGCTGCTCAAGCAGTTCGCTCTTGCGCTGTTCGAGGTTGGCGCGGGGTAGATATGGTCGCCCAAAGTCAGTGTTTACGACTGTTTTAAGCGTTTCCTCACTCTGGGTAGCTTCATACTCCTGCTCAGCAGTCAGGAATTTATACATCATCTGCGCCCAGGTCTGGTAAGCAGCTGCCGGACCTTCCATCCAGAACGATGCGATACGCGAGCGGCGCGGTTCACCATATCTGTTTCCGCCACAGTCGATCTTTTCCCCATCGCGCAACCAGACAGAGCTTATGTTAAGGTCGCGTTTCATCTCCGGCGTGATCTTACCTTTACATGCAGGGCACTGAAGACAGGCAGATTCACTTGCCAGTACAGGATCTGGAGATTCGCGGTATCCTGTCATGTTGGCGACTTCTGGTTGAAAATACTCACCACAATGCGGACACGGCCAATAAAGTCGACGGCGATCACCACGGTTGAAAAGAGACAGAATCCCTGTCGTCGGCGGTGCTTCATGCGCCGAAGATGGACGCCATTTTGTATCGCGGATGTCCCTGCCAGGGGAACTCTCTACCAGTGTCATCCCGCTGGACATAAAGGTAGTGGTACGCTTAGAACCCAGGGAAAAGGCATCACCCTCCCCGTCAATATCCTCAGGGAAGCGGTCATAATCCGTCAGCGCCACACTTTTATAGTCTGACGACGACATGATATTGACTGATGGCCAGCCGAGTTTGAGGTAGTTCCCAGCGCGAAATGTACGATCGTGGACGTTGTTGTCATTACGGCGCGGGCTAAGCCGCGATTTTACTTCCGGGCTGCACCGGAAAGTGCGGTCGAGGCGCTTCTTCGAGTGCTCACGTGCTTTCTCTTCGGATACCTGGATAACCAGCATGTCAGCCGGATCACAAACGATGTTATAGACAATCCAGCCATCAATAAGGCCGATTGTTTTCCCGGTTCGAGCAGGCCCGACAAACACTACGGCATCGTATTCCCTGGAGGCCAGGCAGTTCATCGGTTCGATAATGTAAGGGGCCAAATTTGGGTCCCATGGAACGGAGTTGCCTGCCCCCATTGGCACACGCATATATGCACTGACCGCATCGGCCACTTGCATACGACGCGGGGCACGTAAAATACCGGAGACATCGCGGCGAAGCCCCCTGGCTGATGCCCGTTTTGCCATCAGTCCTCCTCTGGCTCATCCTCCTCTGGTTCGGCGTCCATTACTTTTTGTGCGACCTGATCGCGCAGGTCATCAATCACGCTTTGCACGCGTGACACCGCAACCGGCGTAAGTGCGCAGTCGCGTTCAAGAATGTCCGGGAGTGTTTCAAGCACCATGACAACGGCTTTCGCCATCAGTGAATATTCTCTGGCAACGTCTTCGGCTGGAATAAGCTGCTTTGTATCAACCTCAAATTTCAGTCGCTCATTCTCAGCCTTCCAGTGCGCGAGCCTGTCTGAGGGGTCCATATCTTCGACATTTGCTGTTGAGACCGTCGGAATCATCAGCTCACTCAAAATATCAGTGACGAGATAGAGCTTGAGCTTGCTATTACTGCCTGGTGCCGGAACAACGTTTTTCAGCCTAGCGGCAACCGTCTGACGGTGTACGCCAGTAATTCCAGCGAGCTGGTTGATGTTGAGTTTTAAAGCAGCGATTTCCTGGTCCATGATGGTGAGCACTTTTTGTACGATTCGACATCATTGAAAATCCGACATCTGGAAAATCAATAACCTGTGCGCATGATGATGATGACTATGAAATATGAAAACTAGCCGTTTTCCGCGAGCACGCCGCCCCGTGGCAGGTCACCCCACCGGGAGGACCCATCAAATGATAATAATTATCATCTTCATTAACATAATAAAAGTCGACACATTGGACACCCAGACGACCAAACACCCGTTTTGACCATTCAAAGCAACAAATGATATTCATTCGTATTATTAACACCTTTGACGGTTATTACCTTTTATATATATAAAAAACCCCGCAGGAGCGAGGTTCTAAGCTGATTGGAAGCTCTATTTCTTGAGCGCCTCAGCATAAGCCTGAGCGCTCTTTTGTGATGACTCCATTATGTCATCAGTCATCGTTTGCTGGCCCCATTTGGTGACCTTATTATTAACGAACGTTATAACAAGTCGATCGTTAGCTAATTGTTCGTTATCAATGATTGTGTAGCCGTAGAGAGACTTATTCCAGTAAATCCAACGTTCACGGTCCTGGTTCACATCCGTCCTGCGTGGAGACCCCATAATTTGCATAACGTCGTTTTTGGTCATTCCGAGAGATAAAAGCATTGATCTCTGGTTATAATCTACTTTCTGGACTGTTGGCGCACATGCCGTAATCGTTAAAGCTGATACGCCAATTAATGCTGCAAAAAGTAACTTTTTCACGTCCCTATCCCCGTCGGTTTGTTTTCGACAGATTAACAGGTGATACAACAACACCGCAATTGAGCTCAGCGTTATCACAGGCACTCAGTGATGGTCTGCTGTAATAACGTACTTATCTTGCCAGGAACTATCGCTTAATCTCAGCCAGTCTAGTCTTGCCATAGTGTTCTCTGGTGTTTATCCATTTGAAAGCTGATGTTATTTAGTCAAATTGATAGGATAATATCGATTGAAGATCTCTCATTTATCGATGAGTATCATACTTACAACTTATTTACTTAAGGAATTGAGTTAATGGCAATGCTATCTATCGACATAACCTGCCCACACTGCCTAAAAGACAATGCTGTTATGAAGTTTGTTCAGCAAACTCCCCTGTCTGCAAGGTTCTTTTCTTTAGTTTTTCAATGCCAATCATGTTTTAAGTTGCTGGTTGCTGAAGTTGAAACCGATATTACTGGGGGACCTGCTAACTTAGCTAACAACTCAACTTTTCCCGTAATTGTTACAAACCACAGGAACTTGCGCGTTAATGCAACATACCCTCAAGCCATTCAGATTGATGCTCCAAACAGCACCCCGCCTCGCGCTGCAAAATTTTTCATTGAAGCTAAAGAGGATTTTTCTCGTGGTAGGTATGAGACTAGCGCCATGAATTGTAGAAAAGTCATCGATATCGCAACCAAAAACCTCCATCTTAAAGATGAGGATAAACTTGTTCGTCGAATCTCAGCATTGAGAGAGACTGGATTGATTACGCAAGAGATGGCTGACTGGGCTCATATCGTGCGGATTGATACAAATGGAGCTGTACATTCTGATGAAGAGTTCTCAAAAGAGGAAGTGGATCAATTGTTGAAATTTACTGAAGTTTTTTTGACTTATTCATTCACTTTACCTGCAATGGTGTCCGCCAAACGTGAAACCCAATAGTCATTAAGCGGCCTAAAAATGGTCGCTTCTCTCTCCTGCCTAAAATTTGTCAATGCAAAGATTATGGCCGTTTCCCGTTCTGCGTTTTAGCTTCGCTCATTTCGTAGCCTTTTCGGTTGGTTGCGGGCAGTTCGTCAGCGCGGATTTGTTGTGCGCCAGAATGTCGCGCTTGGTCTGCTTATCCAGCACGTCGATATCGTGGTCGGTCAGGTAGATGATCCGCACCCAATTGCAGGCAGTGTCAATGACTTCAGGTTTTGCGGGTAAAGTTTTCGCGCAGCTCCCGATCAACATCGTCATCAGGCATATGGCTAATAGTCTGCTGTACATTGCAGGCCTCTTTCGTTGCTCGCGCCTTACGTTCTGCTACGGCGACATTAGCGGCGGCGTTCTCTTCGGTTCGCTGTTGTTCGGCTTTGGCTTCTGCCTTGTTGGTCCCACGCGCATGGCCTAACCCAAATGCGCTAGCGACAATGGCCAGCAACGCAGTTGCCAGACCAATAATTATTTCAATGCCCATGAGGACCTCATACCAGAACAGATTTAGCTTTCAGGAATCGGGCGCGTCGGTCATCAATGCCGTTCTGCCCACCGTTGATAATCTGGGTCACGCGCACTAAATCGCCGGGGTATTTCAAACAACCGCTTGAGATATAGAACCATGCGGCGCTGCGAGCCGCGTTAATATCCTTCTCCAGCAGTTCAGGGTTGCTGACTAAATCGAGCTTTAACGCAGTGCCGCACTTCATATAATTATCGAGGAAGGTGATCCCGATAATTCCACGCCCACGGTATTTCCAGCCATCGCCCGCAGCCTTATTACCAAAGCGATTGCTGTAGACCAGATTTGCGATTGCTCTCTGGCGTTCAAGCGGTAGCGCCTTCTCAGATGATTTGCGTCCGAGTGAGTTTGCCTGGTCCTGCGTGATACGCTTTGCCTTCACAAAGCCAGCCAGCCCGGAAACGCTATAGTTGAAGCTTTCTACTAGTTGAGTGAATGACGTACTTTCATGCCCGCACTGCGCAATAAACATCGCCTGGTCGAGTGGAGCAGTAATGCCAAATTCTTTCATCGCGGCATCAATATGCGGAAACCAGCGCGCAGCTAACCCGGCGCTAATACCAGCCGCCTTCTGGAATTGTGATTTGTTCATCAGTGCCTCAGTGCATCAACCAGACGGGCGACATTCCCCCTGAACCAGAGAACAGCGCCGCAGATAAGAATGTTCGCCAGTACCACCAGCCAGTGGGATGACTCGTACAGGCCAAACAGGAAACGGAAAGGGATACTGGCATAAACCAGCACCATGAG
>OFLN01000196.1_pt1 | contig 24722 bp, 31 predicted proteins | sample 1540821 | NCBI WGS metagenome assembly OFLN01 (sample SAMEA4413037, study PRJEB24355) | metagenome | biome: human; feature: gut; material: faeces | place: United Kingdom | collected 2010 | reverse complement strand
CAAAAATGAGAGTTAAAAATAAATACTTCTCTATTACACCAGATGTAGTAGAGAAAATGAAAGAAGCAGATATCAATTCAGATATCTTAAGACAAAGATTGGCTTCTGGTTGGAAGTTTGAAGATGCAATAGAAGCATCTATTGGAGTAAGACGTAGTGAGTGGGATAGTTTGAAACCTAAAGAGGACGAAATCACAAGTTATAAAGAGAGAATGGAGCAACGCAGATTACAGGAATTGAAACGCAAGAAACCGCACTTATTTGAAGTGCCTCAAGTACATCCTAGAAGAGAATGGTGTGTACACCTTATGAAGTACGATATTTTTCCAAAAAGGGTGGTTAGATCATGAGTATTAAAGATTTGATTATAGGCGATAGAATCAGAATCCAAGAAGTTAACGGTGTTGAAATTACAGTGCAAATAAAAAATGTTTATCGTTTAGTTCAGTCAAGTCTTGATATAGATAAATGGGTTGCTGATGTAGAAGCAATTGACGAGAGAACTTGGACTATTGATGATTGTTATGATTTTTACTCATTACCTAATGGAAATGAAGAAACTAAAAAGACGTTAGATGATAAGGTTAACCACCCGTCACATTACAATAGTGAGAAAGGTATAGACTTAATCGAATTTTGCCGTCAACAATTCACTGAAGAGGAATTTAGAGGTGCGATGAAATTCACCCAGATGAGATATTCACTTAGAACAGGGAGAAAAGAAAATGATATTCAAAATCAAAAGAAATTGGAAGAATATGCTAATAGATTTGTTGGAGCTCTAGAGAATGGCAGATAACTCAATAGAACTATCTGACACAATTAATCAGACATACAAGTACCAAACTAAGGGTAAAACACCTACAGAGGTACAACATGAATTGAGAAATTTGGGTGTCAAAGGATTCATAGTTGGTATGACATCTAGAAAAGTAAAAATGAAAGTTAAAATAGAAGATATAAAAACAAATAGGGAGTGCTTGAGATGAATTCTGATTATCTATTACTATAACAATTTTATTAATATTCCAGTAATAACTGCGCATGTTCCAAAAAAAGAGAAGATGAAAATTAGTATCCATTTAATCCAAAAGTCTTTTACTGAATAATACTTTTCTTCGCCTTCTCTTGTTGCTTCAACATAGTCACTATATTTTGGAGTCATTAAAGGAGTATTTTCACTTAAATCAGTATTATAGTAGACAATCGTTGGAACAATCCAATTTTTGGATAGCATATATTCAAAGTGCTTATAGTCAGATGGCATTTTAACACTGCCTTCTCTTACGCAAGTACGCAACTTCAAAAACATTGAAATGTTCAAAGCTAAGACCACCTTATCTTTATATAGGTTAATTATATCAGAATAGGAGAATAAGAATGAAGTACTTAGAGATTAAATTATTATCTGTGAACGCGACAATTCCTAAAAGAGCAAATCCTACAGATAGCGGATTAGACCTTTATGTATCAGAAACGATTCACATACCTGCAAACACAACTAAAGTGGTTAAAACTGATATAGCAATTGATTTACCTTTTGGTTATGAAGCACAGGTAAGACCACGATCTGGTAAAACATTAAAAACTAAATTGCGCGTTAACTTTGGGACTATAGACTACACGTACAATAAAGAAATTGGTGTTATTACTGACAATATTGGGGATGAACCTATCACAGTAGAAAAAGGCACTCGAATTGCACAATTGGTTATAGCTCCCGTTGTATATCCTAAACCTAAGCAGGTGGATTGGTTCGAAAACGAAAGTGATAGAGGTGCATATGGAAGCACAGGAGAATAAAGACGTATTAGAAGAGGTTAAAAGAATACTTCGCAAAGAGTAATGAAAAGTGGGGTAAGAAATGCAATAAATTAATAATTAAAAAAGAAAAATAAAAAGCCTATAAAGACTTTTTATTTTTATGCGAAAAGTAATTTTATTCCTAAATATAAATTTTTAATTATATAGTAAAATGTAAGGAAGGCTGTAATCAGACCTACTGTCAGCGTTATATTATTGTGATCGTAACTATATGCAGAAAGGATTAGAAATGACACGATGAAAAAGATGATTGGCAAAATATGGTAAAGTAAAGCTTTTCCAGCATGTCTTGAAGTATCTCCACTTGCCAATATCCAAACTATGAGTGGAAAGATAAATGGTGCAAAAAACACACTGAAATAACAAAATGAAGAAAGAATATTATTTGCTGATTTGTCCATAGCTACACCTCCAAATTTATACTGCAAATATAACGCAATAATTTTAAGATTTATAGGAGTTTTTCTTAATCTTACAAAATTGTAATTTTAAAGGAGTCGATAAAATGATTAAGAGATTAATGAGAATATGGTTTACTATCGCTATGTATGAACTAGGTAAATGGATTGGAAGAGAAATATATTATAAGCTTACCTCATATGATAGTGTCAAAGTACCTAAAGATTTTTATGAAAAGAACGATTAAATAGATATAGAAAATTATATACGAAAGGACGATGAATTTTAAATGTGGATTATCATTTCGATTATATTAGCTATTGCACTCTTAATATCATTATGTGTTCAAACTGGATTGAGAATTAAACTAAGCGAGCATAAACAACTTAATGAATTATTGAATAAGCAGATTAAATATTTTAAAGATAATAGAAAATAAGTATCGGAGGTTTCTTATGAGTCTAGGTAAAGAAGACATACCAAAGTTAGAACAGTTCTTTCGTAATTATGAAGATATGAAAGGACAGTTATTATACAGACGATACGAATTATTATATCAGCCTCAAGATACAAATACTGGTGGGGGTAAATCTAATCTTCCAAGCAGGCCTGTAGAAAATGAAATAATTGAGCTACATAAAGATGATAAATATCGTAACTTACAGGCAACTATCACAGCGGTTGAAGATGTGTATAGAAATGCGACACCTGAACAGAAAGCTATTATTGAATACAGATATTGGGAAAAGGACTTATTAATATATGAGTGGGAAGATATCGCTCACGAGTTAACTAAATGTAGAGAAGATGGCAAGGTGATTAGTCAACATTCGGCTATTAGAATGCGTAATCAAATAATGAGAGATGTAGCAAAAAGGATTGGATGGATATACTTCGATTAGTCGCAATTGGGCGTATAGTGAATTGCGGGTTGTCAATAGGGTATTCTTGTATCGTACCTAATATAAACACATGGTTATTTACCCCTCAATTATAAAGACCTTGTGTTTCTTAGCACCTATATTTAAGGGCTTATGTTAATAAAGCAGTGCTTAAGTGCATGTGTTGTATATAACCTTCAATATATCTTTTGAAGGTTATCATATCAATTTAAGTAAATTCTTATGTGTAACAAACATTCAATGAAGCTAAAAGGTTTCTTTAGTTTAAAAGATTGAATGAAACAAAAAGATTATTACGAAATGAAGTTTGTTGTTTGTATTAATGAATAAAAAGTTTTCTTAATTTGTTTACATTCTAATAATAAAATATTTTTTATGTAAAAGACAGAATGATTTGAGATTATAAATCTTATTTCGTTTTGTCTTTTATTTTTTATATTTGTAATTGAAGTAAAATTCTTTGAAAGAAGTTGAAAAGAAAATTTGTTTAAAGAACCAAAAGTTAGATTAGGAAACAGAACTTATAGTCAAAGCGAGCTACAAGACTATAGGAAAGCCAATGTACAAAGGTATAACCAAGAGGTTAGGCATAATAAGCGCAACAAAGAGTATACATCGTTCTACAACAGTTCTCAGTGGCGTAAGTTACGTAAACAAGTATTATTACGTGATAATTACTTGTGTCAACACTGTTTGAATAAGGGCATAGTGAATGATAAAGATTTGATTGTTCACCATAAGGTAGAACTAAAAGAGGACTGGGGTAAAAGACTGGATATGGATAATTTAGAGGTAGTCTGTATCGGGTGTCACAATAAAATTCACAAAAAATAATTTTTATAATATATGTTCTTATAAAATTAACGGGGCGTTCTAAACCCCCTGTGGCTCTAAGGTTCGAGTTAAACGAGCCGGCCTCATTTCCGACCAAATTCCCAAAACTTAATGTTGTAATTTTACAAAAGGAGGTGGTCAGATGGCTAGACCACGTAAATTGAACCTACAAAAACAAGGGCACCGTACCAAAGAAGAATTACAAGAAGCAGAAAACGTTGAAAATGGGCTTTATGAGTTTGATCAGATTGATGCAAAAAAATTACCTGAAGATTTAACCGAAGGTGCGGCTAAAGAATGGGTGCGTGTTGTTCCTCTTTTACAACAATTACCAATTGCAGAACTAGATTATGGTTTAATCAAGAAATATTGCCAGTTAGTCGACATTAGTGACGAAGCATACCAAGAAATGCAACAAGTTGGTACGTATCAACCAGATAACCATCGTAAAACAGGACCATATGTCACATTCATGGATACTACAAGAGAAATTATAAGCATATGTGGCAAATTGGGTATGACAATTGATAGTCGTATGCGTTTAGTTGTACCGGTTGAAAAGGATAAAGCAAAATCGGTTTACGATGAATTTGGTGTTGATGAAGATGACTAACGTTAAAATACCTAAAGTGTATGAAAAGCTTCTAAATATACCCAATGATTTAAGAGATGATCCATACAAATACTGTGTCATGGTTCTATCTGGTGCATACATTACATGTAAGGATACTAGACTTGCCTGTATTCGTCATTTAAAAGACATACACAAGTCAATAGATAATCCTGAATGGAATTATATCTATAAACCTAAACGTGCCAAAAAGGTTATTAAATTCATGGAAACACTACCTGATACAAAAGGTAAGATACACAAATTGACATTGTTTCAAAAGTTCATTGTCGCAAATGTCAGAGGTTGGTTCACGAAAGACAGAGATATGCTGAGATTTAGAAAAGCTTTTATCTCAATGTCAAGAAAAGGAGGTAAGTCACTTTTAGTAAGTGGACTTGTACTTTATTCTTTTTTATTCGATAGGGAACCAGCAGAAGGCAGACAGATATTTTGTGCAGCTAATGACAAGAAACAAGCAAGCGTAGTATTCAACATGGTAACTAAACAACTTATGCATTTAGTATCAAAAGTACCAGAATTAAAGAAAGACGTTAAAAAAGTACGCGAGTTGCTTAATAACTTGCGTGATGACTCTTTCGTTATGCCATTATCACGTGATACAAGTGCAGTCGATGGTTTCGAACCATTCCTAGCAGTTATTGATGAATACCATGCAGCGAAAACAGATGAAATGGTCGAATTAATCCAATCAGGTCAAGGTAACTTATACCAATCACTTATATTTATCATCAGTACCGCAGGTTTTAACTTAAATTCACCGATGTTTGTAAATGAATGGCCTTATGCTAAAGATATTTTAGCTGAAATTTATGATGATCCAGAATACTTTGCGATTATCTATGAACAAGACTCGGAAGATGAATGGCAAGATAAAACAACATGGGCCAAGTCCAATCCATTAATCAATGAATCAGACGACTTAAAAGAACAAATTGAAGAGTATTTGGAAAAACGCGTAGCAGAGGCTAATAAAAAAGGATCTATGTTCAAGGTGCTTGTTAAAAACTTCAATTATTGGTTACAAGCAAGTACAGAATCTTACTTAGATTTCAATGATTGGAAAAAGAATGAAACAGATTTTGATATACATGGGTCTAAAACTTATATCGGCCTAGACTTATCACGTGCTGATGACTTAACCGCAGTGTCGTTCGTTCATCTTAATGAAGATAATCAAGAGTATTATGTAACCAGTCATTCGTTTGTGGCTACTAAAGGTGGACTAGATGGAAAAATTGATAGAGATTTTATAGATTATAGACAAATTGCAGAAAACGGTTATTGTACGATTACCGATTTACAAAGTGAAATTATCAATACTGATCAAGTTTTGAATTATATAGAGGATTATATCGACCAATATAAATTAGACGTACAAGCGTTATGTTATGATCCTTACTCAATACATGGTGTTATTGCAGAAATTGAGCGTAGAGATTGGCCTTATGATTTAGTAGAAATCAGACAAGGACCACAAACGTTATCTAATCCGATACTAGATTTTAGATTGAAAGTAATTAATGGCGACATTAAACATCATAAAAATCCGTTACTAGATATTGCGATAAAAAATGCAGTAGCTAAAGATACTAATGACTCATTGATGATTGAAAAGAAAATGAATAGAGAAAAGATAGATCCGCTCATGTCGACTATATTCGCTTATGTGATGGCTTGTGAACATGAATGGGATAGTGAAACTTTAATGCCATTGTTCTTATAGGAGGTGTGATGATGAAAAAATTCTTATACGCACTTGTAGTAATACTATTATTCGTTGTGGGCTTAATAGGTCTATTCTATGGCTTATTTATACTTTGGAAGCCGTTAGCTTATATTATTGGTGGCTTGCTGCTCATAGGCCTCTCAGGCGTTTTAAATCAAGCGTACGACAATACCTCGATAAGTCAGAAAGGGGGTGACAGTTAAAGATGCCATTACTTGATTTAGGATTTACAAGCAAACAAGAAAAGATGAACAGAGATTTAGAACGATTATTGTATTGGCAAGAACATGGCACACATGCAAGCTATGTTGGTATAAACGCGCTACGTAACAGTGATGTATTTACTGCTACACGTATTATATCTGCAGACATTGCAAGCACCAAGTTGAAAGTTAAAGGTCACGAAACAAATACAGTGATGGACCAAATACTGGATCTATTTAATAACAATCCGTATTCGGACTTACCGGGTTGGCACTTTAAGTTTATAATCATCGCGAATATGCTGCTTAACGGTCAATCTTTTGTTGAAATTGTACGTGATAAAAACGATTTCCCCGTAGGCTTCTATTTCTTACATAATGATTTAGTAGGAGTTGAGGAAAAAGACGGAGATATTGTCTACAACGTGAGCGAAGATGTGGAAGGTAACGCTGCAAAGATAACCAGTGAGGATATATTGCATTTTAGATACATTACATTAGATGGATATGTGGGTTATAGTCCTTTGTATGCTTTAGCACACGAAATTGGTATTTCTCAAGGTTCTAAGAGCTTCCTACGTAACTTCTTCGATAATGGTGGGACTTCGACATCAGTATTGAAGTATAGAAAAGGGCAAATCAATGCTGAACAATTAAGAGATTTGAAAAAGAATTTCTCAGAAAGCCAATTAAAAAACAATAGTGGCTTAGTTGCTATCGACGACACAATGGAATTCAGCAGGTTGCAAATTCCTACCGAAGTATTGAACTTCTTAAATAGTTATAAGTTCAGTACATCTCAAGTTGCTAAAGCGTTTGGTTTACCAGTATCGAAGCTAGGTATTGAAACAGTAAACACATCTATCACACAAGCTAACCTAGAATATTTGCAAAGTACATTAGATCCAATATTTAAAATGATGATTGCAGAACTCGAAACAAAAATATTTAAGTTTATTGATTCGGGTTACGAATTAGAGTTTGATTCATCACGTCTCATCGACATTGATCCAGAGCTACAATTACAACGTATTACCGAATTGCATAGTAAAGGAATTATTTCAACAGACGAAGCAAGAAGTGTATTTGGTTATCAACCTATTGAACATGGTGAACAACCATTGGTTGACCTTAACAGAGCGCCACTTAACACTTTAGAAAATTATCAAAAATCGAAAATTGACAAAGAAGTTGAAAAGAACTCCATTAAAGGGGGTGATGAGTATGACGAATAGTAACGTTGACACTGGACCACAAGATATGGTTATTAAGGGGTACGCAATTATCTTTAATATAATGAGTGATGACTTGGGTGGGTTCAGAGAAATTGTAGCACCTAACGCCTTAGATGATGTAGATATAAGCGATGTGAAATGTTTAATCAATCATGATTTCAATTACGTTATAGGACGCACACAGGCTGGAACACTTGAGTTAAAAGTAGATGAAAAAGGCTTGTACTTTAAATGTCACCTACCTAACACATCTTACGCCAGAGATATTTATGAAAATATTAAGGCGGGCAACGTAAATCAGTGTAGTTTCTTCTATACATTACCTCCTAATGATTCAACAGCTCGTACATGGCAAAACCTAGATAATGAGTATGTTCAAACCATAAATAAAATTGATGAACTGATTGAAGTTAGCATTGTTACAGTGCCAGCCTACAAAGATACATCGGTTGAAGTCGGTCAACGTGCGAAAGACTTAAAGAAATTCAAACAGTTGGAACAAATGAAGATAGCATTGGATTTAGAAAGCCTTCGTTTTGAAACGTGAGGCTATTTTTTATACCCAAATTTAATAAGGAGTGATATTGCATGGCCAATTTAGATGACCGCAAAAAAGAAATCGCTAATCTGATTTCTAAAGCGCAAGAAGCAGTCGAAAAGGGCGACCTCGAAACTGCTCGTAATTTAAAAGCTGATATTGATGCTCAAAAGAAAGAGTACGAAGAACTCGAACAACTTTCAAAAGAAATTGAAGCATCAGCACCTAAGTTAGAAGAAACACCACCCAAAGACGAGGGTGCAGAAGTCGAAGATAACAAAGGTGATGACACTGGAGAAGGGTCAGAAAGTAAACCATCTGATGACAAAGAGGAGAAACCGTCTGACGAAGAAAAACCTGATGATAAACCAAAACCAGATGACAAACCTGAATCTGAAGCAAAACCGAAACCAGAGGCACCTACAATTGAGAAGGTGGAAGAGCCAACAGAAGAAGAATTAAAAAAAGAAAAAGACAAAAAAGAAGGAGCGAAACGTTCTATGGCGAAATTAAACCAAAACCCAGAAACAAACGAAGAAGTTCTAGCATTTGAACAGTACATGAAATCAAAAGGGGCTAAACGTGACAATGTTAAATCTGATGACGTTGGCGTAACTATCCCAGAGGATATTAAATATATTCCTGAAAAAGAAGTTAAGACAGTCCAAGACTTATCAGAATTGGTACAAAAAACTTCAGTATCAACTGCAAGTGGGAAATACCCGATCTTAAAACGTGCTAACGCTAAATTCAACACTGTGGCTGAATTAGAGAAAAACCCTGAGTTAGCTCGTCCGGAATTCGAAACAATCACTTGGGAAGTAGACACTTATCGTGGATCTATTCCGATTTCACAAGAAGCATTAGATGATTCAGTTGCTAACTTAACTGCTATTGTTTCTGAAAATATTAACGAACAAAAAATCAACACTTTAAATGAACGTATTGGTGAAGTTTTAAAAGCATTCAATCCTACTAGTGTTTCTAATGTTGACGACTTAAAAGAAATTATCAACGTTAAATTAGATCCTGGTTATGACCGCCAAATCATCTGTACACAAAGTTTCTATCAAAAACTTGATACATTAAAAGATGGTAACGGTCGTTATTTACTACAAGACAGTATTATCAACACTGCAGGTAATACTGTGTTAGGTATGAATGTAACAGTTGTGCGTGATGACTTGTTAGGTAAAAATGGAGATGCACTAGCATTTATCGGTGATGTAAAACGTGGTGTGTTATTTGCAGACCGTACAGATGTTTCTGTTCAATGGATTGAAAATGAAATCTACGGTAAATACTTAATGGGTGCTTTCCGTTTCGATGTGAAACAGGCTGATAAAAATGCTGGTTTCTTCGTAACGTTTGAAGATGCAACAGAACCTAGTGGGGATCTAGGAGCATAAGTAAAGTAGGTGATTTCAATGTTCAAAATAGATGACGTTGAAGCCATTAAACAAGCGATACGCGTCGACCATGATTTCGATGATGACTTAATTATGGAAGTGTATTTACCAGGTGCGATTAACGAAATTAAAACAGCTGTATCTTTAAGGGAAGAAGATCAACCTTTTTATGAAAATAACGGATTGTTTAACCTTGCAGTATTGAATGTTGTAGCACATCACTACGATAACCGTTCAACTACTTCCAACGAACAAACTTTCGAAGTACCTGCATCTTCTGTAAAGCTCGTTCAGACATTAAGAAGTAGCTTGATTAAATGGCGTAAGGATAACATTGAGGTGATAGTCGATGAACCTTAACCAATTAGATTACAGAGTTACTTTTTATGAAGTTGTGAATGATGGTCCAGAAGCAGGAATGAATGAACAAAAAGAAATATACAGTTGTTTCGCTGGAATGTACGAACCAACACAAAAAGATGTACAGTTAGGTAATTTAGAACTTAGTAAAAGGTCAGTTACATTAAATATTAGAGATGCACAACCTCAATTTATACCAAGCTCAAAACACGTATTTGAGATAAAAAATGGTATGTATGCAGGGTTGTTTTTTAATGTCAAAAATGTAGCACCTGCTAAGTCGCCTAACTATGTCAAAGTGGTGGGTGAAGAAGAATGACTATGACATTGAAAGGTGATAAAGAAATAATCGCCTATTTAGAAACGAAATACGGTAAATCTGCTACTAAACGCATAACTGACTTTGCACTAACTAAAGCTGGCAATAAAGTTGTAAGTATTATCAAAGGTAATATGAAAAGTTTTGAAGATACTGGAGAATCAGTAGAAGAAACTACACTTTCAAAGCCGATGACGATAAAAGGAGTAAGGGCCGTTAAAATTCATTGGCGAGGTCCTAAACAACGTTATCGTATTATCCACCTAAATGAATATGGTCACTTTGATCGTTCTGGAAAGTGGGTTAATACAGCTGGTAAAGGTGTTATTGAAAACGCTATGCGTGAAGGCAGAGAAACGTATTTCAGAACAGTAAAAGAAGAAATGAGAAAGAGGGTGTAATTTATTGGATGACATCACAATGAAAATATACGAAGCGATTATAGATAACAAAGAAATTATGAATCATGTTCAAAAGAACAATATTAAATTCTTTGATTATCCAAACGCACAAGAAATTAAAGATGTAGTGATTGTCATAGATCCATTAGATACACCTACACCTACTGATTTTGGTGATAATGATAATCTCACTTACGAATATTTTTATCAAATAGATGTATTTGTAAAACAAAAACAAGGAGTAAACGGACGAGTCTTATCAGATAGACTCGTTTTTTTAATACAACGAATGATGTGGGAAGTATTAGGTTTTGGAGAGACATCATCAATAAAACCCGAATATATCAAAGAATTTAGTATCTACCGACAAACTAAAAGGTTTGAAGGTAAACAATATTTTAAAATTTAGGAGTGTTTTAATATGGCAGAGAAAAACTATCGTTCATTTACAGGGTTAACAGAATTTTATTATAAAGTGCATGGTGAAGGTGGCGTTCAAAAAGTTGCTGATCCAGAACGCATTAAATATTTACAAGAAATTTCAGTATCCAAAGATCAAGACATCGAAAAAGCATATGGTGATAACCAAGTAGCAGAAATGGCAGTTGCTAACGGAACAATCGAAGTAGAAGCTGGTTTCCATAAGTTACCATTAGAGGACAGAGTTGCATTGTTCGGATTAGAAAAATCAGAGGACGGCATCGTGTCAGTTGGTAACGATACACCACCATATGTAGCTGTTATGTTTGCGAAAACTATGGAAGATGGTTCACGCGAGTATGTGGGATTACCTAAAGGATTATTCACATTCCCTGAATTAGAAGGTAATACAAAAGAAGATGGCGTAGAATTCAGTTCTGACTCTACTACTGCTGAATTCATGCAAGCTAAAGTTAAAGGCTTCGAAGAAGAAAAAGCAATGTTATTAGGTCACGATGCTAAAGGTACATCCGTTATGAAAGACGCTATTTGGGAGGCTGTTTTTGGCGAATCTGCACCAAGCAGTGATCCAAAAGAATCTAGTGGAACAGAATCAGAACTAGGCGCATAACATACAGGAGGTTTGATTATGGCTAAAAATAAGTATGAAGTTTTACACAAATTCATTGATTTAGAGGATAAGAAGAAAGTTTACGATACTGGAGATACTTATCCTAAACCAGCGAACAAAAAAATCTCTGATGAGCGTATTTCAGAGCTTTCTACAAGCAACAACAGACGTGGAAAAGCGTTAATCAAAGAATTAGAAGAATAACTATTATCGAGGACTTCGTGTCCTCTTTTTATTTGCAAATAAAAATCAAAATTAAAGGAGCAATTAAAATATGGCTAAACGTAATTTTATTAAATTAATTCAAATCGATAAAAAGGGTAACGCAGTAACTGATTCAGAAGGTAACGCAAAATTCGACACTTATATTACACCTACACAAATTCCTTTTCGTAAAATCTATGATGCAGCTGATTTAATGGACGGTGCATCAGATGAGAACACTTCTGCGCAAGAAAATATCGATCAAATGTTAGACATGGTAGTTGATATTTACAACAATCAATTTACAAAAGATGATTTACTAGACAGATTGCATGCACCAGATGCTGTAGAAGAGTTACAACAACAAATTCAATTTATTGCACAAGGTCAAATGGATGAAGAAAGAAAAAAGCAACTAGCCAAAATGATTTAAAACCTATCAATTATAAAGAACATAAGGAAAATATGAAGAAGTTAATGTTGAAAATGATGGAAGAAGGCGGTAAGGATATTAACGATATTTTAGATATGCCTTTTGCTTTTTTCATGGAGTTAGTTGACGAAAGTAATAAGAAAAACGTCAAGAAAACAAACAGTATGATCGACGCGTTCATGTAATACATTTTATAAGTAAGGAGGTGGAGTGATGCCAGAAAGAATAAAAGGGTTGCAGATTGACCTATCTATGAAAGATATGGGCGTTCAACGTAGTATTTCGGAAATAAAACGTAGTTTCAAAGGATTAAACGCTGACTTAAAACTATCTAACAACAACTTTAAGTATTCCGAAAAAAGTTTAAATTCATATAAGTTAAGAACTAGAGAATTATCGCAAGCAGTCAAAGAATCTAAAGCTAACGTTGCAGCGTTGAAAGCAAAATACCAAGAAGCAGCAAGAGCATCTGGTGTGAATAGCAAAAAAGCTGCTCAATTAAGGCAGGAATATAGTCGACAAGCTGACAATCTTAATTATTTACAAAACGAACTCGACCAAACGCGAGATAAATATAGAGAAATGATTGCAGTAAGTAAATCGTCTGTCGGTAGACTTGGGCAAACATTTTCTGAAATAGGACCTAAGATAAAATCTATTGGTGACTCAATGAAGTCGGTTGGGCGTAACATGAGTTTACACGTTACCGCACCAATTGTGGCAGGTTTTGGTGCTGCGATGAAGAAAAGTATAGACTTCGATGATACTATGCGCAAAGTAAAAGCCACATCTGGTGCTACTGGCGATGAGTTTAACCAACTTAGAATAAAAGCACTTCAAATGGGTCGAGATACTAAATTCACTGCTTCGGAATCTGCTGAAGCGATGAACTACATGGCACTTGCAGGTTGGGACACCAAAGATATGCTAAAAGGTATTGGTGGTGTAATGGATTTAGCTGCCGCATCTGGTGAAGATTTGGCAAGCGTGTCTGATATTGTAACCGACAACTTAACTGCATTTGGCATGAAAGCTAAAGATAGTACTCACTTTGCTGATGTTTTGGCTCAAACGAGTTCGAAAGCTAATACTGATGTACGTGGTTTAGGTGAAGCGTTTAAATACGCTGCTCCAGTTGCTGGTGCGTTAGGTTACACGATAGAAGATACATCAGTAGCTATTGGTTTGATGTCTAATGCTGGGATAAAAGGTGAAAAAGCCGGCACAGCATTAAGAACAATGTTTACCAACCTTTCTAAACCAACAAAAGCAATGAAAGACGAAATGGATAAACTGGGAATATCTATTACTGATAGCAACGGTGAAATGCTGCCTATGAGAGATGTAATGGACCAGCTTAGAACTAAAATGGGTGGTTTATCCAAAGATCAACAAGCAGCCGCAGCTAGTACAATATTCGGTAAAGAGGCTATGAGTGGTGCATTAGCAGTTATCAATGCATCAGACGAAGATTATAAAAAGCTAACTAAATCCATAGACGGCTCTAAAGGTGCTTCAAAAAGAATGGCTAAAGAAATGGAAGGCGGTATTGGTGGCGCAATGCGTAAAATGAAATCGGCAATTGAAAGTTTAGCGATTTCATTAGGTGATGCATTAGCCCCAATGTTATATAAAGCTGCTAAATGGATTACATCATTAGCGAATAAGTTTTCTAATTTACCTACTGGCGTTCAAAAAACGATTGCAGTTGTAGGATTACTCGCCGCAGCTATTGGTCCACTACTAATGGTCTTTGGCGTTATGGCATCAACAATTGGCACTGCTATAACAGTATTAGGATCTTTAATGACGAGTATGAGAACACTATCATTTTTATCTAAAACCAGTGCAGCAGCGACTGGTATTTGGAATGGCGTTACTGCCACTGCTCGTGGTATCGCAAATGGTTATAGATATGCGGTGGCTGCATTAACCACTTCTCAGACAATACAGGCTATGAAAACTAAAATTGCTGCAGCTGCAACAACAGCTTGGACTACAGTTACTAAAGGTGCAACTTTAGCAACTAAAGGCTTGGGATTAGCAATAAGATTTATGACTGGACCAGTCGGTATAGTTATTACAGCCATCGGATTATTAGTAGCAGGGCTTATTCATTTATGGAAAACAAATAGCTCGTTTAGAAATGCAGTTATCGGCATTTGGAATTCAATAAAAAATGCTGCAATAGCTATATTTGGTTTTATCAAACCTTATATTATTAATATTTGGAACGCAATTAAAAACTCTACAATTGCCATTTGGAACGCGATTAAAAGAAGTGCTGTAATAATATGGAACGCTATTAAATTTGCTGTTCAACATCCTATTCAAGCATTAAAAAATGTCTTATCAGCTTTATGGAATGGCATGAAAAATGCTGCTATTAAAATCTGGACGGCTATAAAAAAATCAGTAGTGAATAAAGCAAAAGCATTATGGTCTGGAGTTAAAAATACATGGAATGCACTCAAAAAAGGTACAATTGGCATATTTAAAGCAGTTGGCAGTTTCATGAGTTCTAAATGGAACAGTATTAAAAAAGGTACTGTTAATAAAGCGAAAGCTCTATGGTCAGGCGTCAAAGGTGCTTGGGGATCACTTAAAAAAGGTACTCATAACACCATGAATGCTGTAGGTGGCTTCATGAGCAAGAAATGGAATGGAATTAAAAGTACTACTGTATCTATAGTAAATGGCATGAAATCGAAAGTTATGGGCACCATGAATAAAATGAGAGACGGTATCAAAACAGTTACCGGTAAAATTGGGAATCTTTTTGGCGGAATGGTTAAAGGCGTTAAAAAAGGCCTTAATGGATTAATCAAAGGTGTTAACTGGGTCGCAGATAAATTAGGTATGGATAAAATACCTAAGATTAAATTATCTACAGGTACTCAATCTACGCATACACAAAGTTATATTACCAACGGTAAAATCAATAAAGGTACAATGGCAACAGTAGGGGACAAAGGTAAAGGTAATGGTCCTAATGGATTCAGAAATGAAATGATTCGTTACCCTAATGGAAAACTAGCTTTAACTCCTAATAAAGATACTTTAACATTCTTACCTAAGAAATCAGAAGTTTATAATGGCGCCCAAACACATGCTATTTTATCTAATTCAGGATATGACACTAAGAAGAAAAAACTACCTAAATTTAGTAAAGGTACTAAAAAGAAAGACGGTATATTAGATGTTATTAGCTCTGGTGTAAAAAATGATGTTAATAAAGTAAAAGACATTGGTGGTAAAGCAAGAGACATAGGTGGTACTACGTTTGACAAAGCAAAAGACATAGGTACAAAAGCACTTGATAAAGCTAAAGATGTGTCTAGCACTGTTATCAAGGGTATTGGAGATGTTTTTGATTATGTAGGTCATCCTATGAAATTGGTAAATAAAGTCTTTGAGAAAGTTGGTTTTAACCTAGACTTTATGAAAAATGCACCATTACCATTTGATTTAATGACAGCTATGATTAAGAAACTTAAAAATGGTATTAAAGACTTCTTTAATGAAGGTTTAGACTCTGCAGGCGGTGGAGATGGTTCTTCGTTCACTAAATTCCCAATTACTACGGGGTATTATCCTAATGGTGGTGCTCCTGGTTATAGTTTTAATGGTGGTGCTCACTTTGGTATTGACTATGGCGCTCCATATGGTACAACTATCAATGCTACCAATGATGGAAATGTAAAAGCTATCCACAACTTAGGTGGAGGACTTGTTGCACGACTTTTAACAGGTCAGTTCACATTGTTCTTTATGCACTTATCTAAAATATTAAAACAAGGTAAAATCAAAGCTGGAGAACCAATGGCTAAAACAGGTAATTCAGGTCAATGGACTACTGGTCCACACGTACACTTCCAAGTTGAAAGAGGTCGCCATGATGACATCACAAACAGAGGGACAGTAAACCCTGCTAAATGGCTCAAAGGTCACGGTGGTGGAAAAGTTGGTGGTAGTGGTTCTGCAAACGCACGTAGAGCAATTCAAAGAGCACAATCTATTTTAGGTGGACGTTATAAATCGTCTTATATTACCGAACAAATGATGAGAGTTGCCAAACGTGAATCTAATTTCCAGGCGGGAGCAGTTAATAACTGGGATAGCAATGCTAGAGCGGGAATACCTTCTAAAGGTATGTTCCAAATGATTGAACCATCTTTTAGAGCGTTCGCTAAACCGGGACATGGGAACATTTTGAACCCTGTAGACGAAGCTATATCGGCTATGAGATACATCGTAGCAAAATATGGTTGGGGTGGTTTCAAACGTGCTGGAGATTATGCTTATGCTACAGGCGGCCTTATTAACACTGCTGGATTATATAATTTGGCAGAAGATGGATACCCTGAGATAGTGATACCTACAGATCCAAGCAGACAATCAGATGCGATGAAATTGTTACATCTTGCTGCGAGTAAAATTAGTGGAAATAACAGAAATAAACGACCTAACCAATTACGTACACCTAGTGTTACTAGTAATACAGTTGATAACGCAGAATTACTACTACAAATGATAGAAAATCAACAGAAACAAATAAACGTGTTAATGGAAATAGCACGAAGTAATAAAACTATTGAAAAACAACCGAAAGGTTTTTCAGAACGCGATGTAAGTCAGGCACAAGGTTCAAGGTTAAGACTCGCTGCTTATAGCCAGGGAGGTTTATAAATTGGAAAATAAAAAAGTAAAAATATTTAACGATCATTTCGAAGAAACACTAACGGATATTCCTCATCTTAAGTTTCTAGAATTTGAAGAAGAGGATTTAGATAGAAAGTCTAATCAGATTGAAGTTAATGGTAGCGATGGCGTTTTACAAGGACCGATGAATTTCGGTCCTTTTAATTTGATACTGAGATTTTCATATAAAGGCATGGATTATAAAGAATATAGATTAGCAAAAGAAAAGTTACGTCAATTGATAAATAGGAGAGATCCTTATTTCGTATGGCATTCAGATATGCCAGGTAAAAAGTATGCAGTTATACCAGAAGGAGTGAGTAATGAAAACCTAACAAGTCAATTTGGACTTATTGAGGTGACTTACTCTGTCTACAAAGGATATGCAGAATCATTAAAAGATACTTCTGAATTTAGTTGGACTGATGAAAGTTGGCAATTTGAACAAGGTGTTATAGGAAGTGATGAAGTTAAATATAAACACAATATTCGTTACTTTAAAATATTTAACGGTTCTAAAGATACTATTAACCCTTTATTAAGACACAAATTAAATATTAATTGCACACTTACAGCACCTTATGGATTTGAAATCGTTAATCTAACCACAACTGATATATTTGAATATAAAAAACCGCTCAAAAAGCGTAATACGGTTTCTATTATAGGAGTGCATCCTTATATTAATAATAAAAGAGTTGGTAAAGACACAAATTATGATTTTATTACTTTAGCGCCGGGTTGGAATGAAATTTTAATTAGAGGTCACAATATATCCAATAGTCCTAAAACAGAATTTATATTTAATTACATCTATAGGTAGGTGAGAATATTGGAAAATCTAATATTTATGAATAGAGAAGGGACATTTTCGGAAATTGTTAATGACTTTGACTTTGGTTCCTTTAAATATGAATATGAACAAAATAATGAGCGATCCATATCTCTCACTGCTTATAAAACTAATGTTAACGCGGATATATTTGATAGTTTGATTAATGAAAATTATTTAGTTTGGAAGGGCCAGAAATATGTCATTAAATCGACTGAGCTTAAGTATGAAGAAGGTGTAATACTTAATGAAATTGAGGCTAAGCATATTTCTATGGAATTTCAAAATCATTATGTACCTAAAGATTTAGATGATGAGTCACTGAATGATGAAGATGAGACTGAAGCAAAAATTTCCATGAAAGTTAAAGAGTACCTTGATTTTGCATTCAAAAATAATAAACTTAATTTCGATTATAAGTTACATGGAAAATTTAATGAGAGTAAATATATTGAACAGTTAGGAGATAAAAATGGTTTAGAACATCTTATTGAAGGTGCTGAGTATTTTGGCTATATATTTTTTGCTAATAATAAAACTTTCCATATTTATACACCTGATAATTTTTATAAAAAATCAGATGAAATATTAGTTTATAAATATAATAATAGTTCGGTTTCGGCTAAAACAATCACAACTGAATTACGCACCTATATTCAAGGATATGGAAAGAAAAAGTCAAAATCCGAAACGAAAAACTATAAACCTATAAAACCTAAAGATTTCTCATACTCTGGAAATTTTAATAAAGAAGGGACTTGGTCTACTGAACATATAGGAGATTCGTTTTATAAGACATTTGATTGTAAGTGGGGGAATGAAACCTTAACTTGGAATCTAAAAAAAGGACCTAAAGGTGGAATTATCGAAGTATTTATTGATGATAAGTCGAAAGGGACTTTTGATTGTTACAGCGCTCATGCTTCGACGCAAAAAGTTATTTTAGCTAAAGGATTATCAAAAGGTAAACATTCTTTTAGAGGCGTTTTTAAATCGAAAAAACCTGGTATTGATTATAAGAAGTCTAATCCAGTCATGTATGTTGGTACGAGTAAAAGTAGTGTTTTAAATCTAACTGCAGTTCTTAAAGGCAAAGATATTTATCATGTATATGCTGAATATAAGTCTCCATATTATAAGCAATATGGTAAATCAGAAGCCCCTACAATATATGATGATAATATTACAAATCAATCAGAGTTAAAGAAGAAATTAAAAGAAACGCTTGATGATATTCCAACAATCGAAGTAGCAACGAATTATTTAGGATTAGAAAGTATTCATGAAAATAATACTATTCGATTTATTCACAAACCTATCGGATTTAATACTGATTTAAAAGTTGTCAAACTTACTGAATATCACCCCCTTGTTTCGCAGCCTATTGAAGTGGAATTCAGTAATGCTCAGAAAGATATTATACAAATGCAATCACAGTTCAATCGTAGGTTAAGAAAGGTTAATAATCTTATGAAAAAAGGATTCAAAACTAGTGACTATTCTTTAAATGTGTTAGAGGAATATAACGAAACAGTAGGAAGTGTATTGATTGATGAGTAAAGAAGTATCGATAAGATATCTACAAGATAGAGATGGAGAAGAATATTTTCCAGTCACGCACATAGAGGCAGTCATCGGTTTAGGTGTTTACTTAGATAAAATAGAAATTTTGGAAAAAGAAAATGAAGAACTTAAAAAGAGAATATCTCATTTAGAGAAGGAATAAAAGGAGGTTCATAAAATGTTATTAACTTTAGACTTTCCTATTCAAATAGGACACACATTTAGAACCAAGATGATAAATAATTTTAGAACAATACTTAATTATTATAATGAATTAGATCATCAGCATCGCGCACACACAGAAACTAACCTTCATGCACATCAAGCCATGCAGGTTGATTATAGAAATACAAACGTTTCTGCATTTTTGGATTATCTTAACGGTAATATTAATGGGCTTGTTTTAGGAGCAAATGGAGACGGTATAGCTGAAACAAAACAAGCCAGAGTATCAATAGATGGTACCGTACATCCTTTGTTGCAAGAAAGACTGCTTCATGACTTTTTAGGAATTAACAGAAAATTAGATAAAGAAATACATTCTAATGGTGCAGTTGACTTTATTTGGAATCCTCCATATATATCAGGAAATAGATTAGGAGAAAATGGGACACCAAATAATTGGGAACCAGAAGCCCATATTGAAGCATTTTTAAACCCTTTAGTTGATAATCAATACGTTACAAAAGAAGTTATAGGAGAAGATACATCAGGAAAATATAATGTGTACAAATTTACGTTTGAACCACAAAATTACAATAAAACGCTACTTATTACTTCATGTATACACGGTAATGAAACTACTGGATTTTTTGATATGTGCCATATACTCAACCTATTGGTCAATCAGTGGGAAAAGTATCCTCAACTAACTTACTTAAGAAAAAATGTACGTTTAATTTATGTTCCTATGGTTAACCCGTGGGGATTCGCAAATCAAAAAAGAGAGAATGTGAACAATGTAGATTTAAACAGAAATTTTGATTATAACTGGAAGGCAGGTAAAGGGACAGATCCTGATAAATCTAACTTCAAAGGTAAAAGTCCTTTTTCTGAAAAAGAATCACAAAATATGCGTAGCTTAGTTCAACGTATAGATAATTTAACTGCTCACTTAGATTTGCATGATATTATTTCAGTAAATAATGATTACTGTTTATTTTATCCGCGTTGGGCTAATCAAAAAAATAATAATATGACTCATCTTATTAACAATTTAAAAAGTAAGGGAGATCTCGTTGTTTGGGGTTCCAGTACATTATCATCTTTTAGTAATTGGGTAGGAATCCGAAATAAAACAACGTCATATCTTTCAGAAATAAATGAAAAACGTGTCGGTGAAAAGAAAAGTCCCGAAGAAATGAGACGTTCAGTACGCTGGGTTGGTAATGTAATTTTCAGAATGGCACAATTTGAATCTTATCAAAATGGTCAAACATCATTAGATCCTTTCATTAAAGTGATGGTATATGATGATAGATTTAACAATAAAACGTCTGAAGTCATTACCCTACGTGCAGAAAGGAATGAATGGCAACGTATAATGATGAGTCAGCAGCGTTTCAAAGTTTTAGCGAATGGATTTGTAGAGCTCTATGGATATGTGACTATAAACGTTGATAGAGATGTCACAGTCGGGATTAGTCCTAATATTGTTCAGAATTATCATCCATTCTTTGGGTTTAATAAAAGTAGAAAACGTAATCTATTTTCAATTGAACATAGACTCAACAAAGGAAATACAACTTTCCCTATTTACGCTGCTGCTGGAGTTCAAATGTCGACGATTACTGAACCAGGTACAAAACGTACTGATACAGTAATGCCAGTATTAGATGTTAAGAAAAAAGGTGCTGGTATTGTAACAATCAAACAAATTAAATTATTTGCGAAGTTCACTCCTACGCATTCTGCTAATTCTATTCAGATATTAAAATCTGGAGAATACGGTAATCTTAAAGAAGATACGTTCACACAAATTTACCCTAATACTATATACGATGATGATTTAAGAAACGTTATAAATGGAGAGGATAAATAATGGAATTAAAAAAGATTGGTAAAATTGAAGTTAAAAACGAGCCTTACTTAAAACCGATATCTGATGAAGGTATCGGTTTTTATAATTTAGATGATAAAACTGCTGTTTTAAGGTTTTATGTGACTAAAAACAAAAAGCCTTTATTAATTAGTGAAGAAAACACTGAAACGTACATATATCTTGAGTCCTCTAACGGTTCTAATCAAGTAGTAGAAAATGTGCGTTTTATTGACCCTTTAAATGGTGTTATTGAAGTAACTATACCTATTGAATTCTTACAAGCTTCAACGAATACAACTGTTATAGGTCAAATATATATTTCGATTAACCATCAAAATCAGGTAGATAGCGATAAATCATCAACTGCAGTTTTAACTGAATTTGAATTCGAAGTGGGTGACGCAATAATAAATAAAATTAATGGTGCAACTAAAATTAAATATATCCGTATGTTTGATGAATTAAAAAGACAAATTAATGCACGAGCCACTGAAATACAAGAACAATTAGATAATTTAGAAGATTGCGTTGTTAAAGTGAAAGATGCAAGTGATGAAGGAATTACAAAGATTCAGATTGAAACAAAAAAAGGATTGGACAAACTTAATCAACAACATAGTAAAAGTGTAAAAGACGTCGAGGAATCTCTTAACGCGGCTAAAAATACAATTCAAAATCTTTATGAAGAATATGACAACGAAATTGACACAAAAGGAAGTCAATATTTGAAAGATTTAAGAATCGAAGTTAGGAATATTGAAAATATATTAAGTCAAGAGGGATACGTCACAATTGATGAACATCGTAAAATCATTACTGAAATACAAGAAAAGTTACCTGAATCTTCAGATTGGATTGAATATGATTTGATTAATGGAGCTATAAAAAATAGGCATTATAAAGCTGAAGGACAAAATGGTTTTAATTGCGCTTATAAAATCATTCAACATCAAGACTACAAGGAAGTGATTTTAAGAATTAACGCTGACAACTTTAAAAGTGGAACTGTTATAGCGAAGTTACCGAGTGAATTAATTACAAGTACGCAAACTGCGTTCCTAAGAGCGGTGCCTGTTAAAGCTGGTGGTGCTCAATTAACTATTGAACCTAATGGAGATGTTAAAGTTTATATTTCTCAGAGCGATCAGTGGTCAGTAAGTCGTGAAGCTTATATTTACGGAGAAATTAGAATGATAGATAAAGGAGGTGAATAAAGTGATGGATACTTATAAATCTATGACTGAACTTGAGAGAAATGAAAAAGATTGGATGATTGAGACGCAAGATAGAAATAGTAAATCACTTATAACTGCTATACACGGAGGTGGTATAGAGTGCGGCACTTCTGAATTAGCGTTATTGGTTGCAGAATTATCGAATTCAAACTATTTCACTTTTAAAGGTTTAAAACCGAAAAACAATAGAACTCTACACGTCACTTCAACAAATTATGATAACCCCAATTTACTATATTGGAATCAATTTATGAATGTAACGATAGCCATACATGGTTATTCAAGCAGTGAAGCGAATAGTTATATTGGTGGACTAGATGAAAGACTTATATCTCTTATTACTCACAATTTAAAAGTTTCAGGTTTTAATGTGGAAGCTGCTTCTGACAGAATTGCGGGCAGAGAAATTAATAATATAACTAATAAAAATGCCTATGGCATGGGTGTACAGATTGAAATATCAACTCAACAAAGAAAAGAATTTTTTAGTCGAAACGATTTTAGTCAAAAGAATAGAGAAAATACACATAATTGGACAGAAGATATGTATTACTATGCTAATGCTATTTGTGCTGCACTTAATGATAGAAAGTGGGTAGAAACATGAAGAAAACACACAGTATGACTGAAATGGAATATATTAATGTTATTTCTTTATTATTTATTGGGACAATAGGTATGGCTCGTGGGTCTTTTTTTATATTTGCTTCTGAAACTCAAGTCGATAAAAGTCCATTGTATAGCAGTATTAATGAAATAATACCCTTAAGTATTTGGGGTATTCCATTCTTTATAGGTGGTTTATGCTTAGCTATTGCAGCTATGGCTTTACCTTATAGAAATATTAACAAAGTCTATAGTATCACTCTTATTTTAGGAGGGATTATTTGTTCTGTGTTTTTCTTTGTAATCACGTTAGCTGGTATTAGTGATTCTTTAAATTGGATGTCACCTCTCATTTACTTTTTAACTACTTTAACGTGTGGTGGTTATGCTTACTTTGGAGTGTTGCATTATGCCAAACAATGAATTACCCCAAAGTTATTATGACGATAGGGATGCTATTCATAAAAGAATAAGAGAAGTCGATGAAAAACATACGAATAATTATAACAATTTAAGTGTGCTATTAGCAGAATTTAAACCTACACTTAATCAAATGGTTGAAGCAACTAAAGAGATGAGTGCTGAACAGAAAAAGACAAACCAACAAATCATAGAACAAGGCCATCGATTGTCTGTCGTCGAAAAGGATGCTCAAATGTTTAGGAAACATTTAAGTCAAGAAGAACAAGAAGCAAAAGAGAAAGGTAAAGAAAATAAAGAGTTTATTTTAAAAGCTACCGGTATATTTGTTGGTGGAGGCGGTGTGGCTTGGCTTATCCACCCATTGTTCGACTTTTTAAAAAATGTGATTAATTAAAGTGGTATTTAAAGAAAAAATCATAGTAAGGCATATATAGTTTTAAAATCTTTCAACTTTGTAAGTTTAAGATGTCATTTTGTAAGAATAGATAAAAGTAATTTTCATTAGAATCTTCTACAATTAAATTGTAATTAAATTGAAGGAGAGTTCATTAATGAGAGATTTAAAAATTTTATTAATTCCTATAATAATCATTATATTATTAGTAATGGGATTACTTTTCGGATTGAGAATTTACGGTGATTATCATCCAAGTAATGAAAATGTAAAAAGTTTGAATATGAAGAACCCTCTTGAGCCGACAAAAGAATATTATGTAAAAACTACTAAACCAGTAAAAGAAAAGCCTAAAAAAGAGGCAGATCAAACTCATGAATACGAAACAACAGGTTATGATAAAAAAGGTAACAGTAAAAAAATCAAATATGTAGGAATGAAAAGACTAAAACTCA
>OFLN01000189.1_pt1 | contig 25847 bp, 32 predicted proteins | sample 1540821 | NCBI WGS metagenome assembly OFLN01 (sample SAMEA4413037, study PRJEB24355) | metagenome | biome: human; feature: gut; material: faeces | place: United Kingdom | collected 2010 | reverse complement strand
GGCGACCAGTACCAGGTCAAAACGGTTACCAATTTTCTCTACAGCGTCCTGAACAGTTACGCGTGCCATACTTAAAATGCTCCACAGGTGAAGAAATGACTGGGCATGATACTGAAAGTGGGTTCAGTCTGCCAACAGTTTGGTGATTAATGCGTCATGTCGCTGCTTCTGGCGGCTCATACGCAGACGTTCTGCGCGAAGGATAGTTTTGAGATCGCTCAGCGCGGCATCAAAATCATCATTCACAATAAGGTAATCATATTCCGCGTAATGGCTCATTTCTGCAACAGCCTGTGCCATACGCTTCGCGATAACTTCTTCGCTGTCCTGGCCGCGACCCCGCAGGCGGCGATCCAGTTCATCTTTCGATGGCGGTAGAATAAAAATACTGCGCGAATCAGGCATTTTCTTACGAATTTGCTGCGCGCCCTGCCAGTCGATATCCAGGAACACGTTCACGCCGGTCGCCAGAACCTGCTCAATGGTTTCACGCGAAGTACCGTAGTAGTTACCGAATACTTCTGCGTGTTCAAGAAACGCGTCTCTGCCAATCATCGCTCTGAATTCGTCGTGATTCACAAAGAAATAGTGTTCACCGTGCACCTCACCCGGACGCGGTGCTCGCGTGGTGTGAGAAACAGAAACCTGTGTATCGTACAGCGGTTGGGTTTTTAACAGTGCCTGAATAAGGCTGGATTTACCCGCGCCACTAGGGGCAGAAACAATATAAAGCGTGCCTTGAGCCATGAGAGTCTTTTGTATGTGTTAACGAAGAAGTCCTACATACGGGCTTATTATACACGTCGCCGCTGTGTGACGTAGCCTTTGTCACACTTTTTCCCGTGGATGATTAAATTTTGCGTGCCGTTTTCAGGTTTTGTCTGCGGTTTGCAGCAACAAAAAGAAACGCTGGATAACGCCTCGTAAAGCGTAACGTTGCCATTCGCGTCGTTTTCAATACCGGGTTATACCTCCTCCAACGCAAAGGAGGGGTAATAATGTGGCGATGGATAAGCGGGTTTGCGCTGTTGTGGTGTAGCACCGGGTTAGCGGTATGCCCGGTATGGTCGCAGGCAAAAGCAGAAAAGGAAATTGTAGCGCTGAGCGCGCAGATCAAACGCTGGGACGATGCTTACTGGAAGCAGGGAGTCAGTGACGTTGATGACGGGGTTTACGATCAGCTTAACGCGCGGTTGAACCAGTGGCAGCGCTGCTTTGGTCATGTCTCTTCCGAAGAGAGACCGCCACCTCTGACAGGTAGTGTGACACACCCGGTTGCGCATACGGGCGTGCATAAGGTTGCCAGTAAAGCTGAGCTCAGCCAGTGGATGCGAGCCCGGCAACATCTCTGGATGCAGCCCAAAGTGGATGGCGTGGCTGTGACGCTGGTGTACCAGGGCGGGAAGCTTGTCCGGGCCATTAGCCGTGGCAACGGTGTGAAAGGTGAAGACTGGACGGCGCAGGTTCGATCAATCCCCTCTGTTCCGCAAAACCTGTCCGGCCCCCTGGCAAATAGCGTCTTACAGGGTGAACTGTTCTGGATTCATGAAAACCACATCCAGCGTCAGATGGGGGGGATGAACATGCGGGCAAAAGTGGCGGGCGCCATGATGCGTCATAACGATAGCGCACTTCTCAGGCAGCTCGGCGTGTTTATCTGGGCCTGGCCGGATGGACCTAAAGAGATGCAGGTATCTCTGGATGCGTTGTCAAAAGCCGGGTTCACCCTGACGGCGCGTTATACGCTGCCCGCCGCGTCTGTGAATGCGGTCGAAGCGCAGCGTTCAGCGTGGCATACAACAGCATTGCCCTTTGCCACGGACGGCATTGTGGTGCGTTCAGCGGATGAACCCGCGGGCGACGGTTGGTTACCCGGTGAAGGCCGTTGGGTTGTCGCATGGAAATATACGCCTGTCGCTCAGGTTGCTGAAGTACGAGGGATACAGTTTGGCGTCGGGCGAACGGGCAAGGTGTCCGTTGTAGCCGAACTGGATCCAGTAAAGCTTGATGATAAACAGGTGCGGCGGGTGAGCCTGGGGTCGGTCACACGCTGGCAGCGGCTGGATATTGTTCCCGGCGATCAGGTTCTGATAAGCCTCGCCGGGCAGGGGATCCCCCGATTCGATCGAGTTGTCTGGCGGGGAGCGAACAGGGAAAAACCAGAACCTCCGGCCCTGCAGTACCACTCGCTGACCTGTTTTTATGCCTCACCAGCGTGTATGGAACAGTTCTTTGCCCGGTTGACGTGGCTTAGCTCGAAACAAGGGCTAGGGATCGAGGGGTTAGGCGAGGCGGGCTGGCGAACGCTTCATCAGGCGCATCGTTTCGAGCATATTTTTTCGTGGTTAACACTGACGCAGGCGCAGCTACAGTCCACGCCTGGCTTTTCCGCCGGGCGCGGGTTATCGCTCTGGCATCGTTTTAATATGGTGCGCAAGCAACCTTTTATTCGCTGGGTCACAGCGATGGGGATCCCGCTGACAAAAGCCACGCTGAATGCGGTTGGGGCGGCGTCGTGGCAGGCGCTGAATCAGCGGAGCGCCGCTGACTGGCAGGCTTTGCCGGGAACAGGTGAAGAGAAGGCGCAGCAGGTCGTTAACTGGCTGCATGCGCCTCCTGTTGATAGGCTGGCAAGGTGGCTGGCTGAGCAGCACATTAACGGGTTCTGACCTTAATGCGCATTGTGCTTGTAATGAAAAACCGGCAGGCCCAGCTTCAGGCGCAATGCCAGCATACGCGCGGTGAAACCAAACAGCAGCGTGGAGATAACCACCACATCGTGGTTGGTGACATAGTGCTGCAAGGCGACATAAAGCACTGCCGCGGCAAAGGAGATGCCGGCATACAGTTCCTTCTGGAAAACCAGCGGGATACGTTTGCAGAACATATCGCGCAGCACCCCGCCAAACACGCCCGTGATCACCGCCGCAATGGTGGCGATAACCGGGCCTTCACCCATATCGAGAGCAATTTGTGCGCCAATGATGGAAAAAACAATCAGCCCAAGCGCATCCAGCACCAGGAACAAGCGGCGCAGATGAGGCATCACCGGGGCTACAATCGTGGTTAACACGGCTGCCGTTGCCACGATAATGACGTATTCAGGGTTTTTTACCCAGCCGAGCGGATAATGGCCAAGCAGGATATCGCGCACGGACCCGCCGCCGAGCGCAGTGGCCGTGGCAATAATGATCACGCCGAAGGTGTCCATACGGCGACGTCCGGCGGCGAGCGCGCCGGTCATGGCTTCTGCGGTAATGCCAATAAGATAGAGAATGTGAAGCAGCATAAACCCTCCGGAATGAAGAGGAGGAGATTAGCGATTTGTGCGCAAGATCACGATTGAGATTTTCTAAGGCGAGGGGATTTGCCCTACAGAAATTTATCAACGCATGGCAGGCGGGCTTGTGATAAGGCGGGAGAAAAAGAAAGTAAGGATAAATAAGGATTAGAAAAAGTAATGGGTGATGTGCCAGACACCACCCTGAAAGGTATTACTCGATATTGGATCTGTTTATTGAGTATATGGCTTAAGGCCTCGTCGTTTCTGGATTTTGTGCAGTGCAGTTTTTTATTGTGTACACCCTTGTGTACACGGTTTTCTGAGGCGCTTGGTCTTTTGGTTGTTTTTTACACTTCCCTTAGCCTTACCCTCTCACGCCCTATTGTATGATAGATCTATCCCACAATAAGGAGACAGTCCAGCCATGAGAATGACCAGCCGTAAAAAAGAGATACTGAGCTACTACGAGCCGGATAGTCTCGAATGGGTGATAGGTGAGATTGGCGCGCCGCCTTTCGATGTGTCCGGGATAGCCTACCTCATTCATGGCATGGAATCATTCGGCAAACGCCACCAGCTCGAATCCACGCGCCGCACCCTCGAAACCATGGTAGCTGGTGGGCTATTGGAAAAGTTGACGGTTTATGAGCAGCGACAAAACACCACCCAGAGTAGTGCCGGTGCGCCGGGGGTATGGTGTAACGTGACTCGCTACGGATTGCCGGCTAAGTGCAGAATATATCGGCATACCGGGGATACCGGTGGCCGGCCGCCTATAGAGGGCGAAGCAATCAGGTTAGATGCCCCAGCCTGACAGAATAGCAGCGCCATCAATGCGGCTTATTGTATGAGGGTATCGCTCCACTTTTTTATATATATAAGCAAAAAGGTGTTGGTTCAGTTGGTTCAGTTGGTTCAATTTGTAAAGATGCTTGTTTTTATTAGTTATTTCTCAGAAAAGTGAACCAACACAACATCGTTTTGAACCAACACGATCTCGCATTGAACCAACACAGGGCCGGGAGAATTCCGGTTTTATGCTCCTAAGCCGGCCATAAGGTCCGAGCCCGGTCCTCTATTCGAAGTTCTGGGGGCCTTTTAAAATGGTAGGAATCTGCCCTTAAGTAGTCATTTCCAACCACAGCGCTAGAAACATTAGCTCTGTTGCCGAATGCGAAAACCTCACAAAACCAGACATTGCGCAACGCATCATTGGCAGGGCGCATTGATGGCGCGCACTATAAAGGTCGTTTTCGCTGCGTACCATGCTGCGTACCGCGAAAAGTTTTATAGACGGGCAACACAGGGTTATCGCTATACAGCAGAGCTGGCGCGGCCTCTGGATAAACGACGTTCTCGATTCGTCAAAAACAGTCCAGATTTTGTGACCAATCCGGTGCGAACCATTGCCGCAAACCTTAGTGTGACCTTATGGTTATTTCTGTTCACTGATATGGGAGGTGGCTCCGCAACCGGAGACACCTCGTCAGCCTCTTAACGTTAACTTTTGCATACAACTCCCGGATGGTTTTCAGGCATTAAAAAAGCTGGCAGGGATGTTACCGCCAGCTTTGTTTAATTATCTCCTTGGGGGCAACATCCCTTTCGGCCTCTGTTGGTTAAACATCTCATCCAGAGCCGCTTTTCTCCCAACTTTATACATTCGGGATTCAATCTGCCGTAAATTTTCCTCTGTAATGCCATTTGTCGTGTGAATAGTCACATTCATCTGCTGGTGAATGACTGCGCCACCGCCTCCCTGCATATCCTTGTTACTTATCACCCGTCCGTTGTCGCCCGGTATCATGTACTGGCTGCCATTGGCCGCCTGGAATATCTCAGGTTTGCCACGTTCACCGACGCGATACATTGAGCCAGCATCAACCGGCCCACCGTTATAACGCGCACCGGCTACCGCCATGCCTTTGGCTGCCAGTAGCGATCCAGCGTATGCCGTCTGACCTATAGCAGTGGCGCTCCCCATCGTTGCGATAGAAGCGCTCATTGCGGCAGGCGCCCACGCAGAAGCGGCGGCAGTAGCCTGAGCCATTGTAGATGCCAGTGATGCGGCGGCAGCGGCCTGCCCCATTAACTGGCTCTTGACCCACTCAATCCCCATTTGCACCAGGCTACCGACAACGCTGTTGAGGATTGTCGTGCCGATGTTGGCGAAGGATTCTTGCAGGCTTTGGGTGCCGTTGAGCAGCCCGGTAATGGCATTGGTCGCCCCCCCCTGGAGAGAATCGATAGCGTCAGCCATCAGCTGATTGGTCGTGCTCTGGTTGCGGTAAATCTCCCATTGCGCCGCAATGCGAGCCTGCTCATATTCGGTATTGGCCGCGTTCATCAGTTCGAGACCGCGCTGAGTGATCTGGCCCTTCTTCGTCTCAAATTGCTGGATGAGAGCCAATTCTTGCGCATGCTGGTTAGCCAATTGCTGAACCGGGTCTATTTCACCAAGAGCTGATTGCTGAGGCGTTACCGTCTGCTGGGCGCGGATTTTTGCAAGGTTAGTCTGGTGCTGCTGCTCAAGCTGCTCACTCGCCTGGTTATATTGCTGCTGAGAAAGGATGAGCTGTCCGTTTGCGTCCCTCTGGTCTTTGAGGCTATCCAGAGCGTTTCGCTGGGCATTATAACTGGCGCTCTCTTTAAGCTCCGGTATAGCGTTCTGAGCTTTAAGAGCTGCGGCTTTATCCCATGCTGCGGCGGCATCCTTTTCTACCTGGGCAATTTGCTGAGGGGTGGGGTTAGCTAACTTCTGGCGAGCGGCAAGAATTGCCTGTTCTCTGGACAGAGCGCTGGTTGAATCTGCCGATATATCTGCTTTCTGTCGATATTCATTGAGCACTCTTGCATTGCGCTCCGCCTGAGACTCTGCCTTTTTAGCAGCAGATAGAGACGCACTCTGCTCTTTTCGTTCATTTTTTGCCGACTCGGCATTAGCTTTCTGCTGCTGATAGGTTTGCAGCCTCACATTGTAATAATCACGGAATGCTTGGGTGCCGCCTTTAAGCCCCTGTGTTTCGGCGTCACGCCAAGCCTGAGCTTTGAGCTTTTCGTCACCGGTCTGCTTGGTAATGAACAGCTCCTGCCTTGCCAGCTGTAGCGCTCTATCCTGGCTGGATGTCAGAGAGTCTGTCATATCTTTTAGCAACTTCAGCCTATGAGTGGCATCAGCGCTACTGGTAACTATTTTAAGAAGCTTATCCGCATATTCCTGCGCCGTATCAGCCCCTTTAGAAGCACCGCTACCAAACACCTGTAATGTTCTGATTAATGAGTTTAGTTTTTCATCTGATGGATTCTTGCTGATGTCTGATAACTGCTTTGCGAACTCGTATGCCTGCTGATCACTGATATCGAATTTACTGGAAAGGGCCCCTACTGTCGCAATCATAGAATTCATCGCAGTTTGCCCCGTCTGGCCGCTAGCGGCGGCCTGCTTCAGAGCATCGCTGAAATTATTTGTTGTGATGTTGAGAGTTGAGAGGTAGCCATCAAATAGCTTAACGCTGGCATATCCATTACCAAGTGACGAGACTAAAGAATCGCCAAATGTAATAAAGTCGCTTGATGCGCTCTGTACCTCTTTCGATACTTTAGATAAGGCTGACTGAAGCTCTAGCTCGGCTTGTTTCCTCATTAATGTGGCTATAGAGGCGTTAATCTTAGCCAGCTCTGCATACTTATCTGAATATGCAGCTACGCCATTTTGAGAAACTGTTATCACCTTATCCATTGTTTCGACGGCTTCGGATAAAGCATCAGTGGCGCTCTTGCCACCTTTAAGGGATGAAATTAGTACGCCACCAATCACTGAGCTCAATGCTATTACAGCACCTATTACCGCGCCGCCCGGACCAAATGCGCCAGCCAGTTGAGAACCCTGCTGGCTAAACGCTAACAATGCCGACTGTCCGCCCTGCACCTGTACGATGAAGTCATTTACCTGATAACCCGCCTGCTGCATGGTGGATTTCCAGTTTTTAGTTCCCTTTGCTCCCGCTTCCGTGCCGTTTTTCATGTCGTACAGCCGCCCAGTCAGATCGGCTATGGTCTTTTTCTCTTCCTCAGTGGCATTACTCCCGGCCCGTAGTTGTGCAGCCAGAATGGCGGCGCTTCTGGCGCTGCCCTCTTGCTGTTCTTCAAGGATTGCGAGCTGGTTGCCCAGCGATTCGATAATTGACTCTGCCCGGCTAAATTCTGAGCTGGCGCTGCTGACTCCGGATCTGGATTCGAGAATAGCCCGAGTTAGAGAGTTAATATTGGTGTTAAGCTTCCCTACCGCGCCCTCTACTGCGGCGACATTTCGGGACATAGCACCCGCAGCGCCACTGGTATCGTCAATAGCGGAGCTTGTCTGCTTGAGTGTTCCACCAAGGTTGTCAGCAGCTTTGTCCGCTCCGTCGAAGTTTGACTGTAATTGTGAAAGGAATTTATCGACCTGCTTGTTGGCTTTTAGCAGCTGGTCTGTTTCTGCTTTGATGATATAGACAACTGATCCGACTTCCATTGCCCCTCCTTAGTGAACTACACGTTTGTTGCTATTCATCAGGCCATTCCTGAGCATACTTTCTATAACCAATGCGCCATGCGCCGTAATCCGGTATTCGCGCCCGTTAATATCAATTAGCAGCACCAGTAATTTATATGCCGAAGCTTCCTTATCAGCGTCTTCACGAACGGCAGAGATAACATTGTCCACCAGCCCTGATGACAACTTGTGGGGAATTACCCTCCCTGAGACGCCGTTATATTCAACGGTATTTCCGCCGGTTACTCGCTCCAGTTCACGAACATAGGTTTCTGCGATGGTATCTGCCAGCCTGGTTAACTGCTCCATTACGCCTCCTTCGGCATATTCAGGGCGCGATCCATTAGCTGACGCGCGATGACGTGAATTGTTGGGGCGAGACCCAGCGGGGATTTTTTTCGCTCCTGCTCCTGCAGGGCTCGAAGCTGTTCAATCTGGTCACGACTGAGCAATACTGGTTTTACTGATGGTGTAGCCATTTAGCACCTCCTGATATTTATACAGTAATTATACTTGCATAATCAGCAACGGCTAATAACTTCATTGCGAATATTGAAATGATTATTTAATGCTCACGATCGATTTTATTGATGCGTAGACAATAAAAAACCCCGACTGAGCGGGGTTCTTCGTTAATGACAATTTTTTGCCCTCAAATCATATTGATCTCTTTGTAGCTTCATAAGATCAATATTTGCCGGATCTTTATAACGGCTTAGCAGCGGATATTTTGATTGTTTTAGAGTGACAATTTCCTTATCACTGACAGTATAAATAAATCGCGCACCTATACGGCTTACGTCTGTATGTCCAGATACAACGCCACAGATGGCAGCACGGTTATCATGGCGATAAATCTTAACGTCGGAAAATGTAAGGCCCTTGCTGACATTGAAATCATTATCGCAGACAGCTACCGCCGCACTGTTCGAGGTCACTCCGCCGGAGGCCATAACTTTCCAGTTATCACATTCACCCGGCTTATAGTTGCTCGCCAGCTCTTTACTTACAGCTTCTTGCGCACTCTCTATTAATTGTTCGTCAGTCTTCTCACCGCATCCGGTAAGCGTCAGAGCGATGGCGCATATAGCCCAGACACCCTTCATGTCTTTATCCCCTAAAAGTAAATGTGAATAAAGCCTACCAGCGTTTTGCTAAACGGGAAACAGCCCGTACTTACTGGCTTCCCGTTCCATTACCATTGCCTAAACAGCCTTGCCCTTCAGCCTGAATGCTTCGCCGTTCGGTCTGGCAATTCCCATGCGGTGTTGTGTCTCAGTGACTGCTTTATGCAGATCGCCATAATCATCGGTTTTCACTGGCGGGCGCTTCACGTTCGTCAGACACATATCACGCCGCTGCTTTACCCATTCCCGATCATCGTCTTCAGCACAAAGCATCATGACTTCCTGCCAGCGTGTCGCTGCCCTGCGATACAGCCCCTTTGCTTCCAGAGTCTCGGCTTTGCTGTCGTTTACCATGTATATCTCCCTCAGAATGGCGCTTCATTGTCGAATGGTGGGCGCTGGTCGTATTCATCACGGGATGGCTGCTGCGCACGTCTCAGCGCGTCCGTTGCCTGTCCCTGCTGTCCTGCCTTCCCGCCGGGGCGTACCGTTCTGGCGCTGATCACACTGTCGGCTACTACCTGATACCCCTGCTGTGTACCGCCGTCCTGCCCTGTCCACTGGTTGAGTTGCATATTGCCTGCCACGCTCACAAGGTCGCCTTTCTGGTGCTTTGCCAGCGCATCGGCCTGTTTCCCAAAAGCAATAACGCCCAGCCAGAAGGTTGACTCTCCCGCCTCTGCCGCATTACAGGGGAGCGACACCGCCAGCCGCGCCATAGTCATGTTGTTACCGTTCGTTGTGGTGCGGGTCTGGGGATCTGCCACCAGCCGCCCGTATGCTGAAATTTGTGCTGCCATTTTTACCTCACTGGATTATTAGTTTTACTAATGACGATTTCTTAATGTGGGACACCTGCCAATTTTTTTCATAGTAAGCAGAAATAGTGTTGTCTCTGTTGTCTTTGTTGTCTCACGGCTCTACAGGCCGCGCCACTTCTGGGTTTTGCCGAGACAACATTGATGGTTTTGTGTTGTCTCACGCAGGGGCAATGTTGTCTCACTGCCAGCCAGGCAAAAAATCACACTTTCGCAATGTTGTCTCAAAACAGCTAAATGTTGTCTCGCTGTTGTCTCAGAAAATGAAATAAAAACCTTATAAATCAATATTAATTACAAATTGAGACAACAAAGACAACTGAGACAACACCAAAACTACGTATGTGAAAAGAGATCACTCCTCTGGCTGGCTGCTTTCCTCTGCCATGAAGTTGAGCACATAGACGCGGATTTGCCTTCCATCCTCTCGCACACGCCCCTGATAACCTCTCCCGCTGGTCGGCGGAGTGAGCATCCCGACGCGTTTAAGTACCTCGGCAAACTGTTTGGCATTGAATCCCCGTGCGATCTCCTGCTCGAAGGTCGCCGGGAAGGTGTAGAAAATTATCGGGTCGCTGTCGTGGTTCCCCTTTTTTCTGTACCCGGCTAAATCACGAATGGGTAAATCGCGGGGGTCATAACCCAACGGTGCGTAGCGGCTCAGGCCATGCGCATTCAAAAATGCCTCTGTCTGCTCAATAATCTGCTGGTGCTCTTTGTTGCCCGTGCCGAATTCACGCAACCATGCATTGTAGCTGTGTTGAATAGCATCACGGCACGTCTGAGCATCCCACCCGGTGACTACTTCACCCAGCAGTAAGGCAGCCTCCAGAATGGCAAAGCGGGCAGCCACGCGGTGAACCTGCTCACCGTAGTCGGCGGGTATCAGGCTGCGCCAACGCGCCTCGCACTCACGAACAGTATCAATTGCCTGCTGCTGGTGGTCTGCCAGCCATTTAATCCACTCTCTTCCTGCTGCGCCGTGGTGGTGCTGGTAAGCGTCTTTCAGCGCATCGGCGTGCTGTTTACCGTTCTGGTGGTCATGGAAGCGTACCGCCTTACTCAGCGGGATATTAAGCAGGCGCACCAGTTGCCCGGCTTTGGTCTTGCGTCCGGCGGTGGCGATGAAGGTTTCTAAGTCCATTTCCCCGGTACTGATCGCCACGGTGCGCCAGCGCTTTAAGTCCCGGTTTCCGCCTTCCTTCGCTCCCTGCAATTTCCCCACGCCGTTAAACAGTGCATAGGCAGACTGCGACACGCTTACAGGGTCTGCGCCTTGTCCTACTTCATCCAGTGGCATCAGACCGTCATTGTGGGCTGCGGCTTCGTTCGCCAGCCCCAGCGCAGTGCCGTACCACGTCAGGCGTAGTAAGTCCGGGTTGCCGTATAAGCTACTCGCCACGTTTGCCGTGGTGGTTTTACCCGCGCTCGACTGTTCATAGAAGTGAATGCCGAACCCATCAGCGCCCACCAGCCCGATTAGCGGGGCAGCCAGTGCCGCGCCGACCCCGGTCATCATGGCGTAATTACCGTAGGCCAGACGTGCAACGCTGCTTTTCCAGCTTTCCGCACTCCCTGCGGTGGCATACCCGGCGGCGGCTGAACTTCGCCCGCTGAACAGTACAGGGCTTTCAGGTGTGCCGATGATTTCCCCATCTGGCATGATGTACGCCCCGCACTGCCAGCCCGTAGCATGAGCAACGCGCCACAGTTCACGCGAGCCGCTGCGCTGTAGCCAGTCGGCAAGGATCGCCCGTAAGCTGCTTTTGGTTGTGACATTAACCCCGCCCGCTTTCAGGGTACGCCAGCCTTCGCGCTCCCCGATATCAGCCAGGGGGATAGCCGCTGTTGTCGGTATGCCTGCGCCAAAGGCCAGCCAGCGCAGTATCAGGTACTGATCCCTATCATCCCGCCCGGTTCCGATAACGTCCATTGGTGAGGACAGCCAGCTTTCATTGTTGATAATCTCGCCGCTTTCCTTGTCCACTTTTGGCGATACCCAGAAAACGCCATCTTTTCGGCTTTCTATACGTGGTTTCAGCGGGTCGCTATCCGTTGCCGTAATTTTGCCGCCCTCAATCGCTTTCAGTTGCACGCTCACGCCTTCCCCCTGCGGCTGGTACATAGAATCGGTAAATGCCGCTGTAGCGGCTTCCAGCCCGTTTTGCTGGTGGTAGTCGTTCCAGTCGGCTTTATAGTCAGTCGGTGGAAGTGATACCCAGCCAGCCACGGATAAAGCGGCTTTCTCTGCCGCTGTCTTCCCGGTGTTCGGCTGGTCGTCGTGATGGTCGTTATCTGCGGCGATGATGATCTGCGCGTCCGGGTGCTTCCGGCGCATCACCTCCGCCACGGGCAGCAGGTTGCCCGCGTCGATTGCTGCCACTGTCAGCGCGTCAGGACGAATTAAGTGACACGTTAGGGCGGTAGCCAGCCCCTCAGCAATTAACACGCTCTGAGGCGCTTCTGGCTCATGTACGGCGTGATATGCCCCGCGCTTTGCCGAACCTGTCAGAAGTCGCTTTTCCCCCTGTGGGTTAATAGTCTGCGCGGCGGTGACTGCGCCGGACTCGTCCACCAGCGCCAGTAATAGCGAACCATCGGGCAGAATGGGGTAATTAAACCCGGTCAGCCCTTTTGATTTCAGGTATTCAGATTCACCATGCGTGACGCTCTGGCGCATTTCACCATACAGACGGGCAAACGTAGCCCGGCGGTGCTCTGCGTCCTCTGCCGCCCGCTGCTGGCGTTCCTGCTCACGCTGCTGGCGGTCAGCTTCCATCTGCTCCCTTCTCTGGCTGGCTGCTTTCTGGTCTGTTTCTGCTGCCCGGTAATCAATACCCAGCACATCAGCGGCGAGCTGCGCCGCCTCCGTGGTGTCGCAGTTGTTCACTTTCTTAATCAGGTCTAAGCCGTCGCCCGCGCCACACTGGTTGCAGATAAAACTACCGCGCCCGTTATCATCGAACCGGAAGCGATCCGCGCCGCCACACGCCGGGCATGGGGCGTGTTTCCGTGGTGAATCGGGAACGTCGATATTCAGGCCGGCCAGCACATGAGGCCAGTTGTTCGCGGCGGCGCTGGTGACTTCGCGGATAAGGTCGATATTACGCATTCTTACCCCCTGCGACGGTCGCGCCCATATCGGCGGTCATGTTGCTCCACGCCTCTAATCCCGCATCAGTCAGCCCGCCAGCATTAACGCATCGTGACAGGTACGCTATCCCGATACTTTCCCACTGAGCCGCCGGATAATGCTCTTTGATTGCTTCCAGCGCGTAGCCATCCACAAGGTCGCGCACTCCCTTTACGCCGCCCAGAATGTTCACGCGTACTGACTCTCCGCCAGCATCAATCATGAAATAGTCGCCGCCGCTGGTGGCGGTGATGTGGTTATACAATGCCGCCGCGTACTGGTTAGCCAGCGCATTCAGTCGGAAGTTTTTGGTAATCATCTCGCCCCCTCAGTGCGCCGCTGGCATTTCAGGCCAGCCGTTTTCATCCAGATCAGCAATGAAGTGATCGTGTAGCTCTGCCAGCGTTTCACGTCCGAACGGGGTCAGCTCACCGCGCTCCGCATCCAGCATGGCGCGGTAGAACACAATGGCGTTCTCTGTTCCCTGCTCAATGCCGTAGCGCTCAATCATGGCTCCCTCGATGTTGTTCGCCATCGCCAGCCGTTCAGCAAACGGGTATACCACCATGCCCGCATTACCATTGGAGTAAATCGCCACCTGCGATGATGTACCGTCAGGTTCAGTAACCATGGTGGTGCCGTTATTACGCTTCATCTCAGAAACGAATGTCGCAGCAATCAGCCAGCGCCACATCGTGACTTCGTGCTGCGCTGTAAAGGCGAACCAGCCACGCTCCCCGCCGTCAGCCACTGCCAGATGCAGGGTAAATCCTTCATCAGGGATGTCGTCATACCTGCCGCTATCGAGATGAGTTACCGCGTCTGAATAGGGAACAAGGCAAACATGCTCATACATCCCGGCATCATTGCGGGTCATGATATTGACGCCGAGCGGTGTGGCTTCGGCGTGGAATAAGCCGGGATTTCCCGGTTTAATGGTCAGTACGTTGCTCATGCTTTGCCCTCCCGATATTCACGCATTACATGGTCAGCCAGCTTGCTTTCAGCCTCGCTCATTGCTTCGGGTACACCGTGTAACAGCGTCAGAATGGAACCAATCAGGCGCGGTAAATCGGGATCTGTTTTATTGGTGGTGCTCTCCAGCCAAATGGATAAAACAGCCTGTGCCTGTTCAATCTGGCAGGCAGCATCAATCAGTTGTAACTGGCTCATGCGCTGGCCTCCGCATCAATTCTGGCTATATCGACAATCGTCAGGACTTTACTCAACCAGCAATACACGATAGCGGCCTGTTCATCGTCGAGTTGAGTGGCTAAATCGGTCATAACGTGAGCCAGCCCATTGCGGGCGCGGGTCATACGTTCTGCTGTTCGGTCTGCCAGCGTAAAATCATCCGGGTAAGCCTGCTCGCGGGATAACATCGCTTCGGCTTCAAGCTCGGACGGATGGCGGTATAAAGCGTTAATGTTCATGCTGCCACCTCCAGACGGATACGGCCTGCAAAGAAACAGATGTGATCCCGCACCAGAGTGCGACGGGCTTCGCGCTCAGTTTCAGCAGCAATGTGATAGATTTTGGCGGTAATTGTCGGCATGTCGCGGCGAACGGCTGCGATTAACCAAATGAATTGCGGATTTTGGGTAGGGGTAGTAGCCAGCATAGCGGCAGCCTCCATTCGATTTGGGATAACCCCACCACCGAAGACGCCAATCTTGCTGGTGGTGAGCTGTGCAGGGTTGGCGTAACCGGCTCGAATGGTCACCGGCGCTTCCGAAGAAGCCCCCACGCAGCCCACCATAATTTTGTGAGCGGCACGGATTATACCCGCAACGCTGAAAAAGAGGTGTACTGAGTTAACGACATAAAAAAAGACGCTAGGCGCGTCGTATGTCGCCATTCGAATTACCAGGACGCCAATCCCGGCACCAGATTTTGCTGGTGCGCTATAACCATAAACCGGGTTGGTGATAGTCGGCAAGCCCTTTTTTATGGACTCGCAAAACTCACCTTCGCGCGTTCGCGTACTGGTCTCGAAACTCTCCTCGTCACCACGACGAGAAAATGAGGAGCTGGCATTAGCTGGCGCGTTAATGCCAGCAATACCCCCGATGTCAGATAAATCATCAACACTACGCGCGCCCATAGTTGAGGCATTCTCTACGATGTCCGAAAAGTACCCTTCGCGCGCGTGCGTACTGGCCGCAAAAGACCTAGCGCCGCTTTGTGGGCAAACATCATTGGCTCGCACAATGTCAGGTTTTGACAGGTTCTCAGCGCGAAATACACGCATACCAGCCTGCAGGATCCCCTCGCGCGTACTGTTCACGAAAGTCATCATGCAATCACCTCCACGGTTAACCCGGCAGCGGTATAACCCTGGACACGCACGCCATCGACACGGTGACGCCTTTTCGTCAGAAGGCGGATGTGATCGGCGTAGACGTACTGCCATTTACCATCGAGCGCCACACGTTTAAACCACGGGTGCGGCTTTGTCATGGTCTGGACAACTGCCGTGGAAGCCTTGCGCGGCGCGGGTTCTGCTGTGCATACCCCTTTATCATTGCCCGTTACGCGGTACAGCCAGTAACTCGCCAGCTTCCCGGTTAATTTGCGGGTGCGCGCTGGGGTATAACCCGCCTCACGCATCGCCTTACCAAAAGTGGCATCATCCGGGTAATACTGGCGGCGTAGCCCCGTTGGTACGGAAACGGCAAACGAGCGTTTAGTCGGGTACTCCTGCCACTGGTCTACCATCGACAACGGCAGCCCGTTGACGTCCGGCTCTTTGCTGCCAGCCTCGGGAAAGCCCTTACTCTGGACGGCGGTCATTGCTGTTGTCATTGCTTCACCTCCGCAAATTCTTTTGAGAATCGCTCAAGCGGTTGTACGCATGGGTGCGCGTAGCCATCGCGGTGGAACGTCACGCGGTTAAACTCGACGCGCTCAACGGTCACTAGTGCGCCGTGGCTGTCTTTGTATCGCTGTTGTGGGCGTAGGGTGCTGGCGGCTTTAGTCATAGGTTGCCTCCAGACGTTTCGCCAGCCAGCGCTGAGACAGGCGGGTTAACTCTGCTTTACGCTGGTCATATCCCATACCCATATCAATCAGCGTAATGTTGGTACTCTCCAGGTAGGTGAGGTGTTCCAGTTGCCCGGCGTTCATGCTGTCGCGTGGTTCGCCAGTAATGCTATTCGCCTGCGCCCACTGCTTCGCCGTCATGCCACCCAAAACAATGCGGGCGATCATGTTGCTCTCGTTGCTGTAGTGGCGAGCCTGCGTCTGTTTACCCTGTTCTGCGCGGGCGCTTTCCAGTGCTACGCACATCGGTTTAAACAGGTTGGCGGCACCGATACGGGCTTTGAGCTGGCGGCGATACTGAGCGGCAATCTCTGGCACGCTGAGCTGTAGGGCTTCTTCACACTGAATAAAGTAACGGCGAACGGCGCGACCTTGTTCGTTTCGCTCAACCATTGCCACTTCTTTAGCCATATCCAGCGAAAGCAGATAATCGTGCTCGATTTGTTGGCGAGATTTTGCGCTCGCCCGTTTTGGTGAGCTCAAATTTTCAACACGCACATAGTCAGAGCCTTCTACAAAACCGTACTGGCTAATCCGGCCTTTAATCCAGTTGGTAAAGTCACGGCCCACACCCAGTACTTTGTGTAATGCTTTTGCGCTCGCAATATTGGTTTCACGCCCGCCAATCTGGCCGGGAATAACCGGGACAATGGCAGCGAAATCATTGCCAGTAATTACGCTGTGGTTGGCATTGGATTGTGGGGCGGCCTCCGAATTGAATCGGCTTTTTTCGATAGTCATGTTTTCGGCTCCGTTATGCGGCGTTAAATGCGTCCGGGTAGAGGTTCAGAATGTCGGCAATATCCTGCTGAGATAGCCCGTGATGTTCATTAATGGCGGCATTATGGTTCACAAGTTGGATCACCTTGAGAACGTCGCCACGGCAGGAAAAGCGGTAGCGCAGGTGTGCGCCGATACCATCCGGGTTTTTCTCGTCGATACGCTCTAGTTGAATATCAAGCTGGCGCTCCAGTTCAGACGCATAATTACGCCCGGATGAAAGACGGCAGTAGCGCAGAATATCATTTTCTGTCCATCCCTCTACGCCAGTGCGCAGCATATAGACGCGGGCGCGGTGTTTCTTTGGGGTTCGCTTAGGTCCTTGTACCGGGCTGGTGGTCGGCGTAATATCAGACGTGCGAATATCTGAGTTAGCCGCCTGCTGTACTGGGCGGTTTTTCTTTTCCATTACGCCACCTTTCCCCGGCGCTCTGCCAGCCAGTTGTTAATTTCCACCGCGTCGAATGCGGTAATCTTTTCACCCAACTTGACTGGGCGAGGCAATGAGCCGTTGCGTACTTTACGGTCAATAGTGGATACGCTAACGCCCAGCAATTCAGCCAGGCGAAAGCGGCGGATGTAACCTGTGTTGGGGATGTTGTCTGTAGCCATGCTTCTCGTAACTCCTTTGTAGACGCTGTTGCGTCGTTACAAGAAGCATGCTTCAGGAGGGGGATTAAGTCATCGCAGCGAAAAATGGGTTTTCGGTGCGAAATTATCTCTATGATTTAAAAGATTTATTCGCTGCCGAGAAATATTTATCGAGATGTCGAGGGCTTAGGTTAACCCCGTGATCTATCATCTCCGCCTTTAGCGCCTCTTGCGTCCATCGCTTAGATGCTGGTTCAGCTTTTTTTAAGGCGTTAAGCAGAGCACCTATTACATGCAGGCTCTCATCAAGCTTTAGCGGTTGCTGAGTATCATCAGAATTTTCTTGCTCAAACTTTTCGATGTTTTCTCTTCTGAATACAAGCTCAAAATCGCCCAAAGCATCGGCCGGATAAAGAAACCCGTGGTAGCCTTCATGGCTCAAATCTACGAACTCGTTTTTTACCTTATCGTAATACTCTGGTGAGCCGCTATCATTCGTCTTTAACATCCAAGGATTGAACTGGTTTAAGATATTCACCAAGCCATATGGAGTTATCAAAAATGGCCCCTCCATATTGCAGAATTCCCGAGGCGCTCTTCCAGCGTTCAAATCAAGCTGATGCATGACATCCAATTCTTCGGCCCCCAGCATAGGCAGGTCATAGATCCCATGACGCAACTTGAAAACATCACCGTACCTTTCAATATCTTCATACTCAAAATCTAATTCACTGTTTGAGACAAAGCGATCTTCCCCTATAAGGCCAATATAGGCCCCATCCTCTGTTGTCCGGATAATGAATTTAGAAAACTGCTTACGTTGAGTCGTTGTGATTACCTTCGCATGGATAGCGTGCTGGCTCTCGTTAAAAATTGCTGAAATGGTTATGTGCTTATCCAATGCCAGCTGCAAACAATCAGCAACAGAAACCTTTTCACCTAAGAATACTGATAGCCTCTCTGAGGCTTCCGATAACGTCAGCCATTCTTTGAGCTTAAATAACTTACTCATTGCGTCACCTTCTACGCTTTGCCTTAAAAAGAATTGAGCCAGGCGGTAAGGCTTCCCGCTTTTCGCCCCGTCGGGCTAGGCTCAATCTGTCTGTTAATTCTGGTTACTAATCGTGGTTACTGGTCGTGGTTACTTCGCCTTTCTCAATGGCGTCACGTTGTATTCTTCGCCGCGTTCCAGAGCCACCAGCAAATCACACCACTGCGCCAGCGCCGCTTTACGCTCATCAAAATACTGGTGACGGTTATAGATGCCCTCCACGCCTTTAATTTTGTGGTTAAGGCATCTTTCTGCGACTACCGGATCAACGCCCAGCGCGGCTAAATGCGTGCGGGCAGTGCGTCGGAAGTCGTGAATGGTGAAGTTAGGAACGTCCGGCATTTCATGGCGAACCTTTGCCAGCGCAACGGGCAGGGTACTTTCCTGAATATGGGGAATCATCCGGCTTTGCATCTTTCTGGCTGGCAGCACCCATGCTGTATTGCATGAGAACGTGTGAAGCTCCCGTAGCCATGCAACTGCTGGTGGGGGTAACGGTATGTCGATAGCATCGCCGTTTTTGCTGCGTTCTTCGGGTAAGTGCCAGATTGCCCGGTCTAGGTCGAACTCTTCCCAGCGGGCAGCGCACAATTCCATCTTACGCACGCATAAGGTCAGTAGTAGCTTGAAGGTAAGCTCGTTCTGGCGGCTGAATCCCTTCGCCATACGCATGGCCTGAAACAGCCTGATCAGTTCTTCACGGGTTAACCAGCGGTCACGGGCAACTTCTTTCCCTCCAGCGTCGGCAACCTCAAACGCAGAACAGGGGTTTATCTCCAGCGCGTGCCGTTTGATACCGTAGTCGAATATGCGGCGCGTCCAGCGTAGTACGTCCGTTGCTATGGTAGGCGCTCCACGGTCAACAATACCTTTCAGCATGTCGTCGATATGGCGCGGCTTCACGTCCTCAACCTTCATGCTGCCAATGCAGGGGTTTATATCTTTGTCGATACGGCGGCGGAGTATATCGGGGTGCTTCCAGCGCGGCAGGATCTGACGCTCAAAGTATTCAGCCGCCAACTCTGAAACGCGCATGGCGTTCTTCTCAGCTTCCATCTTCGCCAGTGCTTCGGTTTTGCGTTCCTGCTTCTCCCCCGCAACGTCATAGCCCAGCGATACACGCGCCGATAATTCTTTGGCGGATTCCCTGGCTTTGGCTAATGACAGTTCAGCATAAGAGCCAATCAGCATAGCGCGAGACTTCCCGGCAAGTTTATAGCGGAATCTCCATGTAGGGATTTTGTCGGCTTCACGGTAACGCAGGTATAAACCGTTTCCGTCTGCCCGCCCCTCGAATCGCTCCCCGCTCTTAATCCATGCGCGGATCTGCATATCAGTCAGTTTTGGCATTTTGCGAATATCCAAACTTTGAATAGGGGGTGTACCCAAAGTGATGTACACAAACCTCATTGGGTACACCTTTGTGTACACCTTAACTATGCGCTTTGTTGCGTCGTTATGATAGCCCATGATAACAAAAAAGCCCGCTGTTTGCGGGCTTGATGTGATTTATGCGTCGTCTTGAATCTTGCTGATAGCTTACTCGATATTCTGGATCTGCTCGCGCATCTGCTCAATCAGGACCTTCAGTTCAATTGCTGAATTGGTCACCTCTGCATTGATAGACTTAGACGCCAGCGTGTTCGACTCGCGGTTGAACTCCTGCATCATAAAGTCGAGACGGCGGCCTACCGCTTCTTTCTTCTTCAGGATGTTGTAGGTCTCTTTAACGTGCGCTTCCAGACGATCCAGCTCTTCAGCCACGTCTACACGCTGCGCCATCAGCACCAGCTCTTGTTCCAGACGGTTGTTTTCCAGCTGAACTTCCGCCTCTTCCAGTTTGGCGACAAGTCGCTCACGCTGCCATTGCAGCACTTCTGGCATATGCGCGCGCACTTTAGTCACTTCGGCGCTCACGCCTTCAAGGCGTTGCTCAATCATCGCTTTCAGCGCCTGGCCTTCGGTTTCGCGGGCAACGATAAAGTCATCCAGCGTGCCGTCGAGTGCAGCCAGGATTTCAGCGGTAATCGCGTCCAGATCCTGCTCTCCGGCGGCCATCACGCCAGGCCAGCGCAGAATATCAACCGGGTTGATCTCGCCTTCATCGCTTTGCATTTTGACCCAGTTCGCCGCATTAACCAGCTGTTTTGCCAGCTTTTCGTTCAGGATCAGTTCGCCCTGGGCACTGGCATCGGGCTCAAACCGCAAATTACATTCCACTTTCCCGCGGGTCAGACGCGTACGGATACGCTCACGCACCACAGGCTCCAGGCTGCGGAACTGTTCCGGCATACGGAAATATGTTTCCAGATAGCGCTGGTTTACCGAGCGCATTTCCCAGGTAGCGCTACCCCAGCTACCCTTGATTTCACGCCGGGCGTAGGCGGTCATACTGCGGATCATAGACATTCCCGTTTTTAAAGGAGAGATGGGGGGATTATAGCTTTCAGGGGCTTCTCAGGATAGGAATAAGCGTCCTTTATCCGTATAATGCGCAGCCACATTCGTTTCAAGCCGGAGAATCCATCATGCGTCCAGCAGGTCGTAGCGCCAACCAGGTGCGTCCCGTCACCCTGACCCGTAACTATACAAAACACGCTGAAGGCTCCGTGCTGGTTGAGTTTGGTGACACCAAGGTGCTTTGCACCGCGTCCATCGAAGAGGGCGTGCCTCGCTTCCTGAAAGGTCAGGGGCAGGGGTGGATCACCGCCGAATACGGTATGTTGCCGCGCGCAACCCATACCCGTAATGCCCGTGAAGCGGCAAAAGGTAAGCAGGGCGGCCGTACTATGGAGATCCAGCGCCTGATCGCACGTGCGCTCCGCGCCGCGGTTGACTTAAAAACGCTGGGTGAGTTCACCATCACGCTGGACTGCGACGTGATCCAGGCCGATGGCGGCACGCGTACGGCCTCCATTACCGGTGCCTGTGTGGCGCTGGCAGATGCGCTGAACAAGCTGGTTGCCGCCGGTAAGCTGAAAACCAACCCAATGAAAGGGATGGTTGCTGCTGTCTCCGTTGGTATTGTTAACGGCGAAGCGCTTTGCGATCTGGAATACGTTGAAGATTCTGCCGCAGAAACCGACATGAACGTGGTGATGACCGAAGATGGTCGCATCATTGAAGTGCAGGGCACGGCAGAAGGCGAGCCATTCACTCACGAAGAACTACTCACCTTGCTGGCGTTGGCCCGAGGGGGTATTGAATCTATTGTAGCGACGCAGAAAGCGGCGTTAGAAAATTGATTTTAAGGCGACCAATGAGTCGCCTTTTTTTTGCCTGTAAGACTGAAAAGACAAAGGAGCAAATCCATGAAATCGTATCAGCGCCAGTTTATTGAGTTTGCGCTTAACAAGCAGGTACTTAAGTTTGGCGAGTTCACGCTGAAATCCGGTCGTAAAAGCCCGTATTTCTTCAACGCCGGGCTGTTTAATACCGGGCGCGATTTGGCACTGTTAGGCCGCTTCTATGCCGAAGCGCTGGTAGATTCCGGGATTGATTTCGATCTGCTGTTTGGCCCCGCGTACAAAGGCATTCCAATTGCAACCACCACGGCGGTGGCGCTGGCGGAGCAACATGACCGCGACGTACCGTACTGCTTTAACCGTAAAGAGGCCAAAACCCACGGTGAAGGCGGCAATCTGGTCGGCAGTGCGTTGCAGGGCCGCGTGATGCTGGTGGATGACGTGATCACCGCAGGCACCGCGATCCGTGAATCGATGGAGATTATCCAGGCTAACGGTGCAACGCTTGCGGGTGTGCTGATTTCGCTTGATCGTCAGGAACGCGGGCGTGGCGACATCTCTGCTATTCAGGAAGTGGAACGCGATTATGGCTGCAAAGTGATCTCTATCATCACGCTGACAGACCTGATTGCATATCTGGAAGAGAAGCCTGAGATGGCGGATCACCTGGCGGCGGTAAAAGCGTATCGCGAAGAGTTCGGGGTTTAATTGCGTTGCCCGGTGGCGCTACGCTTACCGGGCCTACCTGTTCGTAGGCCGGATAAGGCGAAGCCGCCATCCGGCGATGGCGTTACTGTAATTGTGCTGCCACTAACGGCCAGCGGGCGTCAAAATCGTCCGTTGGTCGATATTTAAACTCGCTGCGCACAAACCGGGAGAGCATCCCTTCGCAAAATGCCAGGATCTGGCTTGCCAGCAGCGTCTCATCCGTATTATATCCCTCACCTTCCCGCATTTTCTTCTCGCGCAGAACCTGACGAAGCTGGGCTTCGATACGCTCAAAAAGCTGGTTTATACGGCCTTGCAGACGATCCTGTTCAAACATCAGCGCGTGGCCGGTAAGAATACGGGTCAGACCCGGGTTACGTTCACCAAAGCCCAGAATCAGCAGCACAATCAGACGCAGACGCGTGCTGGTGTCTTTTTCATCCTTCAGAATCAGGTTGATGCGCGTGATCAGGCTATCTTCGATAAACTCGATCAGGCTGTCGAACATCCGGGTTTTGCTCGGGAAATGACGATACAGCGCCGCCTCTGACACGCCCACAGAGGCCGCCAGCTTGGCGGTGGTGATGCGTTGACTGCCGTCGCTGGATTCAAGCATCAGAGCCAGAGATTGAAGTATTTCTTCGCGACGATTCCTTTTCGCGGTTTGTTTTTCTGCCATGTTACAAAATACCCCTGAAAATACGCACTTGTCAGGCTGGCAACCACACAGCGACCCGCAAACTGACGTTTGCGGTTTGTTATTGCATTATGGCGCTGTGAGATGCGTGTTTGTCGGGCGGTTATTTGCGCCCGGAATGGCCGAAGCCGCCTTCGCCACGGTCGGTAGCGTCGAAGTCTGCCACCAGGTTAAATTCTGCCTGCACCACCGGTACAAACACCATCTGCGCAATACGCTCGCCCGGTTCAATGGTGAAGCTGTCCTGGCCACGGTTCCAGACGGATACCATCAGCTGACCCTGATAGTCAGAGTCGATCAGGCCGACCAGGTTACCCAGCACGACGCCATGCTTATGGCCCAGGCCAGAGCGCGGCAGGATCACCGCTGCCAGTGACGGGTCAGCAATGTGAATCGCCAGCCCGGTCGGGATCAGGGTCGTTGCACCCGGCGCCAGTTCTACGGCGTCATCGAGACAGGCGCGCAGGTCAAGACCGGCAGAGCCGGAGGTGGCATACGTTGGCAGCGGAAATTGCTCGCCAACGCGCGGGTCCAGAATCTTAACGTCGATTTTTTTCATCATAACGGGTAACGATCTCGTCCAGTAATTGTTGGCCCAGGAGTTCTTTGCGCTCAAGCGGTAAGACTTTATCTCCATCCTGCCAGAAAAGGTGCAATGCGTTGCTGTCGCTGTTAAATCCTTGCGTGGACAGCGATACGTCGTTCGCGCAAATCAAATCGAGGTTTTTGCGGGTACGTTTTTGCCGGGCATATTCTTCCACATTATTCGTTTCTGCGGCAAACCCAACAACGTAAGGACGATGAGTTTTCAATGCGGCGACACCGGCAACGATATCCGGGTTCTTCACCATTTTTATTGTTAATTCATCACCTTGCTTTTTAATTTTGGCGTCGGCAATGGTTTCGGCGCGGTAATCAGCGACGGCCGCACAGCCGATAAAAATATGCTGTTGTTGAGCATGCGCCTGTACGGCGGCGTTCATTTCCAGCGCGGTAGTTACATCAATACGCCGCACAAACGCAGGGGTGGTAAGCGACACCGGGCCGCTCACCAGCGTCACGTTCGCGCCGCGTTTGGCTGCCGCGGCAGCAATTGCAAAGCCCATTTTGCCGGAGCTGTGGTTGGTGATGTATCGCACCGGATCCAGCGGCTCGCGCGTGGGGCCCGCGGTAATCATGATGTTGAGATGTTGCAGATCGTTGACAGGCGAGAAATGGGCGGCGGCCATATCAACAATCGTCAATGGGTCGAGCATACGCCCTGGCCCCACGTCGCCACAGGCCTGGCTGCCGCTCTCCGGTCCCCAAATTAGCAGGCCGCGCGAGGCCAGCGTATCCAGATTATGCTGGGTAGCGGCGTTGCGATACATCTGCTGGTTCATTGCGGGTACAACCGCGACGGGCGCAGGCGTGGCGAGGCAAATGGTCGTTACCAGATCGTTCGCCATCCCGGCCGCCACGCGGGCAATTACATCTGCCGTGGCGGGGGCAAGGATAACCAGATCGGCCCATTTCCCCAGCTCAATATGGCCCATTGCGGCTTCGGCTGCCGGGTCGAGAAGGCTGTCGGATACCGGGTATCCCGAGACGGCTTGCAGGCTCAGCGGGGTGATAAAGGCTTTGCCGCCTTCGGTGATCGCGACCCGTACGTCGGCCCCGCGCTCGCGCAAACGGCGCACCAGGTCTGGCGTTTTATAGGCAGCAATACCGCCGCTGACGCCAAGAACGATTTTTTTACCGGCCAGGCTCATCATGATTCTTTCCTGTTGGGTTTCACCAGAGAGCGGGCATTTTATCACAATCCCTAAAACGGGGTGATGATGTCCTTAATTCACTTTGCGAGGCGCTACGCAAGAACGAAACGCCAGCGTCGAGCCCCGAATTTGCCTGTGGCAGCATAATGGCAAACAGAAGGAGGCCGGGCATGGAAGAGACTGAACTGCTGCTACCGCGTGAAAAAATGCTGCGCCATGGCGTCACGTTGTTAAAGGACGACGAGCTGCTGGCGCTCTTTTTACGCACAGGCACGCCGGGGAAAACGGTATTTACGCTGGCGAAAGAGCTGATAGAGCATTTCGGCTCACTGTATGGATTGTTGACCGCCGAGCTGGAGGCGTTTACGCACGTTGAGGGCATTGGCGTGGCGAAATATGCCCAGCTGCGGGGCATTGCGGAGCTGGCCCGGCGATTTTACAACGTGCGTATGGAGGAAGAAGACCCGATCCTCACCCCCGATATGACCCGCGAATTTCTGCAAAGCCAGCTTTCCGATCTGGAGCGGGAGATCTTTATGGTGATCTTTCTCGACAACAAAAACCGGGTACTGGAACATACCCGCCTTTTTTCGGGAACATTGAGCCACGTTGAGGTGCATCCGCGTGAAATTGTGCGGGAAGCGATAAAAGTGAATGCAGCCGGCGTGATCCTCGCGCATAATCACCCCTCTGGCTGTGCAGAACCAAGCAGAGCTGACAAAGCAATTACCGAACGTATTATCAAATGCTGTCAATTCATGGACATTCGTGTGCTGGACCATCTGATAATTGGCCGCGGAGAGTACATTTCTTTTGCCGAACGTGGCTGGATTTAGGCCTTTTCTCGCGATCCATCGGGATCTTTGTCTGTTCGGGACTTGAGCACACCGCCGAGTCAGCGTATACTACGCCACCTTTGAGAATCTCGGGTTTGGCATTTGGGCCTGGCAATCGAGAGTTCAATAGAACTATGCGATGACCGGGCTGTAAAGCCTGACGAGGCGCCGATACCCCATACGAAGCTCGAGCTAATTTGATTTTTGGAGAATAGACATGTCCCGAGTCTGCCAAGTTACTGGCAAGC
>OFLN01000174.1_pt1 | contig 29361 bp, 34 predicted proteins | sample 1540821 | NCBI WGS metagenome assembly OFLN01 (sample SAMEA4413037, study PRJEB24355) | metagenome | biome: human; feature: gut; material: faeces | place: United Kingdom | collected 2010 | reverse complement strand
ATGTGAGAGTAGGGAACTGCCAGGCATCAATCAGGAAGAACCCCGTACCGGAAGGTGCGGGGTTTTTTGCTTTGTGCACGGAAAAACATGCCGGATGGCGGCTTCCCCTTATCCGGCCTACAATTGTTAAAACGATTTTAACAATGGTGCCGCTTTGACTCGTCCTTTTGATTACCAACAAGATTTTGAAAATATAAATTTTCGCGAACATCCCGAACGGTATCAGGTTGGCCGGGGTGAGCAGGGCGTATTGATGGTCGAGCCTTATAAAAGCGAAATCCTTCCACACTGGCGTTTTAAAAATTCTGAAGTCGCAGCGCGTTCGGCACAAGAGATATACGCTCTCTTTGAAGAGTACCGCAGTAAAAACGATTTTGTAGGCATGGATATGGCGCGTAAATTCATACAAATGGGCTATACCCGCGCCCGGCGATACGCGAATCATAAGGGCGGTAAAAAGTATGATGCGGAACGACAAGTCAAACCCCTCGATCACGATCCAGTGAAAGCAGAAGCAGCCGCAGTCTTCAAAAAGTGGTGGGATAAAATTCGTGCAGACGAAGATTACTTGCAGCGAAAAAAGGCCCACCAGCAGTCCTGGGGATAATTACTGCGTCCGCTAATAATTAGATAGCTGATCGAGTTCACAAAACGCAATGAAACATATTGGAAACATTTTATTTACCTAACGATTCGTTTTAAATCCGGTTTTACTGTTTGTGGGCAAAGGCCCGCAATGTGAGACAGGGGATATTAAAATGACAGAAACCGTAGCCAGTGCAGATACGGATAACACCAATTTGGCAGGTAAGGATACTCGCCGTCGGGTTTGGGCAATCGTTGGGGCCTCATCAGGAAACCTTGTAGAGTGGTTTGACTTTTACGTCTATTCATTTTGTTCACTCTACTTTGCGCATATCTTTTTCCCGTCAGGGAACACCACAACTCAGCTTTTGCAAACCGCAGGCGTTTTTGCCGCCGGGTTCCTGATGCGCCCTATCGGTGGATGGCTATTCGGCAGGATCGCGGACAGGAAAGGGCGCAAGACCTCCATGCTCATCTCCGTATGCATGATGTGCGTCGGCTCGCTGGTGATTGCCTGCCTGCCCGGTTATGAGACTATCGGAACATGGGCACCGGCGTTGTTGTTGCTGGCACGTCTGTTCCAGGGGCTATCCGTCGGTGGCGAATATGGCACCAGTGCGACATACATGAGCGAAGTGGCGGTTGAAGGGCGCAAAGGTTTCTATGCATCATTCCAGTATGTAACCCTCATTGGCGGACAGCTACTGGCGTTACTGGTTGTGGTGATCCTGCAACAAATCCTTAGCGATGAAGATTTGCGCGCCTGGGGCTGGCGCATCCCGTTTGCTATGGGCGCTGCCCTGGCGGTTGTCGCCCTGTGGCTACGCCGTCAGCTTGATGAAACCTCTCAACAGGAGGTCAGGGCGCTGAAAGAGGCGGGCTCGATGAAGGGGCTCTGGCGAAACCGCAAAGCATTTTTGATGGTATTAGGTTTTACCGCCGCGGGCTCGCTAAGTTTCTATACCTTCACCACCTACATGCAAAAATATCTGGTTAACACCACGGGCATGCATGCAAACGTTGCGAGTGTCGTCATGACGGTGGCGTTACTCGTCTTTATGCTCATCCAGCCGATTGTCGGCGCGCTGTCGGACAAAATTGGTCGCCGTACCTCCATGCTGATCTTTGGCGGCATGCTCACCCTGGGTACCGTTCCGCTTTTGACGGCGCTACAGCATACAACCTCTCCGTATGCCGCTTTCGCTTTAATCATGGTGGCGCTCATTATTATCAGTTTTTACACGGCAATCAGTGGCATTTTGAAAGCGGAAATGTTTCCCGCACAGGTGAGGGCGCTGGGCGTAGGCCTCTCTTATGCGGTTGCAAACGCCCTGTTCGGCGGTTCGGCAGAGTATGTCGCGTTATCCCTTAAGTCATGGGGCAGTGAAACGACCTTTTTCTGGTATGTCACCGTTATGGGGGCGCTGGCGTTTATTGTCTCGCTGATGCTGCATCGCAAAGGAAAAGGTATCCGCCTTTAATAATGCGCCATCTGCCAGACGGCGTAGCCGGTTGTTGCCCCGGCTACGTCCCAGGCAAAATCTTTCCAGCTCCAGCCACTTCCCGAGGGGCGGCTATCCCAAAGTTCTTTTGATGCCCCCAGGCTGATGGAGAACATCAGGCCTATTGTGGCACTTCGATCCCTGCTATAACCCTGGTGCAGCGCATACTCATTACCCGCAGCGGACATCATTGCAGACGCCAGAAAGTGCTGAGCTTTATCCTGACCCGACCAGTTATCATTAGCCATATGGCTGCAACCTGTCAGCAAAAGAGGGATTATCAGGCAAGGCGTACGCATTAACAGGCTCCATAAAAAAGCCCCGTCGATGACAGGGCTCGTGTATTACAGAATGCGGCTGATGAGGCGATCGATACGGATCCGACGTAGACGGCGAATCAGCTTGCGAACTTTCACCGGGTAATCAGCGATGCTTTGCAGATCGCGATAATGACGAACCACTGTGGTATGCGTGCGTATAAGCTCCAGCTCACGATCGCGTTTCGCGGCTAACGCATGCTGAGGATCGTGAATAAGAATGGCGTTTTCCAAATCCAGACGCCAGGCGCGTGGGTTCAGGTTATTACCGGTCAGCAGCATCCACTCGTCATCAACCCACATTCCTTTGAGATGATAACTGTTATCTTCATCTTTCCAGAGGCGCACGACGAGCTGGTCCGTGTTCACATAGTACTGTAAACGGCTCAGAAAGCGGCGCAGGTTAATCTCATAGAGATAAGGCAGTGCGCCGATGATCTTGAAAGGCTGATCTTCCGGAATGAAAAAGTCGTTTGCCGTTTTATCCCCGACAATGATTTCCACCTTTTTACCATCACGCAGCAGCTGAATGATATTACGCACCAGAACGGCGGGAAGGTTGAAGTAAGGGGTGCAGATGGTGAGCTTATGCTCCGCGCACGGCATCAAATGGAAGATAGTCTTGTTCAGGAGGCTGGATTTACCCAGGCCTACCAGAGGCGTAACGGACAGTTCTTCATTATTGGCATCACCCTGGAAACGATAAATCGCATCGCGCAGCTCCTGGCGGAAGGAGCGAACGTCGTTTTTGATTTCCGGACTTTTCGGGCGATGAGGATCGTCAAGACGGTGCACACCCCGGCCATGAACCAGGTTTTTATCAACCCAGTTGAACATGATGTCGGTCATCTGCGGATTACGGATAAGATGGTAGCGATCGTAACGGTATTTATCGAGCTGATGGAGATACACATCATTCAGGCTGGCGCCGCTGTAAAGGACGCTGTCATCGATGATAAATCCTTTGAAATGAAGAACGCCAAGCGCTTCACGGGTATTCACGGGCACACCATACACCGGAATATCGATCCCCGGGTTCTCCTGGGCCGTGCGGCAATACCAGTCAGCGTTAGTGTTCGAGGCAGCCGCACCAATACGGCCACGCTGAGCACGGTGCCAGTCAACCAGCACGCGAACATCCAGTTCCGGACGCTGACGTTTCGCTTCATAGAGCGCGTTCAGGATCGCACGCCCACCTTCATCTTGTTCAAGATAGAGCGCCACAATGCAAATACGTCGCGTAGCGCTGGCAATCTTTTCAAGAAGCGTCTCCCGGAAATGAGCGGGAGCATAAAAGAACTCTACATCATCAACTGACTGAGAAATCTTCGGTAGTTGAGCAAGGTGTTGTTGATGTTTATTACGCTTAAATTTTGACAACATCACAGTGCGTTTCTTCTCTGTTCATTGAAGGGTTGTCTGTACCAGGCAAACAACATAAGCGGACAATGATACCCCAGTGCCGGGAAAAGTGGGTAACATTTCCAGCAGCTTACTCTTGTTTATCCGTCGAAGTCAGGCTGAGGGACAAAGAGACAATGCCTTCATCCAGCTGGATATCAACGTCAAAACCGAGCTTCCGCGCCAGGGTCACCATACCCCGATTATTTGGCATAGTAATGCCATTGAGCCGTGACAATCCGTGATCGCGCGTATAACCAATGAGTTTTTCGAGCAGCCGTCTGCCCAAACCCAAACCTTTAAGATCGGAACGCACCAGTACGGCAAACTCCGCATCCACGTTATCCGGGTCGGAAATGGCACGCGTCACGCCGAGGATCTCTTCTCCCTCTGCGGAACGGCGGACCGCCACAATCGCCATTTCTCGATCGTAGTCGATCTGGGTCATATTGGCTAAATCGTCGTGGGTAAATTCATTAATTTCGCTGAAATAGCGATAGTACAAATCTTCTTTCGTCACCTGCGAGATGAACGCTCGCAGCAGCGGCTCGTCTTCCGGCAGGATAGGGCGAAACAGTGCCCGCTCTCCATTTTTCATCTCCACCCACTCTTCCAGATGGAGAGGATAAGGACGAATGGCGAGACGGCTTTCCCGGTCACCGACAAATGGCGCAATTTCCAGCGTCACGTCGAGGGCAGTGAATTCATTTCCGGAAGCGAGGAGCGGGTGGATGTCCAGGCGCTGGATCTCCGCACAGTCAACAATGAGGTTGGAGACCTTCACCAGAAACTGGCTTAACCCGGCGATATCAAGCGGCCTCAGAGCGCTTCTGCCGCGGATTTTTTTACTTTTGATGGCCTGAATAACCAAATAACGCGCCAGGTTCATGTTTAGAGGTGGAAGCGCGACAGCCGCTTGTTCTTCTGGCCGCCATTCAACGCCGCCTTCACCCAGCATAATGAGTGGACCAAAAACCGGATCGTGTTCGACGACCACGCGCAGCTCCTGCGCACCTGCTCGGTTAGCCATGCTCTGCACCAGCAGGCCGTGGATCCGGGCCTGTGGCCACGTCATTTTAACGCGATCGATAATGGCATCCGCGGCCTGTTGTACTTCTGTCGCGGTGCGCAGATACAGCATGACGCCCTGAACATCCGATTTGTGCGGAATATCGGGGGAGCGCAGCTTCAGCGCGACCGGATAGCCAATCTGCTCAGCGATATGTACCGCCTCAGCGCTGTCACCGGCAATCCAGGTCGGCAGTGTTTGCATCCCATAGCTGCCAAGAATGGGTTGCACTTCATGCGTATCAAGCGAAGTGGCGCCCTCTTCGATGGCCTGTTGCAATAAACTGTGTACGTCCACCGAATTTGCTGTGAGGTTGCCCGGTAGGGCAGGCGTTTCACGCAGCTGCTTCTGGTTGCGGCGGTACTCAACCATATGCATAAACGCGGTTATGGTGCCCTCTGGCGTACGGTAGGTTGGCAACCCGGCTTCACTAAACAGACGTCGCGCTTCCTGCGAGGAGAACTCGCCGCACCAGTTGGTCAGCAGGGGGACGTATTTGCCGCGCGGATGGTTTCGGACAGCCTCAATCAGCGTTCGTGCACTTTCGCTGCCTGGCGCAACCGCGCTGGGCGAATGGATAATCATCAGCGCATCAAAGTCCTGGCTATCCAGCAAAATCGTGATCGCCTTAATGTAACGATCGCTGCTGGCATCATCGCGCAAATCGAGGGGATTATCGGGAACAACGCTTCCCGGTAACGCGTCCCGCAGGCGCTGGAGCGTCTCTTCACCCAGCGTGGCCAGCTTGCCGTTGCGTAGCCAGAGCTCGTCCAGCGCCAGGGCGGCGGGAGCGGCTCCGTTGCTGACAATCATCAGCTTTTCACCGCGCAGGGGACGCATGTGGCTCAACGTTTCGACGGCGGAAAAAAGCTCGTGCGTATCCTGTACCCGCAGTAAACCGGCGCGCTGGATCGCTGCATCCCATGCGGGATCCATCCCGGAATGGGATTGCAGCAGGCGCTGAGCCGCGGGGCTGCGCCCGCTTTTGATGACCAGAATCGGTTTATTACGCGATGCGCTACGCGATGCCGACACAAAACGACGGGCGTCACTCAGGTGTTCAAGGTAGAGCAGGATAGCGCTGGTTTTGCTGTCACGCGCCAGGAAATCCAGCAGCTCATCGACGTCAATGTCCAGGCTGTCGCCGAGGGCGATGAAATAGGAAAAGCCCATCTCACGCTGCTGCGCCCAGTCGAGGATGGTATTGGATACCGCTGCCGACTGTGAAATAAAGGCCAGTTTGCCTTTACGGATCGGAACCGGGGAAAAACTGGCATTCAGCCCTTGCCAGGGCGCAAGCAGACCGAGGCTATTTGGACCAAGAATGCGCATCTGGTAGCGGCTGGCGCAGGCCAGCAGTTCGGGCTGCTGTTCAGGAGGCGAGGAAAGAATAATGCAGGTTTTACAGCCTTTCTGACCGAGCGACTCAAGCAATTCGAGGTTTCGTTTCGCATGCGTACAGAGCACGGCGAGGTCGGGAACAAACGGTAAACTTTGCACGTCCGGCCACGCCAGCACCCCCTGTACCGCTTTATAAGCGGGCGTAACGGGCATGACCGGGCCGTTAAACCCGCCAGCCAGCAGGTTACGCATCATCAGATACCCTGCGCGGTCCGGTTTCATCGAGGCGCCAATAACGGCAATGGATTTCGGACGGAGTAGCGCTTCTAACCCTCTCTGGCTCATGCAGGCCTCCTGTGAATGCAAGCGACCTGATGATTTTAAACGCTTTCTGTCTCTGTTGCTGTGACGCTACCCTTATGAACGGTTTTTCCTGCCAGATAACGTTCGCGGAAGCAGGAGAAGTGGGCGCTTAATGCGCTGGCCGCTTGGGTATCGCCCGCCAGATCCAGTAGCGCAATGGCGACTTCAGCGGTGCAATATTGACCCTCGGCATGCGCTTCTCGTAAGCGATAGGCCGAAACCCGCGACAGATCGACGGAAATCACCGGCAGCGCATCAAGATAAGGGCTTTTGCGAAACATCTTTCTTGCTTCGGTCCAGGTGCCGTCGAGCATAATAAACAGCGGCGGCTTACCGGATGGTGGCGCCGTAAGCACCTGGCGTTGTTCGCCTGCATATGATGCCGGGAAAACGACCATGGGCTGATAGTCCGGGTTTGCCACCAGGTCAAGCAGAGCCTGAGGTGGCTCAGTGCGCGACCACTGAAACGCTGCGGTATTGGGCAGAATATCGGCGATCAAACGCCCCGTGTTGCTGGGCTTCATCGGTTCGGTATCGAACATGACCAGACAAAAGCGGCTTTTCGCCTCGCTCGGTGCAAGCGTTTCGCACAGACACACTTTCAGCGGTAAAAGGCAGCGCTGGCAGCGGCGAATACGATTGCCTCGGGCCAGAAAAGGGCGGGTTGCGCGCGCAAGGCGCTCGGCGCGTAATTGAAGTACAGCGTTATCAGTCATGGGCGAAAAGGCAGGAAAAAACCCATTTTCGCAGAGGAGAGAACGGGGCACAAGATGTGCCCCGTGAATGTTACAGGGATTCGTTTAACCAGCTGTCGAAAGGCGCCTTCGGTACTGCACCATTGAGCATGTCGATCACTTCCCCATTTTTGAAAATCATAATGGTTGGAATGCTGCGAATGCGAAAACGGGCGCTGAGTTCACGTTCCGCTTCGGTATTCACTTTAACAAAACGCATTTTCCCGCTGCGCTCTTCAGCCACGTCTTCGAAGATGGGCGCAAAGTTACGGCAGGGGCCGCACCACGGTGCCCAGAAATCGACCACAACCGGCAGATCGTCCTTGAGGAGTTTGTCCAGCGTAGCACCCGTCGCGTTAATGACATCGCCATCAAATAATTCGTGGCCACAACGCCCGCATTTCGCACCGTCATCCATCCGATCGTCCGGAATGCGGTTTAAAGCCTGACAGTTGGCACATACGGTATTCATAACTAACCTCTGATAGAGCCGTGGAACAACGGCAGAACGCCGATAATGTTTCTGATATGTTACATATTATCAGTGAGCCTGTATAAATCGACAACGCGTTTTATTCAATGGGAACAATAGTCACAGGCTTTTGTACGAAATTATGGCTATGAGCTTGCACATCGGGTAATCTGCGCGCTTCGCGCAGCGCTGGTGGAGAAAAGCATGAACGACGAAATGAAAAACAAAAGCGGCAAGGTCAAAGTGATGTATGTCCGCAGTGATGATGACTCTGATAAACGCACCCAAAATCCGCGTACCGGAAAAGGTGGCGGGCGTCCGGCGTCTTCTCGTGCAGACGGTGGCCGTCGCCCCGCCCGCGATGACAGAAATAACCGCGGCGATGACCGCAAACGTGATGACCGTAAGCGTGACGATCGCAAACGCGATGATTTTGTCCGCGACGGTGGATCGCCATGGCGTACCGTTTCGCGCGCGCCCGGTGAAGAGGCGACCGAAAAAGCCGATCACGGCGGTATCAGCGGAAAAAGCTTTATCGATCCGGAAGTGCTGCGTCGTCAGCGTGCGGAAGAAACCCGTGTCTACGGTGAGAACGCCTGTCAGGCCCTGTTCCAGAGCCGCCCGGAGTGTATCGTTCGCGCATGGTTTATCCAGAGCGTGACCCCGCGCTTTAAAGAAGCGCTGCGCTGGATGGCGGCGAACCGTAAAGCCTACCACGTGGTTGACGATGCCGAGCTGACAAAAGCGTCCGGGACTGAACACCACGGCGGCGTCTGCTTCCTGATCAAAAAACGTAACGGCACCACCGTGCAGCAGTGGGTCAGCCAGGCGGATGCCGATGACTGTGTGCTGGCGCTGGAAGATGTGGGTAACCCGCATAACCTGGGCGCTATGATGCGTAGCTGCGCGCACTTTGGCGTGAAAGGCGTTCTGTTGCAGGATGCCGCGCTGCTGGAATCCGGTGCGGCAATCCGTACCGCGGAAGGCGGTGCTGAGCATGTTCAGCCGATCACCGGCGACAGCGTGCTGGAGGCCCTTGAGCAATTCCGTAACGCGGGCTACACCATTGTCACCACCTCAAGCCGCGCCGCTACGCCGCTGTTTAAAGCGACGTTGCCGCGCAAAATGGTGCTGGTGTTAGGTCAGGAGCGCGATGGTCTGTCTGATGCGGCACTCTCCAGCGCTGACATGAGCGTTTCTATCGACGGCACTGGCAACGTTGAAAGCCTGAACGTATCCGTTGCGACCGGCGTGCTGCTGGCCGAATGGTGGCGTCAGAACAAGGCATAAGCCTTATATGTGCCGGGCCTGACCCGGCACATTCAAACCCTACTCACTCTCTGCCGGTAACACAGGCATCCAGTCAATCGGCTTTTCGCCACGCTTTTCCAGCCACTCATTCGTCAGAACAAAATGGTTACTGCCAAAGAAACCGCGATGCGCAGACAGCGGCGACGGGTGCGGTGCTTTCAGTACGTGATGGCGCTGACGATCGATAATCGCCCCTTTCTTTTGGGCATGTGAACCCCAGAGTAAAAACACGACGCCTTCACGATGCTCATTGATCAGGCTGATAACCTTATCGGTAAAGGTTTCCCATCCCAGACTGGCGTGGGAGTGTGCCTGACCCGCCCGGACGGTTAATACGGTATTCAGCAACAGCACGCCCTGGCGCGCCCAGCTTTCCAGATAACCGTGATTAGGGCGGGTGAAACCCGGAATCGTTCCTTCCAGCTCTTTATACATATTCAGCAGAGAAGGGGGAATGGCCACGCCCGGACGCACGGAAAATGCCAGTCCGTGAGCCTGCCCGGGACCATGGTACGGATCCTGCCCCAGTATAACCACCTTCACGTCGCTCAGTTCGGTGTAGCGAAAGGCGTTAAATACATCTTTCTGCGGTGGATAAATTATCTGGCCGGCCTGCCGTTCAGCCGCAACGGTACTGAGGGTATTAATAAAATAGGGCTGCTGCTTCTCTTCTGCCAGCACGTCATGCCAGGTTAAAGGTGTTGTCATCTCGCTCTCCTGCGAATTTCATTCTCTGCCTAGCTTACCTGCTAATGCCTGGTGAGCAAAATTACCCGCGGAAAAGCGGCTAAGTGTCTCAATTTATGTTGAAAACCAGGCAGGGTAAGTTGAATTGGTAAATCATTAAAATTGATCTAAAACAAAAAATTCAGACCACACTCTTTATGTGGTTAGTGATTTTGTTGATTTAAATCAATAAATCACCCGGGTCTGAATGTTATATATACACACAACAAACAATGGTTTTACCAATTGGCCGCAAAAGGCCAGCATCAGTTAATGTAGCCTAAGGGAGGCAACACATGATTACAGGTATCCAGATTACTAAAGCTGCAAATGACGATCTGCTGAACTCTTTCTGGCTGCTGGACAGCGAGAAAAATGAAGCGCGCTGTGTAGTAGCGAAAGCAGGTTTTGCGGAAGACGAAATCGTTCCGGTGAGCAAACTGGGCGAAATTGAATACCGTGAAATTCCAATGCAAGTGCAACCAGAAGTGCGCGTGGAAGGTGGTCAGCACCTGAACGTTAACGTCCTGCGTCGTGAAACGCTGATGGATGCTGTTGAGAACCCAGAAAAATACCCGCAGCTGACCATCCGTGTGTCTGGCTATGCGGTGCGTTTCAACTCTCTGACTCCGGAACAGCAGCGCGACGTTATCGCCCGTACCTTTACTGAAAGCCTGTAAGGTTTCAGCTTCGGGGGTGGAATAAAAAAGCCGGGAATGTCCCGGCTTTTTTTTACTCTTCAGTTTTTGTCTCTGGCGCAGCAGAACTTGGCTTACGGCGCTTACCAATATTTTTGGTATCGCGGTGGCGCTGCTTCACGCGCGGCTTCTCTTTTTCTTTCTCTTTTCTCTCAGCACGTTTCGCGAGCGCTTTCTTGGACGGTTTACCCGTCATTTTTTCACTCGGTGCACGTGTCGTCGGACGAAGTTCGTCAATCACACGAGCTTTTAGCGGCTCATCAACGTAGCGGCCAATTTTTTGGAGCAGCAGATGGTCGTGCGCTTCTACCAGAGAAATAGCAATCCCTTTGCGGCCCGCACGGCCGGTACGACCAATACGGTGCAGGTAAGTATCACCGCTGCGCGGCATATCAAAGTTGATCACATGGCTCACGTCCGGGATGTCGATCCCGCGCGCGGCAACGTCGGTTGCAACCAGCACATTCACGCGACCATCGGTCAGGCGCTTAATCCCTTCGGTACGCTTAACCTGTGCCATTTCACCTTCGAGATAGCAGTTGTTGATGCCAGCGTTGCGCAGCATTTCTGCCAGCTCATGCACGCGCTCGCGTTTACGTACGAAGACGATGGTACGGGTTGCTTCTTCCTGCTTCAGCAGATGTTTCAGCAACTCAACCTTATGCTCAAGGTTATCTGCGCGGTAGTACCACTGGTGGATCTTCTTACGCTCACGCGTCGATGGCGTAGCGGACACTTCCACCGGATCTTCCAGCAGACGTTCGGCGAAATCTTTAATGGCATCCCCTTCAAGGGTTGCCGAGAACAGCATTGTCTGGTTACGCCAGCGCGTTTCACCCGCGATGTGTTCGATATCCTGGGCAAAGCCCATGTCCAGCATGCGGTCAGCTTCATCGAGAATCAGCGTTTCCACCGCCCGGCAGTCGAAGTTCTCTTCTTTTATGTATTGCAGCAGACGGCCTGTCGTCGCGACAACGATATCCTGGTTTTCGCTGAACACTTCGGCGTGGTTCATATACGCTACGCCGCCGGTGATGGTCGCGATATCCAGATGGGTGTTCGCCGCCAGCTCACGCGCGTGTTCGGCAACCTGCATCGCCAGTTCACGGGTCGGGGTCAGGATCAAAATGCGCGGCGGCCCTGATTTTTTACGCGGAAAATCGAGCAAATGCTGCAACACAGGCAGCAAGTAGGCTGCTGTCTTCCCCGTGCCGGTTGGCGCAGAACCGAGCACATCGCGGCCCTCAAGCGCAGGCGGAATGGCCGCGGCCTGAATGGCGGTCGGGCGTGTAAAGCCTTTACTCTCAAGAGCATTGAGCAGGCTTTCATCGAGTTCAAGTTCGGAAAAAGTCGTTACAGTCATGTTCTACCTCTGTGTGGGGCGCTGATTATAGACGTTACGGCTGTAATCTTCATCTGTTTGTATGGATATCGCTTTTCGACCACTTCGCTTTCCCCTATGCTACTCCAGTTTCACACAGAAGGTTGCCCTGACATGTCTCAACTCAAAGCGCAGTTGCGCCGCGATGGTTTTACGTTTAAACAATTTTTTGTGGCGCACGATCGTTGCGCAATGAAAGTCGGTACAGACGGTATTTTACTGGGTGCATGGGCCCCTGTCGCAGGTGTAAAACGCATTCTGGATATTGGTACGGGCAGCGGACTTCAGGCGCTGATGCTGGCGCAGCGTACCGAAGAACACGTCACGATCGACGCCGTTGAGCTTGATCCTCAGGCGGCCCAGCAGGCAAGCGAAAACGCTGCCGATTCTCCGTGGGCAGAACGGATCAGGGTGGAATGCGCCGATGTCCTGACCTGGGCACCGGAGCAGACTGCGCGTTACGATTTGATCGTCAGCAATCCGCCGTATTTCACGCCAGGTGTGGAGTGTGGAACGCCGGAACGCGAGCAGGCACGTTACACCGGCTCGCTCGATCACAAGGCGCTACTGACCAGCGCGGCGGAACTCATCTCGGAAGAGGGATTTTTCTGCGTGGTCTTGCCCGAAAGCACGGGTAACACCTTCATTGAGATCGCTCGGGATATCGGCTGGAGTTTGCGTCTTCGTACCGATATTTCGGATACGGAAGGTCGCTTACCGCACCGTGTGTTGCTGGCGCTCTCGCCGAAAGAGGGGGAGTGCTTTACCGACAGGATGGTTATTCGCGGGCCAGACCAGCGTTATTCCGAAGATTACACTGCCCTGACCCAGGCCTTTTATCTGTTTATGTGAACCTGCGGCGTCAACACCGACGGGCCGGACGTTTCCAGCGGGTCGGGATAGTCCAGCGTATAATGCAGGCCACGACTCTCTTTGCGCATCATCGCACAGCGTACAATCAGCTCGGCAACCTGCACAAGGTTGCGCAGCTCCAGCAGATTATTGGAAACGCGGAAGTTGGCGTAATATTCATCAATTTCCTGCTGCAACATCATGATGCGGCGTAACGCGCGTTCCAGACGCTTCGTTGTGCGTACAATCCCGACATAATCCCACATGAGAAGCCGCAGCTCGTGCCAGTTATGCTGGATAACAACCAGTTCGTCCGGGTTCTCTACCCGACTTTCATCCCATGCTGGCAGGTGCGTTGTTGGACGTGCATAGGGCATGCGTTTGGTTATATCTTCCGCAGCCGACCACCCATACACAAGACACTCCAGCAATGAGTTTGATGCCATGCGATTCGCACCATGCAGGCCGGTGTAACTGACCTCGCCGATCGCATACAAACCATCCACGTCGGTACGACCATGATCGTCAACCATCACCCCGCCACAGGTATAGTGGGCGGCAGGCACAATCGGCACCGGATCGCGGGTTAAATCGATACCCAGACTCAGCAGCTTTTCATAAATCATCGGGAAGTGCTGGCGAATAAAGTCTGCCGGTTTATGGCTAATGTCCAGATACATACAGTCCACGCCAAGCCGCTTCATCTCGTGGTCAATGGCGCGGGCCACGATATCCCGCGGGGCAAGTTCACCTCGGGGGTCGAAGTCCGGCATAAACCTGGAACCGTCCGGTCGCTTGAGATACGCGCCTTCGCCGCGCAACGCTTCAGTTAACAGGAAGTTACGTGCCTGCGGGTGGAACAGGGCGGTAGGATGGAACTGATTAAACTCCATATTCGCTACGCGGCAGCCTGCGCGCCAGGCCATAGCGATACCGTCTCCGGAGGCGATATCCGGGTTAGTCGTGTACTGGTAAACCTTGGAGGCGCCGCCGGTCGCCAGCACAACGGCTTTAGCCTGGCAGGTTTCCACCTTCTCTTTATTCCGATTCCACACCCATGCGCCGACAACACGGCGCGTGCCGGGCAGGCCAATTTTATCGGAAATAATCAGGTCGACGGCGTTACTGCGCTCCAGCACCCGAATATTGGGATGGCTGAGGGCTTTGCTGACCAATGTGGTTTCAACCGCTTTTCCTGTTGCATCAGCAGCGTGCAGAATACGGCGATGGCTGTGCCCGCCTTCACGGGTCAGATGATAGCTCTCTTCACCATTAGGCTGAACCTGCGTATCAAACAGCACGCCCTGGTCGATAAGCCATTGCACGCAGTGGCGGGCATTGCTGGCGACAAACTCTGCGGCATGCTCATCCACGATCCCGGCACCGGCAATCAGAGTGTCTTCTACGTGTGAGGCAATGCTGTCCGTTTCATCAAACACGGCGGCAATACCGCCTTGTGCATAGAAGGTGGAACTTTCGCTCATCGGCCCTTTACTCAGCACGATTACGTTCTGATGTTCCGCCAGGCGCAGCGCGAGGGAGAGGCCAGCAGCACCGCTGCCGATAATCAGTACATCACAATGGAGTTCAGGCGTTGTATTCATGATGTTTGTTTAATTTACTAAACATGGTCTGGGCAGAATAGCATTGTGATGCGAGTTATCGCACGTTTTTTTTGAAGCGTGTTGCAATGACTAAACGGATGGCCGGAAGTTAAATCATCGCTAAATGACTGGAATTATTTTGCGAAGCAGATCGTTAGCTTCAGATTTTGTGGTGAAATAAAGCCTGTGTTGCGTTACTCTTCTGACGATAAAGTTAATGATTCTTGTCAGAAAGCGGGTGCGTATCGTGAACAGACTTATAATGAGAGAAAATGAACGGTCTGCGGCGCGATGAACAAAAACAAAGGCGTTACGGAACTTATTGAAGAACAGACGCTCTAATTCGGTGCTTGCTCAAAGTGCAATGTTGTTAGAGTGGCGTTTCGATAACGCGTGGAATTTGGTTTGGGGAGACATTACCTCGGATGAGCGAGCAGTTAACGGACCAGGTCCTGGTTGAACGGGTCCAGAAGGGAGATCAGAAAGCTTTTAACCTACTGGTGGTGCGCTACCAGCATAAGGTAGCGAGTCTGGTTTCCCGCTATGTACCGTCAGGCGATGTTCCTGATGTGGTACAAGAGTCTTTTATTAAGGCCTATCGCGCGCTGGATTCATTCCGGGGGGATAGTGCTTTTTATACCTGGCTGTATCGTATTGCAGTCAATACGGCTAAGAATTATTTGGTTGCTCAGGGGCGTCGTCCGCCTTCAAGTGATGTTGACGCTATCGATGCAGAAAACTTCGAAAGTGGCGGCGCGCTGAAAGAAATTTCGAACCCTGAGAACTTAATGTTGTCAGAAGAACTGAGACAAATCGTTTTTCGCACGATCGAGTCGCTCCCGGAAGATTTACGCATGGCAATTACGTTACGGGAGCTGGATGGCCTAAGCTATGAAGAGATAGCCGCCATCATGGATTGTCCGGTCGGCACGGTTCGTTCACGAATTTTCCGTGCGCGAGAAGCCATTGATAATAAAGTTCAACCGCTTATCAGGCGTTGACGATAGCGGGATACTGGAAAAGGTATTAGGCATGCAGAAAGAAAAACTTTCCGCTTTAATGGATGGTGAAATGCTGGATAGTGAGCTGCTCGATGAGTTGTCTCATTCTCCCGAAATGCAACAGACCTGGGAGAACTATCATCTTATCCGCGACACTCTGCGGGGTGATACCAGCGATGTTCTCCATTTCGATATCTCAGCACGCGTTATGGCGGCCATTGAGAACGAACCTGTTCATCAGACCACGCCGCTTATTCCTGAAGCGCAGCCTGCACCTCACCAATGGCAGAAAATGCCGTTCTGGCACAAGGTGCGTCCATGGGCCAGCCAGCTCACCCAGATGGGAGTCGCTGCGTGTGTATCGCTTGCAGTTATCGTTGGGGTCCAGCACTATAATACCCAGTCTGAAGCCAGTCAGCAGCCTGAAGCGCCAGTGTTCAATACGCTGCCGATGATGGGTAAAGCCAGTCCGGTTAGCCTGGGCGTACCGGCAGATGCCTCCGCAAGCGGCGGACAGCAACAGCAGGTACAGGAGCAGCGTCGTCGCATTAATGCGATGTTGCAGGATTACGAGTTGCAGCGTCGTCTGCACTCCGAGCAGCTTCAGTTTGAGCAGGCCCAAACCCAGCAGGCTGCTGTGCAGGTGCCAGGAAACCAAACTTTAGGAACGCAATCGCAGTAATGAAGCAACTTTGGTTCGCCATGTCTTTGATGGCGGGTAGCCTGTTCTTCTCTGCTAACGCCTCGGCTGATGTTTCATCCGGGGCGTTGTTGCAGCAAATGAATCTGGCCAGCCAGTCACTCAATTACGAGTTGGCATTTATTAGCATCAATAAGCAGGGTGTCGAATCGTTACGCTATCGCCACGCCCGCCTTGATAATCAGCCGCTCGCCCAGCTTTTACAGATGGATGGCCCGCGTCGGGAAGTGGTCCAGCGTGGGAACGAAATCAGTTATTTCGAGCCAGGCCTTGAGCCGTTTACGCTCAATGGTGACTACATCGTTGATTCCCTGCCATCGCTCATTTACACCGATTTTAAACGTCTCGCCCCCTACTATGATTTTATCTCGGTGGGGCGAACGCGTATTGCCGACAGGTTGTGCGAAGTGATCCGCGTAGTCGCGCGGGATGGGACACGTTACAGCTATATCGTCTGGATTGACGCAGAGACGAAGCTGCCGATGCGCGTTGATCTGCTCGATCGCGACGGTGAAACGCTGGAGCAGTTCCGCGTGATCTCCTTCGACGTGAACGGTCAGGTTGGCAACAGTATGCAGAATCTGGCCAAAGCCAGCCTGCCGCCTTTGCTTTCCGTACCTGCCGGCGATTCTGTCAATTTCAACTGGGTACCTTCCTGGATCCCGCAAGGATTCAGCGAAGTATCCAGCAGCCGTCGCCAGCTGCCGACTATCGAAACACCGGTTGAGTCGCGCCTCTATTCCGATGGGCTATTTAGCTTCTCGGTGAATATCAATCGCGCTACGGCGAACAGTTCCGAACAGATGCTCCGTACCGGTCGCCGGACGGTTAGCACGACGGTACGCGATAATGCGGAAATTACCATTGTTGGTGAATTACCGCCGCCAACAGCAAAACGTATTTCAGACAGCATTAAATTCAGGGCTGCGCAATGATTAAAGAGTGGGCGACGGTCGTATCCTGGCAGGATGGCGTAGCGCTTGTCAGCTGTGACGTTAAAGCATCATGCAGCAGCTGCGCTTCGCGAGCCGGTTGCGGCAGCCGCGTATTGAATAAGCTGGGGCCGCAAACGTCGCACACTATTGCTGTGTCGAGCGATCAGCCGCTGGTGGCAGGGCAAAAAGTGGAGCTCGGCATCGCTGAAGGCAGCCTGCTCACTTCCGCCATACTGGTTTACCTCTCTCCGCTCGCCGGACTGTTTGTGATGGGCGGGGTTTTCCAGATGCTGTTCGGCACAGATTTGGCCGCCATGTGCGGTGCCGCCTTGGGCGGTGTGGGCGGGTTCTGGCTTGCTAAAGGCGTTTCCCCAAGGCTTACCGCCCGGGAAGCCTGGCAGCCCGTCATTCTCAGCGTTGCACTGGCACCCGACCAACTTCGTGTTGAGACGCTCTCTTCTGAGGCCCGGTGATCTGCCGGGCTTTATTATTATTTACATCGCAATAAAGTAAACGCCGTCTCTTCGCGCTATACCTGACTCTAAGTGCATTTCCAGCAGACGAGGTTGTAGTGTAGAATGCTGCGTTTTCGCACTGAAAAACGTCAGGCTAAGAACAGCGGCCTCCAGGAATTCGTAAGGCATAATTATTTAACTATATGAAGAACATACGTAACTTTTCGATCATTGCTCACATCGATAATTGATACCCCGCCAGCCTCCGCAAACCTCCGACAAAAACGCTTCAAGATCCCCATCAAATCAGCCTTTCCAAAAATTATACTGTTTGCATGTACAGTCAACCTACGACATCATAAGTCTTGGTTTTTGTGTCCACCAGTGCGTCCATATCCTATGATGGACACATAACCTCCCGTTCTGATGGACACACGCAGGGACAAATCATGGCTATTTCAGATAGTTATCTAAAGTCGTGCCTTGGGCGCGGACGAGACAAAGTTGAAGAAAAGGCAGACCGTGATGGTCTGTGGGTACGCATCTCCAAAAAGGGGGCCGTTACTTTTTTCTACCGATTCCGCTTCCTGGGTAAACAGGACAAGATGACGATCGGCAGCTATCCGGAGTTCGGTTTAAAGGCTGCGCGCGATGAAGTGGCTAAGTGGGCCGCTATTCTTGCCCGTGGTGAAAACCCCAGGGTCAGGCAAAGCCTCGACAAAGCCAAGATTAATAGCCAGTACACCTTCGAAGAGCTGTTCCGTGAATGGCACTCAATGGTCTGCATTCAGAAAGAGTCAGCCGGGCAGGTCCTCCGCTCGTTTGAACTGCACGTTTTCCCCAAGCTCGGGAAATACCCTGCGCATCAGCTCACGCTACACAACTGGCTCACTGTCCTGGACAGATTGGCCCAGGGTTACAGCGAGATCACCCGGCGCGTAATCAGCAACGGCCGACAGTGTTATTCCTGGGCAGTGAAACGGCAGCTGCTGGAAGTTAACCCGCTGTCAGAAATGTCTGGACGTGATTTCGGCATCCAGAAACAAATGGGTGAGCGAACCCTGGACCGTAAAGAACTGGCGATTGTCTGGCGAGCCATTGAGGATTCCCGCCTCATTGAGCGAAACAAGATCCTCTATAAATTGTCACTGATATGGGCGTGCAGGGTCGGCGAACTCCGGCAGGCTGAAGTCGCACACTTTGATTTTGAAGAAGGGATCTGGACTGTTCCATGGGAAAACCACAAGACAGGGCGGAAGACAAAGAAACCGATAATTCGACCTATCATCCCGGAAATGCTCCCACTGATAAGACGGGCCATTGAGCTGGCGCCAGGACGCTTTGTTTTTTCAAAATATGAAGACAAGCCGATGAGTGAAGGCTTCCATATGAGCATCAGCAGTAACCTGGTTAAGTTCATGCTCAAGGCCTATAACGAGCAGGTCCCTCACTTTACTATTCATGATCTGCGCAGGACTGCGCGAACGAATTTCTCAGAGCTAACCGAGCCGCATATCGCCGAAATAATGCTTGGCCACAAACTGCCTGGTGTGTGGTCAGTGTACGACAAGCACACCTATGTTGAGGAAATGAGAGTGGCATATGGTAAGTGGTGGGCCCGACTTATGAGCATCGTCGAGCCCGACATTCTGGAGTTCACGCCGCGTCAGGTCGGGTGAGACGGCCTTTATCATCACGGGTTAGGTTCAGGTGAGACATCGGCTTACGAGTTGATCGTGACATCTCTTTAATCTGCCAGGCGGTGACTTTGGTTCTGAGCCATTTATTGGGTCCACCCATGTAAGCGCAATCTGGCTCAGGAAAAGGGTTCTCGTTTGGGGCTCTTTTCCTGTAGCGTTCAAGCGTACGTGATGAAATACACAGCTGCCCGCAGATGTCTTTGGTGCTCATCAGCTCAAATTTATTCGTTGCTTTGCTCATCTTTGTTCTCCAAGGGCCCCAACCGGGGCCGTTTGATAATTCTTTATCAGGACACCTGGCCGGGGAGGGCGCGCAAGCGGCGCATGCCTGTCATTGCCGTGGCCACATAGCTCGCCTTGCGGTTCACCACCTCCACCCAGACCTTCACGCCTTCAACCTTCACCGTATACGTCTCTTTCATCTTGCTGCGCCCATAGTCGCCGTATCTTTGCTGGTGGGCTGCCAGAGCGATGTCGCATGCCTGACGCGCTAACGGGGACTGCTGGTTACCTCGGTTAATCAGTCGCATGGCCATCTCCTTCGATACGCTTAAACTCGATTACCCAGACCCATGGGTTTCTATCCCATTCACCAGAGCCGTAAATGGAATCCCAGAGCGTAGCGAATGATCCCCTGGCGCTTAGCTGGTGCTGCGTCCAGCCCGGCTGGTAATGTTTCCAAAAACCTTCACGCAATCGGGCAACACCTTCTGATCGGGCCTCCTCTTCGCTGATGCTCTTTAACTGCTCGACCCGAACGCCGGTAATCTCCAGCGTGATGCGGGACGCCCAGCGCGGCATGTGGATGCTGGGTGTCCAGCGGACATCCTCAGCCGGCGGCACGTTCTCGTAATGAGTTGGAACATGCGCAGGGTAATTCGCGCGATAAAGTTTCAGATCCGGCGCGCTGGCTCCAGCCTCTGCCCACGTCTCCCGCACCCAGATGCGGTCGCCTGGTACTCCGTACGGGCAGCATTCCCTGATTAGTTCAGGCACATCTTCCGGGTAACAGCCGATAAACTTCTTCCCGATCTGAATGAATTTTGAAATTGGGTCTTTTCCGACCGTGCAGTCCTTAATAATCCTGCGCGTCTGCGTTTTCCGGCCGTCGAGGATGGCGCGCACCATCTCGCTGTTAAAAATCATCCCGCGCTCAGTCATTCCATGCCTCCAGCTCGTTCTGAATCTCTTCGTCGATCTCGTCGTTGCTGGCCTCTTCATTGAGGTAGCTGAGTGCTTCTTTCCTATACTGCTCACGACGGCTGCTGTCGTACCAAACCGAGAACTCTGGAGACCAGCCACGGTCATCACCGTTTTCAGCAAAAAAATCATGCATTGCGTTGTTATAGGCCAGGTTCTCAACCATGCAGTCAGCAGTTGTAAGGGCGCATTCACGGATATAGCCGCGGAGATCGCGCTTACGCCACCACGGACTCACCTTTGAATCACAAAGCCCTTTGAACTCAACTTCCCAGCGGCGGATACAGCGTGTATTTAATGATTTGCTCATATCGTTACCGGGAGGGCGAACCCTCCCGCCTCCCTTAGTCCACGTATTCCGGTTTCATATCCGCCAGGGTGATGCTGAACTGATCGTGCAGTTCGTCGCCCAGGTGACGCTTTGAAGATGCCAGCACGCGCTCGGCTTCCGCGAATCGTTCTGCCGCGTCAGGTTCTTCTGGAGAAGGCAGGGAGTTGATCGCCGCTTCCACCTTGTTACGTGCATCGACCAGGTAGTACCACTTAACGGCTTTGTTTTTCAGCTCGGTGAACAGTGCGGATCCAAGCGTCGCTTTAGCCGTTTCGATGTCGGCACGGACCGCTTTAGCGCTATCCACATCCTGAGCTTCTTCGATGCGGTTGCGGAACTCGTCGGCCAGGTTTTCGATTTTGGCAGTTGGTTCCTCTGCGCTTTGCGTAGTGGCTGTGTTCTCGCTGGCGATTTCAGTCAAACTGATGTGCTGTGCTGCGGCAGGGTTCACCTCCCGCTCTTCACGGCGATCATCAAGTTCATCCGGTGTGTAAACGCCCAGAATCACATCCGGGCAGAACAGACGGGCCCAACGCTTCACTGCGAGATATGCAAGCTGCTGGCGCGGGTCATCAGCCCAGAGCGTGGAGTTACGGGTGCGTGCCTGGGCAAGCAGTAAATCGAGTTCTCTCGGCTGATCTTCACCCTTCAGGGTTGCGCGAATAATAATGCCTATCCCGGCTTCGTCAGCCAGGGTCCAGCCCGGGACCCGGTACTCGCCTTTTTCGCCTTTACGAATATGGAATTTTCCAACAACTTTTTCCCATGGCCCGTACCACTCATATTCAAAGCGGCTGGCAAGCACGCCGCTACGCGATATAACGGCATTGACCAACTGCGCTTCGTACCCGAGCACACCATTAATCAGGTGCGTCTTCTGCGCCACGGCAAAGGGATTCATCTGCCACTGTGCCGCTTGCATCGCTACAGCCATGCAGTCGGCCTGATTACCCTGAAGGTGTTTAGGAACAGTCGCAGAACCTTGCGCCATAATCTGCGCGAAGGTGCTGATGGCGTTCAGATACTGTGAATCGAACAGAGCCACGTTTGAGTTAACAACGGTATTTTGGTCAGTGACAGTAACGTTAGTATTTTGCATAAATCCCCCTTAAGCCTGAGCGCGTAGCGCTTCAAGGCGGCGCAGGTCGAAGTCGTTCAGTTCGTCGGTGTAATCGTCGATGATTGGCGCTGGCCATTCACCTGTGTCGAATCCGGTTGCGATAGCGCGCATCGCTTTGCGGTACTCGAGCATGCCCAGCTCCAGCAGGTCTGCGGATGCCTCGATGATGGCGATCCAGTGGTAGTTCTCGTCTTTGTTGACGAAAATCCAGAAGAACTGGTCCAGCGCCGCGGTTTCGCAGTACATTGCCGCGCTCAGGTGATAGTCGCGGTCAATGATTTCCCGGTGCAGTCTGGCGCGCAGGCTTTCCTGCTTTACGTTCCACATGCTGATAGTTTTCAGGTCTGCGCCGATACGCACACCGTCCAGGTCGATCTCGAGGTCCGGGCGCACACGAACTTCCAGGCCCGTCTCCTCGTCAAAGCCGAAGTAACTCACCTCGACGGCACGGCTCGGGTGGGTCAGCAGCATGCTGGCGGTCGGGTGAGCCAGAAGCGCTTTTTGAATATTCAATGCGGTGCTCAGCTGCTGGCGGGTGACCAGCACTTTCCCCTCCGGGTTATCGCGCCAGGCATCCAGCAGCTCGTCGGCAAACACGGCATCTGGTTTGACTGTCTTCACGGCCTGAATCAGATCGGCCTTAGTGCCAGATACTTTCAGCGGCTGTGGCTTCTGCGCTTCCTGCGCCACCATGTCAGGGCTGATGATCGCTAACTGCTCGAGCAGCGCGTCACGGCTGCCGCTAGTTTTAACCGGCGTCGGCAGGGTGGCGTTGTACTCTTTGATGCAGGCTTTCATTGCCGTTGCCGTCTGCTTCTGGTCTGCATCGATACGCTGGAAGTTAGCTGGCAGCGTCATATAGTTCTGCGCTGTTTCTTCCAGGCTAGCGCCCAGCGGCACCTGAACGGGCAGGGTGGCGTTGTACTCTTCCAGTAACACCTTGATGTCGTCGGCAGACAGCAGCGCCGGCAGACTGGCGTTGTACTCATCGATAAAGCTGCGCAGTGTCGCCGTGGTGGTGAATGCGCCTTCAGGGATAACCGGTTCAATGCTGAACTCTGCATCCAGCTGTTCAGGCTGCAACGCCAGCGCATGCACTAAGTTGCCCATGTCCAGAACTGCGGAGCGCTCTTTGACGATGGTTTTCTCAACGTGGCGCGCATTGAAGTACATCAGCGATACGCGCGCATCTTTCACCTGAGTTGAGCTGATGCCGTTGGCGGCGTGGTAAACCTCGTTCGAAAGACCTTCATAGCGGCCTGGCTCGAAATAAGCAGGATATTCAACAGCTGGTTCTTCCTGATGCACTTCTGGTTCGTTTTGTGCCGATTTTGGTTCGCTTTGAGCAGGTTCTGGCTCTTCCTGGCTGACAGAATCTGTTTTTTGGTGAACACCAGCCTGCTCCTGGTTAGTGAGGCTTGGTGCGGCTGCGGCCAGTATCTCTGCCGGAACTACGGTAACTGCTTGCGTATCAGCTGCATCAGCGCCTTCGCCTGGTTGTACCGGATCAGTATTTTCGACTTTCTCTGGCTGAGTCGTTTCCATCTGCACATCGCTGGTGGTCTCCGCTGCGTTTTCCGTTTTTTCGGCTTCATTTGAGGCGTTTTGGTTGAGCAGGGCATCAATGGAAAATATGCCGTTGCCCATACTTGTGATTTTCGGTTGTCCTTTCGCTTCCTCGGCGCGGCGGCGCGCACCTTCTTCACGAATCCGTTGTAAATTCTCTTCGTGAGTAGTGGTGGCCACACGCTGGGTTATTTCCCATTTCGGATCTGTTGGGTCGCTAATACCCTCGACAAACTCACCACGTTCGGCTGCCAGCTGCTTGTCCACGTTTTCACGTGAAATACCTGGAGCGGCAGAAGGCAGCGGCATTAACTCTGTTGTCGAATTGAAATTTGTTGTCATCGTTCGATTAACAAATTCCAAGTGAGCAGCAGGCGTCTTGTGGATGTTCTCAGGAGCGATACGCACCAGGTTAAAAATTGCCGTCCGGTTAACCGCCAGAACGCCGGGCTGGTTGCGCAGAATGCTGCTCCATGATTTCCACGGCTCCTCTTTTTTAGCGACAATTTCCTTCGCGCGGCGCAGAACGCTGCCTGGTATTTCGTGTGGGTTGAAATCCATGGGAAGCAGGGCGCAGGCAATTTCAAGATCAAGAGAATCAAGCGTATGGTGCGCCCCTTCGCCGCGGTCCGTTTTATAGCCCCCGTCGGCATTAGTACCGGAGTCAGTACGCTGCACTGCGCTGATGCGGTTACCTTTGGCCCATTCTTTTGTCAAAATTCCACGATCGAGGTGTGATGTTTCTGCCCATACTTGCGTAAACTTCAAAATCAGAGAGAGTTCGTGACGTTTCTCCATATCAAAAACGTCTCTGACGGCTCTGGTGTATTTCCACAGAAATGGCATATCCAGAGTCTGGATCTTTTCTACGCTTGCGGCTGCCAGCAGCAGGTTCTGGACGTATCCGTTATCAGTGTCCATTTCCAGCGTGCTTATTTCCTGATACTCCGCCTGCGTGAGGTGATAGCGAAGTTCATCCGACGTAAGCTGCGACAACAGCTGCTTGCGGAACGACATTTGCACGATTGGGTAGCGCGTGTTTTCGTCGTCGCATTCGTCAATCTTCAGATCAGAATTGGTCGGAGGAACTGCATCAGCCTCGTTAAAAGCCTGTTCGTCGACGATTTCACCAGTAGACGTGTCAACGCCATTAACGACCGTGGCTTCGGCCATTTCCGCTTTTTGTGTTGCAGGATGCTCGGGCAGAGAAACCCCAGGGATCTGCTCCCAGTTCATTTTGCCTTTATCGAGCTGATAATAATCACAGAAGGTAAAACTGATTTCGCCTTCCGGTGGAAGTTCGTTTACAACAGGGAAATTAGTTGCGACCGCTTTGTAATAGTCTTTAAATTTGCGACCGGACTTAAGCAGTAAATAATCCAGGGTGGCATTAGCGGTTTCAAAGTCCTCGCTGCACCATAAAACTGCATCAGGCTGACCAGATTGTTTTTTTGCTCTTCGAACAAGAAATACAGGGTTCGTGTTAGTCATGACACATAATCCTCTTATCGTGTAGACTGGAGGTGCCTGAAAGACACCTCGTATTTACCTGGGGATGTCCGGTTCGCTTTGGTCGGTGAGACCGGACAGGCAGGCCCACTTCGGTGGGCTTTTTAATGGACAGTGATGAATGCACGCTCCATGAAGTTGCGCTTGTGCTGGCGATAGCTGCCGTGCCCGCTCTTTTCACCATCTTTAATTTTCACGGCCAGCAGGCTGATAGCCTCGATAGCGCAGTGCGGACAGTCGAACGAGTCAAGAACATAACCCCCATCAAGTACGACGGTGGTTTCGCCGTTTTCAGTGGTATGAATCAGGCCAGATACTTTCTTGTCGCAGTTGAATAAAGCGATGCTTTTGTTAATTTCTTTCAGATTTAATTCGACTTTTACGATTTCCATAGAATGTTCCTTTTGGTTTATTCAGGGTGTAAGAAACCACGCCAAATAAATGGCGAATTTTTATTTTCAAATTACAGGGCTGCTAATTACGCTTCGTGTGCCATCTGGTCTTTTTCAGCACACTGTTTTGAGCAATACTCTTTTTCTTTACGGGCAAGATTATTGCCACAAAAATAAAGCAAGGTGCGTTTAACTTCTTTCCCCGCTTCAAAAGGCTTGCGGCAGTATCCGCATTCTTTCTTCATTTCCGCTCCTTACAGGCTTGCTGGGATCTCGCCGTTACGAATAATCCCCTCAATAGGCCAGCACTCACCATTCACATTTTGCTCAACAGCAGCTGCCAGGCACTGTTGCTGGTTGTCATAGACATCGATAACGACATCCTGCGATTCACCGTTAAGGGAGATAACAGTCAGAACTAGTGCGAATAAAGTGTTCATTTTTTACCTGCCTTCTGGGTGTCGTTTGCCAGCACCCGCCACAGAAAACGCAGTGGGGCAGTGAATGCATTCCCGCGAACGGCCTGAATGCGTGCTGGTTTGCGTGCGTAATCAATCATGCTGTCTCCTTTGTTGTTATGCCTGTCTTTTAACCACATCAGGCTCGGTGGTATCTTGGTGTTTCCACACAGCCAAGAAGGAAAGCCTGATGACTCAATTCATCGCCCGCGTCGAAATGTATGGTGCCAATGCAGAGGACTATGAAAATCTGCATGAGCGCCTACAATCAGTCGGCTACACCAGAGCAATCATTTCCGGCACTGGTCGTCGCCTCAAACTTCCTGACGCGACGTATTACTTAAATTCAAGTTCAATAAATCAGCCAGAAACCGTTGCAACTCAGGTCCGGCAAATAGCTCAATCCATAAGGAATAGTGCTGTTTTTGTTTGCCGTTTTGACTCATGGTACGGGTATCTTCACGACGCTTGATTGTTGCCACCACCACAAGGTTTCGCCTCTTCATATCGTAAGGGGCTATTTTCAAAGAGTTCCATGTCGGTGAAAGCCTGAGCAATCTTCTCGGCACTTGCGTTATTTTTAAGAAGCAGCTCGCTAAGCACCCTGCGTGCTGCTTGCTTTGAGTCTTCAGATAACTGGTCAAATCTCATTCTCACCCTCGTTTGCCTTGTCGCCGGCCAGCGGAACGTTTACACCTGATGCGCGTTAATCTCTCCACCTCATCCGACTATTCGTATGCCGTCGGCGGCTACTTCGTGGGCGTCCTGCCTTGGTGGAACGTGATGCGTCTGGGTGAGATTGATTAAATCACTGGTTTATATTGATGTCAACTTATGATTAATGTTAATTGTAAATCTGAGGTTTATATTGCTGGTTTTTGTGACGTGTCTGCCGAATCGCAGGCAAAAAAATCCCGACGCAAAGGTCGGGATGGTGGAGTTCTGGGCGTTGGATTGGCGGAGAAGTTGAAGGGTGAGGGTATAAAAAACCCGGCGCAGTGGCCGGATGTATTTATTCGAAGGGGAGGTCTATTTGTCTTTGTGGATTCAGCTGTTTTTTTACATGCTCAATTTCGAATGTGGTTTTTATGGTATCACCAATCATGTATTGGGTTACCTTTAGGTCAACAAGCAACATATCGCCTTTAGAAAAGTTTAAGGTGTTGTTATCAATATCACTGATAAACTTCTGGTCCTTAATCTCAGCCAAAAAGCTACTGGATCCATCAGAAAATCTCCATCGACTGCCTTCATTAAAAGAGATGTTTTTAATCTGAAGGGCTTTCTCTACCGTGGACTCAGAGATTATTGATTCAGCAGGCAGCTCAACTTTGAAATAATGCGCCTCTTGTTTGTCGATAGTCATGAACGTCAGTCCATCATCGACAGTGGAAGCAAAACTGTCGATACCTTCTTGCTCTAATGGCTTGCATATAACTTCTTGCAATGAAGAACGAAGTTTAATGTTTCTATACAGTTCAATTACTTTGCTATCGAAAATTTCACTTTCGTCATCAACAAAGACTTCAATGTTGCTATCAGGCAGATTGTGTAACTTTTTAATTTCTCTTGGGCCGATCCATTTAACTAATTGGATCAGACCCTTGCAAATTTTTTCTCTGGGACCAGGGCAAAAACCAATTAAAGCAATAAGATTAGCTGCGGCTGTTACTGAATCGCCCGAAAAGAAATCAACTGCCTGTTTGAACCAAGATGTCGATGAGGCAATCAGATCTATTCCAAATGAGCCAGCTTTGAATGAAGCATTCACCTTTACTGAAACAACGGTCTTGTTTCCATAAACTGTTTTACCGGCTTCCTCTAATGCATCTGATAGGGATAGGAGTGCAGGAGCAAGGTCACGCACATTCATTTCGTGCGTCTCCAGTGCTGGACCGTCGTATACTATCCTGAACTTCATATCATTAGTTTCCGAATTGCTGCCTGCATCCATTATGGCACTCACCTGATCGCATATACAGTAAATTTACTTTTTACCCCGACACAATGCTTGATGCCGGATGGAGATCCCTAACGCTTCTCGATTGTAAGAGTCAATTGTACGTTTGCCGGCTATCAATCATCCTGCGACCGAATCCGCCCCTTCATGTACTTCTCATACAGGTCATCCAGTTCTTTCAGGCGAATCGCGAAGATGCGGAGCATGTTCTGCTGCTCTTCTTCCGGTAACTGGCGGTAGAGCTCCAGCAAGCGCTGTTCGTCCGGCTTAAGTCCGTCTTTTTCACCAACGTCCTCACCGAGTAGCCAGGCGACAGAAATGCCTACAGCGTCGGCTATGGCCAGTGCCGATTTCTTACTAATCACGCCTTTTTTGAACCAGCCGTTTACGGCCTGAGGAGTGACTCCAGCTATTCGTGCCATGTCTGCTTTTGTAACGCCGCGATCAGTGATCTCAGTAAGGCGCTCTACCAGAACGAGGTTGGGTTCTTCTTTTCTCATAGGGTCATTGTAAATATTTGGTTTACACACACAATAAATCCAAAGTTTGCTTGATATATAAATCTGTGGTTTACTTTCGCTATCATTAAGTAGGAGAAGCACATGTCCGCACTCGATAAAGCAATTAAAGCCGCTGGCTCAGCCAGAAAGCTCAGCATCGCGCTTGGTGTGACGAGTATGTCTGTAAGTCATTGGAAGAATCGTGACCAAGGGATCGTCCCGCCAAGTTATATCTTCCCGATTTTCAAAATGACAGGCGTAACGCCCCACGAACTACGCCCAGATCTCTATCCAAATCCCACTGATGGTTTACCTAAACAGGAGCCTTAACTATGCAAACTGTTTCATTTCAACAGAGTAACAGAGCTTCCTCTAATCCAATGATATTCCCGTGTCATCAAAGCGAATCGGCAGAGCAGGATATTGATCATCGCGATATTTGTTCTGCAGTCCGGGCGTGGGCAGCGGCCGAAGGGCGCGTAGCTGTTGCGCTTCAAATCCAAGAAGCGGCAGAAGAACTTCAGCTTAATGGCGTGGACTTCTCAGGCCAGGCCGATGTCTGGAACGTGAAGCTGTTTCGCTGGCTGGACAACAAAGAAGACTCTGCATCTTACCGAAAGAACGTCGAACAGCTGGTGCCTGCGATCATGTCTGTATTACCGATTCGGTACCGCGACCGTGTCGTAAAGAACGACTCGTTTGCCTACCGGATGGCCAGATTAGAAAAAGAGGTAAGTGAGGCGAAGCAAGCTCTGATGCTCGATGCACCAAAGAAGGAAAAGCTGAAGGAGTTAGGCGAGGGGATTTTCGAAATGTTCAGAGTCGATCCTGACCTTACGGCACCTCTGCTGGCGATGGTGACAACCATGCTGGGGGCAATGTGAAGACTCTAGAAAAGGCGAAAGCCGGTCTGCGCGAACAGAACCGACTTTCAGGTGCAAAAACGGAGTGTAATTGCGGAGCTAAGTATGTCAAACACAGCTGAAATTATCAATTTCCCCCACAGAACTGAACAACCGGGAGGTCGTATGGCCGACCTGTCGAACGGGTATACCAAGGTCGCTAACGAGATCCAACAGCTTAAGCCCCGTCTGAGAATGTCTGAAGTGGTCAACAAAAACTGGCCACCGCGTTAGAGTTTTTCCAGTATCGGTTTTCTGATTCGTTTGGCGGTAACC
>OFLN01000160.1_pt1 | contig 32882 bp, 44 predicted proteins | sample 1540821 | NCBI WGS metagenome assembly OFLN01 (sample SAMEA4413037, study PRJEB24355) | metagenome | biome: human; feature: gut; material: faeces | place: United Kingdom | collected 2010 | reverse complement strand
GGCTTCGATCCCACCGCTGACAGCTTGCATTTGGGGCATCTTGTTCCATTGTTATGCCTGAAACGCTTCCAGATGGCGGGTCATAAGCCTGTTGCCCTGGTTGGCGGTGCGACTGGTCTGATTGGCGACCCAAGTTTCAAAGCCGCTGAGCGTAAGCTGAATACCGAAGACACCGTGCAGGAGTGGGTGGATAAGATCCGTAAACAGGTTGCACCGTTCCTGGATTTCAACTGTGGTGACAACGCTGCGATTGCGGCGAACAACTACGACTGGTTTGGTGGCATGAACGTGCTGACGTTCCTGCGTGACATCGGCAAACACTTCTCTGTTAACCAGATGATTAACAAAGAAGCGGTCAAGCAGCGTCTTAACCGTGACGATCAGGGTATCTCTTTCACCGAGTTCTCCTACAACCTGTTGCAGGGGTATGACTTCGCCTGCCTGAACAAGCTGCACGGCGTGTCGCTGCAAATTGGCGGTTCTGACCAGTGGGGTAACATCACCTCCGGTATCGATCTGACCCGTCGTCTTCACCAGAATCAGGTGTTTGGTCTGACCGTGCCGCTGATCACCAAAGCAGACGGTACCAAGTTTGGTAAAACCGAAGGCGGCGCAGTATGGCTGGATCCGAAGAAAACCAGCCCGTACAAATTCTACCAGTTCTGGATCAACACGGCGGATGCCGATGTTTATCGCTTCCTGAAATTCTTCACCTTTATGGATATCGAAGAAATCAATGCGCTGGAAGAAGAAGACAAGAACAGCGGTAAAGCACCGCGCGCCCAGTATGTGCTGGCCGACGAAGTGACTAAACTGGTTCATGGTGAAGAAGGTCTGGCAGCGGCGAAACGCATTACGGCGAGCCTGTTCAACGGGACCCTGAGCGATTTAAGCGAAGAGGACTTCGAACAGCTTGCTCAGGATGGCGTGCCGATGGTGGAGATGGAAAAAGGCGCCGATCTGATGCAGGCGCTGGTGGACTCCGAGCTCCAGCCGTCTCGCGGTCAGGCGCGTAAAACCATCGCCTCTAACGCGATCACCATTAATGGCGAAAAACAGGCCGATCCGGAATACACCTTTACCGAGAACGACCGTCTCTATGGTCGCTACACGCTGCTGCGTCGCGGTAAGAAAAATTACTGCCTGGTCTGCTGGAAGTAATTAAAAGTACGCAGGGGCGTGGGAAACCACGCCCCTTTTGTTTTGACAGGGTTTGGTAAGTACAACATGAAGAACATCCTCGCCATTCAGTCCCACGTTGTTTTTGGACATGCTGGCAACAGCGCTGCGGAATTCCCGATGCGCCGCCTCGGGGCCAACGTCTGGCCCCTCAATACCGTTCAGTTCTCGAATCACACCCAGTACGGTAAATGGACCGGCTGCGTGATGCCGCCGTCGCATCTGACGGAGATCGTTCAGGGGATTGCGGATATCGACCAGCTTAAACGCTGCGATGCCGTACTGAGCGGTTATCTGGGTTCGGCGGAGCAGGGGGAACATATCCTCGGCATTGTGCGCCAGGTGAAAGCGGCAAACCCCGCGGCGAAATATTTCTGCGATCCGGTGATGGGACATCCGGAAAAAGGCTGCATCGTCGCGCCGGGCGTTGCGGAGTTTCATGTCCGTCATGCATTGCCTGCCAGCGATATTATTGCGCCCAACCTTATTGAACTTGAGATCCTGTGCGAGCATCCAGTCAACAGCGTAGAAGAGGCTGTACGCGCCTCTCGCGAGCTCATCGCCCAGGGGCCAGAGATTGTACTGGTTAAGCACCTGGCACGCGCAGGGTTGAGCCAGGACCGTTTTGAAATGCTGTTGGTGACGAAGGATGAAGCCTGGCACATCAGTCGACCGCTGGTGGATTTCGGTACACGTCAGCCTGTCGGGGTCGGGGATGTGACCAGCGGTTTGCTGCTGGTGAAGCTATTGCAGGGCGCAAGCCTGCGCGATGCGCTGGAGCACGTCACCGCAGCCGTTTATGAAATCATGATTGCGACGAAGACGATGCAGGAATATGAGCTCCAGGTGGTCGCGGCGCAGGATCGCATCGCGAAGCCCGAGCATTATTTCAGCGCAACCCAATTGTAAGAGCAGGGATAGTGTAGGCCGGGTAAGCGCAGCGCCACCCGGCAATACAGCGCGCTCGGATTAATTCAACCCTTCTGCCTTCAGCGCCGCTGCAACCGCAGGGCGTGCCGCTACGCGTTCCATATACGACGCAATATGATCTAATCCTTCCAGGTTCAGCTTCACCGTGCGCGCCCAGCGCAGAACGGTAAACAGATACGCATCAGCAATGGTGAAACGCGCACCGCAGATCCACTGATCGTCTTTCAGTGATTCATTAATGTACTGCATCTTTTTCTCAAGTAACGCACGTACGGTCGGTTTGTACTCTTCCGGAGTATCCGGGCGGAACAGCGGCGTAAAGCCTTTGTGCAGCTCGGTCGCGATGTAGTTAAGCCACTCAAGGGTTTTATAGCGAGAGATACTGCCTGTTGGTGCCAGCAGCTGACGATCAGGCACGTTGTCGGCCAGGTACTGCATAATCGCCACGCCTTCGGTCAGCAGCGTACCATCATCCAGCAGCAGGGCCGGAACCTGCCCTTTTGGGTTAATCGCAAAAAAGTCATCCCCGTTTTCCAGGCGCTTTTTCATCAGGTCAACGCCGTCCAGCGTGAAATCCTTACCGCTCTCGCGAAGGGTGATATGCGAAGCAAGAGAGCAGGCGCCCGGTTTATAGAACAGTTTCATCGGTAACTCCTTTTTGCTGAGGTTCCCGCTATGTTAGTGCGCGTTCAGATAAAAAAAAAGCCGCTAATCAATTAGCGGCTTCTGTTCAGTCGTTTCCGGATGACATTACGCGTTCGCGGTGTTGATCGCTTTAGCGGATTTGTCGTCGTCCTGCGTCATACGATTGAGTTTTGGTGCGGTGAGCAGCATCAGCACGGCAATTACGGCTGTCGCGATACCAATTTGCATGAACACGGTGCCGTAGACGTTCAGGGAGACCAGCGGGTCGGTAACGTTGTCCGGTACCGCCATCAGGTTCGCAATCTTACCTGCAATGATGGCTGCGCCAGCGGTCGTCAGGAACCAGCTACCCATGATGAAGCCCATCAGACGCTGAGGGACCAGCTGTGCAACCATCGCCAGGCCCAGACCGGAGATCATCAGTTCACCGATGGATTGCAGCGCATAGCTCAGGATCAGCCAGTTAACAGACACGATACCCGCGTCGGTCGCGAATTTCGTCCCCAGCGGCAGCACCAGGAATGCGCCAGAGCACAGCACCATACCGATAGCGAACTTGTGCGGCATCGGCAGACGGTCGCCCATCTTGTTATAGATAGCGGCCAGAATCGGGCTACCAATCATGATCCAGAACGGGTTCAGTGCCTGGTACTGCTCCGGCTCGAACGCGATACCCAGGATGGAGTGCTCAACGTTGCGGATTGCGAAGAAGTTCAGAGACGTCGGCATCTGGCTGTACAGGACGAAGAAGATAATCGCTTCCAGCATCAGGATGAACGCCACAATCATCTTACGACGTGCCGCACCCTGCATCGCGAAGGCTTCTTTAGCGAAGATAATCACGATACCCAACGCAACCACGGCCAGTACGGCACGTGCAATACCCTGGTTGTGCAGCAGCCAGGTCGCGACAGCGGCCAGGATCACAATGCCGACGATGGTTGCCAGCAGTTTGCCCATATGCACGGGTTCGAAGTCTGGTTTAGAACCATAATCTTTAACCCAGCTGCGACAGAACAGGAAGTTCACAACGGTGATCAGCATACCCACGAAGCTCAGCGCAAACGCTACGCTCCAGCCGAATTTCGCGGCCAGCCATGGAGTTGCCAGCATAGAGAAGAATGAACCGATGTTGATGGACATGTAGTACATGGTAAATGCACCGTCCAGACGCGGATCATCTTTGTTGTAGCAGGTAGAAAGCAGGGAGGACGGGTTAGCCTTAAAGAGGCCGTTACCTACCGCGATGGTAGCCATGCCCATGTATACCACGCCCGCATCGTGCCCGGACCATGCAACCAGGCCATAGCCAATCGCCAGAACCACGGCGCCCAGCATAATGACACGTTTCGTACCGAGGACTTTATCGCCTAACCAGCCGCCGATGGCGACCAGGCCATAGACCAGAGCGCTGAAGGACGAGAACAGCGTGATGGAATCGGCTTCGGACATACCCAGTTGCTTAACCAGGTAAACGGCCATAATCCCTTGCAGGCCGTAGTAGCCAAAACGCTCCCATAATTCGATAGAGAAAATGAGATAGAACGCTTTAGGCTGTTTGAAAGCGTTAAGACTTACGCTCTCATCTGTTGGTTTATTGTTTGCAGTAGACACATATACCTCTTTTTTTACATCCCATATTAACGGGGGTGTTCATAGCGTGATGACCGTAGTCCATCCGCTTTATAGTTATATTGGGAGGGGAAACGGCGGGTAATGTTCACTATCCAGCCCCATCTGGCAATACGTTTGTAATAATCTGTTACATATAACTGTGGTGGTATAATCATCGGTTCACGCAAATGTTATGCAGCGTTAAATTTCATCCGTTGAGAATTGGTGGTTTTTTTCACTGTAAATGAACCTGATGAATGGCTGTATGGCGATATGTTCTGCTATTTTGGGTGAAAGGCAGTGATATAGCCCATATTCTGAAAAATGACTGGTCTTATATGCGGTGAGTAAAGGATGAGATCTTGTCTGGCAAAGGCGTGGAGAGGCTTTTAACAACAAAAATCCAACATCAAGTTATCAGAGTGATCGCGATCACAGATGTATAGAAATTTTTGGTGATGAAAAAAACTATTAACCTGTTTGAGTGTTAAATATCCGCAGAATCGACAACACTTTATTGACAATGAGAGGGAAAATTACGGCCAAGGGAGAAGATATCAGAGCCCTTGTTTAATCTAAGGGCTTGAACAGTAACAAGTGGATGTACCTTCAGGGATAGACTTTTTCTTTGTATTCACAGAGATCTTCGATAATGCAGGAGCCGCAGCGTGGCTTACGTGCAATACAGGTATAGCGCCCGTGAAGGATTAGCCAGTGATGGCAATCCACCTTAAATTCCGCAGGGACCACTTTTAATAGCTTTTCTTCCACCTCTTCCACGTTTTTACCCGGCGCGAACCGGGTGCGATTAGAAACGCGGAAGATGTGAGTGTCCACGGCGATCGTCGGCCAGCCAAACGCCGTGTTGAGCACGACATTTGCCGTTTTACGCCCGACGCCTGGCAACGCTTCCAGCGCTGCGCGATCTTCCGGGACTTCACCGCCGTGCTGCTCAAGCAGGATCCGGCAGGTCTTAATGACGTTTTCGGCCTTACTGTTAAACAGGCCGATGGTCTTGATATAGGATTTTACCCCTTCAACCCCCAGCTCCAGCATAGCCTGCGGCGTATTGGCGACAGGGTAGAGCAGGGCCGTGGCTTTGTTGACGCTCACGTCAGTGGCCTGCGCAGAGAGCAGCACCGCGATCAACAGTTCAAACGGCGAGTTAAAATTCAGCTCTGTCGTTGGATGAGGATTCTCATCGCGCAGGCGCGTCAGGATCGCAATGCGTTTCTCTTTATTCATACTGCTTTCTCGGGGATCCCTTCCTGTACGCTGCGTTCAGCGGCGCGGCGTTTACGTTTTTCATCAATCAGGTATTTTAACGCCAGCATCATCCCAAGGCCAATGAAGGCGCCTGGCGGTAGCATGGCCAGCAGGAATGGGGTGTCCGTATGGAACACCTCGATACGCAGCGATTTCGCCCAGCCGCCAAGCAGCGCGTCCGCACCGTCGAAGAGCGTACCGTTGCCCAGAATTTCACGCAGAGAGCCGAGGACGAACATGGCGGCAGTCGCGCCCATGCCGATGGAAAACCCATCCAGCGCGGAAATTGCCGGGTTGTTTTTCACCGCGAAGGCTTCAGCGCGGCCCACGACTATACAGTTAGTCACGATAAGCGGAATGAAGATCCCGAGCGACTGGTACAGGCCAAATGCGTAGGCGTTAATCAGCATTTGCACGACGCTGACCACCGATGCAATGATCATGACATAAATCGGAATACGGATTTCCGATGGCGTCCAGCGGCGCAAAACAGAAATGGAGAAGTTGGTCAGGGTCAGCACCAGCGTGGTCGCCAGCCCCAGCCCGAGCGCGTTGGTGGCGGTAGACGTCACCGCCAGCAGCGGGCACAATCCCAACAGCTGTACCAATGCCGAGTTGTTCTTCCAGAGTCCCTGGACGATAACCTCTTTAACCTGGCTCATGGTCACTCCTCACAGGCGGAAAGATGATTGATCTGCGCGGGCAGCGTTTCGGCATACAGACCGGCGCGTTTGACGGCGTTGACGACCGCGCGGGGCGTAATCGTGGCGCCCGTGAACTGGTCAAACTCACCGCCATCTTTTTTCACCGCGAAAGCAGGATCGTCCTCGCCATGAATCATCTTACCGGCAAAGTGTAAAATCCAGTCGCTCAGGCGTGTTTCAATTTTGTCGCCAAGGCCCGGCGTTTCGTGATGTTCCGTCACGCGCGTACCCAGCACGGTGCCGGAAAAATCGCTGCCTACCAGCAGCTGAATTGCGCCAGAGTAACCGTCCGGCGCGGTGGCTTCCATGATGGCACCCACCGGGTTCTCGCCCTTACGGGCAATATAAACGCGGTGTGTTCCTTTACCGAGCTGCGGGGCCTGCACGACAAAGCAGCTTTTTTGCAGGTTATTATCATAGAAGTCTGATGGGATCACCTGATCGAACAACGCCTTTTGCTGCTTCATTGCCTGCTCTTCAATGGTGCTTTTCGTCAGTTCATTTACCAGCGCGGTCAGCCCGGTGAGGGCGGCGGCGAAGATCGCCAGCGTGACGCCGTGTTTTTGCATAGTCTTTAGCATGGCGTAACCCTTAGCGATGACCGTACACGCGTGGACGCGTGTAGTAGTCGATGAGCGGAACGGTGATGTTAGCCAGCAGTACGGCAAATGCCACGCCGTCCGGATAGCCACCAAAGCTGCGAATAAGCCAGACCAGCAAGCCCGCCAGCGCGCCGAAAATCAGACGACCTCGGTTGGTGGTAGAGGCGGTGACCGGATCGGTCAGAATAAAGAATGCCCCGAGCATGGTCGCGCCGGAGAGCAGATGGAGTTGCGGGCTGGCCAGTGACTCAGGTGAGATGACCCAGCCGAGCGTTGAACAGACGGCCAGCGTCACCAGGAAGCTCACTGGAATATGCCAGCGGATCGCTTTTTGTTGCAGCAGGAAGGCACCGCCCAACAGGTAGGCCAGATTGACACACTGCCAGCCCGCACCCGCCAGTACGCCGCTGTAAATAGACGATTTCATCACCTGCTCGACGCTGTGGCCGGCACGCAGGGAGGTTTTGAAGGTATCGAGCGGGGTGGCCTGGCTGATGCCATCCACGCCCATGCGAAGCGCGTTCATATCCGCGCCCATCGCGGTGTGGCCAGTAAAGATAACGTTCAGGGCATCCATAAAGCCGGGCATCGTGGCGGCGATCTCATGCGGCGGCAGCCAGCTGGTCATCTGTACCGGGAAGGAGATCAGTAGCACCACGTAACCAATCATTGCCGGGTTAAACGGGTTATGGCCCAGCCCACCGTACAGCTGCTTGGCGATGATCACCGCAAATACCGTTCCCAATACTACCATCCACCACGGGGCGAACGGGGGAATGCTGATGGCCAGCAATAGGCCGGTCAACAGGGCGGAGTTATCGCTCAGGATGCGAGTCACCTCCATTTTGCGCAGCTTCAGGATCGCTGCTTCCGCTGCGACGGCACTGGCGCAACCCAGAACTAACTGGAAAAGCGTACCCCAGCCGAAAAACCAACACTGTACGGCAATACCTGGCAACGCGGCCAGGCACACCAGCATCATAATACGCGATGTCTGGCGCTGGTTATGGGTGTAAGGGGAACTTGCAATTCTGAAAACCATTTAATCCTCGTTAACGGCTTGCTGCGCGGCTTTCTTTGCCTGAACACGCGCAATCGCGGCGGCGACTGCGGCTTTGCGTGGATCGTCGTTGGCCGCCGCAGGCCGTTCGTCCTGCTGTGCCGCTTTTCGTGCTTTGGCACGGGCGATGGCCGCTTCAACGGCGGCTTTACGTGGGTCGACAGGCGCTTCACTCTCTTCGGCAGGCTGAAGCTGTGCCGCTTTACGTGCTTTGGCGCGGGCGATAGCGGCTTCAACGGCCGCCTTGCGCGGATCGGTCGCTTCCTGTTCAACCACCACTGTCTGCTGACCGGCTTTACGGGCTTTTGCCCTGGCGATAGCCGCTTCCACCGCCGATTTACGCGGGTCTGTGTTGGCTTCCGGTTTGGCGTTTTGCGCCTTCTCCGCCTGACGTGCGCGCGCTTCGGCTTTACGCGCTTCGCGGGCGGCAATCGCTTCGCTATTGTCCGGCTTTTGGCCAGCCACGATCGCTACCGGCTGAGCGGCAGTCGCGTTCTTCTCCCGCACGCGGGCGAGGGCAGCGTTAATCGCATCCTGATCTTTCGCCGCAGGCTGCACGGCAGCCTGCTTATGGCGTTCCTGACGGGCTTGTTTCTCGCGCTCCAGTCGCGCCTGGCGCGCTTCAAAGCGGGCCTTCGCCTCAGCGGCACGTTTTTCTTCCATGGAGATAGCGTAGATTTCGGCTTTCTCCTGACGGAAGTACTGCACCAGCGGAATATTGCTTGGGCAGACCCAGGCACAGGCACCGCATTCAATACAGTCAGCCAGGTTATGCGCCTGGGCTTTATCGTGCAGCTGGCCTTTGCTGTACCAGTACAACTGCTGCGGCAGCAAGTCTGCCGGACACGCATCCGCGCAGGCGCTACAGCGTATACAACCTTTCTCTTCCTGCGTTTCGCCCATCTCCGTTGGGGAAGGGGCGAGCAGGCAGTTGGTAATCTTCACCACTGGCACATCCAGCCACGGCAGGGTAAAGCCCATCAGCGGGCCGCCCATAATGACCATCTGCTCGCTCCCCGGGCAGAAGCCAGCCTGTTCCAGCAGATGATGCACCGGCGTACCCAGACGCGCCCAGACGTTGCCGGGACGGGAGACGGACTCGCCGGTCAGCGTGACGACGCGTTCGGTCAATGGCTCGCCGTCAATCACCGCACGTTTTACCGCGTAGGCAGTACCCACGTTTTGCATCAGCACGCCGATGTCGGACGAACGGCCCCCGTGGGGGACCTGTTTTCCGGTCAGGATCTGCGTCAGCTGCTTCGCCCCGCCGGACGGGTATTTGGTCGGGATCACGCGCAGGGCGATATCATGGCTGTCCGCCAGTACCGCACGCAGCATCGAAATGGCCTGCGGTTTATTGTCTTCAATACCGATCAGCACTTCGCGGGGTTGCAGGATATGCGCAAGAATGCGAATACCTTCCACCACCTGCGCGGCACAGTCCTGCATCAGACGATCATCGGCGGTGATGTACGGTTCGCACTCGGCGGCGTTAATAATCAGCGTTTCGATTTTATCGCCGCCGCCGTGAAGTTTGGCGCCGGTCGGGAAGCCAGCGCCTCCAAGACCTGCTACGCCAAACTGATGAATGCGTTCAATCAGCGCTTCACGGCTGCGGGAACGGTAGTCGCTCCAGCCGTCACGATCGATCCAGAGATCTTCCCCGTCGGCTTCAATGATGACGCTCAGCTCAGACAACGCCGAGGGATGGGCAACGGTATGGGGGGCAACAGCCACCACCTTGCCCGAAGTCGGGGCATGTATCGGCAACATACGTCCACGACCAAAGGTCAGCGGCTGGCCGCGAAGGACGGTATCGCCTTCTTTCACGCACAGCTCGCCTTCCGCGCCGATGTGCTGTTTCAATGGCATCACGTAGCGGGTCGCCAGCGGGATTTGACGCAGCGGCGTACCGTTTGACTGGGTTTTCATTTCCGGGGGATGGATACCGCCGTCGAAGTCCCAGATCTTCTCTTTTCTGAAAGCAGAAAATAACTTAAGCATGTTGTTCCACAGGAATATTGCGAACCGGAATGGTCTGAAGATCCCATTTCCAGCTTTCGGTCGTCGTTTCAACCGGGCGGAGTTCTATACACTGCGTCGGGCAGGGGGCCACGCAGAGGTTACAGCCGGTGCACAGGTCCGCCACAACGGTGTGCATGGCGCGGGTTGTGCCTACAATGGCGTCGACAGGGCACGCCTGAATACATTTGGTGCAGCCGATGCAGTTGGCTTCGTCGATAACAGCAAGGGCACGAACGGGCTCCTGCGCCTGTTCATCGCCGTCGACAGGCTGCGGATCGACGTTCAGCAGGGCAGCTATTTTAAGCATGACCGCTTCGCCACCCGGCGCGCAGCGGTTGATCTTTTCTCCCTGCACGCCCACAGCCTCAGCGTAAGGACGGCAGCCAGGGTAGCCGCACTGCCCACACTGGCTCTGCGGCAAAAGCTCATCAATTTTTTCAACCACCGGATCGTCCTCTACCGCAAACCGGCGGGAGGCATAACCCAGAATGATGCCAAAGACGAGTCCCAGTACGCTGATGGACGCGATGGCAATCCAGATAGCACTCATTACAACTTCACCAGACCACTAAAGCCCATAAAGGCCAGAGACATTAAACCTGCGGTCACCAGAGCGATGGCGTTACCGCGAAACGGCGCGGGAATATCCGCCGCTGCCAGACGCTCGCGAATCGACGCGAACAGGACCATAACAAAAGAGAAACCGACCGCCGCGGAAAAACCGTACAGCGCCGACTGCATGAAATTATGCCCAAGGTTGATGTTGAGCAGCGCCACGCCCAGCACAGCACAGTTGGTGGTGATGAGGGGCAGAAAAATACCCAACAGGCGATACAGGGCAGGGCTGGTTTTACGCACTACCATTTCGGTAAATTGCACCACCACCGCAATGACCAGAATAAAGGACAAGGTGCGCAGGTAGAGCATGTCCAGCGGGATCAGGATCCAGGTATCAATCAGCCATGCGCAAATGGAGGCCATCGTCATCACGAAGGTGGTGGCCAGCCCCATGCCCATTGCCGTCTCCAGCTTTTTGGAGACCCCCATAAACGGGCACAGGCCAAGGAACTTCACCAGTACGAAGTTATTAACCAGCACAGTTCCGACAAAGAGCAGTAAGTAATCGGTCATTATTTAGCCTGAAATAAAAGAGCCGCCTATTATCGGATAAACGACAACAGGCCACAACAGGTTAACTGTAAGGTTATTACGGGTTAACGAAGGTCTTCTTAACGCGCGTCGACCGCTTGAAATAGGGCACCAGAAGCGCCGTTGCAAGCAACGGAAAGAGTAGCTGGCGAACCGCCAGTGCGTCAGAAACTGGCGAAAAAGCGAACGCTTTGACGGCAAGCAGCACGGAGACCAGCAGCCAGATAATGTAATGTTTCGGCACGCTTTTGCGGCGTTTGAAGAAGGCGATGGTCAGCCAAAGCGTGTAGTACCACATCGCGATTGCGAAAACGAACGACACAAACCACGTCGCAATATTGAGCGCGCTCTGAGACATCAGTGTCTGGATAGCATGAGGAGTAACCAGTGCAGTGGTGTAAAGCAACAGCGCCAGCGAAGCGCTTAATAAAGCCACCAGCAGCCATGCCAGCGGGGCGATTAACCAGCCCCCAATTCTCTCTCCAGGCAATGCGGTCATACGCTCTCCCATAGTCTGCGCGAAATGTTATACAGAAATTTGCAGGGCGGAGAGTATATAACATTTCACGCCGAAGGCTACTTTCTTATACAACGTAACGCCAGACAGATTTAGGTACTTCCCCCACGTTGAACAGACGACCGCCAGAGACGAGTTCGGCGCGACGATGGTCAGCCGCGCGGTACATATTGATGATGTCCTGATTATCCGACAGCGTGTAGTTCAGATGGTCAAACAGTTTTTCCAGGCTTTCGAGGGAATTGATCTTGCGAAATTTTAATAAATAGTCCTGAACTGTCATATTAATAAGTTTCCATATAAAAGGGTAATACCCATAAAGGTAATGCGTTCGAATAATAAACGGATTAATAAAGACGTAAACTGTCCACTCGGGTAACGCGACGAAATTAGGAGTTTTCTTTGCGAAGATTCAGGCATCAGCAGATGCCTGGAAGAGAAGGGTAACCCCGTTCATTACGGCTGGCAATACGTTCCATGACGTAATGTGTCACGCTTTATGACGATGCGGCTTACTTTTGTTGAGCAACAGTAACAGGCTCCGGCGGCTGGTAGTTATCGATATGGCTGGCAATGCCGAGCAACACGACTGAAACGCCAAGGACAATCCATCCCGCTAATTCAATGATTCGATTAATTATTGATGACATATTTTGTGTTTGTAATTTATCCATAAATACAGATTACAAATGTTACAGCGGCCTTTTCGACAGAGCAAGCGCTTTGGGAACGATTCCCGGGCCCCATATACACACTTTAATGCGAGGTAACAAAAAAAGCTGTCGCGAGATGCTATTTTAACTCACAGGGCACATTATTAATCTGTGCGTTAAGCACAAGGCCAGTGATAAATAAGCGCACAGCGAGGGGGCATACGATGAGTGAAAACATCCGCGTCGGTCTTATTGGCTACGGGTACGCAAGCAAAACCTTTCATGCGCCGCTGGTTGCCGGCACGCCGGGAATGGAACTGGCGGCTATCACAAGCAGCGATGAAACCAAAGTCCATGCCGACTGGCCAGCCGTGCCGGTGGTAACGGAGCCTAAGCATCTGTTTAACGATCCTAATATTGACCTTATTGTCATTCCCACCCCTAACGACACCCATTTCCCCCTGGCGAAAGCGGCGCTGGAGGCTGGCAAACATGTCGTTGTCGATAAGCCTTTTACCGTGACGTTGTCACAGGCGCGCGAGCTGGATGCGCTGGCGCGAAGCCTGGGTCGGTTATTGTCGGTCTTTCACAACCGGCGCTGGGATAGTGATTTCCTGACGATCAAAGCGCTGATAAACGAAGGCACGCTCGGCGAAATTGCTTTTTTTGAGTCTCACTTCGATCGTTATCGTCCGCAGGTGCGAGATCGCTGGCGCGAGCAGGCGGGACCGGGCAGCGGCATCTGGTATGACTTAGCGCCGCATCTTCTCGATCAGGCCGTTCATCTGTTTGGTCTGCCCGTAAGCATGACGGTCGATTTAGCGCAGCTCAGGCCGGGGGCGCAGACCACCGACTATTTCCACGCCGTTTTGAGTTATCCGCAGCGGCGCATTGTGCTGCACGGGACAATGCTTGCGGCGGCGGAATCGGCCCGTTATATCCTTCACGGGGCGCGCGGCAGCTATGTGAAGTTCGGCCTGGATCCGCAGGAAGAACGCCTCAAAAATGGCGAACGCTTACCGCAGGAGGACTGGGGCTACGACATGCGGGACGGGGTGGTGACGCGTGCGGAGGGTGAGGTACTGGTTGAAGAGACGGTGTTGACCCAGCCTGGGAACTATCCGGCGTATTACGCCGCAATTCGTGACGCGCTGAACGGTTCAGGTGAAAATCCGGTTCCGGCGAGCCAGGCAATCCAGATTATGGAGCTCATCGAGCTGGGGATCGAATCTGCCAAACATCGCGCAACGCTCTGTCTGGCATAGGTGCCAAACGCTTTCATAGGCCGGGTAAGCGCAGCGCCAACCGGCAGTAAAGAGGACTACTGAGCAACTTTATCGCGCAGCGCCTGTTTCTCTTCAGGCGTCAGGAAGGCGATCTCCAGCCCGTTGATTTGCGCCTGACGGATCTGCTCGCGGCTCAGCCCGGCCTGCGGCGCGGCGATGTTGTATTCGTGAATAATATCCACGCCCTGAACCGCCGGATCGTCCGTGTTCAGTGAAGCCAGCACCCCGTGTTCAAGGAAGGTTTTCAGTGGGTGTTGCGCCAGCGACGCCACTGTACTGGTCTGAATATTGGAGGTCAGGCAGGATTCGATTCCAATACGTTGTTCGGCGAGGAAATCCATCAGCGCGCGATCTTCAATGGCTTTCACACCGTGACCAATACGTTCCGCACCCAGTTCACGAATGGCCTGCCAGATGCTTTCCGGCCCCGCGGCTTCGCCCGCATGAACAGTTATATGCCATCCTGCATCACGTGCGCGGTTGAAATGAGACAGGAACAGGCTGCCCGGGAAGCCCAACTCATCACCGGCCAGGTCGATGGCGGTGATCTGGTCGCGATGCGCCAGTAACGCTTCCAGCTCCTGAAGACAGGCCGCTTCACCGAAGGTACGGCTCATAATGCCGATCAAACGCGCCTGAACGTCAAAGGTTTTGCAGCCTTCACGCACGCCTTCAATGACCGCTTCAACCACGCCCGCTACGGGGAGACTGTGGGTCATCGCCATATAGCCCGGAGAGAAACGCAGTTCGACATAGTGCAGGCCGTTGCGAGCGGCATCTTCGATGTTTTCAAAGGCGACACGGCGACAGGCATCGAGCGAGGCCAGCATCTTCACACCCCAGTCAAGCTTGCTCAGAAAACTTACCAGATCCGGCTCGTTCGATGTCACCTGGACATGGGGGATCAGGGTTTCAAGCGTTTCGGCAGGAAGCGTTAAATTGAACTGGCGACCAAGATCGAGAATAGTTTGGGCACGAATGTTCCCGTCGAGGTGGCGGTGAATATCAGTTAAAGGCAGGCGTGTATCAATCATGGTCGCACTCTTTGCTGGTTAAAGTGCGCCATATTATAAAAACAAAACGGGGGAAAAAGCTATTTGCGCAAGGGAATATTCCGTTGCGCAAATTATTTACAGCAGAGTGTTGATGCCAGCGATAAGGCGTTGAACGCCCTGTTCAAGCTTACTACGCGGACAGCCAGCGTTCAGTCGCACATAGCCTTTACCTTCATCCCCATAAGTATATCCCGGCATGATGGCCACTTTTTGCTGTTCAATCAGCACGTTTTGCAGCGTATTGTCATCAATACCGAGTGGGCTGAGATCAATCCAGGCCAGATAGGTGGCCTCTGGCGGTTGCCAGTTGAGTGTCGGAAATGCAGCATTCAGTTCGTCAGCAATGTAGCGCAGGTTTTCTTCGAGATAGGTCCGCAGCGCGTCTAGCCAGGGTTCGCCCTGCCGGTAAGCAGCAATGTGCGCGGTCAGCGCCAGCACGGAAGGGGAAGAGAGTCCGTCCCGCCCTTTTAAGGCATTCAGATAGGCGTTACGGCTGTCGTCATCGGCGATAAGCCCCCAAGCGCCCGTCAGTGCCGGAATATTGAAGCTTTTGGAGCCCGAGGTCAGCAGCGCCCATTTACCGTCCGCAACCTCATTCCACGGGGTATGGCGATGCGTGCCCCATACCATGTCCATATGAATTTCGTCGCTGATTACCGCCACATCATGACGGCTGCAAAGCGTTGTAATTGTGGCCAGCTCTTCCCGCGTCCAGACTTTGCCGGTCGGATTTTGCGGGCTACACAGCAGCAGAACTGTGTTTTCCGGTTTTGCCAGCGCCGCTTCCAGCGCGGCCATATTGCCGTCCCAGCCACGCGCCGTTTTCTGCATCGGCACGGAAACAACGGTACGCTGGTTGCCTTCAATGGCTTTATAAAAGGCATCGTAAGCCGGGGTATGAACCACCACGCCGTCGCCAGGCGCGGACCATATGCGGATCAGCTCCGAGACCATATAAATGACCGACGGCCCATACACTACGGTTTCGGTATCAATCTGACTGTTAAAGCGTTGCCGGAACCAGTGCGCCACGGCAGCCAGAAATTCGTTATTTTTCCAGCGGCTGTAGCCAAACACGCCGTGGTTGATGCGCTGGTGCAGCGCATCGGTAATACAGGGAGCGGTAGCGAAATCCATATCAGAGATGGTGAAGGGCAGCAGGTCGGCAGCCCCAAAACGGTCAGCGACATAATCCCACTGGGTACACCAGGTGCCGTGTCGATCCACGACGGTAGAAAAATCAAACATGACGGTGCTCCGTAAAGTAAAACCCCCTCATGACGAGGGGGGCGAGGCATCAGGCTTCGACGGTTCGCATCAGGGTTGCCAGCTCATCCTTCACTGACTGTACCTGCGGGCCAATGACGACCTGCAAATTGTGTTGATTTAACTGTACCACGCCGATAGCCCGGTTAGCTTTAAGTGCGTTGGTATCCACTTTGGACATGTCCGCCACCGACAAACGCAGGCGGGTGATGCAGTTATCCAGAGAGGTAATGTTATCCGCACCGCCCAGCGCCGCCAGAATAGCCGGCGTGTTATATCCGGATTTCCCAACGGTACCGGCCACTGCCTGTTCAACGCTGGTGGCCGTATCGGTATCGCGGCCAGGCGTTTTCAGGTTAAAGCGGGTGATGGCGAAGCGGAAGATCCCGTAGTAAACCGCGAACCAGATGGCGGCCACAACCGGCACCAGGTACCACTTGGTGGACAGGCCATGCAGGATACCGAATACCACGAAGCCAATCACGTTACCGTCGGTGTTACCGATGGTCACACCGAGCACAGCCATCACGGTAAAGCCCAGGCCTGTCAGTACGGCGTGGATGAGGTACAGCACCGGTGCCACGAACAGGAACAGGAACTCAATAGGTTCTGTCGTACCGCCCACCACGCAGGCAATAACGCCGGAGATCAGCAGGCCTTTAATTTTATGACGATTTTCCGGGCGGGCGCAGTGGTACATCGCCAGCGCAGCGCCCGGCAGGCCGCCGAGGAAGGCAGGCATTTTCCCCTGAGAGAGGAAACGCGTCGCACTTTCAGAGAAGCCGTGCGTGGTCGGGCAGCTCAGCTGGGCCTGGAAGATGGTCAGCGCGCCGCTAACGGAATGACCGCAAACGTCCATAGTACCGCCTGCTTCAGTAAAACGGATCAGGGCAACCAGGATGTGCTGTAAACCAAATGGCAGCAGCAGACGTTCACCCGTACCGAAAATCATCGGGCCGAAATCACCCGCGCCGTTGATAATGCGGCCAATACCGGTGATCCCCATGGCAAAAACCGGCCAAATCAGAGGGATGATCAGACCAAACAGACCCATCACAACCAGCGTAATGATTGGCACAAAGCGGGTGCCGCCGAAGAAGGCCAGCGCATCGGGCAGGCGGATGTTATGAAAGCGCTCGTGCAGCATCCAGATGATCACTCCCGCGATCACGGCTCCAAGGATCCCGGTATCGATGGACTGAATTCCAATCACGCTCTGAATGTTATTGGCTTTCAGTACCACCGCGTCGGTCGTGGGCAGGATCCCTTTGGCGGTCAGCCAGAAGTTAACCGCAAGGTTCATGACCGCATAGCCAACGAAGCCCGCAAACGCCGCCACGCCTTTGTTTTCGCGCGCCAGACCCAGAGGAATGGCGATACAGAACATTACCGGCAGGAAGCTAAAGGCAAAAGAGCCGACCTTGCTCATCCAGATGAATCATGATTGAAGTGATATTAATATGTTAAATCAGATAATTAAGGTTATGCGGTTTTTCTATGGGGCATCAGTGGGGCATTTTGAGTAAATGATGCGTTCAAAATGCCCACCTGGTCATGGTTATTCTCGGTCATCCATTTACCGTAAACCGTGAATAGCATTTGCGCTGACGAATGGCCCATCTGGTGCGCAACGAAATTTGGGTTCGCTCCGGCGACCAGTGCCCAGCACGCATATGTGTTCCTGGTTTCATAAGACCGTCTTTGTCGGACGCCTGCACGACGCAGGGCAGTGCGCCAGGCTGAATTAATGGATCCGGGGACGTAGCACATCGTCTTCTTACCGTTCATTGAAGTAATGGACGGCGAGAATATAAAGGTGCATTCATCGGTTCTCTTTTTTTTGTATTCCCGTAGGCTGACGCTTACCTTGTGGGATGCCATCATTCTGGTCAGTGGCATTTGCGCCTTGAGTGCATCAATTGCTGGCTGGGTCAGCTGTATTGTTCGAATCCCGGCGTTGGTTTTTGGCAGGGTGAAGTTTCCCTTCAGGGAATAGTTACGTGACACTGTAACAGTCCAGTTGACAGTATCCACATCCTCCCAGGATAACGCGCTTAGTTCGCCATGCCTGACGCCTGTATTTACCGCAAAGATAACCATATTCTGAAACTGTAGCGTTGGGCAGGCCGCAACCACTCTCTGATACTCATCAGAAGTAAGAGGATCTGGAATGGGTCTTTCTTTTGCGAGAGGGGTAATACCTGCCATCAGATCGGTTTTCAGGTAGCCACTTTTGAAAGCAAAGCTCAGCATCCCGCCAAGGCATGCCATATAGCTATTGACTGTAGGAACGCTTCTTCCCTTTTTGGGTGGATGATTTAGGCCATGTCTGGTCTTCTGCCAGCCGTTCAGTAGCTCCTTCCTGGCACTAAGGATATCTTCAGTGTTCAGGCTGCCGATATACCTGTGCTCACCAATTGTTTCGATAGTGGTTGTGAGGTGGCAATCGTAACGCCTCAATGTCCCGAGGCTAAGCTCCATCTCTTTAAGCCCAAGCCATTTCGATTTCAGTTCAAGTAGTGAGATTTGCTTTCTGACAGTGCTGAATTTCTCTGCGTTCGATGAATCAGGGAATTGCGAGGCATAATTGAATGTGCCTGTCTTTATCGCAAAGCAGACTGAAGCCCGAAGTTCGCCTGCCATTTTCCTGTTTTTTGGCGTGTCAGGAACGCCGAGATTTTCCCTGACACGCTTCCCCTGATATATGAACCATATGCGTAACGATTCGCCATGAACCTCTACGCCTGTTGGGTATGCTGCCATAATCATTCCTCGTTTGATGTGCCAAAGGACATTTAAGCAGATATTCTCCGGCGTTTCGCTGGGCTTTGGTGCTCGATCCAGTGGTTTATCTCATCGCGGTTATACATGATTGGGCTGTTTTGCTTAGGTGCCATATCAGGGGCAACATGGCGATAATGCTTTCCCTCCATCCAGGTAGACCGGCGGGCATGCTGAATCATGTGCTTTGACATGCCGGTTGTCGCAGTTAAAAGTTCCTCTGTGACCCATTTATTCGGTACCAACTGAATAATGTCGCTCATGGTTTTCTCCAGGCAAAAAGAAGCCGCCCGTAGGCGGCAATAACATCAAGGGATGTGAGGCAGTGCTTTCGCACCCAATAGCCAGCTCATAACTGGCTATCAGTTGCGTCAGGCGAATCTGATTGTTCGGCGCTGCTTGTCGTCGCCTCGCAGTTTTTTAATCAGGTTGTATGCATCCGGAGCGCGCCATCTTTCACCAACGCACTCACGGTTCATCACCTCGACAAGATCATCCCACTGCTCAATAATCCCTTTGAAGGTTGGAACTCGTTTGGCGATAGCAGGGAAGTGATCCCGAATCTCCGGGATGGATTCCAGTAACTTCATGCAACGCAACATATCGGATGGGTCATGCGGCGCGCCGAAATGGCTTCCGTAAAATGGCTTATCCAAACCCAAAGCAATGGATGCCATCGTCGCACTGCTAACGCCGACATCGCCTGTCGCCTGCCACTGCAAAACCTTCATTGCTAAATTTGACATAATTTCTCCTCATGCCGCGCGCCGGGCACGCAGCGATTTGATATGCTCGCTCGTCTCCAGCTCGGCGCGTATCTGTGCCGACTCACGGTGATCGAGGTGCTCAAAATCATTGTTAAAACGGTCTATTGAAGCGGTGTTGATCCGGCCCTGTCGCCAGTATCGGACTATCTGTGATGTGCAGCTGTGGATGATGACGGGCCAACCGTGCTGGTCAGCGTAAATCTGACCCCGTTGAATTAGCTGGAACATTGGCTGGCTCCTGCATCATGAGGAAGACAATCATTGCGGCACGAAGTGGGTTATCGTTAAAGCTATATGCATCGTTGGGATGAAAAGCCTCGGCCCCCCAACCGCCTCTTTTGTCCGCGTCGCTCATTGCGTAAATGCTGATTTTATTTGCGGTGATTATCGGCCATGCGGCAGCCGCATCGTTGCAGTAGTCGGGAAGCGGTGATAGCGGGTTGAGCGAAGCATCCGCGTTACCGTAATACCATGAGTCACTTTTATTTCCCGCAGTGCCCGGCCTGCATGACCATAGTCCTTTGAAAACGACATCGCCGACCAGTTTGTTTATCTCAAAATCGCCTAGCTTGCTGTAATCCATCACTTCACCCCCGCTTGTCGCATTTAATACACCATTCACTCCAGCACATACGGCCGCAGTGTTTGCATATAGGCCACATCACATTCCCCTTTGCTTATTCTTAAGTTCGATAACACCCTGGCACTCAGCGCACGTCTGGCATCCGGGAACGGCAGCGCGCCTCGGCTCGGGTATTGGTTCGTTGCATTCTTCACAACGCTCAGCCGATACGGCGTTGCGGTTGATCCGGTGAGCGGAAAGGGCAGCGTTACGCTGAAGCTCTTCTATCTCTGCTGCGGTATCGATGATGTCCATGGTCAATGCTCCCGGAACTGTCGGTTAATTCGGTTGAAGGTGAACGCCAGCAATAAAAAGGGAGCCATAAGCTCCCGAGTTTTAAATATCACCATTACGGCTTCGCCCTTAGCCAGATGCAGACCGCGCCATCTTCCGTTTCGTGAATTGAACCGACAAACCACCCATCACCGGCTGGGGGTTCGGGCTGCCACGCTGAGATGTCATAACCGTCCACATCGGGATCGGCGTCATCCTCATCGCGGTACTCCACTTTCCACTCAAGGCCGTTCTTATCCAGCCAGGCGTTAAATTCATCTGGTGAGATAGACTCGCGCCCATCGCAAAATTCATCGTAAAGCGGGTGAGTCCAGTAGCCGTATTGGTCACGTTCGACGGGTAGGGCTTTAATTTCTGTTGTCATGATGATCTCCATGGTTAGCAAATTCGCCGTGGTATTGCTGTCTATAAACTCTGAGACTTTCTGCGGCTTCTTCTATTGAGTCGAACCACCCAATGTTTATCCTTTCACCATTGGCTTGGCATCTTGCTCGCCAGCTTTGCATTTTTTTGTCCCAGCTAACTCCTTTAACCCCTGAAATGCTGCCCTTTCTGGCTGGTTGATTCATCATGTTTTGAGAGCGTGTGGCCAGTCTTAAATTAACAATTCTGTTATCCGATCTGACATTGTTAATGTGGTCGATCTGCTCAATTGGTGAGTGTCCATAGACGTAAATCCATGCGAGGCGATGTGCTGAATATTTGACCTTGTCTACTTTTATGTAGGCATAGCCTGTGTAATCTACAAACCCAGCGACATCACCTGGATGCATGCAGTAAGCAGTAGGGTTTAGCCAATAAAAAACCCCTGTTGAGGGGTCATAACTAAGCACTTCTTTTAACCTGTTTTGCGTAAGGGTCATTGTTCAGCTCCAAACCTTTTATTCAGGCGCCCTGTGTATACGACGAACCCCAGGAGGCTAACTCCCAGAGCTTCAATTTTCTTGTGATGCTTATTGATGATGGGAGGCACCGTTTCGTTCCAGTTAGGCTTTGGCTTCTTGCGCATGGCCTGCTGGATTTCTTCGGTGCAGCGTCGGCAGGCGGCGCGGATGGCGTTGTCTTTTTCTGGCGTCATAACCCCTCCATGTAAGCCCGGACGAATTCAGCAGCAGCCTGTGCGTTTATGGCGTTACCGTAGCCCTTAAGTCGGCCTGTGCGGTTGCGTCCAGCCATTGCTCGTAATGAGGACTTTCCGTGTCCCAGGCTTTTGGCAAACCTTGCAACCAGCGGGAATGTGCCGGGTTCAACTGGACGCCATTGACCATCTCGACAAAACACCCAGTCCGCATCTCGCCAAAAACCGTTAACCTCAAGGGGCCTGCTGTGTAAGCCTGGCGCGGTAACTGATCCAGCCGCTCTTTCCCTTCCCGCTGCGCTGTCATCCCTGATGTGTCTTTCCAGTCGCGAGTTGTCGGCGTAACCCATCCCGCCAGTAACGCTGTGCCCGGCAGCTTCAAGCACACTTTTGGTGACCCATCCTGATTCTTCCCGCTGTAGCAATGAGTCGACCCGGTTGAGTCGTTCGCCACCGGTGTTTGCCAGCCTGTCAGTCGAGCTGCTCCGGAGACGTGCTGTAATCCCCGTTTCGTTTCCGGCTGCGGATTCGTATTCGCTACAGGCGTGGGCCACCCAATAAGCCCGCTCTCTGATGTGCGGCGCACCGACGCCCGCTGCCGCAAACGGCACAAGCCCGAAGGCGTATTCCATTCCTTCCAAGTCAGCTTGTACAAGGTCGAACCATGCGTTTGCGTTACCGCTTGCAACCTGTTCGCCAAAGACATGCTGAGGTCTGCGCTCGCTGATGAGGTGGAAGAAGTGTGGCCAAAGGTGCCGCTCATCAGCAAACCCATCTCCTTTGCCTGCCGCGCTGAAAGGCTGGCACGGGCAGGAGCCGGTCCAGACTGGCTTATCGTCAGGCCATCCGGCGAGGCGCAGGGAATGAGACCAGACGCCAATTCCGGCGAAGAAGTGGCACTGCGTGAATCCTCGCAGGTCGTCAGGTGTGACATCTTCAATACTCCTTTCATCAACTTCGCCAGGTGCGATATGACCGCCGGCGATCAGGTTACGCAGCCACTGGGCAGCGAATGCGTCGATTTCGTTGTAATATGCTGCTGGCGTCATGCGGCCTCCCGGCGGGCGAGAAGTTTCACCCCGAAAGCTAACAGCTCGTCCCTGTCCACAGTTGCGAAGTGGCAGTGTGTACGCGGGTACGGTCGCCAGATGATGAGCATCGACCCTTTGTTGTTGCCGCTTACCGGCTTACCGGTGACCGGGTTGATAAATGCCAGCCGCCCGGCGGTAATAAAGCGAACTTCGCTGGCGGTCTGGATAGCCTCTTTGAACCAGCCAACCGAAGTGTCTGCCGGTACCAGCATGACCGTGCCAATCTGATTGACGCTCTCCACGGCGGCTTTCTTAACGAAGGGCGTGATGTCGCTGTATGGCGGGTTAAGCCAGACATAACCCGGCGCGCTTAGGTAATCAGCCCAGGGAGTTTCAAGCGTGTTCTGCTCGGCGGTGATGAACTTCCTGCACAGTGTGTTATGCGGTGCAGCGGCAGCATCAAGTTGAAAGCAGAACTCAGCATCAAGTGAAGCGAAAAGGGCTGATGGAGTACGCCATAGGTCGCGCTGATCCGCTGGCGTGTTGCTGCCGGTGAAATCTGTCATACATCCTCCCGCTCCGGATCGTTAACATCCCAGCCATTTCGCTCAATATTGGTTTGTAGCCGCTTATCTCCGACCTCATCGATGCTGCGGCCGGTAATCTCTGCGACTTCAGCGTTTGAGTGTCTCCACAGCAGCGCCAGCTCTTCGGTAGCCCATTCAGGCATGACTTTTCCTCCTGACGATCGGGCAAGTGAGTTGCGCTTGCTGCGCACGGAGTGGATAGAGCGGCCGGTTGCCGTGGCGATTTCCTCGGGAGTGAACCGGCCAAACAGAAACAACTCTGCTTTGGTCCACTTCCTGAGGTTGGGGTTGGCTGGGAATTTCACATCGAGGCGCGCGGCCTGGGTGTAAACGGCGCGCTCTGTTCTTTCCAGTTTTTCGGCAATCAATGAGAGTGGCATCTGTCCTGCAACTTCATGCAGGAACAGGTTTTCCCACGGTTGCCAGTGATTTGCTCCCATGGTTACCTCCATTGCTCGCCAAACGTGAAGCCGATCTCTGCCAGCGCCTCGTCCATCTTCTCGATGAACTCCGGAACCATTTCGTTGAAATCGGTCATGTACTGTGGATCCCGCTCAACGACGACGTGGTGAATACCTTCTCGCTTCATGCGCGGGTCATAGTTGGCAAAGAACCAAGCGTCTTTTCCTGTCACCCACATGCTGTACTGCACCTGGGCCATGTACTCGGACTTAATGGCCTCAAAACCGCCAAGGCGGAATTTCATGAAGTCGCGGGAGGTGAACGGGCATTTCAATTCGAGGCCGAAATCGTTACTGCACAGGCCGTCCGGGGAACACGCGGTACGCATGCTCTCGTCACGGAACAAAATCGGAGACTCCGTGACTTTCACGTCAGTGGTGAACTCGAAGAGGGTACGAGCGTCTTCCTCGAACTGCTTGCCCCATGCCAGCGCCTTGGCGTTAACCTCTGGCGCTACGCCGGTGCATACCTCGGCGAGTAGGGTGTGGAAGTAGGACATTTTCATGCCCGTCCATTTGGTGCCAGATCGAGGCTTGGAAATGACGTTGTGAGCGTCAGAGGCAGTAATAACTCCGAGCCTTAATTTGGCCCATGCTTCATCACCTTGCTCTACGGTGGACACATCTATGCCGGTCCGGGCCAGGATAATTTCTGGTGTCATGCTGCCGCCTTCTTCTTGAGGAAGCCTAAGGCCTTAACTGCCTCGGCTTGGGTAAGCTCGGATGAATCGCGAATATCACGACGGAAAATTTGCGAACAGACTGGGAGCAGGTTTTCTTCCCATGTCTTATCCATTGCGATAAGGACGTCGTTAATCTCCTTGATAATTTCGTCCCCTGCTGGGGTTACATCGCGTTCTGGCTGGCGTTCTGCTGAGAAGTTGATACCTTCCTCACCCTCGGTATTAACATGGTCGATGGCGGCATCCAGGCGCTCACGTCGAGGCCAGTATTTTGCTGCCTGCTTCACGACCGTCTTTAGGATCATCTGCTCTTCATCGGTGACCCATGGACACTTCTTGCTGTTGTCAGATTTGTACTTCTTCCATGCTTCAGACCGGTCACGGATGGAGTAGATGGCATCGATGCGCATCGTATGGGTGAGGTAATCACCGTCGTCAGTTTTTACCGTTACATAAGCGCCGACGATGTCCCCGCGTTGCTCTTCAGTATCGAAGTCGTTGTAGATGTGGATCGGCGGCTTATCGAGCCCCTCGCGGCGGAACTGGTCGTTTCTTCGAACAATAGCCGACTGGCACCACTTAATGGCGCCAGACTGCTGCGCGATGTGCATCAGGCCCATGTAACTGATGTCGAGGCAAATAGCCCCTTTACGCGGAACCAGGTAAGCCAGCTTCTGAGCTGGGTTTAGCGAAATACCGATAGCCGCAACGTTGATGATCGCGTTCTGTGTGCTGGTCTGGTTCTGGAATGCAACTTTCGCGAGGTAGTCGTTGTTCTGAAATAGCTGGATGGCGAACTGACTTTCCTTCGCCCACACCATCCGCTCGTCAGTGGCCGCCTTAATGAAAAGCGGCTCCTGTTGTTTGACGAAATCAACAAGGGTTAAGCTCATAATCCCTCCTTAGAACGGGCAGCCGGTACGGTGCTCCCAGTCGTATTCCGCCTGGGCGTAAGCAACTGCCGAAATGAAATCGTTGTAGGCCTCGCCAGCTTTATCGCTGCGAAGTCCTTCGTATGGGCTGGTGTCGATCGGCACCGAGAAGTGGAAGAGTCCAGACGGCTCTTTTGGCATCATGTCGATAATTTGCTGCGCCCGGTCGTCGATCCACTTCTCTTTCTCGTCGTCGAGCTGTTGCTCAACCCAGCGCCGATCTTCGATGCGGTCGTAAGTGAGGTATGCGTTCATGGTTGCCTCAATATTTGATGTGCGCGTGCTGCACTTTGCCGCCAGCGATCGCCAGCACTGCTTTCTGTGCGAATTCTTCTGGGATGCCCTGAGCAATAAGGTCTGCGTAGACACGACGGTTGACGGTGCGGCGGTGCTCTTTGTCCGCGGCGCGACGCGCTTCTTCTTCAGCTTTGCGCTGCTCTTCGGCCAGACGGGCGGCCTCTGCCTCTTCCTGGCGGCGGCGCTCAGCGGCAACGGCCTCTTCTTTTTCGCGTCGTGCACGCTCTTCCGCTTCCTGCTTCTCGCGAGCTGCACGCTGTTCTGCTTCGACGCGCTGGCGTTCAGCCAGCTCAGCGCGAGCTTTTTCTTCGGCTTCACGGCGTGCTGCGGCTTCAATCTCTGCTTTGTGCATCGCTTCGGCATCGCGGCGGGCTTGTTCTGCCGCTTCGCGCTTAATTCGTTCTTCATGCTCGCGTTTCGCCTGTTCCGCCTGGCGGCGCTGCTCTTCGCGGTCACGGTCAAAATCCTTATTCATCAGCAGGGCCATTTCGTGGTCCGCTTCGAACTTGGCAGCCAGCTCCTGATCGAACCTGATGTTCATCTCCAGCGCTTCGGCGTGCAGCGCGTTCATGGCTTCTTCAGCCTTAATGCGTTCCTGCTCAGCTTCCCATTCGGTTAGAGGACGGCGGGTGGCATCGCGCAACTCGTCACAGGCATCAACGAAACGCTTAATTTCGGCCTCAGCAGGGCGCACAGCCTCTTTCAGTCGCTTCAGGTACTCACGACCAGGCTTTTCGATTGCCGTCTTACTGCGGGACACCTGCGCAGCCAGAGAGGCGACACGGTCACGGCCTTTCTTCGTTGACAGGTCCGGCACTTCGTTTACCGCCTGGCGGATCTGTTCGAGGTAAGCGTCAAGGCCGCCCGCTACGTAAAGCACTGGCGCCTGCTCCGGCTTGATTTCGATGACTGTTAAGTCCGTTACTTCGCTCATGGTTTCTCCTGAAATTTTGATGTGCAGATCCCGCCCGCATTGAGCCAGGCCGATCGGTTGAACAGGGTGGTTGGTATCAGTGAACCATTGGCTCGCCGCGCTCATTCAGCAGCACAACGACGGAATCACTTTTGATGATGGTTTTTTCGAAGATGTTGAAGGCGTACAGGCCTTTCTCAACGTTCGCAGAGGCGCGATAAGTTTTGCCGTGGTGTTGCAGCATTGTGCCCGGTAAAACCTCGCTACGTGGCACTGATGCGGTGCCGTAGTGCATTCCAATCATACCTTCACCTCAACCTGTTCCAGGAGACCAGCGATATGCATCTGCCAGCGGTTCAGCGTCAGCTTGTCGCGCGGTGCCGATACCGACGTCAGTTGCCACTCGTTATCGTTGAGCTTTTTGGCGGTGTACTGCTTGCCGTTGTGGGTGACTGTCATGATGCCTCCCGGGCACGGAGCATGGCGTCTGCCATCTGATACGCACAAACAGCGTAGTAATCGAAATCCCCCGGACAGTGTTCGCAGGTTACAGGGCCGTTTAATGTGCCAATGACAGCAGGCATCAAATTCGCCGCGAAGTAATCGCGTAGCGTCATGCCCTCGATAGGATAATTGTGCTCACTACCTGCGACCGGGAATGCCGGACCGCCGTTATTCTTACTCATAAATCCTCTTGGCCTTATCGCGGCGAACGGAACGGTTAATACAAGACTTCTGCGCTTGTGCGAAGATACAAAATAGTGGCGGTGGATGGCCGCCGGTTGTCATAACTAACCGCACTCATCGAGAACGGTGAGGTATGAAAAAACCCGCCGGAGCGGGTCTATTTAAAATTGCTGGCTCGCATTGCTCTGAAGTCCTCATAGGTGAGGGCTTCTATATCCATTACTTGATTCTTCAGGTGCGTGAGAGCCTCTTCCTTGGCTCTGTTGAAAGCAGTTTCTTGCTTTCCAAGTGATGACTCCTCCGGTCTTGGTAGGTAGTAGCCATCTATCTTTATTGCTGCATTAGCTTTTTTGAACCTGTCCATCGACTTACCCTCTGTCGTTACCCGCTGATGCGGGAGAAATGCTTTGGTGCTGGCCCCCCACTTTCAAGCAGCAGGGAAGGCCGTCGTCGCCTTGGTGAGCCATTACCTCACCAACTAGCTGATAACCGTCTGCCAGCCCAAAGCACTCACCAAAAACCCCGACATCGCCGGGGTTTCCGAAAGCATTTGTGGTACCGATTATTTGTGAGCGATATAGCTTTGCCGTCGCATAGAAGCTCCTTTGTTGCGTGGGTTGATGAATCGAAATGCTTTGGTGATTGGATGGCAGGTGCTGATCTCCTGCTTGCGGTTTACTCGATAGCCGTGGGGTGATTAGCCCTACACCGCCGCATGCAGTGGAACAATTTCCACCCACGCCGTAAGTCTGCTACCCATCAGCCTGGGCATTCATCCAATCCCAAAACATTCCCTGTATTGGTCAGCGCCAACTCTCTGCCAGTGTTGCCCGTTCTCACGCCGTTCTCGCTCTCGCGCGGGGATACTCTCTCACCGACCGGATCGCACCCGGTGATACAGCACGTTTACGTGTAGGGGTCTTAACAGGTCATTGACGCTGTAAATCTGCATGTTGTTAAAAAGCAGGCGACTTGATGTCCGCCGCTGGCTAACTTCGCTCAGCTGTCGATGTTTCGTTTCGATGAGTTGATAATAGCGATGAGTATTGTTTATAGCAATACGTATTGATATTAAATAATAGCAATTGCTATTAATGCATTGATAGCTAAAGGAATTTATTTTGATATTTTTTCGAGTGATTGAGATTCAGATCGTGTTTTTACTGCGGCTGGTATCGCTGTGACGAATGGACTGGCTGCGGGCAATAAAAAACCCAGCACTATGGCTGGGCTTGATTCGTAGCTGGGTTTGTTAACCGTGTTTTCTGTACGTCTGCGGCATGCTGCCAATCACTTTACCGAACACCAGTATCCTGTTCATTTCTTCTTTTTCAATCGGATCCCATGGACGGTAAGTCTGGTTATCTGAAATGACCAGAAGCTTATCTTTCATCTTTTGGAGGCGCTTAACGTGTGATGTGTCGTCGTATATGAAGGCGTAGATTCCATCGCCATCGAAGTGCTGAACGCTGATATCTACGAACAGCAAGTCGCCTGGCTCAATGGTCCCGGACATGCTATCGCCGCGAACATTTATGATTCTGATTTGCTCAGCCTTTCTGCCATTGAACATCCGGCGAGCATCTTCAACTGAGTATTCCACGGATCTAAGCACCTCTACAAATTCGCTGTTGATGGCTCCAGGTCCAGCGCTTACGTAAAAGTCTAGCGCTTCAATGCGGAAGGTGTCAGTAGGTGCCGGCTCTGTTTTTGGCTGCGAAATTGCGGGCATTTGACCATCGTCACGCATCGGGCCAACTCCGGTTGAAAGCCACTCAGACCGAACGCCAAGCGCATTGGCGATCTCAACAATTTTAGTTGAGCCCCTGGCATTGCCACTGGTCAGCCTCCAGATGGTGGGCTGAGCAACGCCAGACGCCTTAGCTAAAGCGCCCTGAGACATGCCAGATAAGTCCATTGCCTGATTCAGGCGTTCTGCAAGAGTTTCTTTTTTCATGAGTTTAAATTTATACGCTTGCGTATTGTTGGTCAAAACACGTTTAGCTATTGCCTAAACCAATACGCATTGCTATTATTAATTCACACCAATACTCATAGGAATTGGAATATGACGAACAAAACCATCCAGCGCGCCATTGATATCGCTGGTAGCCAGAAGAAATTAGCCGACCTGTGCGGTGTAGCGCAGCCGACGGTGTGGCGCTGGTTGCACGGTGGCGGCATTGATGCCCGCTACGTAATGAAGATTGTGTCTGCAACTAACGGCAAGCTCAAACCAGCAGATATCCGTCCAGATCTCGCCCAGTTGCTTGGGGCGAATAACACAGCCGCCTAACCGGCGGCCCTAACCACGAAAGGGAAAGCAATGCATTCACTTGCGTATCAACAAGGTAACAAATTTTCGCCAACGGCGATGATTTACCAGAATCGCCGGGAGCCTGATTCCGCGGCGTTAAACATCGATGGGATCCGCGCGGCTGTTCGCGCCTGGGCAGCTGACTGCCGCAGCCGTGAATTTGTCGCAGCGCTGATTGTGGAAGAGTGGCGGGCTACCGGCGGCACCGGTTTGGATATCCCGACTGACTCGCACCGCCAGATGCAGAAAGTGTTTCGCTGGATTGATGGCGACACCGAATACGCCGCCAACAACATTCGCCAGCTGGCGCCAGCAATCATGTCGGTCCTGCCGCTGGAGTATCGCAACCGTCTGGCGCCGCAGAACGACACGATGTCGCTGATCGCCTCTGCGATGAAAGAGTGTGCCGAAGCTAAACAGGCCGTGCTGCTGGACGCTCCAGAACATCAGAAGCTGAAAGAGGTAAGCGAGGGGATAGCGTCGCTGTTCCGCCTCATGCCGGAGCAGGTAGGGCCGTTGATGACGATGGTTACGTCGATGCTGGGGGTTATGTGAGAGGCACCAGAAAAGAAAAAGCCCTTGAAGCGGTAACTTCAAAGGCCCTTATCACACTGTGTTACGCCAAGTAACGGGAGTAAGTATGTCAAACACCGCAGAAATTCTCAACTTTCCCGCTGTAGTTTCGGGAATACAGGAGCAACGCGTGGCCGATACAGACGATGGGTACACCCGTCTGGCAAACGAGTTGTATGAGGAGCTTATCGGCGCGAACCTGACCAAAAATCAGGCCAAGGTAGCTCATGCTGTTTGCCGCAAAACCTATGGGTTCAACAAGAAGATGGACCGCATAGCAGACTCACAACTTTCTGAGCTGACCAGACTACCTCGCCAGAAGGTTAACGCTGCCAAAAACGAACTCATTGCGATGAATGTTTTGGTGTCCGACGGCATGCTGATCGGGCCCAACAAAAACCTGAGTGAGTGGGTAATTCCGGGCACTAAGCCTGCGCCAAAATGTCACCATAGTAGTGACTGTCACCATGGTAGTGACAGTGTCCCTACGGTGGTGACAAAAAGTGTCACCAAAACAGTGACAACCCTGTCACCAAAATGGGGACACACAAAAGACACTATTACAAAAGACAATAAAGACAATATTAATAAACCCCCTAAATCCCCCAAACCGGCTTCGTTCGATCCGGCTGGTGTTGACCTTCCTGAATGGCTGTCAGTTTCAGTCTGGAAGTCATGGGTCGATTATCGTCGCGACCTGAAGAAACCGATTAAGTCTCAGCAGACCGTAACCCAGGCCATCAACCTGCTTGAGCGTTGCAAGTGCAGCGGATACCAGCCTGAAGAAATCATCAACCAGAGCATTGCGAATGGCTGGCAGGGTTTGTTTGAGCCAAAGACAGCCAAGCAGCCGCCTCGCGCGCAGTCTCGCGTATCTGAGAACTTTGCTGGCAAAGACTACGGCCAGACTGAAATTCCTGCATGGGCGAGGGACTGATCATGACGCTGGATGAAAAAATCAATCAACTTGAGAAACGCATTACTGAGCTGAGCCAGCCGCCAGTTCAGCATGAAGATATCGAGCTAACTATCAGCACCGAGAACTGCGAAACGCATGGCCCCTTTGAATGCAGGACCAGGCATTTCTTAAACTCTGTTGTGAAAATTCCCCCGCGCCCAAGCTGCTGCCCTGAATGCCTCAAAGAGGAGTTAGGCCGCTTGCAGGCGGAAAGAATTAGCATCAACGAAGCAGCCCGCAAAAGAAACATCGAGCGCCTGCTGGATGGACTGAGCATCCCGGCCAGGTTTGAATCCTGTTCACTGGAGAATTATGAACCGGTGAACGAAGAAGCGAAACGCGCCCTGAAGGTCTGTCAGGCATACGCCAGCCGCTGGCCTGAGCGTTTGCAGAAGGGTGGCGGCCTGGTGATGTGCGGCAAGCCTGGAACCGGCAAGAACCACCTCGCATTGGCTATCGCCCGGCATGCAATCACCGAGCACCAAAGCTCAGCTGTGTTCACCACCGCGCTGAAAATTGCCAGGGAGTACAAGTCAACCTGGTCGAAGGGGTCAAGCCGTACTGAAGACGAAGTGATCCGTTACTTCACGAAGCCCGACCTGCTGATTATCGACGAGGTCGGCGTGCAGTTCGGAAGCGACGCCGAGAAGTTGATCATGTTCGAAATCATCAACACCCGTTATGAGCGGATGAAGCCAACCATCCTGATCAGCAACCAGACCCGGGAAGAACTGGCTGCATTCATCGGCGAACGCGTTCTTGATCGCATGAGCGATGGGGGCGGGTGCACTCTGTCATTCACGTGGGATTCTTACCGTTCTAAGGGGGCAGCATGACCATAACAATTCGTGGGCAGATTCTTGCAGCCCTGCGTAATAACCCGGGCCTGAATAGTGCTCGCATTGCCACCATGATCGGCATGATCACCAAAAAGATTTCCGGCCCGTTAAGTACGTTGTTTGCAGACGGCCTGATCGAGTTCGAAGGCAAGCACGGACAGCGGCTTTATCGGCTGACCGATTACGGCATGAAATACGCACCAGAAACAATCCCGGCTATGCCGAAGGGAAATTCGAAGCTGGTGCAGCGTACAGAGGCAAACGTGATCTGCCAGGAGTGCCGCAACAGTCCGGCGATGAGAAGGATATTGATGGTTTGGGGGAGGGTAGGGGTATGAAACAGAAATTTATCGAGTGGTTTACCAAGAACAACAATGGCTGCTCGCCAGCAATGGAAGACGACAGAAGCTTTGTGCGCGAGAAGACACAGCACATGTTCGAAGCGTACCAGGCAGGCGTGGCAGAAGGTGAAGCCAGATGCACGGCGCTGGCTGCGGAGTTGAATGAAATTAAGGTTGCTGTAATGGCGAGAATGAAATTGCATGAAGAAATCAGAAATGCAGGCCGTCCTCCGCATACTGACTTCTGGCATCAATCCATCTACATGGCTGACAAAAGGGTTGATGACTCACTTGCTTCAACGCCAAATCATGACGCTTTCCTGGCTGAAGTGCGGGCGCAGGGTGTGGAGATGCTTGCCGCAGTCTTGCGTCGCAAAGGTGACGACGCCTTCTTTGATGCTATTGCTGAAGCTCAAGCTAATGCAGCTGACCAGTTCGCCGACCAGCTTCGCCAGGAGGCCGCCCAATGAGCAACATCGACAAACGCGCAACAGAACTGCTTATTGAAAACGGCGTGCTGGTTGCCGACACGCTGAGGCACTTGGCTGATAACGAAATCGACTCAGACTACTTTGCTATTTGCCACACCAACGAAAACGGAACTGAAATTGAATGCGAGCTTGCAATTACCGATTACGCGTGTCAGGCGGCTGGAACCGTCGATGATCTGGTCACGGCGCTGGAAGCCGCAGCTGAAGTGGTTTACTGAATTTGGCCACCTGAACAGAGGTGATATGCTCACCTCAGAACAACACAGGTGTCATAATGAA
>OFLN01000142.1_pt1 | contig 35731 bp, 45 predicted proteins | sample 1540821 | NCBI WGS metagenome assembly OFLN01 (sample SAMEA4413037, study PRJEB24355) | metagenome | biome: human; feature: gut; material: faeces | place: United Kingdom | collected 2010 | reverse complement strand
GTCATACACCGCCTTCACCGCTTTCGGTGTGGCGGCGAGCGCCTCAGACGTGCTGTCGGTCGCGCTACTGAGCTGGATGATACCCTTTCGCGCCGTGGTGGCGTCCTGAGCCGTGTATTTGGCATTAGCAAGGTCATACACCGACTTCACCGCTTTCGGTGTGGCGGCGAGCGCCTCTGACGAGCTATCGGTCGCACTGCTTAACTGAGTGAAACCTTTTGCGGTGAGCGAGGCATCAGGATGGCGGCGTGACTGCTCATGTTCCGCGAGCTTTTTATCGACATAATCCTGCGTTGCCATCACTGTTGTGGTGTCAATGGTCAGCTCGACTGATGCGATATCGCTGACCATGATGACCATTCGCAAGGTCTGGGCGCGCCCGGAACCTTCCGCCAGTGCGGGTTTGTAGCTTTCGGCCATATTACCGACCGCAATCAGCGTGCCGGTGTCATCATAGAGCCCCATTTCGCGCATCCAGAAACCACCGGTTTCGGGGGGAATGACCAGCTCAGCCACGACATAGTTTTTGTTTTTATTGTCCTGGCTGATTTTGTTCAGTGTATGACGCCAGACCTCACGCACCAGTTTTGTCTGGCTGGCGTTCGGAGTCGGTAGCGAGCCGCCACCGTCACCGACTGCTATCGCTGTAAAATTCACCTTTTTCCCGTTCGGGACGGTTGCTGCTGCCAGTTTTTCCGCACCGGCTTTGGTGATAACTGTTTTGAATTTCACTGCCATTGTGTTCTCACTTATCCCGGGTAAACCGTGATGATATCGCCGTCATAGGTCAGGGCGCCGGTGTACAGATAGCCCGGAATGTCCTGAATAATATTAAGCCCGATCAGATGGCGGCTAGCGGGCTTTGCATCTGCAATGAGCCGCTCCATTTCGTAATACATTTCCTCGGTGATGCCAGTTTCCAGCACCCCGATATCGAGACGAAACGTGCCAGGCGGGTCGTTGGTTTCCCACCACTCTGTGACATTGATGATGTATCCGAGTGGCTCCACGACGCGGCGTAACGCGCCGATGGTGCCTTTGTGCCGGTGAATCAGCCAGGCATCACGAATAGATTGCCGTTTGGTCTGCTCCGGCCAGTCCTTATCCCACCTGTCGACTGAAAGCGCCCATGCCAGATAGGGAAGAAGGCTCACCGGGCAGGTATCAGCGTTCCACAAGGTGCGAAGCATCACCGGAATATCAGTAATCTTCTCCGTCACCTTCTCCGCGTTTCGCATGAAATCACTTGCCGATGGAGGCAGCAGGCTGTTACTCATCGGTTCCCCCTTTGCTGATAGCGAAGGACGTGCAGCGCGCCGACTGCGTATCATCAATCACAAGATCGCTGGCAGGCTCCTGCAACTCCACCCGCTGCACACCCTGAACATGCAAAGCGGCCATGATGGCCGAACGGGCGACATCGCGGCCAATCTTGCCCTGCTGACTAAGCCATGACTGAAGGGCATTTTGCGCAGCGGTAAGGATCGGCTCAGACTCAGGGCCGGGATAAAAATAAAGCTGCGCCCTGATTTGATAATCAATAATTGCAGCACTTTGTACCGTAAGCCTGTCGCCGACTGGCCGTATGTTTTCGTCATTGAGGGCATTTCTGACGCTACTCAATAATTCTGCCGATGCCGTACCGTCACCTTCTGTGGAAAGCACAGAAACGATCACGACAGCGGGCGACGGGCTGGTTGCTCTCGCGTCCGCCACTTTTCCGCTGACGCTTTTTGCAAAATATTCATATGCCCCGGTAGGCCCGGCCACGCTCAGGCCTTCGAATGCAGCCTGAGCACGCAGGCGCAGCGCGGTATCACTTTCTGTTTCCGCGTCAGCCGTTGTTGTTTCCGGGGTGATGATCAGGCGTTCGGTATTCAGGTTGGCCGCGAGGTTATCAAGATCGGTCGATACGGCATGGCTCAGCATACATGCCGCTGCGCCCTCATTGATGCGCTGGCGAAGCGTCATTTCACGGAAGGCAACCACCTGGGCGATCACGTTCAGCGGTTCGGACTCCAGCTCCAGCGCGGCGGCAACAGACGCCTGCTGTTCCTGCGGGAATGCCGCCAGCATGACGGCTTTGACCTCACTGAGAATGACTTCAAAGTCCAGGACTTCGATAATTTGCGGCTGCGGTAGCTGCGATAAATCAACTGTTGCCATTGCTGCCACTCCTGAGCGTCAGCGCGGTGCCTGCCGTCTGCATGGTTTCGGTGATAATGCCGACCAGTTCAGCGGTAACAGCGCCACTCTTTGAAAAACTGATATTGATGCCGTTCAGGGCAAGACGCGGTTCCCACATTGTCAGGGCGATCACCGCCGCACTCATGCATTGCAGACGTGTCACTTCGTTCTGTGGCTCATCCAGCAGATCGGGGATCATGCTGCCGTAATCCCGCCGCATCACCCGGCTTGCCAGTGGCGTGGTCAGTATGTCGCGAACTGAATTCCACAGCTGCTCGGTATCGGTAAGCTGGCCCGTGCCGTCCGGGTTCATTCCGGTATAGCGGACTGTCATTTCGGCCCCCCGGTGTTACTGCTGCCACCCTGCACACCACCATGCACGTGCGAATGAACCGTCACCCCGTTAGACGAAAGCGAACCGCCTGAATGAGTGATAGTGCCCTTCATTGTGCCGCCCTCCGTCAGTTCGAACGTCCGTGCTTTCAGATGATCGGTGCATTCCACCACCGGCGTTTCAAGCGTGACGCTGGCAGAGGCTTTGATATGTGCTGTTTTCATGCCCTGTGCTTCCAGCGCGCTGGCCTCCGCGTCATAACGAAAAGAGGCACCGTCTGGTGCTGTCAGCACAATCTCTTTCAGGCTGCTGCCCGGTGCAGGGTGATCGTTGCTGTAGAGGCTGCCGATAATGACCGCCGTTTCAGGATTGCCACCAATACAGCCCAGCCAGACCTGTTCACCGACTGAAGGCGGCACCCAGATACTGAATGCCCCGGCGCGCGTGGTATTCCAGCGCAGCCAGTCGGTCTGAAGTTCGCCGCTTTGCACGCGCACGCGCCAGTTCTCTTCATCAACGGCAATAACGACGCCTACGCGGAGGATATTTTCCAGCAGGCGGATTAGTTCAGCGTTCATCGTGCGGCATTCCCCAGGCTGTTAACCACCTGTTCCGTAATCATCTGCTCATCGCCAGCGGTAAAGCCCAGCAACTCACGCACCGGATATTTAGCAAAGGCACCCGGCCCAACCTGATCGCGCAGGCCGAACTGGTGCACACGCGCGATGCGTGCGGCCACACCGTCAAACCCCACGGCTGCGCCGCCAGCATCAGCGCGCATTTTGAGAAAGCGATAACTGCGCAACCGCTGAAACATCGGTAGTTCTTTGGCCGCGGTACGGCGAATTGATTTCGTATTGATCTCGATGTACCGCTCAATATCGCCGCGGTAAAACGTGCGAATATCGTTGCGGTCTTCGTCAAAGCCGGTAATGGTACGCCCGTATTTTCCCCGGCCACCTTGCCAGTTTTTGAGGCGACGGAGCTCACTCTGCCAGACAAATACAATACCCTGCTGAGATCGCAGCACCCGGCGACGTCGACCCGGCCAGGATGAGCCATCCGGATTCTTCTGCGATTTGATGCGCTGTTGCTGGCTCTTTCTCAGTGCCTGACCAACAGCGCGGGCGGTGCGAACACGCCCGGCCTGCGAGGTGCCCGCCAGTATGTCGCTGAAGACCTGATCTAGTTCACGGAAGAGATCGTTACTCATGCGCGTCAGCCCCCCACGTCACATCCTCAAAGATGGCGCTCCAGTCGCCGTCCGCTGACGGAATACGCGGTCTTGGTTCCGGCAAATGCTCAGCGCGGGGAATGCCGTTTTCATCCAGAGTGACCTTCACGCGTTCGAGCAGCGGCATTTCAAACAGAATGTCAGCGGTATCGTCGTTGTTAATGAGGGTCGTAAATTTAATGTCCCGGTTCTTCTCCGGGTTCAGCAGCAGATTGGGCTGGTTGTGCCAGAGCCATGCCATTAACGGCAGCGTGAAATCATCAATATCACCGGCGAAACTCATCACAAACAGCACCAGGGTATAGCGGTACATAAACGACGGCGTTTCGCCGGTCGTTTCGATGTTCCCTTCTTCCACAAAAACGGTGAAGGCTTCGGGATTGGCTCTGCACCATTTGTTTGCACTGGTCAGGGTCTCGCGGAGTGAATCAGCTTTCAGCATGGTGATACCTTCTTAGCGCCCGAAACGTTCAATCGCGCCCGCAATGATCAGCAGATAAATAAGCGTCCAGTAAGGGTGAGCGCTCAGGTAGTCGAATAAGGTCATTGTGTGGCCCTCGCGTGGTCAGTCAGTCTTTTCAGGCGGCGCAGATCGAGATCGGCTATTGCCGCCTTATCGGCGTTGCAGGTATCCAGCGCATCGCGCAGACGATCACTCCAGATAGCTATCGCGCCCCACGTTACCGGGGCGACCAGTTGTGGCGCTGGCGTTGCTGCCGTCAGGCTTTCCGGCACCGGTTCGTGCACGATTTTCATTTGTGGCTGCGGCGGTACGGTGTTGCAGGCTGTTACTGACAGAAGCAGGCACAACAGTGCTGGCACACGTATCGTCTTTGATGGCATCGCGCATGTTTTCACGTCGCTTTTCTCCCTCGGCGTTTCTTTGCTGTTCGGTTGCCCGCAACTGTGCAAGGACTTCGCTGGCATCAGCAGTCAGTGCCCGCAGCTCATCCAGCACCTCACCATTACTTTTCACCTCGCGGGAAAGCGCTTCATTGCGAACGGAGTCTTTACCGCGTTGATGTGTCTGCCAGAGCAGGCCACCAGAGGCCAGCGCCAGCAACGCGCATAAAATGGCTGTAAGCTTCACTTTTCAGCTTCCACGTCACGCAGGCACCATGCCTTGAAATCCGTTCTCCGGTTAACCAGCCCCTGGCTGCGCTTACCACTGCTGTTGACAAAGTCCGTCAGCCGGTTACACATCGCCTGCCATTCATGCGCCTGCGCCATCTTCCAGATGGTCGTGCGCTGTTTTCGCTTCTGACTGTCCGTGAACCACATCAGGCCAGTACACCCCACATTAAGACCGGCATCCGTCATGGCCTCAAAGGCGGACTGTGGCATATACCCGCCTTCAAAATTCTGGTTGATACAGTTTTCAGCGTGCCGCATATCGTTAATCCAGCGACCGGCGATCTCGCTGTCGCTGTACTCCCGCTTTTCAACGCGGCCCGTCGAACCAATCCCGACCGTCAGCACGCCAGCCGTACAGTAGTAGGGCGTATTCCGGCAGTCTTCCCAGCCAGCAATCTTTTGCTGGCCTTCCGGCGTGGTGCGCAACGCGCCCGGACTCAGCGTGATACCCAGCGCAACAATGGCCGCAATGGAGCATTTTTTAATAAGCTGTTTCATCTTCCGGCTCATTCTGTTGCAGAAGGTCAAGCGCCCGGCGCTCTGACTCCCTCATCTGCCTGTGTTCTGCCCGCTCAAGGATCTGGTTAATCAGTTCGTTGCGACGCTTCTGCCCCCGTTCGATGCGGGCGCGATAGAGCCATCCACGGGCACCAAAAACCATCCCAACGAGAAGACCGGCCAGCGCAATCTTTTCGCTCAGTGTCATGACGCCAATACTCGTGACCATTGCTGACATGGTGAATGTCAGCCAGTCATTCAGGCGCTGAAAGAAACTTAATCCCATAGTTGCACCATCTCCTGTGTCGCTTTATGCGCGATCTCCGGCAGTTCAATCTCCTGACCGGCTTCAAGAAAAACCTGCTGGCTCAGCCCTGGATTGGCGGATAACACTTTTTCGGTCACGCCCTGCGTGGTGCCGTAGTGACGCCAGCAAAGCAAATCCACCGTATCCCCCTGCAATGCCTTCACTTTCATCAGCAAAGCTCCGCATAGAGGCGCGGCGTGTCGCGAATGTCGGCAATACTCCAGCGGGCATCCCGCCAGAGATCATCCCGTTGCAGGTCAAGTGCAGCGGCGTCTTTGTCGCCTTTCGCCGTGGTATCGACATCGCGATAGCCTTCAAGTACCAGCGCACGGGCAATCGAATAGACTGCACGGCGGTAGCGGTACACCTTCACGTTTTCACCGTTGATCATCAGCTTTTCCGTCCCACCTGATGGCAGGGCTGAAGGCACATCTTCCAGCGTGTGAAAGCCTGCTTTGACCTGACCGGTACGCCAGTCCAGCAACTGCGCGGTGACATGGGCTACCGCTTCCGTGGTGACGTGCATCAGTCTGGATGTGGTGATACCACCTGTGATGCGCGCGGCCAGACGGAGATCGGCCAGTTTAATCACCGGCCAGAAATCCCCGGCGCTGACGGTGGTATCACCATCATCAACATCGGTGGTGTCACTGTCGGCAGGCAACACGCGCTTATTTGCCACAAGGCTGCTCATGCACTTATCTCCCATAAATCAGGCGGTGGGCGGATGGTTAAAAGACCGTAAACGGGCAGATATCCACCCGCGCCGCCTGTCGGACGGGGCCGAAGTCGTTAATTCTTTTTCTGGCTGGCAGGCTTGCGCTTTGTCGCTTTGCCTGTTGCTGCCCTGGTCGCGGTTTTACGTGCCGTTGCTTTGGGCGCAGCGCTGGCGGTGGTGCTCTTTTCAGGAGCAGGATCAGCAATACCGTCAGTTTTGTCGGTGCTGGCCGCAGCTCCTTCACCTGTGCCGTCCTCCGCAGACAGCTTCTTCACTTCACGGGCAAGCGTGGCGATCTCCTTTTTCACCCCGGCATTAGGGTTACGCGTCAGCGCCTCACGGAACAGTGCCAGCGCTTCCGCTTTGGTCGTGATATCAGTCGCACCACGGCGGGCAAGCGCACGGGCTTTGCATAATTTGGCGCGCACCACATCCGGCATATCACTGTCGGCGACAATCTCCGCCACTTCGTCAAGCACTGCGACACCGGATGATAAATCAGCGTCGGCATCAGCGGCGGCGAGCGTCAGCAGTGGTTTGCTCATTTCTTCGGTCAGGAAGGTTGCTGCCGTGCGGTTGAAGTTATCCGGAAGCGTCAGCCCGTGGCGCACCACATAACGCCCCAGCCTCATCGCAAGCGCATAATCACGGCAGTCAATCGCCCAGACCATCAGCCGCGTAATAACTTCATCCTGCCGCCCACTGTCGCCATCGAGCGTGCCTTCAATCCACCCTTCATACTCAGGCAGCATGGATTTTTTCATTTCGGCTTTGGTTTCTTCGGACTGCACACCACTCAGGCGGGACAAGTCCATACGCAGGCGATGCAGAATTTGCTCATGCGCGGTACGCTGGATATCGGATGCTTCATCCGCCTGGCCCCGGCGTTCTGCCATGACCTTCTGAAAATGTCGTTGTGCCGGTGTTAACATCGTCACTCCTCCCCGTCATGGCGGGGCAATGCCCCGCCGCTTCTGTCACTCGCCTGCCTGTTCGGGCTGGGCGAACTGAATGCCGTCAATGAACGCAACATTGCCGTAGTCTTCAATGACGAAGTCATCGTTCGAAGACTGATACGTTGCGATACGGTTGTATTGCGGCTCTTCCTTGATCGTCCGGCGCAGACCGCCACGCTGGTAGTAAACCGACAGGTTTTTGAACGGAGTGATCAGCACGCCATTCACAGGGAAGTAAGGCGCGATGAAGGTCGGCATGTTGCCTACACGTTCCTGCGCAACAATCAGCTGACCGGCCAGCATTTCGGTATTCGGGTTGGTCTGGCTTAAGGCGTTGATGGCCGAGAAATTGCTGCTCGTCAGCAGGTCGCCCGCCAGAATCACCACGTTATCCGGGTTACGCTTGTGCCATTCATCCATCAGGCTGTTTTTGGCGTCGTACACCGCAGCGCTAATGTTGCCGTAAGTGCCCTTAGCAACAATCTTGTTATCCTCATCGCGCGAGGTGATCGTCACATTGGAAATGACGCGGTGCGGCGCTTCCTGACGGATTTTTTCGAGCCAGCCAATGCCACAGTCCTGCAACAGCGGGTTGGCGGCACGGTCAGACGGGTCGCTGTACTTCACGCCGTTAAAACCAATCATGATGCGGTCAAGCGACATCTGGCGGGCCATTGCCTTGCTGATCAGCGGCTGGAACTCCGGCATGTGCGCCCACGCATCAAGCTGTTCATAGCTGATGCCGTAGTCATAGTTGACCTTGCGGCACATGTAGTCGAACGGCTCCATTGAATGATTAGAGCCTGGGTTGCGACGGCTGGTGACGCCGTTGTTTACGCCAGCCATCGGGCCTTTGCTGCCGATCAGGACTTTCTGGCCGATCTGCTGGTTGACGCCAAACACGTTAATTTTGCTCAGGAAAGAATCATCCTGCTGTGCAGCCTGCTCAAGACGCTGCTGACGCGTCGGATCAACAGCGAATTTTGCAGCAATCGCGGCGGTGGAAACGCCGTTGAGCTGTGCCTGCCGGGCGACGTACTGATCAAACAGCTGGCGGGTAGTGTTTTCCATATTCTTTGCTCTCGTTGTGGATATCAGTATTCAGCAAGCTGCGCGTTTGCGCCGCCGCTCGCGGGTTCCCGCTGGCTGAAGTTGGCGTCAGTGGTTCCCAGCTTGCTGGTCAGCGTGGCAAGTTCAGAGGTCATCTTCTGGATGGCCTGGCTGTCCTGTTCGCGGGCGCGGCTCAGATCGTTAAAACTGTCCAGCAGATCGGCATGGGACTGAGCGACATTCTCCACAGCATCACGCACCTGGCTGAACTGTTCGCCGTCCGATTTACGGCCTTTACCGATAATCCCCATGACACGCCCGAACCACTGTTTACCTTCATCGCTGCGCTGCTCAGCCAGTTCGATAATTTCTGCCTCAATGGCATCGGTAAACAACGGGGCTTCACCCTGCTGATTGTTGAAGGACATAACCTGCTGACGCTGCTGCGCGGCAAACTTCAGGCGCTCGGTGCCGAGGCTCGCCGGGGTATCGGTCATCGCCAGCCCCATCACATACGCCTTACCGTTAAGCGCAAACTGCGGGTGCAGCTCAATGCTGGAGTAAATTTTCTTACCTTCTTCCGTCAGCTTCTTCATGCGCTCAGAAGGTTCAATCTCGGCGTAAAGCGCGGTGCGTCCGGCGAGCGGGCCTTCGCTGATATCTTCAGCACTCAGTGCCGTCACATCCCCCATCGCGCCGAAATCACTGCCGGGGAACGGCGAAAGATAGTGCTCCACGTTGACGCGTGCGCCGTACACGTCCTGGCTGTAGTTTGCTGCTGCATCACGAAGGTGCTCAGGGCGAATTTCACGCCCGTCAACGGTGGCACCGGAGACAGCAACGCGGAATTTCTTACGGGCTGGTTTAGCTGCGCTAGCCATGTCGATAATCCTGTTGAGTGGTTTCTGTTCGGCCATGATGGCAGAGCGTAACTTGCTGTCTCAACGAGGTTTTGTTGTCGGAGGAAGGCCAGACCATAAAGGGGGCGATAGCGGGATCGCGCGCGGGGTAATCTTCACTCCATAAACGGTGGAGGGCAGATGATACAGGACGCTTTTGTACGTCAGAGGGCAAAACAACTTTACTGGCAGGGCTACCCGCCAGCGGAGATCGCGCGTCTGATGGGGATTAATCAGAACACAATTTACGCCTGGAAGAAACGTGATGGATGGGATGAAACGCCGCCCGTTCAGCGCGTCAGCCAGTCTATGGATGCCCGCCTCATCCAGCTGACGGACAAGAAAGACAAGACCGGGGGAGACTTCAAGGAGATTGACCTGCTTACCCGGCAACTGAAAAAGCTGTCTGATGGACAACCGGCAGAGGCTGGCGTGGGCAAGAAGCCGCGCAAGCGCAAGCTGAAAAACCACTTTACCGAAGAACAGATCGTCGCGCTGCGGGAGAAAATACTTGATTCCCTGTCGTGGCATCAACGCGGCTGGTATGAGCAACGCCACCACCGAAACCGCATGATACTGAAGTCCCGCCAGATTGGCGCAACCTGGTACTTTGCACGTGAGGCGCTGTTAGATGCGCTGCGCGATGATGTGAAATATCCGTACCAGCGCAACCAGATATTTCTGTCTGCATCCCGCCGTCAGGCGCACCAGTTCAGGGGATTCATTCAGAAGATAGCGGAAGAGGTGGACGTTGAGCTTAAGGGCGGCGACAAAATCGTACTGAGTAACGGCGCAGAGCTGCATTTTCTCGGCACGTCCGCTGCAACCGCACAGTCATATACGGGCAACCTGAAGTTTGACGAATTCTTCTGGGTCAGCAACTTCACCAACCTGCGAAAGGTTGCAGGTGCGATGGCTACACTGAAGGGACTGACACGTACCTACTTTTCCACGCCGTCAGGTGAAACCCATGAGGCTTACCCGTTCTGGACGGGCGATCGCTGGAATGAGAAACGCCCGAAAGCACAGCGCAAAGCGTTTGATGTGGGCTGGAAAACGCTGAACAGTGGCTTGTTATGCCCGGATAAAACCTGGCGTCAGATTGTCACCCTGAAGGACGTGATAAACCACGGCTGGGAGTACACCGACCTTGAAGAAATTCAGGATGAAAACAGTGAGGATGAATTCCGCAACCTGTACATGTGCGAGTTCGTTCGTGATGGTGAGTCCGCCTTCAACCTTAACGCCCTGATTGGCTGCGGCGCAGATGGTTACGACGAATGGCCGGACTGGAAGCCTTTCGCGTCCAGGCCGATGGGTAATCGCCCGGTATGGATAGGCTATGACGCCAACGGCAGCAGCGGCAATGGCGACAGCGGCGGAGTCTCCGTCAACGTGCCGCCAGCTGTACCTGGCGGTAAATTCCGCACGATTGAAACCATACAGGTACAGGGGCTTGAGTTCGAAGAACAGGCGAAGGTTATCGCTGACCTGACGTTTAAATATAACGTTCAGCATATCGGTATTGACGTGACAGGGGGGAACGGTGAAGCCGTCTATCAACTGGTTAAAAAGTTCTTCCCGATGGCGGTGCCGTACACCTTTAACCTGGCCTCGAAACGCGCCCTTGTACTGAAAATGCTTCAGATTATCCGCGCGGGTCGCTGGGAATATGATCGCAGCGAACGGGCACTGGTGACGGCGTTTAATGCTGTGAGAAAAGTTAAAACTCCAGGTGGTTTCATCACCTATGACACTGACCGATCTCGCGGTATCAGCCACGGCGATCTCGCATGGGCGACAATGCTCGCCATTATTAACGAACCGCTGGGCCAGGAAAGTGGCAGCGGCGGGTTTGCTATGGAGTTCTGATGAAGAAGCGCACATACAAAAACAATCACACCGCCAGCAGTGGCCGCGCCGGGCAGCCTGATATCTCTGATGCGCTCAGAAGCGATCCGGCGCTCAGCGCCTTCACGTTTGACGGGCCATATTCCGTAACAGACGGCTATGATCTGCTGGACAGCATGTGCTGCGTTGATAACGGCCGGTACTATGAAACGCCAATAGACTGGAAAGGGTTAACCCGTGCGTTCGCACAATCCCCGCTGCATCAGTCGGCGCTTTACTTCAAGCGCAATGTGCTGACCGGATGCTTTATCCCTCATCCGTTACTCTCGCGGCAGGCCTTTTCTGCGTTTGCGCTGGACTGGTTTGTCTTTGGTAATGCCTATCTTGAGCGCCGCTCCAATCTCCTGGGTGCTCCGCTCAAACTCCAGCATGTTCCGGCGCTGAACACGCGGCGGGGTAGCGACCTGGATACCTACTGGTTTATCCGCCAGTGGAAAGATGAATACGAGTTTAAGCCGGGTCAGGTCTGCCACATCATGAACCCGGACATTCATCAGGAAATCTACGGTATGCCGGAATACATGGGGGCGCTTCTGTCCGCCAGCCTATCCCATTCCGCCGATAAGTTCCGCAAACTCTATTACGACAACGGTTCTCATGCTGGGTGCATTCTCTATGTCGGTTCGGAGAAGGTGGATCAGGAAAGCATAAAGGTGGTGCAAAAGACGCTGTCACAGGCCAGAGGGAAAGGCTCCTTTAAAAACGTGCTGATCCACGCACCGGGCGGCGGCAAAGACGGCGTGCAACTGTTACCGTTCAGCCAGATATCGGCAAAGGATGAGTTTCTTAACATCAAATCAGCAACGCGCAACGATTTGCGCGACGCTCACCGCATCCCGCCGCAGTTGATGGGCGCAATGCCGGAAGGCAACGGCTCGCTAGGTGATGTTGAGAAGGCCGCGCGCGTTTTCGCCATCAACGAAATGTTGCCTGTAATGGAAGCCATGAAGGGCGTCAATGACTGGCTCGGTCAGGAAGTGATCCGCTTTAACCCTTACGCTCTGCTCAAAGACGAGTAACCCGATGCACCCGCCGCACAACCTGCGGCGGTTTCCTTCAGTAAATTTCAACTCCTTCATGACCGGCCACCACCTGAGCACCACCTCGGTACAACCTTTAACACCCCTCACACAGAGCGCATGAGCGCCATTCTGGCAGGCGCAAACTGCAATCGACCCCGCACGCACCCAGAAGAGAGAAAGCACGCTGAGAAGGCGGAAAAGGCCGAAGAATGGCATTTAAAGGCACCCCCTCCCTGACCCCTGTCGCGTGGGCTGTTCCCCCGTCACCTGCGCGCGACATTTGCTTCGTTTTTTGTGCATTTCCCGATCCTGAGCCAGACCGTGCCGCCACAGGGCGGAAAGGGCATAAAAAGCATCAAAAAAATTGTGCAAATTTGTGCACTTTTGTGCAACCGGAACAAACGGTTTTCAATGTTCAAAGCTCGTGGTAAGTTGCGAAATCTGAATGGAGCTATTTTTCCGGAGTAACAGGGATGAAAAAAGACTCATACCCCTATCTAATTTCCGTCACTGTTTTATTTCTCGGTGCCGTTTTTCTGCTGATCTGGTGGAAGGTAACAATTTACAGAGAAACGTTTCTTAACCCAGTCGCATCCCGTTACGTCATTCTTGGCTCTTTGGCCGTTTCGTTCTTCATCTCAATATTCATGGTGAGTAAAGGGGTTGTGAAAGATGGCAAAATGAGTGCTTATCTGAAGCTTTATGGTGGAATAAGCATATTGATGGTGATGTTTTCAGTTGTAGCTGTTATGACGATTACATATTTTCTACCTGGTGTGTACTCATCCTATACAGCCCCATATACGTATGCTTCGGGCAGTTCTAAGAGTTGCTCAGGGGCTAATGTTGATGATCCTGACCTGAAAACCAATATCAAAATTTGCTACCCCGATGGTGATTACGAATATGGAAATACAATCAACGTTGAAAAACGAAGTAACCTTTTAGGTGCGGTCGTGATATACGCCATAACGGCTCGTCAGGATTCTGATTAACTTTGAATTTCACTCAATGCTACCATGATCGCCAGTCGCTCTGAGGGCGGTAGTGCTGCAAATTTTCTCTTCCAGTGCTGGGTTTGCGGGCATCCAGCCATAGGCAGAAACAGCCATCAAAAAGCCGATAACACCCAGAATTGTTTTCATTTTCTACCCTCAACCTTCTCTCGCTCGCAATTGCGAAACATTTGAACAACCGCGTGCAGCCATCCAGTCCTGTACCGGGTAGCGGCTGCTGAATGTTTTATCGGTTTTTTCTTCACAGAATCGCCATTCACTGGCTTCCGGCCAATTGAGGCGAATATGTTCTTTAGCTGCCTCTTCTGTCTCAGCGTCAACCAGGGCAACTAATGACATGCCTTCATCACTCTCACCCGTTTTCCACCAGGCCAGAACACCAATTGTTGGCGGGTATTCATTTGGTCGGTAATCTGCTGTTGGTTGGTACCAGCTAATCCATTTCATTCCGCTTAACCCCCTTGTTTGTCGAAAAATAAATGAGCGAAACCCCGGTACATCACGATGCACCGCTAAAGGTTTTTTTCATCCGGTTAATAAGACTGTTTGTCTGTTGCTTCGCAGCCATCACCTGCGACGGTAGCTTATCCAGCCCGGACGCGGCGCGGTTGCGAGATACCAGCCGCCCGTCCTGTACGGTCAAGATGAGATCACCGCACGCCACTGACGCACCAGCCATTATCGATCTGACCATTCCGGCGCTGGCATCAATCCCACGCAGCGCCAGCAGTTCACTGATCTGCTGCTCTTTCATGGATAGCCAGGTCCCGTTTCCCCTTTCCGGTGGCCGTTTTTTACGCTTACTTCGCACATCGTCACTAAGTCGCTGCGCCAGTTCTCGCTTTTCCTGCCGTGAAAGCACATCAAAATTCACCGTCACGCCCTCATCTGGCACAGTCATTTCTGACTGTCCTGCGCCTTCGCTGGCGGCATGTTCAACACAGTCAGTACTTGCCGCGGGATCCCGCGTACAGTTATTGACAGAACTCCAAGGGGCGGCGTTGCCGCCTGAAAAATCAAGGTCAACACCCTTTGTTTCCGGGGTTTTGCGCTTCGGTACGATTTTGTACTGTGCGGTGCGGGTGTAGATGATGGCGTCGCTGCCCGCAAGCGGGCAGTAGATCCCTTCGATTTTTGAGACCGTATCACCATAATCGTTACTGTTTTCGGTGGTGCAGTAGTGCAGGCGGATCTTCAACTGGTCGCGCTCAACAAACGCTCCGCCCTGAAGCTGAACGTAGTCCTGCCAGCTTGCGCCGTCAGCTGCTGCGCGAACGGGTTCAATCTCCGGGTGCAGCACCAGTTCGCGGCTTCCAAGGCGACGAAGCTCGCGCCATGTCGTGACGGGAGCGCCGCCAATCTGCTGGAACTGACGAATGCCCCAGCGTGAAGCCCACGCCCTTACGCGTCTGGCTTCTTCTTTGATGGGGTTGCCGGTTTCCTTATCCACCTCACCATCCATGCCGTAACCATCAATATTTTTCGAAATATATTTGACGATATAGCCGATTGCGCGGCCACGGCTCTTGTCTTCCCGTTCAGCCTTAAAACGGTACTTATCCGCGCCCGGCTCGTTGCCGTCTTCCTTGAGGGCGTGCATACGGAAAACCTCGGTTGCTTCTTCCACGTTTTCAGGGCGGAACCACAGAACGAGGTGCCAGTGTGGTGTTGAATCGTGATGGGGTTCAGCGGTACGAAAACCAAACGTACGAATGCCCCGGCGCTTCCATGCGGCCCGCGTGCGCGCCCAGACCTTGCAGAGATATTTCTGGGTCGATCTGGGATCCGAATTCCGGTATTTATCATTGCGCTTGCCAGAGGTGATATGCATGGCATGACATTTGGAGGGGGCGGTAAGGGTGTAGAACATCCCGACCAGCCCCATTTCATCGGCGATTTCCTGAAAACCGGCTGCGCGGGTGGTCAGCTCAAGACGCGCTATCTTTGGGTTGGCTGTACTTGACATCACCTTGTCAAGCAATGACGAGCGCTCCCCGGTATCCTGGTCTTCAAGCTCCATCGCGCTGAGATACTCAAAGTTTGCTTTCTTTTGCGCGGTCCACTCTTTCAGGCAGGGTTCTGAGCACTTCGGAGAGGCGTGTTTGCTGACATAACCCGTTGCTATCATGAGGTGTTCGCGCCAGCGGTCGTGTGCGCGCTTCAGCTTGCCAGACCACCACTTTTCCGACTGGAGGCGAGCCACAGCGCGAAGTGCATCTTCCGCCTCAAGTGATTCATTGCAGTAGGCACTCCATCCCGGAATGGGAATATTCAGGTGCCGGGCCTTGCTGGCTACCGCACCGTAAGAATAAATGGTTGAAAACTCCGGGTCGTCACTGTGCGCAAACTGAAAATCAAACTCGCGCATAAACTCGCTTTTCATCAAATTTGCAAGCTTATAAGCCAGTCGTTTCAGGCGTTTTTTGTTGGCCCATGGCAACAAATGAAAGTCTTCACGAAGTGGTAGCAGGATAGCCGGGAGCGAATCCTGTGGCAGGTACTGCGCGTTGACCGCCTCAATGCGGCGGAGGATGTGGCGCTCAAATGTGCCAAACAACCATTTAACAGCTCTGGCTGGCTCCTGGTCGTTCAGAGCCTCCAGTTGCCGGGAGAAACGGTAACGGATAAATGCGGGCAACGCCTGGAGGCGGCGTCGAAGATGCATTACCCGGCGTTCGTGTGTGAGACGATCACGCTCTATCGCTCCCTGTCCGGTTGGCGGGCAGAGTTCAATAATGTCATCGCCAGAAAGCGCTCTCTGCTCCCCTTCGGGATTGAGGTAATTAAATCCTCTGATCACAGCGGTATCACCAGCCGCTGGCTGTGCTGGTTCTGGTGTAAGCCCATTGGCAGTGGCAACATCAAAATCCGGCGAATTCCAGGTGTAGGCGTAATTCACCTTCTCATTACGGCCGCAGGCTGCTGATATATCCGGGTTTATTTGCACGTTCGAATTAGTTGTGCTCATATTTCACCCGCGCACAAATAATCATGAAAAAGGGGAAAGCATGGAACATCGGTACACGCGGGAAAGCGAACGACCTGATTACGATGACAAGATCAGCCAGTGGCTTGAGCAACAACCGGAGGACCCCTGGGGTTCCATGGGATATCCGGTAGCCCTCTACCACAATGGCTTTATCTACCGGTCTATAACAGGATCCGGCCTGGGGGATTACGTCGGTATTTGCGAGTTTCTTAAAAGGCTTGGCCTGGTCAATCTCCTTCCTGATGACGGTACTTTTCGTGGCTATGACGCTGTTTTCGCAATGCCTGCCGTTAAGACGGATATCGCTAAAGGAAAAATGAAACTGGCGGATATACCGAGAAACCCACCACCACCGCCAAAACCTGAATACGATGACGATTTTTTCTGGAGTGATGACGACCCAGAGGGTACTCCCCGGTAGTCTAGTCGTGCCGGGAAAACTACGCCCGGCATCGACTTCGATGTGGAAAGGGAAAAGAGGCATCAGAATGGAACCTCATCATCAAACCCGAAAAAAGCCATCTGGTGCCAATGCACCCACAAACCTTTCAGGCCGACCTTTTCCGCAGGGCAAAGCCAAACGTTTTCAACCTCGCCCATGGTTGTGACAAGCATATTCAGACCTGGAATACCGTCATCACCATGGCTAACCAACTGGCACAGAATGGAATCAATAACCATCACGCCACCTCTTTAGATTTCCGAGATATGCGAAGTGCGCCGATAACCTCACCGGCCATGTCGCGGCTTTTTGCGCTGACAGAACGGCGTACGCTAAAGGAGTGAAGATCAAAAGCGGAATAGATATCGCTTGTTTCGGGGGTGTCGCTGTTTGAAATCACCGAACGCACACCGTGCTGGTGATGTGCGGCCAGCAGCGTGTTGACCAGATCCGTGTGGTCGTCCTGCGTGAAAGGCTTGCCGTAGGCAGTGAAATTGGCAGTGTCGCTAACCGGGATATAAGGTGGGTCACAGTAGATCACTGCGTCATATGCCAGTTGCATAACATCAGGGATGGTTTGACGAAAATCGCCATGGATAAAGACCGCTTTTGTGTCGTTTGCCTTTTCGGCAAATAAACGCATTTCCTCTTCAGGGAAGTAAGGTGCGGCATACTTTCCGAATGAAACGTTAAATTCGCCTTTCTGATTAACGCGGTATAACCCGTTATATCCGTGACGATTCAGATACAGGAAATACGCGGCATAAAGCATTGCTGCGTCCGGATCAGAGTCAGCCTGGCGGGCCAGTGAATTGAACTCTGTGCGCCGTCTGTAGTATTCCTCCGCACTGTTTCCACCTTTGAAAGCCCAGCGGCAGGCGGCAATAGTGTCTTCTTTGCGGCCGGTTAATTGTCGGAAAAAATTAATCAGCGCGATATTGCTATCGCAAAGCACATAGCGGCGGTATTCCGTGTTCATAAACACAGTCCCACTACCAACAAACGGCTCAATCAGGCAATCAGCTTTCGGCAAATGCTTAAGCAGCTGCGGCATAACACGCGTCTTTCCGCCAACCCATTTAAGAGGTGATCTAATCATTCTCAACCTCACAGCGATTCGATATGTGGACTGGTCAGCCGCTGCCAGATCTCGCAAACCTGCTCAGCCTGATACACCGCATCGGTCAGCATGTAGGTTGCCGTCGAACGGCGTGGGTGAGGGGCATAACCGGTTGCACCTGCCAGCATGACCAAGGAGGAAAGGCAACGCATTTTGAATGGGGTGAACTGAAGCGTTAAATTATGTCTTCTTGCTGCATGACACAGCCATGCTGGCACGTGAGAAGAGCGCAAAGACCAGACCATCAGATCGGCGTGAGGGGACATGTTTTCGCGGATGAATGAGAAAGATCCGGCGATAGCATCAAATTCAGTGCAGGTTGCAGCAATAACCTCTGCTCTTTGATGGGAGTCCCCTTTTATGAGTTCCAGGACTGATACGGGGTCAATGCACTCAACAGTACGAATGTCTACAGCACGGTAATATTGTGGGCCTAATTTGCCTGTTGATGGCTCGAAGAAAACACACTCAATGGCAAAGATCGGTGAGTCCATATCATTCCCAAGTGCGCGAATATCTAACATGACGTTGTTCATTGATTTTTGTCCTCATTGGTGGCTAATTCGCGGTTGCAGATCCACCGCTCGACTAATGAATAAATCTCTTCGGGTGTGACGCTTTCCTTTTTCAGCTGGCCGACGAAAATACGAAGCAGACCCAAAATGTGGGCGCGTTCGTGTTTTCGTGCATTGGTGCTTATTGCCACAATCTCTGGATCGCTTATCTCGCTATCCAGTTTTATTGACTTGACCGACATAACTACCTCCTGAAAAAGGCAAAGCGAAGCCCCGGCAAAAATGCCGATGTTATTTAATGCGGGTTAATTAATTAGTGGTGCGAGGTTTTCTTTTAACCTGTTTAAACAACCTTTCATGCCAGTAATAAAGAAAATCAATGAACGTCATACGTGCACGCTCATGATTTCCCCTGATTGACTTTTCAAGCCCATAGACAATCAAATCAATTGTCGGGCTGTCTGGTGTTATATAGATACGCGAACCATTTTTAAGCTGAACGGTAAAACCTTTTTCGGCGCTTTCAATTGATTCGCGGATCAACATTTCCCGTTCCCAGGATGTTTTCTCTTCGGTGAACATGGCGAACTCCGATGATTAGTAAATACTTGCCTTCTTCATTTGAGAGGGGATGCCAGCCGTTGATTGCTTCAGATGCAGAAACATTTCAGGGGTGACTTCAACCGATACCGCCAGTGGCTTTAAAAACATCACTGTTTTTGATTCTATTTCTATCGGTTCATTGCTGAGTGAGGTCAGATCGTAGGGTTGGGGAATTTCACCATTGGTGATTGAGACAATAACATTTCGGAGTTCTTCCAGCGTTGCCTCGTCATTCTCACCCTCAAGCATGGCAAAGTGGTAAAGATGGGATGCACCATGACGTAACAACTGCAAAGAGTAATCGTGATTCCACTCCAGAAACTCTTTATTAAAATGGAAGCATTGCAGCAGGGAGTTAATTTTGTCTGCGTATTCTCGTTTCATTTCTTTTTCTCCGTAATTTTATTCTTTTCTTAAGTTGTACTCTTCGGCAATGGTCTCTGATTATTTCGCGTATAGAAATCAAACACGCCTCAGCGAAAACCATTAACCAGAAAGCCAGAAGCAAACTATCGCGCAGCGTTGAACCTGCCATTATTCACAATCCTTATGACCGTTCCGCAAGCCTCATGCATGGTGAACCCCCTTCCGAAATAATTTCGATTCCCTTCAGCGCTCTTATGTATGTAGTAAGAACACCGCCCGAACGCGCGCGGTGAAACGTTAATGGTAAATCCAAAATACAAATAAACGTTTTTGCTTACCTTAACCAAACCCGGAATGCTTCCAGCATGTTCCCCATGTTGTGAATAGCGCTTTTTCATTTCTGCTTTTCCCTATGCCCGGCCATGAGAAAGCGCGTTGCGACTATTTCGCTTTAACACATTGTGTTTGTTTCCGGTGGTGCGTCGATAAGTGGCCTTATCGTGCATTAGTCTGTCGATGTAATGCCTTTCTTCCGGAGTGACAAGTGCGCGGCAATGCGCAACGGCATCCCAATATTCTTGCAGCATGATGAAACGTTTTGGGCGCTTCGAGCCTGGCATACCTTCGCGATGGACTGGAAGTTGTGCGCGATCCATCAGATTGCGAACTGATTTGAGCGTACGGCCGGTCAGATAAGCGAACTCAGCCGGCGTGACGAAAATCTGCTTTTGCAGTTCTTCGGTATTCATATCCCGGATGCTTTCAGCCTGCGCAGTGGTCATTTTGCAAGTGCGGGCAACGCGGGCGTTGTCCAGCGGGAATTGGCGTAAATGTTGAGATCCCGCCGTTAAATCAATTTCTCGTGATTGTGTCATTTGTTAGACTCCCTAATTACCGCTTATTGAGGCTTGATAAGTCCAATTTGCGGAATGTGTTACATGTTGTTAGTTACGCAACCTGTGACTTGTTATGCGTAAATATGACGAGAACTCATCATCATGTCAATCTCACAAGGTGAAAAACTAGGCCTAATTAGGGACTCTGAGCGCTTATCGAAGAGGCAACTAACTGATTTAGTAGGGTTAAATTACTCAACATATGTTGGGTACGAATTAGGGCGAACGAAAATGACGCTGGAGTCCGCAATTAAGCTGTTTGGACATCCTCGGTTTCATAAGTATCAAGACTGGTTTATGTATGACCGGATCGACCCTAGCCGGGGCCAGATCGCGCCGGCTCTCGCACACTATGGGCAAGAAGCAACGCAATCAGACCCCTCCGGGAAACAGATTGGCTAACGATATATAAACATTACATTTTCACTATTTGTTACCAGGATAGTGAACTGACGATCGGAGGGTCTTCTTATGTCCGTTAAGAAACTCGAAGATGGTCGCTATGAAGTGGATGTAAGGCCGCGCGGGCGCGATGGAAAACGCATTCGGCGGAAGTTTGACAGAAAGGCAGAAGCGCACGCATTTGAGCGAAGTATCATTGCCAAATTTCAGAATCATGATTATCTGAATAAACCGGCTGATAAACGAAAGCTAAGCGAGTTTATTGCGCTTTGGTGGCAGTTGATTGGACGAAACAAAAACTATGCGAACCGCAGACTAAGTGCGGTTAATTGCATCTGCCAGGATATGGGCGACCCTATGCTTTACCAGCTTGATGCACGTTGCATTATTGATTACCGAGCATACCGGCTGGAGCAGGGGATTAAGGCTTCAACGATAAATCACGACCTTTTCGCCTTGAGTGGGATTTTCAAGTCAATGGCGGAGATCGACGAGTTCCACGGGGAAAATCCCGTGACATCGGTTGCCGCGTTGAAAGAGCCCAAAACCGAAATGTCATACCTGACCCAGACCGAGGTTGATCGGCTCTTGTCGCTATGTTCCGGTGATTACTACCGCATAGCGATTTTGCTGCTGGCTACAGGTGCAAGGTGGGGGGAGGCATACAATCTGAAAGCGGAAAATATTGTCGGTAACAGAGTCATGTTTACCCTGACAAAAAACGGTGAAAGGCGCGTTGTTCCGATATCGGATGAAATTGCCAGGATTATTAAACACAGGGAATCAGGGCGACTTTTCCGGGTGAGTTACAAGACGTTCCGCTTGAGGATGAAAGAAGCAAAACCCAATTTGCCAGATGGACAGGCGGCCCATGCTCTGCGGCATACGTTCGCAACGCACTTCATGATGAAGGGGGGCAACATCATTGCCTTGCAGCGAATTTTGGGTCATGCAGACATTTCGCAAACGATGGTTTACGCACACTTTGCACCAGACTATTTGCTGGATGCTGTGAGCTATAATCCTCTCAGTGGAATGTCCACATTGTGTCCACACCCTGGAGGCAAAGCGGGGGATTTGAGGGGCAGTTAAGTATGTAAAATACTGATTCGGCGCAGTACCTTACGGGGCTGCGCCTGTCTGAATCCCACCATCAAGGGGAAGGTCAAGGGGGAAATGTGAATATCAGCGATGTTGCGAAAAAAACCGGCTTAACCAGCAAAGCGATTCGCTTTTATGAGGAAAAAGGGCTGGTGACGCCACCGTTGCGCAGTGAGAACGGCTACCGCAGCTATACGCAGCTGCATCTTGATGAACTGACGTTACTGCGCCAGGCAAGACAGGTAGGATTTAACCTTGAAGAGTGCGGTGAGCTGGTTAACCTGTTTAACGATCCGAAACGCCACAGTGCCGACGTGAAAAAACGTACGCTGGAAAAAGTAGCGGAGATCGAACGCCATATCATCGAATTACAGGCGATGCGTGAGCAACTGCTACAGCTGGCAGAATCCTGCCCGGGAGATGACAGCGCCGAGTGCCCGATTATCGACAATCTTTCCGGCTGCTGCCACCGTAAAACCCACGCCTAACAGGCTTTAATCCGCAGGGTAATGCCTTCTACCGCAATGACCTCAACCCGCGTGCCGGCGCTGAGGTCATCATCGGCCACCACCGGCCATGAACTGTCTCCCACCCGCATATGACCGCGTCCGTTGATCAGCGCGTTATCAAGCGTAAAACGTTTACCCACGATCTGCTGCCCACGCTGATTGAGATGCGCGTCGACCGGCTTCTGCGCCTTCACCCGTTTGTTCAGCCAGCGCCACCACAGCCAGGCGGCCAGCAGCGTCAGCACGGCAAACAGCGCGCCCTGCCACTCCCAGCCGACAGGCAGCAGCCAGACGACCAGCCCGGTAATCACAGCGGCAACACCGCTCCACAGCAGATAACCGTTGCCGCCAAGCATCTCGGCGGCCAGCAGCAAGCCGCCAAGGCTTAGCCAGAACGCATGAGGATGTGCAACGATGAGCTCAATCATTTTTTACGCTCGTTTCCGCCGTCTTTGATCAACTCGGCAATTCCGGCGATAGATCCCATCAGACTGCTGGCATCCAGCGGCATCATCACCACTTTGCTGTTGTTCGCAGAGCCGATCTCCTTCAGCGCATCGGTATATTTTTGCGCGACGAAGTAGTTCACAGCCTGGATATCCCCGGCGGCAATCGCCTCGGAAACCATTTGCGTCGCGCGGGCTTCCGCTTCTGCCGAACGTTCACGCGCTTCTGCCTGGAGGAAGGCAGACTGACGGTCGCCCTCGGCTTTCAGGATCTGCGACTGTTTTTCCCCTTCCGCTTTCAGGATCTCGGCCTGACGCACCCCTTCGGCTTCAAGAATATAGGCGCGTTTGGTACGCTCGGCCTTCATCTGCGCGTTCATGGAAGCAATCAGCTCTGCCGGTGGGCGCACGTCGCGGATCTCAATGCGGGTCACTTTGATCCCCCACGGATTGGTGGCTTCATCAACAATGTGCAGCAGGCGGGTATTAATGCTGTCGCGCTGGGAGAGCATTTCGTCCAGCTCCATCGAGCCAAGCACGGTACGGATGTTGGTCATCGTCAGGTTGACGATCGCCAGCTCCAGGTTGCTCACCTCATAGGCCGCTTTCGGCGCATCAATCACCTGAATAAAGCACACCGCATCGATGGTGACGTTGGCGTTATCCTTGGAGATGACTTCCTGGGAAGGAATATCCAGCACCTGCTCCATCATGTTGATTTTACGCCCAATTCTGTCCATGAAGGGGACGATCAGGCTTAAACCCGGCTGAAGGGTATTGGTGTAGCGACCGAAACGTTCGACGGTCCACTGGTAACCCTGCGGGACAATTTTGACGCCTGCGCCCACGATAACCAGCGCAACGAAAATAAGGACAGGAACAACGATGAGCATAAAAACCTCCTGTTTTGCATGCCGTAACGAGAAAAAGTGCGTATTTGTTGAACGTAAGTATATCGGTTAACGGGCGGGATTTCGCCCCTGTAAAGAGGTGGGAACCGGACTGGTAAAATTAAAACGCCCCGCCAGGAGAGCGGGGCGCATAGCGTTACTCTTCAGACCAGGTATAGCTGAAGTCGGTGATAAACCCATCCCCGGCGTCAGCGATGGCTTTCGATAAGCCCTGATAGTATTTTTCCAGGCCGATGGCCTCTATCTGCTGGATCTGCTCGCGAATGGGCGCGCAGAACAGTACTGCATTGCCCGCTCCGACACGTTTGTTGTTCGGCGGCAGATCGCCGGTAATCCCCTTAAACCAGGTTCTGATCCCTTGCTTTAAGCTGTGCGGCGCTTTTGCAAGATCCTTCTGGCCTGTCAGCACCTGTAAGGTGGGGAACTCATTTGCATTGACGGCGGTTTTCATGCGTGCAAAGAACGCGGTAAAAAGCTCAAAAGAGCCGAGATCCGTGACGCGAGGCTTGGTGGTTTTTCCGTTTTTATTGCCCATTTTTCCGGCAGGGGCTGTAGGCGCCGGAACCACATTGACCTTATGCAGATCCAGACCAAACAGCAGATTGCAGTGCGCCCGGCGCTCTTTAAGCGGGTAGGACATTAGCACGTCAATAAACGCCGTCGCCTTCACATCGGCCAGGTCATGGTTAATCAGCCATTGCGAGCGGGCAAATTCCGCGGGGGAAACGAACCAGTCCGGCACCTCAGTAAAGCGTCTGGATTTACCCTTGCCGTCAAACTCGAGAAAGTAAGCCCCATCATCGAAAGCAAAATAGCAGTTTTTAAAGCTTCCGATCGTGGTGTTAACGATGAGCGCCTTCTTAACAAAATCGACCACCTCTGCACCCATGACAAAACGCGTGAGTTCAGAAGAATTGATGGCTTCCATTAATGTTTCCACATCTGGAACACCAGGCTTCAGGGAAGAGAACTCATAAAAGATATGTGTCATGTTGCTGACTTCCTGTAGTTATAGAGGTGACAATTACCGAACAAAAAGTTTAACACTTGCGATAGGTTAAGGCTATTCGCGCAGCGTAGCGGAAAGGATTATGCTAAAGGCTGTTCTTATCACAGCGGTTAACGGAATCGGAATGAATAATAAAAAAAATCTTCTGGATATCAGGGATGTTGGCTTTCGTGTGGGTGATAACACCATCCTTCAGCACGTCGATTTTTGTCTCTCTCCGGGCGAATTTAAACTCATAACCGGCCCCTCCGGCTGCGGCAAAAGCACCCTCCTGAAAATCGTGGCTTCGCTACTGAGTCCAACGGAGGGAACCATCCTGTTTGAAGGGAAAGATATCGCCACGCTTACACCGGAAAGCTATCGCCAGCAGGTGTCATACTGCGTGCAAACGCCGTCCCTGTTTGGCGACACGGTGTACGACAATCTGGTTTTCCCCTGGCACATCCGCAACCAAACGCCCGATCCGAAAAAGTTTGCGGACGATCTGACCCGTTTTGGGCTTCCGCCGGAGACGCTGACCAAATCGACTGCCGAACTGTCAGGCGGGGAAAAGCAGCGCGTCTCGCTGATCCGTAACCTGCAATTCCTGCCGAAGGTGCTTTTGCTGGATGAAATCACCAGCGCGCTGGATGACGCTAACAAGCGCAACGTCAATGAGATTATTCATCGCTACGTCCGTGAACAGGATATTGCCGTGCTGTGGGTGACGCACGATTCAAACGAAATTAGCCATGCGGATGATGTCATCACGCTCAGGCCGCAGGGCGGGAAAATGGAGGAGGCTCACCGTGGGTGAACATAACATAACCAACGAATCGCTGGCGCTGTCGATGGTCCTGGTGCTGGTGGCGATTGTGGTCAGCTACCGGGAGAAGCTGGGGCTGGAAAAAGATATTCTGTGGAGTATCGTTCGCGCGGTCATTCAGCTCATCATCGTCGGCTATGTGCTGAAATACATCTTCAACGTCAATCATGCCGTGCTGACCCTGTTGATGGTGCTGTTTATCTGCTTTAACGCGGCATGGAACGCGCAGAAACGCAGTAAATACATCGATAAAGCGTTCCTCTCGTCGTTTATTGCCATCACCACCGGGACCGCGTTAACGCTGGCGGTACTGGTGCTCTCCGGCTCGATAGAGTTTACGCCGATGCAGGTGATTCCCATTTCCGGGATGATTGCGGGCAATGCGATGGTGGCGGTCGGGTTATGCTACAACAATCTGGGGCAACGCTTCAGCAGTGAACAGCAACAGCTTCAGGAGAAGCTAAGCCTGGGCGCGACGCCGAAGGTGGCCTCGGCGCGGTTGATCCGCGACAGCATTCGTTCATCGCTGATCCCAACGGTGGATTCCGCCAAAACCGTGGGTCTGGTGAGCCTGCCGGGCATGATGTCGGGGCTGATTTTTGCCGGTATCGATCCGGTAAAAGCGATTAAATACCAGATTATGGTGACGTTTATGCTGCTCTCTACGGCGAGCCTGTCGACGATTATTGCCTGCTATCTGACCTATCGGAAGTTTTACAACGCGCGCCACCAGCTGGTGGTGACGCAGTTGAAAAAGACGGGGTAATATCGGCTTTTGTAGGCCCGGCAAGCGTTAGCGCCACCGGGCATTTTTGTTAGTATAGCAATGCGTACAGCTGACGACGATACTTAGACGCCAGCGCGTCACCGGTGCCGAGCGCGGCCAGGATCTCCTGGAACATCTTTCGCGCCTGACCGTCTGCGGCGCCCAGGTCCTTCTGAAGGTGGCTAAACAGCAGCTCCAGCGCCTCTTCATTACGCCCCACCTGGTGAAGCTGAAGCGCCAGCTGGCTTGCCAGCGCGGCATCCGCCGGGTTGTCCGCCACCTGCTGCTGAAGTTGCTGAATTTCAGGGGTATCCGCCGCCTGTTTCAGCAGGTCAATCTGCGCCACCAGGCCCTGATAGCGGGTGTCCTGATCCTGCATCGGCACCGTTTTCAGCACGGCTTCCGCGTCTTCGGGGCGGTGCAGCGCAATCTGGGTCTCTGCCAGCAGCAGACCAATCTGGCTGTTCTGGTTCGACAGCTGCCACGCGTCTTTTAACAGCGGCAGCGCCTCGTCGTACTTGCCTTCCTGCATCAGCGCCATGGCTTCCTGCGCTTTCAGCTCTTCTTCGCGCGGCAGGACTTTATCCAGCAGGGCGCGGATCGCCTCTTCCGGCTGCGGCCCCTGGAAGCCATCCACCGGCTGACCGTTCTGGAACAGGTAGACGGTTGGGATCGCACGCAGGCCAAACTGGGAAGCCACCATCGGTTCGGCGTCACAATCCAGCTTCGCCAGAATGAATTGACCGTTGTACTGCGCGGCAAGGCTTTCCAGGACCGGCGTCAGCTGCAGGCAGTGTTGGCTGCGTTCAGACCAGAAGTAGAACAGCACCGGTGTAGTCATTGACTGTTCGAGTGTCTGTTGCAGGTTAGCTTCAGTTATGTTGACGATATTCTGTACGGACATGCGGCATTCTCTTTTATCGGTTTACTCTTTACATGGGGGTAAGCGTCGTCGCTTCAACTCAACCCTGCAAAATTTTGTCCATCATCCGCCCCGGCAGCAGGCGTTTCAACCAGCCGACGGCATGGGTCACCAGCGTCACCGGATAGCGCATTTTAGGGGTATCGCTCTCAAATGCGTGGCGCACTTTGGCAACCACGGCTTCTGGCCCAAGCGTAAAACGCGCCGCGATACCGGGATTTTCGACCGGTTGGTCCGCCTGCGTCTGGTTAACGTTTTCCGTAAAGCGGGTGCGGATGGGGCCCGGTTCAATCAGGCTGACCTTAATGCCGCTGTGGCGCAGCTCCATGCGCAACGCATCGGACCAGGCTTCAAGCGCATATTTACTGGCAGCGTAAGCCCCGCGTCCCGGCGTGGAGATCAGGCCCATCACCGAGGAGGTCATGACAATCCGCCCTTCGCCGTGCGGCAGCATGGCGGGGAGAAGGCGCATGGTGAGCTGATGCGCCCCAAAAAAGTTTGCGGAGAACTGCTGCTCCAGCTGTTCCCGTGAGAGGGTCTGTAGCGGGCCGTATACGCCATAGCCCGCATTGTTGAACAGGCCGTAAAGCCGGTTGTTGGTCAGGGCGATAACCTCATCGGCGGCCTGCTCCACGCTCTCTGGCGAATCGAGATCCAGCAGAATGCCGGTAAATCCCAGCCCTCGCATGCGTTCGACATCTTCGGGTTTGCGGCAGGCCGCCAGCACCCAAAACCCCTGACGTTTCAGTTCAAGGGCGCTCTCAAGGCCAATTCCGCTGGAACATCCTGTTATTAAGACCGATTTTTGCATAACTTTACCTGTCAGGTTCTCAGCTGTTTGACGAGTCATGTTTTACTAAAGGAGCCAGCCGGGTTGCCATCCAGTCGGCAATGAACGGCTGGGCATCGCGATTGGGGTGAATGCCATCATCCTGCATCCACTGGGGTTTCAGATAGACCTCTTCCATGAAAAATGGCAGCAGCGGAATATCAAACTCTTTGGCAAGCTTAGGATAGATCGCGCTAAACGCCTCATTATACCGACGGCCGTAGTTAGCGGGCAGGCGAATTTGCATCAGCAGCGGCTGGGCGTTAGCGGCCTTAATGGTCTGCAAAATAGTCCGCAGCGTTTGCTCCGTTTGCTGTGGCTGGAAGCCGCGCAAACCATCATTACCGCCCAGTTCGACCAGCACCCAACGCGGTTGATGCTGCTTAAGCAGGGCAGGCAGGCGCGATAAGCCTTGCTGCGACGTATCGCCGCTGATGCTGCCGTTAACGACAGACGCCCGGGACTGCCATTTATCATTGAGCAGGGCGGGCCAGGCCGCACTGGCGGCCATACGATAGCCCGCGCTCAGGCTATCGCCCAGAATCAATAACGTGTCCGCAGCCGCCGCGCGGAAGGTCATCAGCATCAAAAACAGGAAGGGCAAATGCCAGCGGAAAACATTGTTGAAGTTCATCGTCTTAAGAAGTCCGTCGGTCAGGGAGAACACGAGCTTTCCATCCTCACCGGAGTTGAACTCGTTGTCAAACGTGCCGAAACCATCGCCCTGATTGGCGAATCCGGTTCCGGTAAGTCCACGCTGCTGGCCATTCTCGCCGGGCTGGACGATGGCAGCAGCGGGGAAGTGAACCTGGTCAGCCAGCCCCTCCACGCGCTTGATGAAGAGGCGCGCGCCGCGCTGCGTGCCCGGCATATCGGGTTTGTCTTTCAGTCATTCATGCTGATCCCAACCCTCAACGCGCTGGAAAACGTTGAGCTGCCCGGCCTGCTGCGCGGTGAAAATACCCGCGAAAGCCGCGATCACGCCAAAGCGTTGCTGGAACAGCTGGGGCTGGGAAAACGTCTCGACCACCTTCCGGCGCAGCTTTCCGGCGGTGAGCAGCAGCGCGTGGCGCTGGCCCGGGCGTTTAACGGGCGCCCGGAAGTGCTGTTTGCCGATGAGCCCACGGGCAATCTCGACCGTAAAACCGGGGACAAAATTGCCGATCTGCTGTTTTCACTCAACCGCGAACACGGCACCACGCTGATTCTGGTTACCCACGACCCGCAGCTGGCCGCCCGCTGCGACCGCCGCCTGCGGCTGGTGAACGGTGTTCTTCAGGAGGAAGCATGATTGCCCGCTGGTTCTGGCGCGAATGGCGCTCGCCCTCGCTGCTGATTGTCTGGCTGGCGTTGAGCCTGGCGGTGGCCTGCGTGCTGGCGCTCGGCAGCGTCAGCGATCGTATGGAGAAAGGGCTTAGCCAGCAGAGTCGGGAATTTATGGCGGGGGATCGGGCTCTGCAAAGTTCTCGCCCCGTGCCGCCGGGCTGGATTGAGGAAGCGCGCAAAGAGGGGCTGAAGGTGGGAGAGCAAATCACCTTCCAGACCATGACCTTTGCGGGCGACACGCCACAGCTTGCCAGCGTAAAAGCCGTGGATGACATCTACCCGATGTATGGTGATTTACAAACCAGTCCGCCGGGGCTAAAACCGACGGCCGGTACGGTACTGCTGGCATCGCGTCTGATGGCGCTGCTGAACCTGAAACCCGGCGACAGCATCGACGTCGGCGACGCGACCCTCAAAATTGCCGGGGAAGTGGTGCAGGAGCCCGACTCCGGATTTAATCCGTTCCAGCTCGCGCCGCGCCTGCTGATGAACACCGCTGATGTGGCGAAAACCAACGCCGTCCAGCCGGGTAGCCGCGTCACATGGCGCTATAAGTTTGGCGGGACGCCTGCTCAACTGGAGGCGTATGAAAAATGGCTCCTGCCTCAGCTCAAGCCGGAACATCGCTGGTACGGGCTGGAGCAGGATGACGGGGCGCTCGGCAAATCCCTTGAGCGTTCTCAGCAGTTTCTGCTGCTGTCGGCGCTGTTAACCCTGCTGCTGGCCATTGCGGCCGTTGCCGTGGCAATGGGGCACTACTGCCGCAGCCGTTACGATCTGGTGGCGATACTCAAAACCCTCGGCGCGGGCCGGGCACAGCTGCGCAAGCTGATTGTCGGCCAGTGGCTGATGGTGCTGGCGCTGTCGGCTCTGACTGGCGGGGCGATAGGGCTGCTGTTTGAAAAGCTGCTGATGGTGCTGCTCAAACCGGTACTGCCCGCTGCGCTGCCGCCTGCCAGCCTCTGGCCGTGGCTGTGGGCCATCGGCGCGATGACGACGATCTCCCTGCTGGTGGGGTTACGCCCCTACCGGCTGCTGCTCGCCACCCAGCCGCTGCGCGTGCTGCGCCGGGATGTGGTGGCCAGCGTCTGGCCGCTGAAGTTCTATCTGCCGGTGATTATTGCGGTGGCAGTCGGGCTGTTGGCCTGGCTGATGGGCGGCAGTACGCTGCTGTGGGCGGTGCTGGCGGGCGCGGTGGTGCTGGCGCTGCTGTGCGGCGTGGTGGGCTGGCTATTGCTCAATCTTCTCAAAAAGCTGACGGTGAGATCGCTGCCGGTGCGGCTGGCGGTTAACCGACTGCTGCATCAGCCGTGGTCCACGCTCAGCCAGCTCTCGGCATTTTCGCTGTCGTTTATGCTGCTGGCGCTTCTGCTGGTGCTGCGCGGGGATCTGCTGGATCGCTGGCAGCAGCAGCTTCCTCCGGAAAGCCCGAACTATTTCCTGATCAACATTGCTCCCGAACAGGTGACGCCGCTGAAGGGTTTCCTGTCTGAGCATCACATTATTCCGGAATCGTTCTATCCGATCGTGCGCGCCCGCCTGACGCAGATCAACGGCCAGTCCACGGAGGGAAATAAGGATGAATCGCTCAACCGCGAGCTCAACCTGACCTGGCAGGCGAAACGTCCGGACCATAACCCGATCGTTGCTGGCACCTGGCCGCCGAAAGCGGGGGAAGTGTCGATGGAGGAGGGGCTGGCGACACGCCTGAACGTGAAGCTCGGTGATAGCGTGACCTTTACCGGTGATACCCAGGATTTCACCGCCAAAGTCACCAGCCTGCGCAAAGTGGACTGGGAAAGCCTGCGGCCAAACTTCTTCTTCATCTTCCCGCCGGGCGCGCTGGACGGACAGCCCCAGAGCTGGCTGACCAGCTTCCGCTGGGAAAACGGCAACGGCATGCTGACGCAACTGAATCGGGAGTTCCCGACGGTGAGCCTGCTGGATATCGGCTCGATCCTCAAACAGGTCGGGCAGGTGCTGGAACAGGTGAGCCGCGCCCTGGAGGTGATGGTGGTGCTGGTGACCGTCTGCGGCCTATTGCTGCTGCTGGCGCAGGTACAGGTGGGCATGCGCCAGCGTCATCAGGAGCTGGTGGTCTACCGCACGCTGGGGGCCAGTAAACGGCTGCTGCGCGCCACGCTGTGGAGCGAATTTGCCCTGCTCGGGCTGGTGGCGGGCCTGGTGGCGGCCATCGGGGCGGAAACCGCACTGGCGGTGCTTCAGACGAAAGTCTTTGATTTTCCATGGGAGCCTGACTGGCGGCTGTGGCTCACGCTGCCCGTCTGCGGCGCGGTGCTGCTGTCCCTGTGCGGTGGCTGGCTCGGGACGCGGCTGTTGAAAGGTAAAGCGCTGTTCCGCCAGTTTGTCAGCTAGTTTACTTGCGTGATGATGACGCACCGGCATTTCTGCTGGTGTGTCATCACTTAATAGCACAAATCGTTAATGCCCATGCATTTAGTAGCACAAAACATTAAAAACCCGCCCACACAGCCCGAATTTTTCCGGTTAATATTCACCAGCTAAATATTTAGCAGCGTGTCTATCAAGGAAAAAGAATGACTATAAGAAAAACAGCGCTGGCGACAACGATCGGCGCAGCAGTGGCATTGGCTTCTTTCGCATCTCAGGCGGAAATCACCCTTCTGAAACAGGATCCGCAGGCGGGTAACCCGCTGAGCCGTCTGAACTTCACCGTTGGCGGCAGCATCCGTCCTCAGTTCCAGAACATGACCGGTGATGACGGCAAAAACGGCTACAAGCGTAACGGCTTTGACGGCGGTACCCGTTTCCGTTTCGCGGCAGACTACTACCTGTTCGATGACATCAGCTGGATCACCTACTACGAGCTGGGTGTGAACATTCCGGCGCAGTTTAACTGGGATAACCACTACGCCGACGGCGCGCACGACACCTCACGCCGTATGCTCTACACCGGTCTGAAGAGCGACACCTGGGGTACGCTGACCTTCGGCCAGCAGAATAGCGTGTACTATGACGTGGTGGGCGCGAAAACCGATATCTGGGACTACGACATGATTGGTCAGGCGTCGGGTAACGGGATCAACGGCGACTACGACGGCTCTTACCGTTCACGCCAGATGCTGAAGTACAAGAAAACCGTGGGCGATGCTGACATCTACGCCTCTTACCTGTTTGAAGACAGCGAATACCTGCCGGGCAACGGCCTGCGCTACAAGCGTAAAGGCGGCGGTTCACTGGGTATCGATTACCACCTGACCACCGATCTGACCTGGGGCGCAGCGTGGAACTACACCCGCGCGGACATGCGTAATTCGGACAACGGCGACAGCAAATCCTACGACCAGAACATTCTCGGCACCGCACTGAGCTGGACGCCGGATAACTGGACTTTCTCCGCAGGCGGCGGCTGGTATCAGAACTTCATGACCACCAAAAAAGTGTCCGTTAACGACTACTTCGCCGGTGATGCATGGGGTATTGAATACTTCGCAGGATACAAATTCCCGGTCGGTCAGTATGCGGTGAAATCCATTCAGCCGTACTTCATGGGCGACCGCATTGAGTACGTGAACGGCCGTAACTACCAGCGCATCGACAACGGCGTGGGTATCAGCTTCCAGCTGGACTACGGTTTCCGCGTGGATTACGAACACGTGTTCACCTCCAGCACCGACAACCTGGGCGACATGAACCTGGTGCGTCTGCGTTACGACTTCTGAGTGGTTTGTTCCCCGGTGGCGCTGCGCTTACCGGGGCTACAAAAGCACGCGTAGGCCGGGTAAGGCGTAGCCGCCACCCGGCTTTTTTCAGCGATCAAGCCACTCGGCAATTTCTTCGTACGTCCCGCGAAAAACAATCTTCTCCGCTTTCTTCTCCAGCTGATAGCCGTACATCGGGTCGTAATAGTCCTTCAGCAGCGGCACAAGCCAGCTGAAGTGCGCGTCAGTGCTTCCAGAGCGCTGTTGTTCCAGCAGCGCGGAATCCAATAGCGCGGTAAATTCCGCGAATCGTTGCAGCCCCAGACGACGGCGGATGGCGAACAGGCCGTGATGCAGGTATTCGCTGTAGGCTTTCCAGCCCGCTTCTTCACCGTAGGCGGCAAAAAAGTCGGCCCACATGTGGTCGAAATACTCTTCGCGCAGGCGCTCAAGACGGATCTCAAACGGATCTTCGACCACCACGACAGGCGCTTCCGCCATGCGGTCGCGCAGGCACTCCGGCAGGTGGTTAGAGCCAATCATCCGGCCCTCATCCTCCAGCACCCAGCGCGCGGCATCTTTTTTTAGCAGCTCGACGGCAAGGTGATTCTCGAAGCTCGCCTGAGAAAGTTGCGGGGTGAGCGTGCGGCCAAATGACGAGCCGCGATGGTGCGCCAGCCCTTCCAGATCGATGCCCTGCGCATGCTGCTTCACCAGCAGCGTTTTGCCGTTTCCGGTACAGCCACCGATAAGCACCATCGGTTTTTGTGACTGCTCAATCGTCACCTGAATTGCCGTCTGGCGCAGGGCCTTATAGCCGCCGCGGATCAGCGGATAATCGATTCCCGCCTCTTTAAGCCAGGCCTGGGAGATATGTGAGCGCTGGCCACCGCGCGCGCAGCAAAGGTAGCCCTCAGGATGGGCCAGGCTGGCTTCGCGCCAGGCGTTGATGCGCGCCTCTCGCGTCTCGCCGTTGACCAGGCTATGGCCGAGCGTCAGTGCGGCGTCCGGACCCTGGCGTTTATAGCAGGTGCCGACGGCGGCACGCTCGTCGTCGTTCATTAAGGGCAGGTTGAGTGCGGCGGGCATCGCACCCTGGACAAATTCGATCGGCGCGCGAACGTCGATTAAAGGGGTATCGGACGCGAGGATCGCGCGATAGTCCGTTCCATCGTTCATGGTGGTTCCAGAAGAAAGCTAAGCAGCAATGGGCGGGAATTGTACGCCGGGGAAGGGGAAGGTCAACTCCCCGGCGGGGGTTACTTACTTCAGTTTTGACTGCGCCCAGACAATCCCGCTCGCGTATTCTGGCGGTAGCAGGGGAACAATCGCTTCCAGCGTGGCGCTCAGGCGGTCCGTGTCGGTATCGTTCAGGTTCAGGTGGCCGACCTTACGACCCGGGCGCACCGCTTTGTCGTACCAGTGCAGGTGCACCAGCGGCAGCTTCAGCCAGTCGTAGTTCAGATCGGTGCCGATCAGGTTGATCATCACCGACGGGCTGGTCACCACCGGCTGCGGCAGCGGCAGGTCAGTGATGGCGCGCAGGTGCAGCTCGAACTGGCTGATGGAGGCACCGTTTTGCGTCCAGTGGCCGCTGTTGTGCACGCGCGGCGCAAGTTCGTTGATCAGCAGACCCGATGGCGTGACGAAACACTCCATCGCCATTACGCCCACATAGCCCAGCTCATGCATGATGGCAGAGAGCATCTCTTCCGCCTGCGCCTGCTGGTCAGCATTGGCCTGCGGGAAGGCGACGCTGGTGCGCAGAATCCCGTCCTGATGCAGGTTATGCGTTAGCGGGTAAAAAACGGTGTGCCCGTCATGCCCGCGCGCGCCCACCAGCGACACTTCACCGCTGAAGTTTATGCCCTGCTCAACGATGCACTCGCCGTAGCAGTCGTCCGGCAGCTCGGCGGTGTCGTTCGCGCGCAGGCGCCACTGCCCGCGACCGTCGTAGCCGCCGACACGACGCTTCACGATCGCCAGATCGCCCAGCATGGCGAAGACGTCATTCCACTCGCTTTTGTCGGACAACAGCTGCCACGGCGCGGTCGCAAGGCCGAGCTTGTCGAACAGCTGCTTTTGCGTCAGACGGTCGGCGATGATCGGGAAGACGTCGCGGTTCACAAAGGCGTTATGGCGCGCCAGCTCGCGGGTCAGGGCGGTTTCCGGCCAGCGTTCAATTTCGGCGGTGATCACGCTCTGATGGAACGGCACGGCTTCCGGCTCGGCGTCCAGCCCGACGGGCCAGACGGCAATACCCAGCGGCTCACCGGCCTGACGTAGCATCCGGCCAAGCTGACCATTACCAAGAACGCAAACCTGCTTCATGCTGCACCCCGCGGATCCGGGTTATCCAGCACCTCGTCGGTCTGGGCTTTACGCCACTCCGCCAGGCGTTGATGTAAGTCATTATCATGCGTCGCGAGGATCTGCGCGGCCAGCAGGGCGGCATTTGCGGCACCCGCCTTACCAATCGCCAGCGTACCGACAGGGATACCGCGCGGCATCTGGACGATAGAGTACAGGCTATCAACCCCGCTTAACGCGGCGCTCTGTACCGGCACGCCCAGTACCGGCACCAGGGTTTTGGCGGCAATCATGCCCGGCAGATGTGCTGCGCCGCCCGCACCGGCAATGATCACCTCGTAACCGTTCTCTTCGGCGCTTTCGGCGAAGCTGAACAGTTTATCCGGCGTACGGTGCGCGGAAACCACTTCAACGTGGTGCGGAACATTCAGGATTTCAAAGATTTCGGCGGCGAACTGCATGGTAGCCCAGTCGCTTTTGGACCCCATCACGATGGCGACACGCGCCGGATTATT